>Ga0194113_10004722_pt1 | contig 17789 bp, 17 predicted proteins | sample TA2MahC200mmetaG_FD_146193 | JGI IMG/M metagenome (GOLD analysis project Ga0194113, IMG submission 146193) | Freshwater microbial communities from Lake Tanganyika, Tanzania - TA2015017 Mahale Deep Cast 200m | ecosystem: Environmental > Aquatic > Freshwater > Lake | place: Tanzania: Lake... | reverse complement strand
TGGGTAACCAAGTCATAGAAGAGCTGGCCCGACATCCCGTAGTTGGCCAGGGTCTCCTCACCGTGGCACAGGTCACGGCCCTGGCAGGTCTTGCACTCATCCCAGTCCGGATTGCGCATGGTCGTTGCCTCCTCAAAACCGCACCACACCCTCGGCCACCAGCACCACCTGCCCACCCACCCGCACAGCGGTGATCTCGTCGCCCGCGCTGTCCACTTCGACGTACAGGGTGCTTGGCCGGCCCATTTCCGAGCCCTGCTCGCTGAGGATGTGGGTGGTTGGCTCAGTGATTGGCACGGCCTGATGGTGGACCAGGTAGGCGCCGAGTGCTCCGTTGGCGCTGCCGGTGGCCGGATCCTCGGGCACTCCCAGCAGCGGGGCAAACATCCGCACGTGGACGGTGGCCTCAGGACGCTCCGTCTCGAAGGTGAAGACCATCGCGCACTCAGTGCCGACGGCGCGGCAGGCCCGGTTGAGGGCGGCAACGTTGAGCTGGCCGGCGTCCAGAGCCTGCACCTCGGCCAGGGAACGCACCGGCGCCATCATCTGCGGCAGCCCCGTGGAGACGACCTGCACCGGCAACCCTGTCTCGATGATGGCCTCAGGAGGCAGGCCCAGTCCTGCTGCTAAGTCGGTCACGTCCTCCAGCACGGTGTGGAAGGTGGGGCGGCCCTGGGTCATCACCACCCGCTCCACCTGGCCATCGGCGACGTGCAGGTCGGCGGGCAGCACGCCCACCCCCAGCTCGAAGCGCACCTTGGTCACCGGCTCGCGCAACTCCACGCGGCCCAGGTGGGCCAGCACCCAGTGGGTGCCGACCACGGGATGGCCAGCGAAGGGCAATTCCGCAGCCGGGGTGAAGATGCGCACTTTGAAGTCGGCTCCCAGTGCCCGCGGCGGCAGCACGAAGGTCGTCTCCGAGAGGTTCATCTCCCGCGCCAGGCACTGCATCTCCTCCATGGTCAGCCCCTCGGCCTCGGGGAAGACGGCCAGGGGGTTGCCGCCGAATGGCTTATCGGTGAAAACGTCCACCTGGATAAAGCGATACTCTTTCACAGTTCCTCCTCATTGCCCCCGCTTGTCATCTTCCCACATCTCTGGCGTCCAGCGGTGGCGCTCGATGCGGAAGGTGAGCCAGCCGTCGTCGGGGCACGAGACCAGCGTTTCCTCGGCGGCGGGCCCCTCGTAGTGCCCACTGGTCAGCATCAGCCCGTGCAGGGCGGGGTACATGGCATGGTAAGCCGAGCCGCACATCCCGGCGGGCGTGCACCAGGCGAACTCCCAGCGGTTGCCCACCTTGTGCCCCGCCCTACACTCTCCCTTGGCTGCGTGAACTGTAACGGTGAAGTACACCGGCTCGTGGAAGATGAGCCGAGGCTCTGGCTCGGTAACCAGTGTGTAGTATTGCTCCTCGTCGTAGGGTGTGATGACCCGGAAGAGCCTGCGTCCTGGCACGGCGCGGACCAATTCATAGGATTTGGCCCAACGCAGTACGTAGTCGGCCACAGCCTGTTCGGCCTCGGTGAGTGCTTCTTCTCTGGGTTCTTTCATCGGCAATTCCTCCTACGTTAGCAACTGCGGCTCGGTGGATTGGGCCAGGGTGCTGGTGAAGCGATTGCGGCCCAGGTGAAGCAGGGGGTGAACGCGGCTCAGGTCGTACAGACCATTGTCGTCGAGAACGCCAGGCCGCGTGTAGGCCGCCAGCACCTCGCCGATGACCAAACGGTGGTCGCCAGCCTCGACCTCTTGCACCACGCGGCACTCCAGGTGGGCGATGCACTCTTCGATGATGGGCGGGCGTACGTGCCGCGCCTGGCCGGGGGTCAGGCCGGTGGCGGCGAATTTGTCCACGTCACGCCCAGAGCGGCGACCACAAAATAGCACTTGCTGGGCGATCTCGTGCGGGGCGACGTTGATCACGAACTCGCCGCTGGCCTGGATGAGCTTGTAGGAATGCCGCCTGGGGCCGATGCTCATCCCCACCAGTGGCGGGCTCACGCTCACCGGGACCAGCCAGGCGATGGCGATGATGTTGGGTTGCCCCTCGGCGTCGCAGCAGGTCACCAGCGACGTGTTGTACGGGTGCAGCAGGTAATGAAAACTTGACACAGACACTGATTCGTTCAAAGCTCTGCCTCCTTTTCTCCCTGAACGTAGATGTAAAAGATAGCTTCTCCCAACTGTAGGGCCGGGTCCTCAAGCAGGGTGAAATACCCTGTCTCTCGTCCGGGCGAGGCATACCTTTCTCGCCTTCCCCCCCAAACTTTCCTTAGCAATGGGGTGAAGTCGAGGGCCTCTATGTTGACCAGGCCGGCGTCTTCCATCCATCCATGGAAGTCCTCTGGCGTACCCTCACACAGGTAATCCAAGCCAATGGTCTTGAGCGCGTCCCTGGTCTCCTCGCCAAGGGGCTTGGTGACGATCACGTCGGTCAAGATCATCTTTCCACCGGGCTTCAACACCCGCGCCATCTCCGGCTGGCCGATCTCGGTGATCAGTGGGGCGGGGTAGACGATGAACTCGCTCACCAGCGCGTCGAATGTCCCGTCTGGAAAGGGGATGCGATGTTTCTCCGCCTTCTGGAATTGGACAACTCCTTCCAGGCCCTGTGCTTTCGCTTGTCTTCTGGCGGTCTCCAGGAGGTCATCGCTCAGGTCCAGCCCCACGACTTGCCCGCTGCCGGCCATTTTTCTCGCCAGTCGCAGGGCCACCTGACCCGCCCCGCAGCAGAGGACGAGAATATTCTTCCCCCGCAGTGGCCTGAGTTCTCCCTCTATCCTTTGCAGAATGGCCTCTAGCTCGCCGAGGTCTTCCTCACTCCATCTTGGCATGATGACTCCCTTCAAAATTGCATGTACGCTATTCGTGGCCCAACAATCCCTGTTGTCTGAGACATGCGCTGGCCTCCAATACGACCTCTGCCTGGAGACGACAGGCATCACGGTAGCGCTGGTCGCGCAGCCGAGCAGGGTCCCAACCTTGAGTCAGTTCGATGTACGGTTGGAACAGCACGCCACCCAGGATGTTCAAAGCACGGGCTATGGCAAACAACGTGCTGGCCTCGCCGTTGTCCATACACAGGCATCCCCGACGACGGAATTCCTCCGCCATCTCCGGTGTGATCCGGTACAGGGCCGCACAGGTGGCGTTTCCGCCCACGTGCACTGTTGCCCCTCGCTCGCGGCAGGCTGCAGCCAGGGCTTCGACCACTGCCGGGTCGGCGGAGACTTGGCCAGAGGTGTTGCCGTAATGGATCGAGGTTCCGTCGTGGCCGACAGAGAACGCCGGCACGATCAGGTCGCCGAACTGGACTGGTGCCCCCAGCGACCAGGCAGCGCAGACCAGGAAGACGGCCTGCGCACCACAAGCGGCCAGGTCCTCGACGATGCAGGCCAAAGGCGACGCACCCATCGGGGGGATCAGGACAGTAACGTCCAGGCCGTCGAACTCGCCTCGTTTCACAATGTGCGCCGCCGCATACGGATGGTGAAGCGCCGAGATCCACTCCGCTTCTTCCAGAGCGCAGAGTTCCGCCAGGCGGTCTATCACGGCTTTGGAAAAGGTCAACACAGCGATACCCGACAGCTTCAATGCTTCATCGCCGAGCCCTGTCTGTCGGGCAGCAGAGAGGGTCTGTTGTGGTGTGATCAGCCAGGTCATATTTTCCTCCACTTCAGTCACATGCTTGCTTCAACATCGAGTGCCAGATCTTCCCGTGCCAGCGCCCCACTCAAGACCAACACTTTGACTGCCAGGGCAGTGTAGACCGGGGAGCTCTCTTCAGACCAGAAGGGACGCCAGCCGCCGTCCTCCCGCTGAATCTCGATGAGGGCCTCCATCATCCGCTTTACCCTGGGGTCACTGACATCATAGCCCCTCTGGATGCGGCGCGGCTGGTCCAGTAGCCAGGAGAGGAGCAGATGGGTCAGGGTGTAGCCATCGAGCTCTTCTCGTTGCCCATCTCGCAATCTGATGCGATATCCTCTTTCCACGTCCTGAACGCACTCGTCCAGGTGCCTTTCAAACAGCTCACGGCCTCTTAGATAGACCGGATCATCCTCCCCGTAGAGCTCGCCCATCAGGAAGGTGATCTGGGCAGTGGAGTCGGGGTCGCCCGTGGAGCCTCGTTGGTCGCCAATGCTTCCAGAATAGGAGTACCAACCACCGTGCCGGTTCTGCATCGTTCTGAGCCATTCCAGGGCTGCTTTACATTCGGGGCACTCCCCCATACCTACCTGGCGCAGGAGCTCCACGACGTCGGCGGTTATCCAGGTTATGCCCTGTTCGTTGCTCAGCTCGACTTTTTCCGGCGGGATCACCAGCGAGGGGTTCTCGCTCCAGCCGCCATCCGGGCGCTGATGCCCCAAGATAAATCGTACGGCACTATCTACATTGAGCCCCTTCGGCGGCAGCCCTGCCTTTAGCAGGAGAATGGGATTCCTGCCCGTCTCTCGCGTCCCCCAGTTTTGGGGATCCAGGGAGCTCGGGAAAGCTCCATCGGGGCGCTGTAGCTTGACGAGCTCCAACAGGCACTCCTTCGCTGGCGGGGAGTCTCTCAGGTCAAAGAAATCCAGGCAGGCAAGCTTCGTCGCCTCATCCCCTTGGGCGAAAATCGGTGGGAAAGGGTTATGTTTCAGCTTCATGGTGTATCGCCTCCTCGTATGAAATCGAGAATCCTACAGCAGACACTTTCTGGCCTTCACGATCAACACCTCTCCCAAACCTGGCATCAGTCTGCCAAGCGTGACCGACCAGGGGCGCCTGGTCAATCTGGTTGGGATGAAGCTCACCACATTGGCCGTTATCTCCTCAACGGCAAGGCCGTTCTCTTCCAGAAGCCGCCTGAGCGTCCCAGAAGTGAAGATGCGGATATGCCCCCCGAATGTGTACCTCGTCCTGTGGAACTCCAGGCTGTCCATGACCTTTATACTCCCTCAGTACTTGAAGGGATGCCCGAAAAGTTCGGGGCCTGACTTCCAAGTGCCAGGCGATGGTGCGCCTAGATCCATGAACATCTCGATTTCACCCAGGATCTGGAAGCCAAAATCGTAGTAGAGGGAAATCGCCTCCACATTCCGAGCCACAGGCTTCACACTGAGATAGCGTACCCCCAACTTCCTGGCTTCCTCGACCACATGGTTGAGCAGAGCGCGCCCGATCCCCTTGTCTCGATGAATCGCTGCAACAACAAGGGGTTCTACCTCTGCCTCTCGACCATCCACGATCAAGCCAGCCAGTCCAACGACCTCCCCCTCGTGTTCGGCCACCCAGAGACACTCAGGGCCAACACGAGCAAGGTGCTTGTCGAAGTAGAGGCCGGGATTATCGCCGCCGATGGTGGGGTCATGGTAGATCTCTCGGTGGCGCTGGGTCAGTTCTATCCACAACGTTCGGCATCGGTCAAGATCAGAAGTGTAATATGGTCGAATCGTGACGTCGCTCATGGTCGCTTCATAACCTCCGGCTCGAAAGCCCACCCAGCCAGCGCCCCGAGCAACGCCCGATCCCACTCCAAGAAACCCTCGAAGTCTCTCGCCGCGTACTCTTGCAACTGCCCCTCGTCGAAGACCAGCCATTCCTCGCCCTCTCGCGTCTCCCAGCGCAGGAGGTGGAACAGCGGCGACTGGATGGCCCGACGCAGCCCGAAGCATTGGTCGAACTCGGCGGCTGGCATTGCCCCGCGCTCCCGGATAATGCGCAGTATCTCCAGCTTGCGAGCCTCGATGATGTCCAGGCCCTCCGTTTCCGAGCCAAGGAGCTTTTCCCTGCACTCGGCAAAGAGGTCGCGGATCAGGGCGCAGCGGCGCTCAACCTCTGCCCGTGAGACCTCCCGCACAAGAAGCGTCTGCTCCACCCGCTCGCGCCAGTCCTGCGGCGTCCATGGCAGCGTGTAGGAAAGATTGAGGGTCCACTTGTCGAAGGGGATCAGCTCGTCGTTGGCCAGGAAGACGGCTCTGATCAGGCTGTCGAGGGCAGTGTTCAAGCAATGGTGGGCGGCCAACAGGTCGCCTCGATGCAGCCAGGAGGGGACGACCAGGTTGCAGAAGTACTCGCCGTAGAGGATGAGGTGATGGCCGGTCAGGCGTTGTTTCTCTTCCTCGGTGAGAATGGCCTTGCGGACCAACATCTCCCGCATCAGCCCTTGCGGGTCGTACAGGACGACGGCGTAGGAGCGATCCCAGCGTTTGGTGTGCTCCCACTCGGCCTCGATTTCGTCCTCGTAGCAGAAGTAGTCGAAGTCCACGTGCCAGCCATCGAGGTAGGAGTCGCCCTCGGGGAAGGGGGCCAGGCCCCGCCGCGTCCAGTCGTCGAAGTGCGGCCGCGTCAGGTAGACGGCCAGGTCCAGTTCAGAAAAGTGGTCGGCGTAGCCCCGCGCCACCCCGCCGCTGAGCAGCACGCCCACCACACCTTCACAGGTGGCCAAACGTTCAGCGAACTCCTGGGCCTGGCGAAAATAGGCGTCGTATTTGTTGGGGCTGCTGATGGTTGGACTGGGTCGGCTCATCCTATCTACCCTCCATTTGTGTTTTCGGTTCAGCAGCAACACGATCCCAGGCCGTGTGCGAGCCAGCACCCCCACCGCTCGTCTCGTAAGCAGCACCGCTCCGGGGACGAGCAAGACAAGGCCCAGCGCGTCCAGGAGTTTGACGGCGTGGCCCTCGCTGATGCGTACCAGCAGCGGTCCTTCCCAGGCGTCGGGCAGGGCCAGCACGCCCAGGCCGATCAGAATCATCAATGCTTCTTTCACCCAGGCTTTCACTTTCCCGGCCTCCCTCCCTGGTCACCCGCTCCGCAACACACTGGCCCAGTTCCAGGCCAGGTGCAGGAGGGTCGGTGTGGCGGTGTGCCTGGCTGCCAGCATCGCCCCGCCGAAGAGCAGGGCCATGGGCAGGAGTTGCACCGTGGCGTAGGTCAGCGACTGGGTCAGCGGCTCGCCGCCCAGCAGCCGCGCCGGGAGGTGAACAGCGGTGAACAGCAGAGCCGTCGCCAGATACCCCCACCAGCGCCCCAGCCAGGCCTCCAGCCGGCCCTGCAGGAAGCCGCGGTAGAGCGTCTCTTCGGCCGAGGCGACCACAGCGTAGGTGGCCAGTGCCCACCAGGTGTTTGGGATAGCCATCCGCTCCGGGGTGAAAGGCCTCGCACGCAGGAGCAGGGCCACTGCCCCCAGCAGCACCCCCAGCCCAACCGCTCGCCCTGGCCGTGCCTGCCCCCAGCCGCAGGCCACCCATCCGGCCCGACGCTGCCATAGCCACAGGCCGGTCGGCAGCAGCATGAAGGTGTATAACCCTACCTGGCGCAGCAAACGCACCAGCCCGAACTGCCCCGCAGCCTGAGCCTCTGTTACCTGACGAGTCAGGCCACGCATCAGAAGCCCCACCCCGACCATCACCAGGTTCGGCAGGAGCACCAGCAGCAGGGCGATGAGGGCTTCACGCAGCACTTTGCTCGGCGAGATTGGCACATTTCTCACGATGAATCCCCCCCACCTATTTGCTTTTGTTTTGTTGCCATGATATAATTGTATCCAAGATATCAGAACTGTGGTGCAAGGATCGAAAGATGACCAGGCGACAGGACGTAGCAATTGATGAACAGGCCATGTCAGGCAAGTTGCGCGATGCGCTGGCTGCGCACCTGTACCGAGAGGCCGGGCGACTTGGTCTATCGCTCGGTGCTTCCAGGGTAGTCCCCCTATGCCAGTCTCTCTTGAGAGAACCTACCCAAACTTCTCAGGTCGAGCGGCATCCTGCAGGGCATTTTCTGCAAGAAAGCACCCTGTTCGACACCTATTACGCCGAGAACCTGGAGGTGCACGATTATCTGCACCTGGTCTCTCAGGAGATGCGTAAGCGTCTGGGCCAGTATATCACCCCTAGCGTCATCGTGAAGTACATCCTGGACGCGGCAGGTTATCGGGAAGAGGCCGATATTCTGGACAGATGCCTGGCCGACCCTGCCTGCGGATCCGGCATCTTCCTGATAGAGGCGATCAGGGTCTACCTGGCGGCCTTGCGGCGGGCCGGCAATCCTATCGAAGCGTGGTATCCGCGAGTGCAGGCTGCCTTTGTGGGCGTGGACGTTGACCCTATCGCCTGTCTGTACGCTCGCTTCAATTTGAGTTTATTGTTGACCCCGGCCATCCTGTTCTGGGCCGGTGCACATCCTGATACCTCTCTGCCAGCTCTGCCGATATATTGTCTGGATACGCTGAGAACTATTGCCACCGAGCTGGGCGCTCCTCGGCTTTTTTCCTACGACACGCCCCCTCTGCGTTTGACAGACTCGTTTGACTTCGTGGTAGGCAATCCGCCATATCACAAGATCGGTCGGCTGAACGGAGAATTGAAAAAGGTCTTTCGGGCTTCTCTATACGGCCATCCCAATGCCTATGGTCTTTTCCTTCATGCCGGGCTGGAGATGCTCAGGCCAGGTGGTGTCCTGGGCTACATCGTTCCCCGTTCGATGCTCTCCGGGTTGTACTTCAAAAACCTGCGGCGTTTCATCGAGAAACAGGCCATCTTGCGAGAAGTTACCTTGATCGCCGAGCGTAGGAAGGTCTTTGAGAACGTCCTGCAGGGTACAATGATACTGACTCTGCAGCGCCAGCCGGTTCCTCCGTGTCCCGCCAAAACGGCGATAGCCCGTTCGGTCATAGACCTGGAAACCCGGCAAACATCCTCCGCCCAGGTGAACCAAGCCCAGGTCGTTCGTCATCTGAACGGCATCAGCGTGTGGTTTGTAGCCGATACCCGGCGTACTTATGAGATATTGAACAAGATCCTCAGCCATCATTCCCTCTTATCCAGCCCGGCTGTCGGCTGCCCAGCCAAGACTGGCCCTATCGTATGGAACCGGGTCAAACCTCTTCTTCGCTCCGGCCCCGAAGCCGACACGCTGCCCCTGGTATGGGCCACTGATGTGGGCCGATTTAGCTTTGCTTTCGGCAGCGCTGGCGAGACCCGGCCTTCGTATCTGAAAGTCAACTCACGCACCCACCGGCTGGTGAACAAAGGGTTGAGCCTGCTGGCTCAGCGGGTGACAGCCGAGGAGCAACCTCACCGTCTGGTGGCCTGTATCCCAGAATCCTTCTGTATAGAACACGTGGCGGGATACTTCGTGGAAAACCACCTCAACGTGATCCAGCCCCATCCCGATGCTCCTCCTATTGACCTTTACTATCTGTTGGGTATCCTTTGCTCTGATGTGATCGAATTCTTTTTCCGCGCTATGAACGGCAACACCCAGGTCTCAGCCACGGAGCTCAACCTGATGCCTATCCCCCGCTGTGATCGAGAGCCTCAAATTGCTGCCCTGGCCCGGCAGTTGCAAGACACCATAGCCCCTGTCGCCATGGTGCCCCTGGAGCAACGGTTGAACGAACAGGTGGCGGGAGCCTACAGCCTTACTCCCGACGAACTTCACTTCATCCAGAAAACCCTGGCTGAGAATCACTGGGCTTTGGAGCACCTTGATGACCGTTGACGAAATCAAAGCACTGCTGCAAGAGTTAAACTTTCCATCCCGCCGGATCACCGAGCAGACGGCTGTCTGTATCCTGGCCCTTGCCAACACTACACCGCGCGAGGAATTGATTGCCGGGCACACTTGTCTGGCCGATGGGGCCCGTATCCACGACATCTTGAACTTCGTGCGACGGGACATCGGTCGTCCCGTGGCGGAGAACACCCGCGAATCATACCGCAAGGCCTCTCTACGTCCACTGATGGAAGCCGGTTGGGTGATCCGTCACCAGTTGAGCACCAACGACCCCAACACATACTATCGGCTTCACCCGGACTTTGCCCGCCTGCTGATGCTGCCCTTGGGACCAGAGCGTGATGAGTTGATTGCACGTCTACGCCTCTCAGAACGAGGGCTTCCCAGACGGAAACCGGACCTCAAGCGGGATGTTCCCGTCGTGCTGGCTCCAGGGCAGGTCCACACTCTCAGCCCAGGACGCCACAATCTGCTACAGAAGGCTGTGGTAGAGACATTGGGTCCGGCCCTTCTCCAACACCCGCAAGTAGTTTACCTGGGTGATACAGCTCCCAGGATCGGCTACCAGAACCGCTCTTTGATGCGGCGCTTGAATTTGCCGATAGGCGTAAGTGTCGCTTTGCCTGACGTTATCCTCTATGGTCCGGAAGAACAGGCTTTGCTCGTCGTCGAGGCGGTCGTCTCCTCCGGCTCCGTCACTCCAGGACGGCTTGCTCAATTGCAGGCGCTCGTTGCCGGCCCTGAGACCCTGGGCGTACAGGCGATTTACATATCTGCCTTTCCGTCCAGACGGGTCTTTAAGCGGTTCGTCGAGGACATTGCCTGGGGAAGTAGCGTCTGGATTGAGGACGAGCCGTACAACGTCATCCACTTCGTTGCTTTGTCCCACGACAATGGCTGAGAACAGAACACCTCCACATATCCTGCTCTTGGCCAGTCACGACCCTCACCTCGTGGCGTTTTCCCCTGTCTTGAGCGTAACCACAGGCGGCCTTGCTCCCCCTAGCAAAGCCAGGTTGCGCCGCACCTCCTCCAGGCTGCGCATGCCGATGCACAGGCTGTGCACGTAGGGCAGCCGGGCAGCGAAAGCGATGGCCTCAGCCGGGTCGGAGGCCAGGGCGCCGCAACCCAGCACCTTCATGGCGTAGATCCCCTTGCCGGCAGTGTGAGCCCGCTCCAGGGCGCGCAGCACGTCGGCGATGGTGCCGTCCTCGATGTGCTCGTTTGGTCTCCAGGTGCCGGTGGGGTTGACGATGGCCAGCAGGACCTCTACCTCCGGCCATTCGGCCGCTTGTCGAGTCACTTCGGCACTGTGGGTGGAGAAACCCACCGCCCGCACCAGCCCTCGTGCCTTGTCCTGCGCCAGGACCTCCAACGCTTTCCGCGCTGGTTCAATCCAGCTCAGACCCACGCAGTGGATGAGCATGATGTCCAGGTAGGGTGAGCCCGGTTTGTCCAAAGGTAATAGCAGTCATTTTCCGCTCCTTAGTCGGTAGAGATGTCGCGGAAATGGGTAGTAGCCCAACCGTGTTGGGCGTCATCTGCTCCGATCCTATTGCTTGTAGTGACCCTCGTCAATCTGCCGTATTATAACACGACAAACCACGCTTTGCAATTGTGGTTTCCGCCTGGTCGTGGCTGCATTGAGCAGCCTTATGATCGTGGAAACCTGCTTCCTGACATCTACGTGCCAGATATCTGAACCTTTTGAGGGTCGTGAGAGTATTATTGACGGGGATTTGACATCTCTCTCGATTGTGGTACAATATGACCAATGTACCAGGCGACGAGGGAAGTCATTTTTAGACTGAGGTGGCTGGCGGGCGGTCTGTTATCTACCCACGGCGAGAGCTGTTTGCCGCTGGCTTAAGGCCCTGGAGAAAGGTGGTCTTCAGTGGTGGACATCGGGAGAGGGGGTGATGAAGCGGGACGGAAAGGATAGGGGCCGAGGGAACCTCCGCCCCCAGGTTGATTCGCATCTTGCAACACAAACCAAAAAAGGAGGAAAAGAATGTTTAGCAACAAGAAATGGATGACCCTGATCGCCTTGGTGGCCATGGCGGCCATGATACTCCCGGCCTGCGCTCCACCGGCCCCGAAGGTGGTGGAGGTCATCAAGGAAGTGCCGGTCGAGAAAGAGGTGGTCAAGACCGTAGTGGTCGAGAAAGAAGTGCCGGTCGAGAAAGAGGTGGTCAAAGAGGTGGAGAAGGAAGTGTTGGTCACGCCTACGCCGGCACCGGTGGTCCGCAAGGGCGCTTGGCTGGACACGATCGTCGTGGTCGAGGAGCCGTCCGACGACGCCGCGGTCTCCCGACTCGAGGTCGGCGACATTGACGTCTACGCCTACGCGATCGCCAAGTCAGTCCTGGCCCAGAGGATCGAGGCAGCCCCCGCGCTGGCGTTTGACCGGTCCTTTGGCTCGTACGACGAGCTGAGCTTCAACCCGGTTGGTCCGGTCTTCCCAGGGACCGGCAAGCTCAATCCCTTCTCCGTGCCCGCCATCCGCGAGGCCATGAACTGGCTGGTGGATCGCGAGTTCATCGCCCAGGAGCTTTACGGCGGCATGGCCGTCCCGCGGTGGGTGCCCTTCAACAAGGCCTCCAACGACTACGCCAAGCTGGCCGACGTGGTGCGGAAGGTTGAGCTGACGTACGCCCACGACAAGGAGAGGGCCACCGCCGTCATCTCGGCGGAGATGGAGAAGCTGGGCGCCGAGCTGGTAGGCGGCAAGTGGCACTACCAGGGCGAGCCGGTGGAGATCATCCTCCTCATCCGCACGGAGGACACCCGGCTCCAGATCGGCGACTACGTGGCTACCCTGCTGGAGGACATCGGCTTCACCACGGTGCGTGACTACAAGAAGGCGGCCGAGGCCTCGCCCATCTGGATGGGCGGCGATCCGGCCGCTGGCCTGTTCCACATCTACACCGGCGGCTGGATCACCACTGTGATTCCGCGCGACCTGGGTGGCAACTTCGCCTACTTCTACACCGACATGGGCCTGGCCCGGCCACTGTGGCAGGCTTACGTGAACGATCCCGAGTTCTACGAGCTGGCCGAGCGACTGGACAACAACGACTTCAAGACCCTGGATGAGCGCCGGGAGATGATGGGCCGGACCCTGGAGCTGGCGCTGAAAGAGTCGCAGCGTGTCTGGCTGACTGACCGCGCCGGCATGTCGCCGCGGCGGGCGGAAGTCGTCGTCGCTGCCGACCTGTATGCTGGCGTGTACGGCTCGTGGATCTGGCCCTACACCCTGCGGCGGGAAGGCGAGGTCGGCGGCTCGATGAAGATCGCCATGCCCAGCATCCTGACCGCGCCGTGGAACCCGGTTGACGGCAGTAACTGGGTCTACGATCACTTCTTCTACCGAGGCACTGGCGACACCGCCGTGCTCCCCGATCCCCACACCGGGCTGCGCTGGCCACAGCGAGTGGAGCGGGCCGAGGTCTTCGTCCAGGAGGGTCTGCCCGTCGGCCGAACCCTCGACTGGGTGAGCCTGGAGTTCGTCCCCAAGATCACCGTGCCGGCGGATGCCTGGGCGGATTGGGACGCAGCCGAGCAGCGGTTCATCACCGTGGGTGAGCTGCACCCCGAGGGGCAGACCGCCCTGATGCGGGTCGTCGTCCACTATCCGGCCGACCTCTACGACACGGTCAAGTGGCACGACGGCAGCCCCTTCTCCGTGGGCGACGTGGTGATGTTCATGATCCTCGGAATCAATGGCCATGGGTTCGACCGGCCCAAGGAGGAGAGCGCCATCTACGACGAGGCCACGGTGCCTGCCTTCAAATCGTTCATGGGGCACTTCAAGGGGGTGCGCATTCTCTCGACCAATCCGCTGGTCATCGAAAGCTATACGGACGCCTTCGACCTGGACGCCGAGGTGAGTGCGGGTGGCCTGGTTGGGGTGTGGTCCTGGTGGCCGTATTACCAGCGCGGGCAGGGTGCCTGGCACACCATGGCCCTGGGCGTCCTGGCCGACGGGAAGGGCGAGGCGGTCTTCTCGGAGTCTAAGGCTACCAAGCTCGAGGTGGAGCAGATGAGCTACGTCTCGGGGCCGACCCTGGCGATCCTGAAGGCGCAACTGGACGAGGCCAAGGCGGAGGGATACATCCCCTACGGGCCGACCCTGGGCCAGTTCGTCACCGAGAAGGAAGCCACCACCCGGTACGCGAACCTGGCGGAGTGGCACCGCACGCGCGGTCACTTCTGGATCGGCAGCGGGGTCTTCTACCTGGAGCGGGCCTTCCCGGTGGAGGGCATGGTCGTCATGAGCCGCAACCCTGATTACCCCGATTCGGCCGATAAGTGGGAGCGCTTCGCTGCGGCGGCCCTCGCCGAGGTGGAGGTGGACGGTCCGGCCCGTGTGTCCATCGGCGCCGAGGCCACCTACGACGTGTTCGTCACCTTTGAGGGCGAGCCCTACCCGGTCGCCGACATTGACGAAGTCAGGTTCCTGGTGTTCGATGCCGCGGGCGAGCTGGTCCACGTTGGGGAGGCCAAGGCCGTGGCCGATGGTCACTGGCAGGCCGTGGTTGGTGCCGACGTGAGCGGCAAGCTGGCGGCGGGTTCGAACCGACTGGAGGTGATCGTCATATCGAAGCGGGTGGCCTTGCCGAGCTTCGATTCTACCCTGTTCGTGACGGCCCCGTAGGCGGGCAGCGCCCGAGTTTCCGACGGTCGCTCGGAGGGGCACCGGGCCTGGTGTCCCTCCGAGAATCGGGTGCCCTGGTAGATTCGTCTTTCGCTCAAGCTACGTGATACAACAGGGGCGAGGCGCCGCCTCGCCCCTGTTTAGTACCTAGAGAAGAATCATGGCTGAGACAACCTTGCCTTTAAGGATGGAGACCGACGAAGCGGCTGTGACAGGGACAACCACCGCCAATACCCTGGTTAGAGTCGCCAAATACACGATCGTCAAGACGGTTGCGCTCTTCGTCACCATTGTCGTCGGCGTGTACCTGACCATCCTCATTGCCAATATGGGTGGACACGTGGATAAAATCCGGCGGGCCCAGATCCGCGAAGGGCTGGCTGTTACCATTGGCCTGGATCCGGCCTATCGGCACCTGACTTCAGCGGAGCGGAACCAACTAATAGAAGAGATGGCCATCGTTGAGGAAGTGCGACTGGGCCTGGACAGGCCGTTCATCGTGCGCACCTTCGGCTTCCTGACCAATGCCCTCACTCTCAACCTGGGACGTGCCGAGCAACTGACCAGCGATACTGGCTCGAAGCTGGTTCGGCTCATCCTCCTGGAACGCCTGCCGCCGACCCTGCTGCTGTTTGCCACCGCGAATATGTTCCTCTTCTTCATGAGCGTCTTTCTGGCGCTCTCCCTCTCACGCAGGTATGGTAGCCTGCTGGACAGGGCCGTCGTCGCCCTGGCCCCTACGTCAGCCGCGCCGGGCTGGTTCTACGGCATTTTCCTGATCCTGATCTTCGCCTCGCTGCTGGGTGTATTGCCCTTTGGCGGAATGGTCGGCGCGCCACCGCCTGCTGAGCCTCTGCCGTATGCCCTCAGCCTGCTCAAACATCTGATCTTGCCTGTGACGGCCATCGTCATCAGCGCAGTCTTTCTGACCATCTACACCTGGCGCACGTTCTTCCTCATTTATTCCAGCGAAGACTACGTGGAGATGGCCAAGGCCAAGGGTCTCTCCTCCAGCATGATCGAGCAGCGCTACATCCTGAGGCCAACCTTGCCCACGATCATCACCAGCTTTGCTCTCACCCTGATCGCCCTCTGGACCGGGGCCATCATCCTGGAGACGGTCTTCAACTGGCCGGGGCTCGGCCGGCTGCTGTTTCGGGCCATCGGTCTCTACGATACCCCGGTGATCGTGGGCGTCACTGTCATCTACGCTTACCTGCTGGGGATCACCGTCTTTCTGCTGGATATCATCTACGCCCTGATTGACCCCCGCGTGCGAGTTGGCGAGGGAGGCAGAAGAGTATGACCAGGCTACAGCGTGTGTTCCGCGACCTGGCCCGGTACCCCTCGGCCATCGTCGGCCTGGTGATTATCGCCGGGCTGCTTATCGTGGCCGTTTACGCCGTGATCTCCATACCCTACAGCGAGGCCATCCGGCTCTGGCGTGGGGGTGACGAGGTGGTGCGTGAAAACCCACGCAACGCCCGCCCGGTATGGGCCAACCTGTTTTCGCGGGCCGAGCTTCCCAGGACCATCGTCCTCAGCAGTCGGGATGGCTCCGCGGAGAAGAGCACCGAGGTCTTGCCGGGGGCAAAAGACGTGACCATCACGTTCACTTTCGATTTCCCCTACGATGACTTCCCGCAGGAGATCATCGTCTTCTTCACCGCCCAATATGCAGCAAGACAGCCACACGTGGAGATGGCCTGGTTGACGCCTGATGGCCGCAGCATCCGCGTCGGCGATATCTCGCCCCGCTGGTCCGATGCCTTCCGTTTCGCTCTGGATACCCGTCTGGTGCGCCGGCTCGGAGGGCAGGTACCCCAGGTGGCGCTGTTCGCCAATCCTGATCCCCCCCCTGCGAGGGGTGGGCAGGAGGGGGTGCCCGTTCCTCTGAAGGGCACTTACCAGCTCCAGGTCAGTGGCCTGGTGTTCGAGGAGGAGGGTGACGTGGACGCCCAGTTGGTGGTGTACGGTCAGGTGCACGGCCTGGGTGGCACCGACCACCGCCGCCGGGACCTGATGGTGGCCTTGCTGTGGGGCACGCCCGTCGCCCTGGCCTTCGGCCTCCTGGCCGCCCTCGGCAGCACCGTCACGACCATGGTCATCGCCGCCATTGGGGTGTGGTTTGGCGGGGCGGTTGACGCCACCATCCAGCGGATCACGGAGGTCAACCTTATCTTGCCTGTACTGCCCATCCTGATCATGGTGGGCACGCTCTATTCGCGCAGCATCTGGATCATCCTGGGGTTGGTCATCCTCCTGAGCATCTTTGGCTCCAGCATCAAGACGTTCCGCGCCATCTTTCTCCAGGTCAAGGAATCGCCGTACATCGAAGCCGCCCAGGCTTATGGTGCTGGGAACTGGCGCGTCATTCTTCACTACCTGGTGCCGCGCATCGTCCCCCTGTTGGTGCCGCAGCTCGTCGTCCTGGTCCCCACCTTCGTTTTCCTGGAGGCCTCGTTGGCCGTTCTGGGCCTGGGCGACCCCGTCCTTCCCACCTGGGGCAAGGTGATCAACGATGCGAACTCGCAAGGCGCCCTGTTTAATCGCTATTACTACTGGGTGCTGGAACCGGCCGCGCTCCTGATGCTGACCGGACTGGGTTTCACCATGGTCGGTTTTGCTTTGGACCGTATCTTCAACCCCAGACTGAGGGATTTGTAACGACGATGCAGCAAAATCATGCGTTATTACGTGTCGAAGACCTGGTGCTGTACTTCCGCACCACCCAAGGGGCTGTTCAGGCGGTGGATGGCGTGACCTTCGATCTCGGTTACAGAGAAGCCGTGGTGATCGTCGGCGAATCGGGCTGTGGAAAGACCTCGCTGGCCAAGGCTATCCTGCGGCTCCTCCCCCGCAACGTGGATGCCTACTCCGGCCACGTCTATCTGGACGGTACGGACGTGATGAGTCTGGGGGATGAGGAGTTCCGACGGCAGGTCAGGTGGGTCAAGATGTCGCTGGTACCACAGGCGGCCATGAACTCTCTGAATCCGGTCCTCAAAGTGGGGGATCAGGTGGCCGAGCCCATGATGGTACATTCCGCGGTGAAAAAGGATAAGGCGCTGACTCAGGCCCGCACCATGTTTCAGCGCGTCGGGGTGCCGGTTGACTTTCTGAACCGCTATGCGTTTGAGTTGAGCGGCGGCATGCGACAGCGGGTGGCCATTGCCATGGCCCTGACTACCGTGCCGGACCTGGTCATCCTCGACGAGCCGACCTCCGCGCTGGATGTGCTGACCCAGGCGAACATCTTTAACTTGCTCAAACGCATCAAGCAGGATTTGGAGATAAGTTTCATTCTCATCACCCACGACATCGCCACCTCCAGCGAGCTGGCAGACCGCGTGGCCGTGATGTACGCCGGCCAGATCGTGGAGGTGAGCGACGCACATCGGTTTTTCACCGAACCCCTCCATCCATACTCACAGAAGCTCATGGCCAGCGTACCGAGGCTGCGAGGCGACCAGGAGCCTGAGTTCATCACCGGCCAACCACCGAGCCTCATTGATCTTCCGCCGGGCTGTCGGTTTGCACCGCGTTGTCCCTCGCGCTTTGAACAGTGCAAAGAAGACCCCCCTATGGTGGAGGCGCACAGGCATCAAGTCAAATGCTGGTTGTATGCGTGAGG
>Ga0194113_10004718_pt1 | contig 17796 bp, 8 predicted proteins | sample TA2MahC200mmetaG_FD_146193 | JGI IMG/M metagenome (GOLD analysis project Ga0194113, IMG submission 146193) | Freshwater microbial communities from Lake Tanganyika, Tanzania - TA2015017 Mahale Deep Cast 200m | ecosystem: Environmental > Aquatic > Freshwater > Lake | place: Tanzania: Lake... | reverse complement strand
TGCCGTCCGGCTCTATCACCGGCTGAGAGGCGAACAGGGCATTGTTGTCGTTGCTCACCAGAAATTCGAGCGTCTGGCTCGACTCGTTTGGTGGGCCGGCCAAAATCCCTGTGGCCCAGCCGGTTGCCGTCTGTGGCCCCGCGTCCTCGTTCACAGTCTGGTCGGTGCCCTTTGTGAAAAGTGGCGCGTCATTCACCGAGGTTACGCCCACCGCAAACGCACGCTGGATCGTGCCCTCGTCGCCGGTGTCGAATGTCCCATCCAAGCCGGTGTCCGTCACCGTCACCGTGATCACCGCCGTCCCGTTAGCATCTGCCACAGGACTGTACGTCAACGTGCCTGTGGCGTCTGCGGAGGTATAGGTCACACTTGGATTGGGGATCAGGCTCGTGTTGTCACTCGCCGCCGTCACCCTCAGGGCCTGCGATTCCCCGCCGCCTGCCGCAATGCCCGTCAAGGGCACCGTCTGTTGGCTCGCGTCCTCCAAGATGGAGGGTGGGTCCGCTATCGCATCCAGCGTGGGCGCATCGTTCACCGCGTTCACCGTAATCGTGAAGGTCTGTGCCGACGAGGTGTCCTGCCCGCCGTTGGCGGTGCCGCCGTCGTCCTGCACCCGCACAGTCACCGTGGCCATGCCGTAGGCGTTCGCCGCCGGGGTGTAGGTCAGCGCGCCGTCCGGCTCTATCACCGGCTGAGAGGCGAACAGGGCATTGTTGTCGTTGCTCACCAGAAAGCTGATCTGCTGGCTCAACTCGTTCACCGGACCAGCGGAAATCCCGGTCGCCCAGGCGTTCACCGTCTGCGGCCCCGCGTCCTCGTTCACCGCCTCATCCGTACCCTTTGTGAACGACGGCGCGTCGTTCACCGAATTCACCAGAACACCGAATGACGCCTCAACGTACAAGCCTTCGCTGTCGGTGGCCCTCACAGTGAGGTTGGCCATACCAGATACATCCGTCGCATAGTCGAGGGTCAAGTGTTGGCCGTCCTGGATTCCTGTCGAGACAATGCCTGGGTTAGAGTTCCTGGTCACGGTATAGACCAATTCGGAGTCAGCGTTCTCGGCGTCGTCAAACGCAGCCCAGAGGTCAACAAGCGTGTCCGGCGCGTCCTCGTCCACGGTGACGTTGGAGATGCCCAAGGTGGTCGGTGAGGTGCCAACGATGAATGTCGCCACGAAGTCCCCGCCCGGCATTCCGTGCCCAGATGGGAACGCGCCGCTGAACTCGCCGTCGAGCCGATTCCCCGCGAGGTCGGCGGTGTTTGACGTGCCATCCAGCCAGACAGCGTACTGGCCATGGGACAACGGGGCGGAGGGCGTGAACGTGGCCGTGTCCGTGGCGGCATTGTAGGTCACCGTGCCAGCGACGTAAGTGTCATCACCCGTCCCCCACTGGCCGTCCACGCCCGACGCGCTGGACAACTTGAACGCGGCAGTGTTCACAGTCGGCAGAGCCAAGTCCTCGTCAAACGTCGCCACGATGCTTGCCACCGCAGCAACCGTTGCTCCTGGGCTAGGCGTGAGGCCAGTGACTCTTGGCCCAGTCGTATCAGGCGGCGACCACCGACGTACGTAGATCTCTGAATCGCCAGCACTCTCGTCGAACCAGACGATCACGGGGTTCCCGTCCGTGCCCAGGACGATGGTAGTCCACTCTGACGCGCCACCATTGCTGCTAACACCCCCGCTGCTGGCCGACGCGGTGCCCATCTCAGTCCAAGCGGTGCCATCCCACCGTCGAACATACGTTTCCCAGTCACCGCTGGTGTTATCGTCCCATGACACCATGGGGTTTCCGCCGGGGCCTTGGGCGATGAACGGGGCCCAGGACGCACCGGTGTTGTCACTGATTCCGGCACCAGTAGCTGAGCCTTCGCTCATCTCTACCCAAGAGGAGCCATCCCATCGAAGCACATAGATCTCAAAATCGCCGCTAGTGGCGTCGTCCCATGCGACGATGGGACGCCCGTCTGTCCCCAGCATCAGGGATGGGACCGCTGATGTCCCAGTGTTCTTGCTTATCCCGCCGCCGCTGGCGGAGCCGGTTCCCATCTCGGCCCATGCTGAGCCGTTCCAGCGACGCACAAAAATCTCCGCGTCAGAACCAGTCCAGTCCCAATCACGCCAGGCTACCACGGGGTATCCGTCGTTGCCGAGCACCATGGCTGGCCAGCGCGAGTCCGCGCTGTTGTTGCTTATGCCGCCACCTGACGCCGAGCCTGCGCCCATCTCTACCCAGGCCGTTCCGTTCCAACGGCGCACATAGACTTCCTGGTCTCCCGTGCTCTCATCAGTCCAAGCAATGATCGGGTTACCGTCCGCTCCGATTGCCACGGCGGGCCACAGTGAGTCCCCGCTGTTATTGCTGATTCCCCCGGCTGACGCCGAGCCTGCGCCGATCTCAACCCACGCAGTTCCGTCCCAACGGCGCACGTAAATCTCGAAGTCGCCGGCGCTGTTGTCCGCCCAAGCCAGGATGGGGTTTGCGTCCGCGCCAAGCGCGAGGTGCGGTTGCCAGGACTCGCCAAGACTGTTGCTGACCCCGCCGCCTGTCGCTGACCCCGCGCCCATCTCAACCCAGTCACTACCGCTCCAGCGCCGCACATATATCTCGGTGTTCCCGCTACTGCCGTCTTCCCACGCCGCAATGGGATTGCCGTCTCCTCCGCGTACGGCAGTTGGATACGTCGAGTCCCCGGAGTTATCGCTGATCCCCCCGCCGTGCGCTGAGTCCGAGCCAAGCTCCACCCAACCCCCAGCGGTCGGCATGGCAAAGGTCGAAACGAAATCCCCGCCCGGCGTGCCATCGCCTGACGGGAATCCCGTCTCGCTGCCGGGCCACTCACCATCCAGCTTGTTGCCCGCCGAGTCCGTGATGCTCGATGTGCCATCCAGCCAGACCCCATACGTGCCCAGCGTGAACGGGGTAGACGGGGTGAACGTCGCGGTGTCGGCGGCGAGGTCGTAGGTCACTGTGCCCGCGACAGTCGTGTCGTCGGACGTGCCCCAGATGTTGTCCGCGCCAATGGCGCTCGACACCCTAAACGTGCTCGTACTGACGGTGGACGGGTCCAGGTCTTCGTCGAAGCTGGCGACGACGGAGGGCGCGGCCAGAACGGTTGAGCCGGGCGCGTGAGTCAGATGCGTGACCCGTGGTCCGGTGGTGTCCAAGGCCGAAGGACCATGCGCGAACCGGGCGGCCTTCCCATGCGCCGACTTGACCACCTGGCCGTGCGCCCCGCCGGGGTGGTCGTCCTGTCTGGAGATACCCAGGTTCGTCAATTCGCGTCTACGGACCACAACCACGCTGGGCCCCAAGTCCGAGACACGGTTGATGGTGCGGCCAGATGCCTCGGCTGGCGAATCCACATAGACAATGGCGTTGGCGGAATCATCCGGTTCAGATGCGGCGGAGGACGCATGGACGCGCTGAGTGATTAAGAGGTTGGCAGAGGCGTTGGTGTCCGGCGCGCCTGAGTCATGCGCCACCGAGTCCGACTGATCTCCCGGATCCGTCGGGACAGAGCCGAGGCGACCGGCCTCGTCCCATGCGCTCAACGGGAGAGCCGCCGAGGGGAACTCCTCGCCTTCCGCCTCGGCGTTCCTGGACTCGGCGAGCAGCTCGAACACCGTGCCATGGGGTTCGTGGCTCAGTGATTGGGGCTTGGCGGGGACAACCAGAGATGAGGGATCAGGACATGACCCAGAAAGGCGATAAGCGCGAGACGGGGAGAGTTCGGCGGGCACAACCGGAGAGAACATGTCCGACGGAATGGCTGAGGTATCTGCAGTACGTGGCTCGTAATCCGTGAGGGGATCCGCGTCATCCGCCCGCAACGGCGTCCGCCCAGGCAGGTTCATCCGCGTCCAATCGGCGGTGTCGTTCTCATCAACCATCGCTCCGGAGAACGGCAGGTTGTAGAGCAGCGCACTGGGAGCGATGCGGGGTTCGAGTTCGTCGAGCTTCAGCCGAGGACGGCGTGCGCGAGCAGGCGGGCAAGCGGGTGCGCCATCGGGGGAATGATGGGGATGGAGTGATCGAGTAGGGGGGTGATGGGAAGATGACCGACGAGTGGGCGAGTCGGCGCTGAGTGCGTGAGAGTCCCTCCGTCCCAACGACTTGCGAGTCATGGCACATCCCTCCCTCTTTTGCAGACGTATCGCGCCAGAACACCAGAGCGCGGCACGCAGGCCATCTCAGAACTCCCATATCCACAGCGACGGCGCGTGTGAGACCCTCGCGCACCGGTGAAGCGGTAGTATGCCTATCTGCCTGCAAGTGTCAAGAAGAATCTCGGAACTGTGCTAGAAAACTAGAAAATGCTTGACAGGGGGATTCGGGGCGCTAACATCCTCGTCCAACGGGTCAAGAGACTCTCTTGGCGTCCGATGGCAACAGGGAACGTGCTGCCCAAGCCGTCAACGTAGCTGACCACGGGAGCTTCGTGCCCAAACCCTTGGTTCACTGAGATGGATTACACTCAACACAACGCCATCGTCAGCTTCATCTGGGGGATTGCCGATGATGTCCTGCGGGATGTGTTCGTGCGGGGGAAGTACCGTGATGTCATCCTGCCCATGACCGTCATCCGTCGTCTGGACGCCTTGCTGGAGCCGACGAAGGATGCCGTGCTCAAGAAGAAGGCGCACCTGGACAAGATGAAGGTCGCCAACCAGGAGGCGGCTTTACGCAGAGAGTCCAGGCTGGCGTTCTACAACACGTCAGAGTTCACGCTTCGCCGCCTGATGGACGCCCCCAAGCAACTGAAGGCCAACTTCATCTGCTACCTCGACGGATTCTCTGCCAATGTCGGCGAGATCGTCGGCAAGTTCGCTTTCCGCAATCAAGTGGACAAACTTCACGAATCCGATGTCTTGGGGCATCTCATCGAGAAGTTCCTGTCGCCCGACATCAACCTCAGCCCCAATCCCGTCTTCAACAGCGACGGCTCGGTCAGGCTGCCGGGGCTGACCAACCTCGGCATGGGCTACGTGTTCGAGGAGCTTATCCGCAAGTTCAACGAAGAAAACAACGAGGAAGCGGGCGAGCACTTCACGCCTCGTGAGATTGTCCGTCTCATGGCCAGCCTGATCTTCCTGCCCATCAAGGATCAAGTCACCAGCGGCACGTACCTTGTCTATGATTGCGCCTGTGGCACCGGCGGCATGTTGACCGAATCGGACGCCATGCTCAAGGAACTGGCGATAGAGCACAAAAAGGAAGTCAGCATCCACCTCTACGGTCAGGAAGTGAACGCCGAGACCTTCGCCATCTGCAAGGCCGACCTGCTGATCAAGGGCGAGGAGGAACGCAACATCGCCTTTGGCTCGACGCTCTCGCAGGACGCCTTCCCTCGCCTTCAGTTCGACTTCATGCTTGCCAACCCGCCTTACGGCAAGTCATGGAAGACCGACCTTGACCGGCTTTGCGGCGGCGACAAGGGCGAGATGAAGGATTACCGCTTTATCGTGGACCATGATGGCGATGCGGAGTTCCCGCTCATCACCCGATCCAGCGACGGGCAGTTGGTGTTTCTCGTCAACATGCTCAGCAAGATGAAGACGGACACGCCGCTCGGCAGCCGGGTGGCGACCGTCCACAACGGCTCGGCCCTGTTCACGGGCGATGCGGGTCAGGGCGAGAGCAACATCCGCCAGTGGATTTTGGAAAACGACTGGCTTGAGGCCATTATTGGGCTGCCGGAGAACCTCTTCTACAACACCGGCATCGCCACCTACATCTGGGTGCTGACCAACCGCAAGCCCACACATCGCAAGGGCAAGGTGCAGTTGATTGATGCCACCCAATGGTTCACCAAGCTGCGCAAGAACCTCGGCCAGAAGAACTGCGAGTTCAGCCCCGCCCAGATCGAGCAGATTGTCCGCACGTTCCTCGACTTCAAGGAGACCGAGCAGTCCAAGGTTTTCGACAACGCCGACTTTGGCTACTGGCAGATTACCGTTGAACGCCCGTTGCGGTTGCGGGTGGATTTGTCGGCGGAAGCGATTGCCCGCCTGCGATCCGCCTGCAAGGAAGCCAAGGAAGAACCATTCATCAAGATTGTCGAGAGGGTTGCCGGTAAGCTCAAGGGTAGTCAGCACACCGATTTCAACAAAGTCTGGGAAGCGGTTGTTGCCGATGCCGATGAACATGACGCCAAGGTGACCGGTAAGCGGGAGAAACTATTCCGTGAGTTCGTCTGCCAGCGGGACGAGAAGGCGGAGCCGGTCATCAAGAAACGTGGCAAGGACGGAACGGTTGAATATGAGCCGGATCCCGAACTGCGGGACAACGAGAACGTCCCCCTCAAGGACGACATCGAAGCCTACTTCCAGCGGGAAGTCCTGCCCCATGTTCCCGACGCATGGATTGACCATGAGAAGACCGTCAAGGGCTACGAGATTTCTTTCACCAAGTATTTCTACAAATATCAACCGCTCCGCAGTCTCGACGCCATTGCTGGCGATTTGAAGAAGCTGGAACGGGAAACGGAAGGACTGCTCAACAAGATTACCGGCTGATGAAAGACTACCGGCAAACTGGATGTCCTTGGTTTGGAGAAATCCCCGCTCATTGGGATTTTGTTCGCCTCGGAACGGTATTGCGAGAACGTGGAGAAGTGAACAGCGGTTATAAGACGCAGAACGTCCTTTCCGTATTGAAAGATGTCGGCGTCATCAATTACGAAGACAAGGGCGACATCGGCAACAAGAAGTCCGAGGACATTGAGCGATACAAGATCGTCCATACCGGCGACCTTGTCCTCAACAGCATGAATGTCATCATCGGCTCAGTCGGCTTGGCAAAGGAAGACGGGGCACTGAGTCCGGTTTACATCGTCCTCAAGGCTGCCGACAAAACGGTGCGTATGCCTTATTACGGCTACGTATTTCAGTCTCGCCCATTCCAACGAAGTTTGAAGCGAATCGGATATGGCATTCTGGAGCATCGCCTCCGCATTCCATTTGCACAGTTGAAGATTGAAAGTCTGCCCAAGCCCCCGCCCGCCGAGCAAGACGCCATCGTGTCGTTCTTGGAGGCGAAGGAGCGGGACATGGCGGCGTTCATCGCCAACAAGCGGCGGATGATTGAGTTGTTGCAGGAGCATTTGTCGGCAAGGATTGAGACGCTTTTGGATCGCCCCGGCGACTCGCACTTGGTCAAGCTGGGTTACTACGTTGATCTATTGCCGGGGTTTGCTTTTGCCAGTGAGAGATTCACCACGAACGAAAGGGACATCCGCCTGCTTCGTGGTATCAACGTAGCTCCCGGACAAATCCGGTGGGATGAAACGGTGCGTTATCCAATGTCAGAACGAGCCAGTTACCAAGAATACGAACTCTGTCCCGGTGACCTCGTTCTTGGAATGGACAGACCGTGGATTGCCGATGGCGTTCGGGTTGCTGAAATCCGTGAATCCGATACGCCTTGTCTTCTACTGCAACGAGTCGCCCGTCTGCGTGCCCAGCAGGGACTACGGCAAGCCTATTTGAAGCTGCTACTTTGTAGCCGTGCATTCCAAAAGTATTTCGAGCCGATCTTGACCGGCATCAGCGTTCCTCATATCAGCCCCGGTCAGATACTTGGTTTCCGATTTTCACCGCCAGCAGTCGAGGAACAAGATCGCGTCGTCAAAGAGATTGAACGTGAACGAAAAGAGATGTCATCCGCCATCGCCGCCGCCGAACGGGAGATCGAGTTGATGGAGGAATACCGCACGGCCCTGATTGCCGCCGCCGTCACCGGCAAGATTGACGTGCGGAATGCTGGGGAAGGACGGACTCCATGAGTCCGGAGCAACTGCAAAGACTGCTGCAAGAGTTGATCGCCCTGCCGCACGAGACGGAATGGGTGGAGTTCAAGGTGAACTACGCCGAGCCGAAGGAGATAGGCGAGTATGTGTCGGCTCTGGCCAACGCCGCTTGCCTGCACGACAAACCCCAGGGCTACTTGGTGTACGGGGTTGAGAACCGCACGCACAAGGTGGTCGGAACGAAGTTCCGTCCCCGGCAGGCAAAGGTCGGCAATCAGGGCTTGGAGATGTGGCTGACGCAACTGCTCGACCCGAAGCCGGATTTTGCCATCCGCGAGTTCGCCTTCGAGGGCCGTGACGTTGTTCTGTTTGCGGTGGATGCGGCGGGCAACCGCCCGGTGCGGTTCAGCGGAATGGCGCATGTCCGGGTTGGGGACAGTCTCACGGCATTGAAGAACCACCCGGAGAAGGAGCGCAAAATCTGGCTCAAGACGGGCCGCAAGGATTGGTCGGCAGGCATTTGCGCCGGTGCAACACTTGCCGACCTCGATCCCGCCGCCATTCAGAAAGGCCGAGTAGAATACAAGAACAAGAACCCGGACAAGGCGGGGGATGTGGATGGTTGGACGGACACGGTGTTCCTGAACAAGGCCAAGGTCACGATCCACGGGAAGATCACCCGAACAGCAATCATCTTGCTGGGCAAGCCGGAGGCTGAGCACTATCTGAGTCCTGCCGTGGCGCAGATTACATGGGTGCTGAAGGATGAGCACAATGTCGAGAAGGATTACCGTCACTTCGGCCCGCCCCTGCTGCTGAACGTGGAGAAGGCTGCCGCCGGGATTCGGAATCTGAACTACCGCTACCTGCCCAACAACACGCTATTTCCCGTGGAGGTGACGCAATACGATCCCTGGGTGCTACGTGAAGCCTTGCACAACAGCGTCGCCCATCAGGATTACGAATTGGGCGGGCGGATCAACTTGGTGGAGAGACCGGACGAGTTGGTGTTTGCGAACCTGGGACATTTCATCCCCGGCTCGGTCGAGCGCGTGATCGAGCAGGACGCGCCGCAGGAGTTTTATCGGAATCCGTTTCTGGCCCATGCGATGGTCAACCTGAACATGATTGACACCATTGGCGGCGGCATTAAGAAGATGTTTCTCAAGCAGCGGAAGCGTTTCTTTCCGCTGCCGGACTACGATCTGAGCCAAGAAGATCGCGTTCAAGTGCGGATTCAGGGCAAGATACTGGATGAGAATTACACGCGCCTGCTGATCGAGAACGCCGACTTGCCGCTGGAGACGGTGATGTTGCTGGACCGGGTTCAGAAGCGGCGTCGGATCAGCAAAGAAGACCATCAGCGGCTCAAGCGGCAGCAACTGGTCGAAGGACGGTATCCGAATCTGATCGTGTCCTCAAAGGTTGCGGCGGTTACTGGGAAGCGTGCGGAGTACATCCGCTATCGGGGGTTCGACGATGGCCATTACCAGCAGATGATCCTGGAGTATTTGGGCAAGTTCGGGTCGGCCACACGGAAAGACATCAACACGTTGCTGTTGGGCAAGCTGCCGGATATTCTCAGCGCAAAGCAGAAGATGACGAAGATCAACCGCCTGCTTTCGGTTCGACTGAAAGCCAAGCTGGGATTGATCAGGAACGAAGGCTCAGATGCCGCGCCAAAGTGGGTTCTGACAGACAAGGGGCGCGAAGCGGTTCAGTAGCGGCGGGATGAACTGGCTGGACAGAGTTAGAGGAAGTTAGAGAAAGTTAGAGGTTGCCGGATGCGGCCCAACATCAATGCTTCCGCAACATGCGGTTCCTGCGCGGGTTATGAGCAGACGCCCCTCTCTAACCCATTACAGCAGTAAAGGACCTAATTGCTTGAAGCCGACCGACACCAGTGAGAAAGGGCTTGAGGCGCTCATCGTTGCGAGCCTCGTGGCCAGGCAGCAAGACGCCCAGCCCTCTGGCGGCGTTGTCGGTGAGACGCCCGCCGTCCATCTGTTCGGCATGAGCTATGTGGATGGCAGCCCCGACGACTATGACCGAGACCATGCGGTTGATCTGGCCAAGCTGCTGGCGTTTCTACAATCCACACAAGCTAAGACAGTCGAGCAGTTGAACCTGTCGCAGGACGGCCCGTCCCGAAATCAGTTCTTGGCCCGGTTGCAGGGGGAGATTGCCAAGCGGGGCATCGTGGATGTGTTGCGGAAGGGCATCAGCCACGGCCCCGCACACGTTGATCTGTTCTACGGGACGCCGACGCCCGGCAACCTCAAGGCGGTGGAACTCTACAAGGCAAACGTATTCAGCGTCACCCGACAGTTACGGTACAGCAAGGACGAGACGCAGTTGGCGTTGGATTTGGTCATCTTCGTCAACGGGTTGCCGGTCGCCACGTTTGAACTGAAGAACAAGCTGACCAAGCAGACGGTCGAGGATGCCATCAACCAATACAAGCGTGACCGCGATCCGAGGGAATTGCTGTTCCAGTTCGGGCGATGCCTTGTTCATCTTGCCGTGGACGATCACCAAGTCTGGATGTGCTCGGAGTTGAAGGGGCACGCGAGTTGGTTCCTGCCATTCAACAAGGGATGGAATGACGGGGCCGGGAATCCGCCGAACCCGAACGGGATCGCCACAGATTACCTTTGGAAGGAAGTGCTGACGCCTGCGAGTCTTGCCAACATCATCGAGAACTACGCCCAAGTCGTCGAGGAGACGGACCAGAAGGGACGCAAGAGGCAGAGACAGATTTTCCCCCGTTATCATCAACTCGACGTGGTGCGGAAGCTGTTGGCGACCGCCGCCGACCATGGGGTCGGCCAGCGGTATCTGATTCAGCACTCAGCCGGGTCGGGCAAGAGCAACTCGATTGCGTGGCTGGCCCACCAGTTGATCGAGTTGAAGAAGGACGCGAAGGCGGTTTTCGATTCCATCATCGTGGTGACTGACCGCAAAGTGCTGGACAAGCAGATTCGGGAGACCATCAAGCAGTTTGCCCAGGTGTCGGCGGTCGTCGGGGCGGCGCTGCATTCAGGCGATCTGCGCAGGTTCATCGAGAGCGGGAAGAAGATCATCATCTCCACGGTGCAGAAGTTCCCGTTCATCCTGGATGAGATTGGGAACGAACATCGGGGACGGAAGTTTGCGATCATCATTGACGAAGCGCATTCAAGCCAAGGCGGGCGTGTCATGGCGAAGATGCACGCCGCCCTTGGTGAGGAAGGTGAGGAAGAGACATACGAGGACATCATCAACCGGATCATGGCGTCGAGGAAGCTGCTGACCAACGCCAGCTACTTCGCTTTCACCGCGACGCCGAAGAACAAGACGTTGGAACTCTTCGGCATTCCCCATCAGGAAGGCGAGCAGACACGCTTCAAGCCGTTCCACTCCTATACGATGAAACAGGCGATCCAAGAGCGATTCATCTTGGACGTGCTGGAGAAGTACACGCCCGTCAAGAGCTACTACCGCCTGATCAAGACTGTCGAGACCGATCCCCAGTTCGACGTGAAGAAGGCCCAGAAGAAGCTCCGCCGGTACGTCGAGTCCCACGACCACGCCATCCGCAGCAAGGCCGAGATCATGATTGACCATTTCCACGAGGAAGTGCTGGGACGGCAGAAAATCGGCGGAAAGGCACGGGCCATGGTCGTCACGGGTGGCATCGCACGGGCAATCCAATACAAGCAGGCGTTTGACGCCTACCTGATGGAGCGGAAGAGTCCCTACAAAGCCATCGTAGCGTTCTCCGGGGAGCACGATGTCGGCGGCAAGAAGATGGACGAGGCGGCGATGAATGGCTTTCCGAGTTCCAAGATCGAGGAGACCTTTCGCTTTGACGACACCTATCGTTTCCTGATCGTCGCCGACAAGTTCCAAACCGGGTACGACGAGCCGCTGTTGCACACGATGTACGTGGACAAGATTCTGACCAGCGTGAAGGCGGTGCAAACCTTGTCCCGCTTGAATCGTGCCCATCCACAGAAGCACGACACCTTCATCCTGGATTTCGTCAACGAGCCGGACGTGATTCAGATGGCGTTCGAGCCGTACTACCGTACCACGATCCTGAGCGAAGCGACTGATCCGAACAAGCTGCACGACCTGAAGGCTGACTTGGACAACCGACAAGTGTACTCGAAGACGAACGTGGACGAGTTCGTTCGTCTCTACCTCGGCGGGGCTGACCGGGATAGGCTCGATCCTATCCTGGACGCTTCCGTTGCACTCTACCTGGAGCATCTCGACGAAGACGGTCAGGTGGATTTCAAGGGCAAGGCGAAGGCGTTTGTGCGGACATACAGCTTCCTGGCAACCATCCTGCCCTACACAAATGCCGAGTGGGAGAAGTTGTCCATCTTCCTGAACTTCCTCGTGCCAAAGCTGCCCGCGCCGAAGGAAGAGGATCTGTCCAGGGGCATCCTCGAAACGATTGACATGGACAGCTACCGGGTCGAGGTGAAAGCGCAGATGTCCGTTGCCTTGCCCGATCAGGACGGTGAGGTCGCCCCTGTCCCGACCGCTGGCGGCGGGCGCGTTCCTGAACCGGAACTGGACCTGCTAAGCAACATCATCCGGGAGTTCAACGACCTTTTCGGCAACATTGAGTGGAAGGACGCCGATAAGATTCGCAAGGTCATCGCCGAGGAGATTCCATCCAAGGTTGCCGTGGACAAGGCGTATCAAAATGCCATCCAGAACTCGGACAAGCAGAACGCCCGCCTCGAACACGACAAGGCGCTGGAGCGGGTCATCCTGGACTTGCTCTCCGACCACGCCGAACTCTTCAAGCAGTTCAGCGACAATCCCAGTTTCAAGAAATGGCTGAGCGACCGGATATTCTCTGTCACATACAAGACGGATGCGGCTTAGCGGGGAGTACATCGTTTCGGGGAGGAAGCAGATGGCAGAGATTCGAGCCCGATGTCAGTGTGGCCAGACACTCAAGATCTCAGAGAAGCACGCAGGCAAGAAGGCGAAATGCCCCAAGTGCGGGATTGCTCTGGTCGTGCCGACTCCTGAAGCCCTCATTCCCTTGCTGGATGAAGAAGATGACACGACGAGGGACACGGGTGGGCATGAGTCTGATGTCCCCAGACCACACCGGGGGCGGGATGGAGGTGCGACGGGGACCACACGAGACGTAGACTTGCCGCCAGAGGGCATCCTAGACTCGTGCGGCAGCATCAGGTTTGCTTGCTCTTGTGGAAAACACGTGAGGGCGAGCGTTGAGAAGATTGGCGAACGAGTGGGCTGTCCCCGGTGCGGCAAAGCGCTCGTGGTTCCGCCCGGACAGAGAGCGGCGCAGACGGACGAGGAACCTGAGCCTGGGGAACCAGAGGTAGGCGAGGCGGGCGGGAATCGGCATGGTATCCCCAGCGTGGCCAGCACCCATGAACAGAACTTGTGCGAAGGAAGAGAACATGAACGAGTGACAGACAGCAGCGACGAACCTATATCCCACAAGGGAGGTGAAGTGCAAGCGCAGGTACTTGTGAAGACGTATCACGGGACGCAAGAGCAAGCGACCGCCTTGTTTCGATCTGACGCTGAGAAAATGGCAGCGCAGGGCTATTTCCCAACGGCTCAAACATGGGCTCCCACTCCCCGTCCGTACGGCTGCGCAGCGTTCTTTATCGCAGCGATCCTATGGTTTGTTGGTTTCTGGTACCTGGGGTGTACCGCGTCTACCTGGACAGCGTGGCTTATCGCACTTGTCCTGGGCGGGGTCGTCCCTGGCGTCTTGGCGGGCATACTCGTTATCTTGGGCGAAGTCAGAGGACCCGCCGGTACGCTCTCCGTAACCTACGAACTGCATCCCGTACAAACCCAAGTTCCAACACTTGCTGAGTTGCCGAGCGAGGTAAAGACATGCCCACAATCCGCAGAGCAGGTCAAGGCAGCGGCACATGAACGAGTGACAGACAGCAGCGACGAACCTATATCCCACAAGGGAGGTGAAGTGCAAGCGCAGGTACTTGTGAAGACGTATCACGGGACGCAAGAGCAAGCGACCGCCTTGTTTCGATCTGACGCTGAGAAAATGGCAGCGCAGGGCTATTTCCCAACGGCTCAAACATGGGCTCCCGGTTCGTACGGCTGCGCAGCATTCCTTATCGCATTGCTCCTATGCTTGCTCTTGATTGGCATCTTGGTGTTCATATACATGCTCATCGTCAAACCACCCGGTACGCTCTCCGTAACCTACGAACTGCGTCCCGTACAAACCCAAGTTCCAACACTTGCTGCGTTGCCGAGCGAGGTAAAGACATGCCCACAATGCGCAGAGCAGGTCAAGGCAGCGGCAAAGGTGTGTCGCTTTTGCCACCACAAGTTCTGATCCCCAACCAGGCGGTTCAAGCCGAGGGTCTCGCCTTCGGCAGCACTCCCCTCCGAGCGCTCGCGCCGTCTGACCCAGGTGCGGCGCGTGATAGAAACCAAGATCGGGGACTTGGTGGAACGCTTCCACTGCAAGCGGACCTGGGCCCGAGACCTCTGGCATCTGAGCCATCGCCTCACCGGCAAGGTGCTCAGTCACACCATTGCCGTCTTGCTCAATGTTCAACTCGGACGGCCTCCGTTGCAGTTGGCGTCACTCGTGTCAGGGAGAACTTGCACATGGCGTTACTTAAACCCCGCCCTGGCACGTCCACTCCACTTGCCTTCGCGTTCTATGGCGATGGCCTTCAGGAAGTCCCCCCTGGCCACTTTTCCGTTGGGGTCGCGGCACAGTGCGAGTCGGGCGGCGTTCAGCACCACGTTCTTGATCTCCCCGCCGGTTAGCTCCTCACCCGCAAGCTCGTCCAGGTTCACATCATCAGCCAGCGGCAACTTGGCGGGCAGCAGCCGCTCCCAGATACCGCGCCGCATGGCTCGGTCGGGCGGATCGAAGCGGACTTTGATGGCGATGCGCCGTTCGAGCGCCTTGTCGAGCGTCACTTGGCGGTTGGTGGACAGGATACAGATGCCCTGAAGGCGCTCCAGTTCCTGCAAGAGGACGTTGACATCCCTGACCTCCCAGTTGCGGAAGGCCGTGTCGCGGTCGTAGAACATGGCATCGGCCTCGTCCCAGAGGAGCAGCGCGTCGGCGTCCGCGGCCTCACGGAAGGTGCGGACGATGTTCTTCTCGGTCATGCCGACAAAGCAGTTCTGAATTTCGGCGTAGTTGGCGACGATGATGGGCTTTCCGAGCCGGTCGGCGAGGGCCTCGGCGGAAGCGGTCTTGCCCGTGCCGGGCGGGCCGTAGAAGAGCAGCACGACCCCGCGTCCGTAGGCGACGGTTTCGGCCAGTCCCCAGGTCTCCAGGATGACTTGCTTGTGTTGCACCTGGGCCACGGCCATATTCAGCGCAGCCCGGACTTCTTCAGATAGCACCAGTTGATCCATCCTGACGAGCGGGGGGCGGGGCCGACTGGAGGACTTGCGGCGTCGTTTGATCTGGAGCTTCTCCGCAAATTCCTGCGTCAACTCAAACTCACAGGTACTGAGCGTGGCATCATCCTCGGTCGCCACGTCACCCAGTCCGCCGCACACGCGGATGTAGCCGGATGCTCGAAGCGGGCGGTCGCGCCGCAGCCACTCCAGGTTGTGCCGCACGCTGGGCACGTCTTCGCTCACACACCGAGCCAAACCCTGGCCGGTGAATAGCTCGGCGTCAGGCGAGAGAAAGCCGAGGTCCTTCCCCAACAGCGCGATGACAATGAGCTTCTCTTCCATCTGCAAGGGACATTGCAGGAACCCGTGGATCGGCCATTCGCGGTGCGCCTCGGCTGTGTGGCAGAGCGTCCCCCAAAGGCGAGCAATCGCCCGGTTTTCTCCCTCGGTCGTCCCTTCTCTCCAGAAGCGGCCCAACCGTCCACCTCTCTGAAGATCGCGGATGTGTTCCGCACGCTCGCTAAGTTGACGGACAAGCGCGTAGCAGCGGTCGAGTAGGTCTTCGTAGTTCTTCACATCCCACGTCACATCAACAGCGTGTTGGATAAGGGGGTGCAGGAGAGTGGGCGAAGCTATAGCTTGCGTATCAGCCGGAACGCTACCTTCCTTGATCAACAGCAGTCCGGTGGAGGCGAGTCGCCCTCCTTGACCGAGTGCTTTGAGCAGTTCGATGTTGGAAGCGCGGCCCACTCGCGTCGCACGCTGTATCTCTCGGAGGGAAGCCCCATTGTTCCCGGAAATGCCGACCGGCCCGTCCCCAAGCGCGGCCAAGGTCAGGACGAGCACGATCTCTCTCTCGGTTCGGGCGAGCTGGAACTTGCGCAGAGTCCTGGGGAGGTAAACGTCATCCCCGGAATTGCCGATGGCCTCGTGGAACGTCACGGCGACGCGCTCGGTCAATTCAGCCAGCCACGCCGAATCGTCGTCACTCAGCGCCACGCGCAAGTCGAAGAGGAGTCGTGCCGCGTCCAGGACTTCCGTGTCGCTCCGAAACGTGTGTGCTTCCCGCTGGCAGAACGCCACGGCCTCCCTCTTCGTTCGTTCAGATAGGTTGGCTGGACGGATCATTGCACCAAGTTCCTATCTCACTCGCCACGCCAGATGCACTCACCGGCCCGCCACAGCGCGTCGTCGCCGGGTAGTTGCGTATGCCAGATCGCCAGCACCTCCTCCAGATCCACGTAATGCAGATCGTCCCCATCGCCAAAGAAGGCCACGACTGTTCCCAGAGCTTCTCTTCTGTCGTCCGCCCTGAAACCGAACTCCACGAAGTTCTTGGTCATCCAACGTCCGTCTGGCGTCCTCACCCTTTCCGATCCGAAGTCGTCGTGCTGGGTCGGCTCCCTCATCACCTCAGCATAAGCCCTGAACGATTTCATGGTTCTCTCCTACCAGTTGCGGCTTGTGCCACATTGTGCACAGCCTACTGACATCAGGCTGCGGAACTCAGAGGAACGCTCGTCTGCCAGATTCCCAGTGCGCCTGTCTCAAACACCGGTGACTTGAAGCAGGACGTTGAGCCGCTGGCAGTCCTTGCAGGCATCACGTCCCGGTGGAATCGTCTTGAGTTCGTAGATTTCTCTCGTTCTGGCGAGCAGCGGGCGGAGGATGCTCACATTCAGAGGCACATCCACGACCTTCACACTGAAGCCCATGGCGAATCCCATGTCCCCATGGTTACACTGCATCGAGGCGGACGCCTGATCCGTCACTGGTTCGGCGTAGATCAATGCGAGGCCAGACACGGGCGAGACGAGATGGGATTGCTCCCCGATGAGGGCATAGCCATTTAGCTGGGCCTCGTACACCGGGTAGAGTCCGTCCTGCGTCGGGGTGTACTTGGCGGTCTTGTAGTCCACGATCAGCCGAGACTGGTCTGGGCGGATGAATACGCCGTCAGGGTCGCCAGTGAGAAGGATATTGGTCTCTGGATCGAGAATGCTGAACCTGCTGTGGTGGGGTGGTTCCTGATACCCGATCAAGTCACCCAGACTCTCCAGCCAAGGTGGCGGACTCCCATGCTGGTCGAACCAGCCATGGATGACGCGCTTGGTGTACGAGTCAATGGATGAGAAAATGCCGGGGAACATCTGAAAGGGAAGGTTGAAGCCGAGTCGAAGTCTCAGCCAGAAGCATCTGGGGCAGAAGCCGGGCAAGGCCACTTGCCCCAGGTTCTTGGCCGATATTCGGATTGCATTAGCCACGGACTGCTCCTGCGGAGATGCCAAGTCATCAAGGTATTTTCTCAGTACTCCTGAGTATTTTCCAGTCTTACTGAGTTTTCTCGTTCCGTCTTGTTGTGCACATTATACGCTCTTTCTCCCACCATGCCAAGGGGTTAGGTCGAGGCTCGGCGGCGAATCCCTGCAAAGTTCTGTAGTAGATGGCCCTCGGATTTCTCGACGTGAATCGAGCACCGTTGGAGATTCCTTGTTGTGAGTTCCCACCAGGGGCTGTAGAATGCACAGACTACTTTGGCTGGCCGTGCGTGTGGCTTGTTTGCTCTCTTCTCTGTGAGCGTCGGATCAAGCGAGAGGTATAACATGCCTACCAAAAGGAGTTCCGCAGGGGATCCCGAAGATCCTGTCCGTTCTG
>Ga0194113_10004716_pt1 | contig 17799 bp, 15 predicted proteins | sample TA2MahC200mmetaG_FD_146193 | JGI IMG/M metagenome (GOLD analysis project Ga0194113, IMG submission 146193) | Freshwater microbial communities from Lake Tanganyika, Tanzania - TA2015017 Mahale Deep Cast 200m | ecosystem: Environmental > Aquatic > Freshwater > Lake | place: Tanzania: Lake... | reverse complement strand
TTCGATGTCTCCGTGCAGCGTCCAGGTGACCGGCCGCGCGAACTTGAAGGCGGCCAGGGCTGCCTGAGCCTGGGCGTCGGTCAGGTCATGGCCGAGGTAGAGCGGTCCCAGCGGCGCGATGGGGGCGCGCTCCGCGCTGCCTGCTTCAACGTAGGCGGCATAGGCGGCGCCGATGGCGTTGCTCTCATCCCCGCAACTGGGGAAGATGAACAGCTCATCCACCTCGGGCAGGTTCAGGATCTCCATGTTGGCCTTGACGTTCATGAAGACGCCGCCAGAGAGCGCCACCCTGCGAATGCCGGTGTGGCCGACGCAGTTCTGCACCCAGCGGGTCAGGAACTCCTCGAAGAACAGTTGCAGCCCGCCGCAGATGTGGTCGAAGCGTTGGCGCTCCAGGATGGCCTTGATCTGGTCGGTCGCCACCTGGATCGGGGGCACGCCGGCCGCGCGCCGCCAGATCAGCGGGTTCTGCCGGTCGAAGGTGTACAGGCGGGCAAAGGCATCGGCCAGCTTGCGTACCTGGGGCGCGTCGCCGGCGTAGGGGGCCAGCCCCATCAGCTTGTACTCGTGCTCCACCGGCATCATGCCCATCAGGTAAGTCACGATGGCGTACAAATAGCCGAGCGAATCATCATCGGAGATGGCGGCGATGCGCCTGATCTGGCCGCGTTGCGCGGTGTTGACCGTGGCGGTCAAGCGATCGCCCGAGGCGTCTACGGTCAAGACCAGGGTCGGCTCTTCCAGCTTGCCCCAGCCATAGTACGCGGCCGCGGCGTGCGCCAGATGGTGGTCAATCAAGCGCACCCGGTTCAACGCGAAGCCGGCTTCGGCGATCACGCGCTGGCGGGCGGCCAGGTGCGTCCGTTCCCACAGGCTGCGCCCTGCGGTGGTTTGCAGCGCGCCCGTGCGCAGCCGCCACCGGGGCGTGTAGTGGGCCTCGGCGAAGGCGCGCAGCAGGGTATCTCGGTTGCCGGCGAGCGTGAAGGTCAGGTAGCGGCTTGGGAAGGCAAAATAATCAATGTCTTGCAAGCCCAGACCGGTCATTGCGAGAATATCTTGAATCGCCAGTCGAGGAATGCCGTATTGATTTTTCTCGCGGGTCAGGCGTTCCTCTTGCACCGCCGCGATCAGTTTGCCATCTTCCAGCAAAGCGGCCGCTGCGTTGTGGCTATCATGGATGCCCAAAATCCTCACTGCGTCTCTCCTCCAAACGGGGGATTATTCGAGCTGACGTACCTTCTCTATTTGTAGGGGCGCACCCTCGTGGTCGCCCCGGCGGGCAGCCCGCCCTGGGGCCGGTCCAGGGGCGCAAGGCCGTGCCCCTACCCCGGATTATTGAGAAGATACAAGCTGACGATAGAGCTGATAAGTGTGTGCGCACATCTGCGCGATGGAAAAACTGGTTTCCGCGCTACGGCGCGCCTGGGCGCCCATCTCGTGTCTGAGCGCATCGTCGCGCAAGATTTTCTCCAATCGTTCGCACATCTGGGCCGTCTGATCGGCCTCGCACAGGAAGCCATTGACGCCGTCCTGGATCACCTCGGGGACGCCGCCGACGCGGCTGGCGACCGCTGGCAGGCCGTGGGCAAACGCCTCGATGAGTGTCATGGGAAGCCCTTCGTAGAGAGAGGGCATAAACAGCACATCGGCTGCCGTGTAGAACGGAGTAACATCGTCTTGGCGCCCGAGCAAGCGCACCCGGGGAAACAAATCCTGCACACACCCGCGAATATCCTCCATACACGGCCCATCCCCGACAAGGAGAAAGACCACGTTGTCCATGGTCGAAACCATTCTGCGCGCCACGTCCACCAGGGCGCCGGGGCCTTTCTGGTGAGTAAGACGCCCGACGAAGGTCACAACCTTGGTGTGAGGGGCGATGCCCAGCGCCTGGCGACTTGTCCGTCGCGCTTCCAGATCAACGGGCGGCGGTATGACCGTGCCGTTATGAATCACCCGGGTCTTTTGCTGCAATCCACGCCTCATAAGTTGTCCGCAGGTGTCCCTGGATACAGCAATGACCCGATCCGACGTGAACATGGAAAGATAATCCAGCATGAAGAAGAGCCGGAGCCGCGGCGAAACTGCCGAGGAGTAATGTAGTCCATGCACCGTGCAAACCAATCTGGTCGTCAGCCGTCCACCGCGAACTGCAAGCCGGGCGATCAGGTTGGAGCGGTAACCTTGTGAATGGAGAATATCTACCTGTCGCTCCCGCAACCAATGGCGCATACGGCCGATGATGCTCGGGTCGAAAGTGCTCCGCATCGGCAATACCTGTACAGGCACTTCGCGGGTTTCCGCCGCGCGCAGCAGCCAGTCGGCGCGCCGATCGGGCAACGCCAGCAGGGTCACCTGCACGTCAGGATACGCTCGCAGGCCCTCGGCCAGGTCCAGGCAATAGCGGCTGACGCCGCCGAAGGTCAGGTTCTCGGCGAGAATCGTGACGTTCAACGGGTCGTCTCCTTGCTGCCCGGCATCGCTTGGACGGATACCTCGCGATAGGCGATCGCCATGCCCAGCAGGATCCACAGCAGCTTCATGTTGTGTACCTCCAGGAGCATGCCTTGAACTGTGAAGCCGATCAAGGCGATGAAGAGCGCCTGGCGGGTGCTTTGCAGGTTCGACGCGCCCGCGGGCACGTTGGACTGCGGCCACACCGCCCGCAGGGCCGAAACGAACAGGACTACAAAAAACACCAAACCGACCAGGCCCAGATCGCCAGCCACCGCCAGGAACATGTTGTGCGGGCTTAGGAAGATCGTCGAACGCAGAATGCTATGAGACGCGTTTGCATATATGCCATTGCCGGGGCCATATCCAAACAGCGGCGCAGCCGCGATAGCCTGCAGCGCTGCCCACCAGGCATCGCCGCGTGTGGTGCCGATCGTCAGCAACGAGGCCCGATCAAAGGCGTTGAGTGCAGCCACATTGCTCTCGAACAGGATCACCACCCGCTGCACGAATAGCTCTGGGGCGAAGGCGAGGAAGGCTGAAGGCGCGACGATGCCTATCAGGCCATTTCTGGCAATAATGAATAGCCGATGGCGCCGCGGCGCCATCAACATTTTGACCATTATCATCACCGATAGCCCTAGCAATCCCCCCATCGAGAAGGTCCAGACAAAGGTAACCAGAATCGTGCCGCCCGCCGCCAGAAGCAGCGCCCGCCGCGCCTGGCTCGCCCCCGGCCACCGCGCCATGATGAAGGGCAAGGCAATCGTCAACTGCAGCGCTGTCACATTGGCGTCGCCCCAAACGCCAGCCGTGCGGGAGATGATTACCGCAACACCCGGAGCTATGCTCAGGTTTTGCTCGGGAATCAGTTGTGGCGGCAACCAACCGATCTGATCGAGCAGGATGAGCACGGCCAACAGGGTAGAGGAGACGATGATCAGGTTGCCTATGATGGTCAACCGCTCAGGTGTTGTCGTCAAATTGATCACCAGGATGAAGAATAGAAAGAGCTGCAGATAGGTCGAGACCGCCGCAAGACCGGCTGGCCCGTCCAGGTGCAGCAGGGTGCTGATAGATAACACCGCCGACAACGCCAGCAGGAGGCCGAATTCCCGCACCCTGATGAAGGTCGCTGACCGGAAGATCAGGTGCGTGAGCCAGGTCAAGGTGAAAACGGCGCCCACGCCGATCATGACAGAGACGCCGCCCGCCACCTTGATGCCCGATAGCCAGACTGTCAGGGCGAAAAGCAGGAGGATCGCAAAAGCGGCGAAGGGCTGGCTCACACACAGCAGGATGTAGCCCACACCCCCCATCAGCCCCAAGAGATAGGTTGACGCTCCGGGCAGGATGACCACCAGCGCACTGACCGCGATCACAGCCAACGCCAGGGCCGAAAGCGCCAGCGCGTTCACAAGGCCTGTGTTCTTGCGCAGGGGAGCGAATGCTTTGTTCATCATGGATTTCGGCATCGTAGCGCCTTGGGAACCGATCGAGACACCGCTGCCTGAGCGCACATCGCCTGGGCGCGCACCACCTGGCCGAGTTGCGCATAGAGCACGGCCAGATTGTCCGCATAATAGTAGTAGTCGCTCAAGCGCACGGCCTGTTCCTGGAATGGCAACGCTTCGTCCAGACGCTTCTCGCTGATCAGCAAAGCTGCCAGGCGGTCCAGGTGCCAGGGCCGGCGGCCTGTCACCTGGATGGAGGCAGCCAACGCCGAACGAAACGCCTTTTCAGTGGTTGCGAGATCGCCGGTCTTCCAGGCGGCTTCCCCCAGCAGATACCAGGTCTCGTTGTCGGCGAAACCCAGTGTGATCGCTTGTGAAAGATTCCTGGCGGCCGCGCCATAACTGCCTTCCCCAAAAGCTCGCTGCCCGTTCAGCCGATAGCCGATGGCCGTGTCCGGGCCGAAATAAGCCGCCAGGTACGCCAGGCGCGTCTTGAATTGCTCCGGGGACATGCGGCCGCGCAGATCTTCTGTGTAGGCTGTGATCGTCTCAGCCTGCATCTGCGGCGAGCCGGCCGCCATGATCGCGGCTTCGTACCAGCGTTGCGCTGCGTCCAGGTCAGCAGCCTTGCGTCGCGCTTGCGCCAGCAGGAGGCGATCTATGTCCTGCCCCTGGCGCCAAAGTGCGGCTGCGGCAGGGGCATCCCCGTGGTTCCAGGCGACGAGCCCCCATTGGTAGGCCAGAAGGTTCGAACGCGCTGCGCCGGCCGCAAAGGCGGGCAACACCTGCACGGCCTGATCTGCGCATCCCAGGGCGTTCAACAGGCTGCCGGCGACCAACCGCTGTCCATCGGTCAACGGGCCGCCAGGCGCCACGCACCAGTCCTCACACACGGCAGCGCTGCCCTCGCGGTCGGCGAACGCGACGCCATATAACGATCGCAGCGCGGACGCCAACGCGAACCCCGCCGCGACATGCGGCGTGCAGCGCACAACCGCCAACACGATCAGCAGTGCAAGAGAGGCGAAGCCGAAAACCAGCCGCGGGTTTTCAGGCATGGCCCGGAGCCGTTCCTCGGCGGCGGGCCGTCCAGCCCACTACCAACTTCAGCATTTCCTGCAACGCTTCCGTTTTTCCCAACCAGTTGAGGGCCAGGTAAATGATCACACCCACCACCGCCTGGGCGACCAGTTGGGCGAAATCGCCAGCCGCCACCAGCGCGCTACCAACGAGCGCCATACCGCCGCCCATCAGGCTGGCGCACAGCAGAGAAGGCAGCACGTCGCGGATTTGCGTTTTCATCGGGTAGGCGATTAGCCTCTCGGAATAGTAGCTGTTCAAGAAGTACGCGATGCTGGCGACGACCACGTGACCGAGCAGGATAGCGCCGATGCCCGAGCGGTAGGCGACCAGGGCATTGACGACGATCAGGCTGCGCTTGATGATCTCGAGCCTGAGGAAGAGATCCGAACGGCCTTTCACCTTGAGGATGTCGAGATTGATGACGCTAAGCGGGTAGAGCAGCCCGGCCACGCACATCAGTTGAAAGAATAGCACGCTATCCGCCCAACGAGCGGAAAAGAGCAGTGTGATGAGCGGCTGCGCTATCACGGCCAGGCCGATCATCAACGGGAAATGGATGAAGGTAGACAGCACCGCCGTCTTGCGATAGCCGCGTTTCAGGCGCTCAACATCATCCTGGATAGACGCCAGAGCCGGATAGATGACTCGCCCCAGGGTGTTCGACGTCGCGTCGATTACCACGCTCCGCAGCGACGCAGCGCGGGTGTAGTAACCCAGCGGGCCGGCCGAGAACACCTTGCCGATGAACATCTGGTAGAAATTGTCGAAGAACACGGCCAAGAGACCGGATGCCAGCATCCGGGAGCCGAAGCTGAACATCCCCCGCAGCGAGGCCAGGCTGAACCGCAGCGCCGGTCGCCAGGCGCTCAACCGCCACAGGGCGGCGGTGAACAGGAGCGTGTTGGCGAGGGTCTGGATGACCAGGCTCCAGACCCCCAGGCCATAGTACGCCGCAGCCACGCCGATCACGCCGGCGCACAGGGTCGCGAACAGGTTGGCCTTGATCTGCGTCTTGAAATCGAGCGCCCGGGTCAACAGGGTCGTTTGGATCAGGCTGAACGATTTGATCACGATATCGAGCGCGAGCCAGCGCGTGAGTGGGATCAGCAGCGGCTGGCTGTAGAACGCGGCGATCAGGGGCGCCGCGAAGTACAGCCCCAGGATGGCGAGGCCGCCGACCAGGATGTTGAAATAGAAGATCGAGCATTCGTCGGTGTAGGTGGCATCTTGCTTCTGGATCAACGCCGCGCCGAAGCCGCTGTCCAGGAAGGTCTGCGCCAGCGCGATGAAGAGCGCCAGCATCCCCACCAGCCCGAACTGCTCCGGCGTCAACAGGCGCGCCAGCAGGATGGTCGGCAGAAATTGGATGACGCGCAGTCCCACTCGTTCGACCAGGCTCCAGAACAGCCCGTAAAGCGTCTTCTGCCTGAGGTTATCCATGGCTCACGATTCGTTGCTGCACCGCGTCTGCGTTGGCGACGGCGGCGCGCAGGATGGCGCCGACCGTCCCGATATCCTCTTCGCTGACGGCCGAGCCGGTCGGCAGCACCAGGATGCGGTCGGCGACCTCTTCGGTGTGCGGCAGGGCCGCGCCAGCGTCAGGATAGAGCGTGCGATACGGTTCCATACGATGGCAGCCGGGCCAGAAGTAGCGCCGCGCCAGCACCTTTTCAGCGTGCAGCACCTCGATCAGGTCGTCACGCGCGATGCCGGCTTCTTGTGCGTCCACTTCCACGGCCATGTATTGGAAGTTGCCCCGTTCGCTTTCGTCGTAGCGGATGAGCCGGAAGCCGGGTAAGGCGTCCAGCTCCCGGCGGTAGGCGTGGTAGTTGCGCCGGTTGATGCGGACGAAATCGTCCAGCGAACGCAGGTTGGTCAGGCCCATGGCGGCGCAGACTTCGGTCATCTTGCCGTTGGTGCCGACCTCGGCCACCCGGTCGTAGCCGGTGAAGCCAAAATCCCGGATGATGCTGGCGCGACGGGCCAGGTCGTCGTCGTTGGTGACGATCGCGCCGCCCTCGAAGGTGTTGAAGAACTTGGTGGCATGAAAGCTGAAGACCTCGGCGTCGCCGAAGTTGCCGATCATGCGGCCTCGATGGGAGCAGCCGAAGGCATGGGCCGCGTCGAAGAGCAGCTTCAGCCTCCTCCGTCCGGCGATCTCTTGCAAGGCTTCGACGTCACATGGCCGGCCCCACAAGTGCACCCCCACGATGCCGGTGGTGCGCGGGGTGATCAGGCGCTCCACCTGGGCGGGATCCAGGGTGTGGGTGGCCGGGTCAATGTCGCAGAAGACGGGGGTGAGCCCTTGCCAGTGCAGGGCGTGTGCTGTGGCGATGAAGGTATACGAGGGCACGATCACCTCGCCCGCCAGCCCCAGGCCGCGCGCCGCGATCTCCAGCCCGACGGTGGCGTTGCAGACGGTCAGGCAGTGTTTGACGCCCAGGAAGCGGCACAACTCCCGCTCGAACTGCCCCACGAACGGCCCAAAGTTGGTCAACCAACGGTTGTCCAAGATCTGTCCCACAGAGGCCATGAACTGCTGGCGGTCGCCGATGTTGGGCCGGCCGACGTGCAGCGGCATTTCGAAGGCGGGTGCGCCACCCAGAATGGCCAGTTGCGTTATAGACACAAATTTCTCCTTGACTGCTCCCCACATACTGCACGGCTCAGGGAGAAGGGGCAAGTTCCAAACTGCCCAGGGCCGAGAACCGCTTGGCAAAGTCATCTACCTGGAGCGTCTGTTGCCCGAACATCAGCAGGAAATAAGTTGGATTGACTCTCACACTACCGATGTAATGAAAGCCGAGGTCTTGCACTTGATCGGACGTCAGTTCCTCATATCCCCTGAGATCTGTCAGGCCGTGATTTGAATTGGAAACAAGGAAGACGAGATCAGTGCCCCCATTCGCAATCTCCGCAAGTACAACGGCTGGCGTAGAGTTCAAGGCGATTTGCCGATTATTCAACCCGGCAAGGTCAATCACTTTGAAGTCGGAGTAGAAGGGGATTGCCCCGCAATCGTTCACGGCAATGGTTAACGGGCGACCTTGGGCAGCCACTTTCATATTCTTGCCGATCCGAATAGCCTCGATCACAGCCTTCGCGTTTCGGTCCACGTAGATCACTTTTGCCGACGAGTAGGACACGACGTTCGAGATCACAAATGCGATCATCAATCCGATGGCCGCGATCCTGGCCGCGCGCCAGTGATGCGATTCCTCAAAGGCATCCCAAATCAAGACCGCACCGAGGCACGCCAGTGCGATCATAAGCGTGTGGATAGGCTGAAAGAAACGGAATCCCATTCCCATAACATGGCGAATGGTCAAGTAGTATGCTCCCTGAATGAGCGTGGCTATCGTGATGATGGCGGGAATCAACCAATCGAGCCGTTCGTGTTGCCGGTATGATCGCACGAGCCACAGCAGAACAAATCCTGCGAGGGGGAGCAGGAAAAAGATCTGCCGCAGATAGGAGTACATATCCCGCCAGCCGGATAGTCCCGTTGTGCCCTGTTTCAGATAAAAGGGCAGCGGGAACGGCAGGCCGTAATAGAGAAACCGACTTGTAAAGTATATCGCGCCCAGAAAGCAAAAACCCATCAGGGCAAGCCGAACAGCGCGCTTTTGGCGGGGAGCGACCAAGGATGCAATGACAAACACCGTAACAACAAATAAGGCCCATTCAGGTCTGAGCAAGGGGACCAATAAACCCATAAGAGCAAGAATGCCGGCGGAATAACCAACCAGCTTTTCCGTCTCTTGCGTCAGCAGGGTCAAGAGGTACGACACAAACAGCAATACCGCCATCACAGCCAATGCGGTTTCCATGCCGGAAACCGCATTGCCGGCCACATACGGATCGCTCAGGAATATCAAAATGCCGAGACCGCAGATGACTGCCATGTGGTTTCCGGGCAACTTTACCAATTGATTGATGAGCCGGCGGATGATTGCGAAGAGCACGCCACAAGAAACAGCGGTAGCCGCAATCCCCAGCCACTTGGAAAACGACAGAACATCCAATCCGAAATAGATCGGGATAGCTAACAAGGCGGCGTAGAGCGGGCTGGTGATGCCTTCGGCTCTCGGGTACTCGTTTGCGTTGAATACCATGCCGTGCCCATTGACAAAGTTCCGCGCATAGCGAAAGGTGATAAAGGCGTCATCCATCGTAAAGGGTAGGAATTGTAACATGTACAGCGCGAAGATCGAGACACCCACCAACACAAGAAACAGGGTCAGGGCAAAGGAAAGATTGCCACTTGCGCCGCGTGCGTTGCAGGAAGGCTTGACAAGGATCCTATTCATGCTGACCAGCCTACTCTTGTCCCAGGCGCCACGTATCCAGGTAGCGCTTGATCTGCTCCGGTGCGTTCCACATCATCACGTCAATGATAGACATACCCGGCTCAAACTGATGGTACTTGCCGCAGGTGTACGTCATGTTTGCAAAAGATTGAAAGGTGAGTTTGATACCCCGTTCCCGGTACCCCGTTTCATCTATGAATCCAGCCCCGCCCGGCCGGTTGATGAACTCATCGGCGCCGACCGCCTGCGCGATGGCCCAGCCCCAATCGCCCGGAGTGATAATAGGACCTTCCAGGACCAGCGTCATTTCGGAGAGAACGTGGATCGGTCGTTCAATTCCCAATCGCCCGGCCACCTTCCTGAACAGCGTCGTATTCACCTCTGCCAGATTGTTGGACAGCCCCGAAAAACACTCCTCGAGAAATGCGATGACCTCGGCATAGTAAGGGGCGTCCTTTTTGTAGTGTTGCAGTTGCCTGAAGATCCTTGTGCGCCAGTCAACGTCATGCGATATTTCAATCTGGTTGATTGGCGTAGTGAAATGGTGTTTCTTTAGTGGAACGGTGATATACCACCAACCAGAGACGGGATGCAGGACACGGTTGCGGTTGACCCAGCCATGGCGGATATACTGCGCCACATCAAAGACAATCCACTCATCAACGATATTGAGCAGGTCGAAATATCCCAAATAAGGGAAGAAGTAAGGTTGCATGACGGCGAGTTTCATCTGCTTCCTGTCAATCCCATCCGCTCAAATGACCATGCGCTCATCTATGCCTGCAAAGGCCGGCGAGACCAGCGGGGCGATTTTCCGGTCATCCCCCTGGTTGGTGATGGGACATGAAGAGGCGCGGAACAGACCGGGGCCAAAATAATGATCTTCGAAAAACAAGAGCGTCCCCACCACGTAATCCTCACGCCGTTCCTCCTCGCCCACCCAGCCGTGGAACCTGGCCTGGGGAACGTAGGGCTGTAAGGTCAGGTCTTCGACATCGGCCTGCGAAAAAACGGCCTGCCATTCGGCTTCAGCGGTGAGGCAGCCCGCCTTGACCCCGATGCCCATCCCCAGGGCGCGCGGCTTGATGACCCAATCCTCCTTGTGCTGGCGCGCCTGCGCCCAGAGGTCACGCCTTTCATGCCAGCCCCAGGTCGGGACAAGGTGAGCGCGAAAGCGCTCCGCATTGGCTTTACTCAACGCGGTGTGGAGAAAGTCGTCGTTACCCAACACCGCGAAAAAGCGTTTGTCGTGGATGAGCAAGACCGTGCGCAGGTCATTGATCAGGTTGGAGTGGATGATGCGCTCCACGACAGGCAACGACAAGGCGCATAATTCATCGTGGCGCAGTTGACCGATGACAGCCGCATGCTCCAGCAGGTCGAGACGGGCCGGAATATCATCCAATTCGAGCACGTGAACCGGGTAGCCGGCGCTTTGGAAAAGCAGTTTGAGATACCGACCCTCGTTGAATTTGTCATCCTTCAACAGGCAGACGTGCGAAAACGCTCCGAAATACGCCGCGAGTTCATCGAAGAACGCCGTGTATGGGTCAATTTTGACAACCTGCGGGTGCTCTTGGATGAACCGGTCGGCCAACAGGTGGAAAAACCCGCTGCGCAAAAAGCCGTTCAGGGCAAAGCGGCAGGTGATTTCGATCAGCCGAATCCGCTTGTTTTCGTCAATCAAAAAGTCGGTGCGGTAGGTTCCGGGGCGGTACGGCACATCCTTGCAGAGAGACAATATAGCCGACACTTGCTCTGAAACCGGCATCAGGTGACGATAGGCATCGTAATTCTCCACAAAATGGCGGATGGATGTGTACATCGCCTTTTGCAAAAAGCGCATCGTTTCGTTTGTCTCCTGGGTGACAATCATCGGATGTGTATAGGTCCACTGCCCAAAGTAGGGGACAGCGGTCTTGGCGAGTTCAAGGAAATTCGTGTAAAGCTCATTCATACTGATCGTCTTTCTTATCGGGACGCTCGGTCACATTGAGAGTTCAAATATCCTGAACCAGATGGGACATGATTAATATCTCCGTCATAGTAATTTCCTTTATGAAAGGGGGCTATCCGCTATGCTGCCTGCCGCAAGCGCGATTCATCCAGATAGCGTTTGATCTGCTCCGGCGCGTTCCACAGCATCACGTCAATGATGGACAGGCCGGGTTCGAACTGATAAGGCTCGCAGGGATAGAGCATGTTCGTAAACGATTGAATGGTCAGTTTGATATGGTGTGCGGCGAATTGGCCCTCGTCGAACAGCGCCGCGCCGCCGGCAGGATTGACGTACTCGGCGGCCCCGGCCGCACGTGAAATGACCAGGGCCCAATCGCCTGGGCCTTCGATGGCCCCTTCCAGGGCAAGGTTCATCTGCGAAAACACGCGCATGGGGGTGGAGATACCCAATCTCTGGCAGGTCTTCTTGAGTGTCGCGAGATTTGTCTCGGCCAGGCTGGCGCTCGCTTCCGCAAAGCACTCCTCCAGGAAGCCGATGACTGGCTTGTAGAAAGGCGCCTTTTGCCTATAGTGCTGCAACTGCCGCAGAATCCGCCCGCGCCAATCCTCTTCCATGGCGATCTGAACCTGGTTGATTGGGATTGCCTGAGCGTGTTTCCGGAGCGGCACGGTGATGTATTGCCAGCCCGCGTTGGGGTGCAGGATGCGGTTGCGATTCATCCAATGGTGCCGCATGTATTGGGCCGTATCGAACACGATCCACGCATCCACCTGGTTGATCAGGTCAAAATGGCCCAGGTACGGGAAAAAGTATGGCTGCATGATGCCGAGCTTCACAAGTATCTCCAATCGTATTTGTTTACCGCAGAGACGCAGAGGGCGCAGAGAGCTCTTGTCTTTCCTCTTTCAGACCCAGGACGCGTCTGCGGATCCCCTGCTTCAACACAGGTACATTGAAGTTGATGAGTAACCCGACCGTCCAACCCCCCAGTTTCAGATAAGTCAAGAGCTGAGCTTCATGCACAGGCAACAGGCTTTCAACTGCTTTGACTTCCACGACGACCCTATCGCTTACTAACAGGTCGAGACGGTATCCACAGTCCAAACGTAGCCCCTTGTATTCTACAGGTAGTGGCCGTTGACGCTCAAAGGTAATGCTTCGCAAATCCAACTCTCGGCACAGACATTCCTCGTAGGCAGATTCCAACAACCCTGGTCCAAGGGCGCGATGCACCTCTATTGCCGAACCAATGATGGCCTCTGTGAGTTGATTGATCTCCATTGCTTCCTCTGCGTTCTCTGCGTCTCTGCGGTGTATCTGAGATGCGGTAAACAAATACCTCCAATCAAAGTGCGCGCCCCAGCCAGCGCACTGCGTTCTGCGCGAAGCGGGAGTTGTCGCCCTGGTCAATCAATCCTACGCCGGGGAAGGTGGTTCCTGCTGTGCCGATGAACCCTGAATCCGCCACCATCACAACCCTGCCCCTGGCAACCTTCAGATTGTTTTCCAATGCGATGGCAAAACACCGGCCCTGGGAGGAAAACCCGTTGCGATGGTCTATCATCCGATCGGTCAAGCGAATCAGTGGAGCGCCATCCGGCGAAACGATGCTGCAGCAGTTGTTCGTCACCAGCGAGCGCACCGGCGCTTCCCCCGCCGCGCCGCGCAGGATCGGATGCCCGGCCAGCAGATCCGCTTCGCCAAACTCGGATAGCCGGCTTGGTTCAGGATGGGAGAAGAAGGCGTTTTCGATCTCAATGCCGAACGCACGGGCCAGCAGAGCGTCGCTGCGGGTCATGTCCAGCGGGTGACGGCCGGGCACATCGCCGTGATTGGACAGCAGCAGCAGCCCGCCGCCCTGACGGACGAACGCCGGGATTGAGTCAAGCTCCGTTAGGGTGTAGGGCGAGGTTTGCCATTTACGCGTCGTGATGATCAACACGTCCTGCCCCGCCAGCAGCTCGGCGGTCAGCGGCGCCTCGGGGCTGACGCTGACGCGGCAGGCGGGCAGGCCAGCCAGCAAGGCGAGAAAGGTGTCCAGACGCCGGCCGTCCTGGGCATGGGCACGCGCCTGTAAGCCGTTGCCATCAACGATGACGTTCATGGTTGGCTATCCATGGCCGCGATCTCTGCCAGCGCCGCCTGGAAGCTCATCCGGCGCTCCGGCGACACTCGCAGACCGGTCGCTGCTTCGAAGCGCTCAGGCCCCTGATACGCACCCTCGAGGGCATGCCCTTGCGCCGCCAGTTGCGCGCGTAGCGCCTCCCAAGACCCGGCCGGATCCTGGCAAAAGCGCTCGTAGTCCACCGCCATCTTGCGGGACTCGGCAACCTGGGCCAGCCCCTCCGCCACGGCCTTCGAGATGAAGTGCACCTGCCCCGCCACCTGGCGAACCGGGTCGAGATCTTTCAGCCAGCGATACTCGGGTGGCCTTAACGAATACCACCGTTCTTCCGTGCCGAAGTTTTTCAGGCGTCCCTCCATGATGGATTGCATCACCAGGAGTGGGTCGCGCTGCACGTGAACGAACAGCACCCGCTCGAAGGCCGCATCCAGGAAGGGGATGTGCTGGTTGAGCAGCATCGCTTTCATCGCCAGGGGCTTTGCCAGGGCCGCTTCCAGGGTCGCCAACTCGGCGTTGAGGCGGGCCACGTCTATCTGCGCCAACGCCTCCGGGGGTACGACCTCGCAGTCTTCGCTGAACGGGAAGAAGCGCCGCCAGAAGTACCAGAACTCGTGCGGCGCGGTTGCGCCTTTTGTCGTCCCCAGGGAGGAAGCATACGGGTCCGTTTTCTGAAAGTCCGTGATCTGATGCTTGTAGTCGTGCTCGACCAACACCTGCTGGACGCGCGCGCCGATGTACGGCGCGCCGAAAAACCAGGAGATGATGTTGGACGGATAGCCCCATTGCTTGCTCTCGGCCAGCCATTGCAGGAACAGGGTCGTCCCGCTGCGCGGCAAGCCCACGATCAGGACCAACGGGAAGCGCGGCCGCGTGTACTGCTGGTTCATCTGCGCCTGGCAGCCCGCCAGCAGGCCGTTCAGCTCTGCCAGGAGTTGCTCCAGTGTGGCGCTCTTGCGAAACTCAGCCGTCCGGTGCGCCTCGTCGGTGCGTCCCGGGTCGTAGAGGGGAGGGATGGTTGGTTGCGTGTTCATCATAACGAGATTCTTCGCTGGTTTCACGCCGTAACGAGAGATTCAAGGGTAGACCCGCTCAGAATGACGCTGTTCCCGACAAGGCCTGATCCCGAACGCAGCGGACGCTGTAACCGTAGGGCTTGTTCATGTCCCAACGGTTCACAGTTCCGCCGGTGGTCATTTGTCGGCACCAGGCGCGCAGCGGCGAGGCTTCGGTCGCCGACCACCAGTAGCCCAGATCGCCCAGCCGGTAGAACCCGCCATAGGTGCTGCGACCGCCCGGCAGGGCTGAAAAGTCAACCAGATCGGCGCCGCAGCGCGCCGGCGCGCGACTGACAAAGTTCCTCACCATGCGACGGATAGCCGAAATAACAGACGCATCGGCGCCGAGGTCTGTGTGATCGGATTCCCAGCGCGGATGCTCGGTCGTGTTACAGTCGTCGCCCAACGGCGAATCCACTTGCCGGCAGGACTTCAGAGCATAGCCCACATTCGCTGCGGTGATTCGCTCATCGCTGCTGATCACGAAGCCCGTTAGCTCCGACCATTCCGCGTCACTGGGCAGGTGCCACCCGGCCGGGCAGGCCGTCAGGGCCGCCGGCCAGTTGTACAGCACACCGTAATTCCGGTAATTGGCGGTGGCTTTCGCCTCATGCACGCTGTCGCCCTGGTAATCGTAAACGTAGTACATCGCCGAGCCGTCCGGGGTGCTCGTGGCCGGGCAGACGGCCGGCAGGTATCTCAGATTCTCGGCCAGCCAGCATTGGTTGCCAATTCGCACGGTCCGGTAGACGTTGCCATCCCTGAGGTCGGTAAAGGTGGACATGAATTGACCTGATGAGTGTTTGCGCAACGGATACAGCTTTCTTGCCACGAATTGTACGAATTTCACGAAGACGAAGAGGCAAATTCGAGCAATTCGTGTAATTCGTGGCTCAATCCGTCCTGCTCAGTATCTCTAGTCCCGGACGCAACGGACGCTGAGACCAGCGGCTTTGTCAAAGCTAGAGCGGGTCACGTCGCCGAACTCGTGGCGCATGAACCGGTACCACGCGCGCGTGGCATAGCACTCGGTGGAAGTCCACCAGAAGCCGATGAAGCCAAGCTCCGTGAATGCGCCGTAGGCGTAGCGGCCGCCCGGCAGAGCTGAAAAACCAACCTCATCCGTGCCGTACTGCTGCCCCACATTGACGGCTACGGTCTTCCGCTCCGGCGGCGGGGTATGGATCGAATCCCAGCGCGGGTGCTCGGCTGGGTTGCCGGCATTGTTCAGCGGCGAATCAATCTGGCGGCGCGATTTCAATGCATTGCCGGCGCAGTGGGTATGCACCCAATCGTTGTGCAGGCCATATGCTTGCATCAAGTAATCCACCAACTGCGTCCATTCCTCATCGCCGGGCAGATGCCAGCCCGGTGGGCAAGCCCCCATCGCCGCCGGCCAGTTGTACAGCACCCCGTAGTGCCGGTAGTTGGCGGTGGCTTGGGCCTCGCTGACCCGTCTCCCCGGATAGCCGTACACGTAGTAGTACGGGCGGATTCGGGAATTGTTTTGGACGTGCCGCCACAGTCTACGTGGAGAACGCGCTGAGATGGGCGATACGGACGGCAGATACCTGAGGTTCTCAGCCATCCAGCACTGGTCGCCGATGACCATCGTGCGATAGGTGTTGCCATCGCGTTCGTCTGTAAGCATGTCGATAGTATTTTTCATGTTTCTTGTTCACCACAAAGGACACGAAGGACACAAAGAAACTGTCAAGGAATAGCGTTGTGTCCTTCGTGGTGAAAATAAAAAACTGTGCCTGTTGGCAGTAAGGACACTATAATCAAAGCACAATACGGCGGATGCCCTCTTTCAAATGCGGCACATTGAAATTGATGACGAACCCCAGTCTCAGACCGGTCGCTTTGAGGTAGGACATCAACTGGGCCTGATGGACAGGATGAATGGCATCCACAGCCTTGATCTCAGCGATGACCAGACCGCCGATCAGCAGGTCAAGGCGCTGTCCTTCAATCTGGAAATCCTTGTAGGGCACAACGATCGCTTTCTGTCGCTCGAACGGCACATGCCGGAGTGTGAGTTCGTGGCACAGGGCCTCCTCATAGACCCGTTCTAAAAACCCGGCGCCCAAGAGGGTATGCACCTCGAAGGCGGCGTCGAGCAATGCTTTGCCCCAATGCTCTACGTCCTTTGGAATCAGCTCGTAATTTGCCATGTTCTTCCCCGCATGTCTATGGTACATTTATCCTTTGTGTCCTTCGTGTCCTTTGTGGTTTACTTGAGCGCGGGGGAGCGTAAACAAATACGTTCATAGGATAAATGGCGATTTTAGCAGACCGGGCTGCTCAGTCACAAAGGCCGCGACTTTGCGGTCATCGCCCTGGTTTGTGACCGGAAAGGATGAGGCCCGGAACCGACCAGGGCCGAGAAACTCATCCTCGAAGCACAGGAATGAACCTACGACGTAATCCATATACATCCGACCTTCGAGCGGGGCCACGAACTGCTTTTGCCGGATGAAGGGCTGGAGCACCATCTTCTCGATATCGGGGGACTGGAAGGCTGCCTGCCAGCGTTCCTCGTCTGTGACCCAGCCGGCCAGTAACCCTGCGCTTTTTCCCAGCAGATAGGGCTTGAGCAGCCAGCACTCCTGGTCGCCTTGGGCCTGCGCCCACAATTCGGGGGCCTGGCTGCGGGTGTAGGTCGGGATGACGTGCCGGGTGAGAAAGGCGCTTTCGTCCTCGTTCAGGAAATGCGCCAGGAAGGCGCGGTTCGAGAGCACTGACAGGAAGCGCTTGTCGTGGATCAGGAACTTGGTGCGCAGATCGTTCAGGCTGTTCGCCGCGGCCAGCTTCTCGATGACCGCATCGTCGAGCGTCTCCAGATCCATCTGGTTGAACTCATCAATTACGGCCGCGTCGGACAAAAGTTCGGGCTGCGCGGCGATCTCGGCCGGCGTATGCACAGTGCAGGGGATCCCCGTCTTCTCGAAGATCTGCGTGTAGAGGCGCAGATCCATCGGCCGGTCGGCCGGGCTTTTCAAGGCGCACACCCGCTCGAACGGGCCGAAATAGCCGGTCAGGTGGTCGAGGAAGCGCCGGTAGTGGGCCGGCGGCTGATCCACGCCCAGCCCCGCGGCCAGCCGATGGGCGATCAGCTCCGTGACGCCGGCGTTGAAGAAGCCATCCAGCGGGAACCGGCAGCCGATCTCGCAGACGCGCAGCTCCCGATCCTGGCCGATGACGAAATCGGGGCGATAAGTGCCTGTGCGATAAGGACGCCATGAGGCGATTTCGATGATTCGCCGGCCTTTCGGCGATAGCGGCATGAGGGACGCGAAGTCATCGTAATGGGCCACGAAGAAGCGCATCGCCCGGTGGAGCAATCGCTGCACGG
>Ga0194113_10004713_pt1 | contig 17803 bp, 16 predicted proteins | sample TA2MahC200mmetaG_FD_146193 | JGI IMG/M metagenome (GOLD analysis project Ga0194113, IMG submission 146193) | Freshwater microbial communities from Lake Tanganyika, Tanzania - TA2015017 Mahale Deep Cast 200m | ecosystem: Environmental > Aquatic > Freshwater > Lake | place: Tanzania: Lake... | reverse complement strand
GAGAGATCTCTCCGAAACACATTTTCGCGCATGGCGCCCATGAACCTGACGTTGCGGCCTAATGCCTTTCGGTAATTCAAAGCTTTTGCGAATGGCTGTCCCTCCGGGACACGTTGCTCCTTGAAATTACCGAAAGGCATTAGGCTTTAGCCGGAGCGAATGCAATCCGCAAAAACTGTTTCGCTGCCAGCAAATGCTGCCGCCTAAAGGCGGGACTACATACCGAGAGGTTCATGGAGAGCTTATTCAGTAATTGCTGACGGAACGGATCAGCAAGGACGCCACCGCATCACCGAGTTTTCATAGGAGTTCCTGGAAGGAAGATAACGGTGGATGGAACGAACGGGCTGGTGGATTTCGGATGCGTCAAGCGGTTTTCAGGTGACTTCATCGAGCTGATGCATGCCTTTGAACGGCGCGCTTGGCTCGAGGGCGAGCGTGAATCCCGTCGGATGCTTCAACTGATCTGGGGCCGGAAATTCACAAACAGTCAAGGCTAGCCGCCAAGCTTTTTCGAAAGGTGCTCGAGTTCTATGAAATGCTTTTTCCATCGCCCGGATCTGGCAGCACGATTGTCGATTTCAGTGATCTGAAATTCCTGAATATGATGGTTCGTCTTTGGAAGAATTCCCCGCAACAGGGGCGAAGGCTGAAGAACACACGACACAAGGCGTTGAATGGCCTCGACGTGACCTGGCCCACGAGTCAATCAGATTACCAATCCCCGACGCTGCCGTCGGCATAGAACGTCCGCAGCACGTGCTCTTGTTGAAACGGATGTTTCGCTACCTCCGCTTCGTTGATCTCGATGCCAAGCCCGGGAAGTTTCGACGGTCTGACGATGCGCCCTTGCTTCTCCACGGTGAAACCTTCTCTCACGATATCCTGTCTCCATGGGACATCGCGATGCACCGTCTCGCAAATGATATAACTGGGCGTGGCAAAGCCAAATTCGAGCGAAGCTGCCGTGCTGACCGGGCCTTGCGGATTATGCGGGGCCATCGCCACGCGATGCGCTTCCGCCATCGCGGCAATGCGTCGCGCTTCGCTGAGTCCGCCGCAATGTGTGATGTCGGGCTGGATCACGCTGCAGGCGCGCTTTTCCAGCAGTTCACGAAAGGCATGCTGGCTGACTAATCGTTCGCCTGTCGCGATCGGCGTTGACACGGCGCGCTGCACTTCCGCGATGCCGTCAACGCTTTCGGGCCAGCAAGGTTCCTCGAAGAAATAAAGGCCAAATGGCTCGAGCGCTTTTGCGAAGAGAAGTCCCATTCGCGGCGACGGGCGGGCATGGCAATCGACCATGATGTCGATCCCATCGCCAACCGCCTCGCGCATGGCCTGGACGCAAGCCTCTGCATATTTGATTGGCCTTAGGCCTTCGATTGGCATTGTCTCGGGCACGGCCATCGATTTGAAAGCAGTGAATCCATCGGCGACGGCTTGAGCGGCCAGTTCGGCGAACCGTTTGGCATCGGATGGATGTGTTTCATAGAAATCTTCCATCTTGCCGCCGCCAAGATGTGTGTAGAGGCGAACGTAATCGCGCACCGGCCCGCCCCAAAGTTTGTGGCATGGCACGTTGTGGATTTTGCCGACGATATCCCAGAGAGCGAGATCAATGCCGCTGATGGCGGTGGCGCGCACGATTCCATTCCCGTGCCAGAAGTGTTGGCGATACATCATCTGCCAAAGGTGCTCGACGCGCGTTGGGTCCTCGCCGATGAGCAGTTGCGAGATATCTTCGATTGCTCCGAGAATTGCGCGCGTGTGCCATTCGAGCGTCGCTTCGCCCCAGCCCCACAGGCCGTCCTGGTCGGTGAGCACTTTGACAAAAACCCAATTGCGCATGCGTGCATGGCAAACCAACGTCTTAATCGCCGTGATCTTCATGTGCCGAGCATTTCAGCATCGCTCAATACGCAAGTAAACGAGCAAAATGAAACAGCGCACGAGTCGAGGATTGAAAGTGGTTTGCGTCATATGGGCTTGACTGATAGTTTTCTTTGGCATGAAAACCTTGGATAAGATAAAGCTTGCGGCCGCGCAGCTCACGCCAGATGAACAATCCGAGTTGTTCCGATGGTGGACCGATTCAGACGTTTTTAAGAAAAGGCATCTTGAAACACTCAGGAAAGAAATCACTGTCGGAATTGAGCAGTTAGAGGCGGGGCAGTTTCAAACCTGCGACGAGAATACATTCAACCGCTTGGCGGACGAAATTAAGACGGAAGGCCGAAACAAGTTGCGCCGCCGCATGAAGAATTCCTGAGGATGGGCTCGTACCGTATCGCGAATCGGGCTCGATTGGACCTCGACGAAATCTGGTTGATTATCGCTGAAGACGATCTTTCTGCAGCGGATTCATTGAAACGATAACTAACAAAATCAAGCTCGTCGCCAAAGCGCTGGCTTGGGGTGTCGTCGCGAAGGTTTGACGCCTCACCTTCGGAGTTTTCCAGTTGCAAACCACCTCATTTTCTATCGGCCCATGGACGGAGGAATTGAGGTCGCTCGAATCCTGCACGGCGCACGCGATCTCCCAGTCTTGTTTGGTTTGCCTTGAAGCTAACGAAACAATAAGCGTGTTACCTCTTCCGTCTTGGTGAGCGTTTCGTCGATATCCTTTGTTGAATGCGCGAAGGAAATGCTTCCCTGTTTCAAGGGCAGCGGAAAATGGTAAATCCCCCGTTTGATCAGTTCGAAGCGGTATCGTTTGTCCAACTCGAAATTGTGGTGCGAGGCAAGGTCATGGAAATCACGCGGCGCGTGGTCCATGAAATAGAGACAGAACGCGGAACGCTCGCGAGCTAGATAGAAAGGCTCCCCAAACTTTGCCCAGATACAATTCAACCCTTCGGCCAACGTTTGGCCAAGATTGCCCACATGGTCGTAAACACGATGCTGAGACGAAGCGAGTTTCTTGATTGTGGCAATCGCCGCCGCGACGGGAATGGGATGGGCATTATATGTGCCGGCGATTAAAACTCGCTTGGCCTTCTCTGGGTGCGCGAAGTAATCCATGTAGCGCGCTTTCCCGCCGATCACTGCGAGCGGGTAGCCATTGGCAATCGCTTTGCCAAAAGTTGAAATGTCAGGCTGCACACCGGACAAACCTTGGTAACCGCCCAGCGCGTGGCGAAAGCCCGTTTTCACTTCGTCGAAGATCAACAGGAAACCGTGCGCATCCGCGAGCTTCCGCAAGCCTTCCAGATAGCCCGGCTGCGGTTTCACGATTCCAATATTCTGAAGGATCGGTTCCAGAATAATGCAGGCGATTGGATAACGTTTCGCGACGTACTCGACGGAATCGAGGTCATTAAAGTTGATAACGTGAACTTGCCGTTTGTGACTCTCCGGAACGCCCGCCGACAAACCATCGAATGGATACTCACCCGGGCTGACGCGAGGTCCGATGTCCGGAAGGCTGCTGATGACATTGGCCGCGACTTCGTTGAACCAGCCGTTGTAACCGCCTTGAATGATAACAATGTGATCGCGGCCGGTGCAAGCGCGAGCCAAGCGAACGGCAAGATACGTGGCCTCGGATCCCGTGCTGGTGAACTGGACCTTCTCCACGAATGGCACGTGTTGGCAAATCAGTTGCGCCAATTCGCCTTCCATGTCGGTGGGGCCGGCGCCCATGAGAACGCGCTCATCCTGCAACGCCTGCGCGACGGCTGCGTTCACGTCGGGATCGTTGTGCCCCAGAAAAAAAGCGGCGAAGGCGGCCTGATAATCGATGTATTCATTGCCGTCGATGTCCCACACGCGGCTGCCGCGTCCGCGATGAAAGCAAATATTCGGATCGCACCTGCGGTTTAGTGAGACTACACCGCCCGGAATCCATTGTTCATTCTTTGCGATAAGTTGACGGGATTTATCCCATGAGATCATGGCGAAGTGGCTTACGTGAAATGAGCGCGAGATTCAATCTTCGTTTTAGAAAGCGTCCGACCATTTCATCTAAATTGAGGCACACGACATTGGCACAGTCCGCAGTTGGCAGGTTCGCCCTGCCTTAAAATTGCCTTGCTCAGTCTAAAGGCGAATGTACCAATGTCGTAAGTCTCGATTTAGATTGTCGTTGTTTTTCGGCGATTCCCTGTTTAGACGTTCTCCAATCTTTGACCAACGTATGAGCACACGCGCTGCCCAAGAATTCCGTTACGAAAAACTGACCTGGCCCGAAATCAACGACGCCGTTGATCTCGGCAAAGTTTGCATCCTGCCGTGCGGCGCGGTCGAGCAGCATGGCCATCACTTGCCGCTCGACGTCGATATCATCTGCCCGACCGAGATTGCGCGCGGGGCCGGCCGGGAAATTCCGGACAAGATGCTTGTGCTGCCGACCGTTTGCTATGGTTACACCGGGCACGTCATGGATTTTCCGGGCACGATCAACAATGACTTCGAGCACTTCATGCATCATGTCCTCGATATCACCAAGTCACTCGCCTACCACGGTTTCAAAAAGATCATCCTTCTGAACGGGCACGGTTCGAACATGCCGAACCTTGATTTGGTGGCGCGTCGTGCGAATCTGGAAACGGACGCTGAATGCGTGCTGGCGGCCTGGTGGAATTTGTTGACGGTCGATAAGACATTCCTGCCGCGCTGGCGTCAAAGCAAGTTTCCGGGCGGTTGTTCCCATGCTTGCGAACTCGAAACGTCGCTCTATCTCTACTTGGATGGCGGCAACGTTCGCAAAGACCTCATCAAAAGCGGTACGATTAGCTTCAACGACGAAAACAATCCATTCAACTGGGTTGATTTATTTGCGGCGGGTCCGGCCACGGTGATCTCCTGGACGAGCAGTTATTCCGGCACGGGCGTGTTGGGTGATGCCGAACTCGCGACTCCGGAAAAGGGCCGCGAAGCGTACGAAGAATGTGTGAAGCAACTCGTCCGCTTCGTGACTTACTTCAAGGATCGTCCAAAAGATCAGCGACGTGACCTGCATCGCAAGCCACCGACAATGCCGATCCCCTGGGGGCAACGATCGGTTCAAGAATAGTCGCAGTAACTAGTAAAACAGCGCGTCTCACCTGTCATGATGCACCTCCGTTTGGAAAGCCGAGACGCGCTGTCCTACTAGGGTTGACCGCGATCAAGGCGGGTCATTGAATGGCGCCGATTTCATCGAGCGTATCCATTCCGCCAGGACTGGCAGCAGGGAGGGGCGACAGCTCGTTGTGAAATTGGACTGACGGCATCCGGAAAAAACCCGCTTCCTTGAGGCGTCGGTAGAGAATCGACTTCTCCGGACTGCCCGGAACAACGATTCGAGCCGCTGTAATCCCGAGATCACCAGCGGCTAATTGACCGTTAATAATGCCAGCTTGATCGAGAGGCGTCGCAAAACGCGCATCAAACAAGCCGCGCGAATTTCCGCCGGGGCGATGGCAGATGGAACAATTCATATCCAGATAAGAACGAACGCTTAGTTCTGGCGGCGCGCCTTGATCGTGCACGTTGCGCAACGCGGGAAGTTCGGAAAAATCGGCGCCGCTTGGAGGTGAGGCGAACAGGCCCACTTTATTCCACTTCGCAATCTGATTCTGGCCGTCGGCGCTGACGCGATTGAGTTGTCGCGTGTTGGCATCGACTATGTAAGCGCTGTTGAAACTTGGAATGGTGAGCCGGTCATCCACAGCCGGGTAAAACCAGTGATAGGCTTTATTGCCCGAACTCTCGAGCGAAGTTAATGCGCCGTCTTCCATCAATTCCGCATCGCCGTTATCCAAACTCACGCGATATGACGCGCCATATGAATACGGCCGTCCGACGACAATGATGCGTCTCTCAATGAGCCTTGCAGGACTTGCTGTCGGATTTGTTATGGTCAGCCAGTACGAGCGCAAAAAGATCGTTCCAACGGGGAACTCCCAATCGCCCTCTTGGGAAAAGCCGATTTTGCCGCCGCGTGGCAACGCAAGCGCGGGCTCGACTTTGATTCCGGGATGCCACTCAGGAACGTTCACTTCATAGGCAAGCAATTGGCCGCTTTCAAGAAACGAGCGCAGTTTTTCCGGTGGCGCGATCGCGGACCAATGTCTCGGAAGCATGCTGGCTCGGTCCGGCAAGCCAAAGATGTTTTGACTCTCTTTGGTTGTTACCGAGGCTTTGCTTGTGCGCGCCGACTCACTCTCACCGACGTATCGGATGCGCACAAGCGATCCACTTTGAGGTTGGAATTTCTTCGGATCACGCCAGATCGTTCCCCGATTCAGCACGAGCAACGAGCCGTCTGGCGCGGCCTCGACCGTGATTGGTCCGTTGAAGCCTTTGGCAAACGTCATTGCATTGGTTGGCGCATCGGGATCGATGGCCTTCAGCCAGTGGTTCATGAAATCGACAAAGAAGAATTTGCCGCGCCATTTCGGGGGGAAAGTTAAATGGTTGGATCGTTGAATGGTTAAATTGCGTTCGCCTTGCGGCTGCTGCTCTCGATTTAACGCATTTAACGCATTTAACAATTTAACTTCCTCTCTCGCATAGAACGTCCCGTCGCAAATGCTCCGTCCAATTCCAGGGGGATATGCATAGAGGGGCTGTTGGAACGTGGGGACCGTCGAACTGCCCTCGGCTCGAGGCCAACTGTAATCGGCGCCACGAAGCAATTCATTGACTTCTTCGAAGGCGCTGCCGCCAGCGTCGGTAAAGAACATTCGTCTCGTCTCGGGTTGCAGTGCGAGACCGAATGGGTTGCGGATGCCAAGAGCCCAGATTGCGCGATATTTGCCTTACGTGGCGTTGAAGAAGGGGTTGTCTTCCGGGATCGAACCGTCGGAATTAAGCCGCAGAATCTTCCCCTGAAAAGTGTCGAGCTTTTGCGAAGGTTCACCAGCCCTCTGCTCTCCAATGGCCACGTAGATTTTGCCGTCGTTCCCGAAACGCAAAGGCCCGCCCTGATGTCCGGCCGGTTGAAAACCGCCCAATTTGCTTTGATCATCTCCTTCCAGCAAGACTTGCTCGCTTGCCGGATCGGCTCGGTCGCCGTTGACTGTGAACCGACTGAGAACGTGATGGATGTGGGGCCGATCGGTAACGTAGAGAACGAACAGATTCGGCGTGCTCGGAAAATCGGGATGCACTGTCATGCCGATCAATCCGCGTTCCCCAAAATCGGTGACGTGCAATTTGAGCAACGGAGTTTCGAGGAGTTGGCCGGCTTTCCAAACACGCAAGGCGCCAGTCTGTTGCGCGATGAGCACACGCCCGTCTGCTATCGGCGCGATGGCAGTCGCGCAGTCGAGGTTAGTGGCCAATGTATCCAGCACAAAGCCGCGCGGCAGTTCAATGGCATGGTTGACGACGCAAAGGGCGATTCCCGAAAGGGTGGAGGCTAGCCAGGACAGCCAGTGATGGGGTCTGTAGGACGGGCGTCCCGCCTGTCTGAGATTCGTTGGTCCACCAGGACAGGCGAGACGCACTGTCCTACCGGAGGCCAGGTTCAATGCGCCGGTCGGTGGCATGTTGCCTCAGGGCGCAACGACCCGCCAGGAGCTTCCCGGCCTCGGTGGATTCACGCCGCGCGCTTCATTCAGTTTGGCGCCCTCCATAAACCAGACGCCCAATGTTCCATCCCGTTCGTGTTGGAAAAGGAGATCGGGTAAGCCATCGGCATTGCGGTCCGTGATGCTGACAACTCGCCAGGCCGAGTCGCCAGGATGGCTTGGAGCCATTACGCGAACGGTCTTGGTAACCGCGCCGTCCAGGCACCATACGCCCAAAGTGCCGCTTGTATGTTGAAAGACCAGATCAAGCTTGCCGTCCTCATCGAAGTCGCCAGCTCCGGCCACTGCCCAATCCGCATCCACGGGATTCCCCGAATTCAGCGGCAACGCGGTATCGATGCGAAGCCTGTCAACAAGCCCGATAGTCAATCTTCTGTCGGCCGATTGGAGAACGACATCGGTGTTGCCATCCTCGTTGAAATCGCCTGTGGCCGTGATCTTCGTTTCTTCGGTGCGAACGATTTGGACCTTCAGCAAGGCGCCATCCAGCAGAACCCTGCCATTCATGAACCAAACCGCCAATGTGCCGTCGGCATGTTGGAGAATGAGATCCTCCCTTGCGTCCCGATTAAAATCACCGCTGCCGCGAATTCTCCAGCCCGGTGCGGAGGGGGAACCTGGAATGAGCGGACCGAAGGAAGTCATTTCCGTACCGGTTAGGTGCCAAGAGGCCAGAGAACCGTCGTTATTCTGGAAGACAAGATCGGGAGAACCGTCCCCGCTAAAGTCGCCCTTAACGGCGAGTGGGGTTCGGATGAACAGATTGGCTTCGCTGCTGCGCAGTTCCCCAAAGGGATGGCTGACGTTCACCGCGCATATTTCGGCGTCGCGGGGCTTTAGATCCCGAAGGGTCAAGACCGAATTCGTTGCCGCGGCAATCGCTTTGTCGTTTTTGAACCATTGGCAGCTAAGCGGTGGCATTCCCTCGACACCGACTGTAAATGTGACTGTCCCGCCGACATTCGCGGTTTGAGTGACAGGCTGGCGCAAGATCGATAGAACCAAGCCCACGGCCAATCTTGCTCGAACGCTTTCCGCGATGCCAAAGGCATTGCTCACGACGACCCGATAATCGCCCTCGTCGTTTAAGCTAAGATTCTTCAATTCGAGAACTCGGTTGGTGGCGCTGGTCAAGAATTGATGGTTGCGAAACCATTGATAATCGAGTGGCGGACTGCCATCTGCTTCAACCATGAAACTTGCCGACGAACCGCTTTTTCCAAGGGTTCCGACGGGTTGCAGGCGGATCGAAGGTGGGGCATTGACCGTCAATCTCGCGATCAAACTCGTCACAGCGCCAAACATATTTGTTACGACGTACCTGTAAACAGCCTGATCGGAGAATTGTGCTTGGGGAAACGTCAGGACGGCGTTGGTGGCGTTCGTCAGGGCAATATCATTCTTGAACCAACGATACGCCAGAGGCGCGTTGCCGGCCACATCAGCTGAAAACTGCGCCGCTATTCCCACACCAACGATTTGGTTCTGAGGTTGTGAACGAATAGAGGGGGGAAAGTTAATCGTCAACCGGGCTACAGAACTTGTTGCAGCCCCGAAATCACCCCGCACAACGGCAAAGTAATTTCCGGCGTCCGATGCTTGGATTCGCGGGAGCGTTAAGTCCTGACCTTGGCCGTTGAGCATCGATTGTTTGTCCTTGAACCATTGGTAACGCAACGTACCAAAGCCAGTGGCTCTGACACTGAACAGGGCGTTGGAACTCAAAACTAGAACTTGATTAGTGGGGTGTGAGGTAATGACAACGGGAATGTTGACTGCCAAAACAGCAGGAATACTGGTCACTTTAGCAAAGGCATTGCTTACGACAACGCTGTAGGAACCGGCATCGGAGAGCTGTGCATTGGTGAAGGTCAGAAACGAGTTCGTTGCAGACGGTATGGCATTCGTTCCTTTGAACCATTGAACGTAGATCGGCGGATCTCCTTCGACTCCGATCCCCAAAGAGGCCTCGCGATCGATGAAGACATTTTGACTGACAGGTTGAGCGGCGATCCTTGTCGGAACTTGAACTGTCAAGCGGGCGACGGCACTGGTCATCTTGCCAACGAGGTTCGTAACGACGGCAAAATATTTTCCGCTATCTGAGCTTTTCGCGTTAAACAAAGTCAGAATGGAAAATGTAGCTCCGGGGATGGCCGCTCCGTTTTTGAACCACTGGTAGGATGGGGACGGCGCTCCGTGAGCGTCGATGCTGAAGGAAGGGAAAGTTCCAGCAAAAACCGTTCGATTCGTGGGTTGCAACCTTATCTCCGGCGGGAAATGAACGGTTAAAAAACCGGGAGCGCTTGAGGCTGTTCCCGCGATGTTCGTAACGACAACGTGATAGCTGCCAAAATCCGATTCAGTCACAGCACTCAGAACAAGATTCGATCCTACTGCGTTGGTTAGCACCAGGCCACTTTTGTGCCATTGGTAACTGAAAGGCAGGCCGCCACTGGCGCCAACAGTGAAGGTGCTGCTCGTTCCAATGAGATTAGTTCTGCTGAGCGGATGGACGGTGATCGATGGCGGGACTGCGCCGCTTATGGTCAGCGCAGCAGATTGGCTGCGGAAGCCGCCTTGGGTTGTGTAAATCACTGCGCTGTAGTTGCCGATATCAACCGCTTGGACATTCTTCACCGTAAGAACATTCGACACGGCGTTCGGGATTAGCACTCCATCCCTAAACCAGTAGTAGGCTAGCGGCAATCCACTTGTGGCTTGAACGGAGAACCTGGCATCGGCTCCAGCCTTAACGACCTGATTGGTCGGTTCCTGACTAATAAAAAGAGGCGTTGTAAGCGTTAGTCGAGCTGGAGCACTGGTCACTGTTCCAAAATCATTGCTGACTATCACAGTGTAAGTGGCGGCGTCCGATTGATTGAGGGTTCCCAGCCCCAAAATACTAGCAGTCGCTCCAAGAATGTTGGCGCCGTTTTTCTGCCACTGGAAACGCAAGGGGAAGCTTCCTGTTGCTTCGACGCTGAAGGTCGCACTGGCTCCAATCCGAGTTGTAATACTTTGGGGTTGGCTGGTGATTGTAGGCGGGATGGTAAAAGACGCAATAGCTGCTGTAACGAAGACAAGGTTCAAGTTCATTAGAACCAAACGAACTAATCCTCGTTGACTTTGAGGTTCTAAGCTGAGAACGGGTGGCTTCACGCGTTCATTCGTATAAACCACTTTCCTGCGGATGGCGAGTATAGAAAGTCTGTAGAAAGCTAGACAGCTTGCGAAATCTTGGAACAATGCGCGGCGTGAAACAATCAATTGTTACTTTGGACTTGGAAGGGGTTTTAGTCCCGGAAATTTGGATCGCTGTTTCCGAAAAGACGGGCATCCATGAATTGCAGTTAACCACACGCGATATTCCCGATTACGATGTATTGATGAAAGGGCGGCTGAATATCCTTGATCGCCACCAGCTTAAGTTGTCCGACATCCAAACCGTTATCGGCTCGCTGCGACCTTTGGAAGGTGGCAAAGAATTTCTGGACGAACTCCGTTCCATCGTCCAAGTGATCATTCTGTCCGATACGTTTGAACAATTCGCCAAGCCACTCATGCGCCAGCTCGGCTGGCCCACGCTTCTCTGTCATCGCTTGGAAGTTGAGGCGGATCGCATCGTTAATTACAAGTTGCGTCTTCCCGACCAAAAACGACGAGGCGTCGAAGCGCTTAAGAAACTGAATTATTTTGTTATCGCCGCCGGAGATTCATTCAATGACACCGCCATGCTGGGCGAAGCTGATTTAGGACTGTTGTTTCGCGCACCACCTGCCATCCAAAAACAGTTTCCGCAATTTAGAGCCGTCGAAACTTACGTTGAACTGATGGAGCTCATTAAAGAAGGGTTACATGGTTAAAGGGTTAAAGGAGTTAAATAGTAGCAATCGGTTCGCATCTGTCCAACGATGGAACCTAACGATTTTAACGATGTAACCTTGTAACCATTTCACCCATCTTCCGCTTTCGAATCGCGGCTCGTTAGATCGCGGAGGGCCTGGCCGACATTTTTCCCTTCGTACAGCATGGCGTAGACTTCATCAATGATCGGCGTTGTCACTCCCTGTTTGCGGGCTAGTTGATATGCCGAGCGCGCAGTTGGATATCCTTCCGCCACGGTGATCATGTTGGTCAGAAGGTCACAAAGCTTTTCGCCTCGTCCAAGCCGCTCGCCCAAGCCTCGGTTGCGGCTCAGTCGTGAAAAACAAGTTACGGTGAGGTCGCCTAATCCGCTCAACCCCGCAAACGTTTCGGCTTGTGCGCCGCACGCTACGCCGAGCCGGCGCACTTCGACGATTCCGCGTGTAATGAGCGCCGCCTTCGAATTGTCTCCGAAGTTCAGTCCATCACATGTGCCTGCGGCGATAGCAATGACATTCTTCAAGGCGCCGCCCAATTCCACACCGGTTACATCTGTGCTTGTGTAAACGCGGAAGGCCGGCCGATGGAAAAGTCGCTGGACGATTTGAGCCGATGCCGCATCGCGACTCGCCGCAACGATGGCGGACGGATAATCTCGCGCCACCTCCAGGGCCAGCGTCGGACCGGAAAGCGCCACGGGCTGGCATCGCGGCGCGGTCTGTTGCAAAACGCCACACATGGTTAAACCACTGTCGTCCTCGATGCCTTTCGTGACGCTCACCACCGGCCGGTCGAAGCAGTCCAAGCAACACGTCACTTCGCGAAAAACTTTGGATGGCACCGCGACCACAACGCATTCCGCGCTGGATACGGCGACAGGCAAATCGCTTTGCAGCACGCAGTTCTTCGGCAATTGAACTCCAGGCAAATAACGGTTGTTGCAACCGGTCCGCCGGATTTCTTCGAGACGGTTTGGATTGTGACCCCAAAGAGTCACTGTGTGGTCAGCAAGGCAAAGAAGCCGTGCGAGGGCCGTGCCCCAACCACCAGCGCCGAGCACAGTCACGTTCATGGCGCCGATTGCGTTAAGTTCTTTGACCCAAAACGGCTTTCAGTTCCATTCATCAGCCTCTGAATATTCCCTTTGTGTTTGTAGATCGCTAATGCGCTCAGTCCCGCGGTGACGACAATCAACCGAGTACTATTCCCGGTGAGCCAGACGCCAATGGGCAAAACAATTGCCGAGGCAATCGAGGCCAGCGATACATATTTGCTAAGCACAAATACGGCTAGCCACGTCGCAAAGGCAATGGCGAGCCCCGACGGCACCAGTGCCAGCAACACCCCGGCGGAAGTTGCGATTCCCTTTCCTCCCTTGAACTTGAGCCAGCAAGTATAATTGTGGCCTAGAATTCCGGCGACGCCGGCGATGAGAGCCAGACGTTCCGCCAAATCTCCAAGCGGTCTGGAATCGACCATTTGAAGAAAGACCCACACAAGAAATGTGCAGGCGAGGTATCCCTTTAATGCATCAGCGAGGAGGACGACACACCCGGCGGTCTTTCCGAGAATTCGAAAGGCATTGGTCGCTCCAATATTTCCGCTTCCCATCGTGCGCACGTCAATGCCTCGAGCTCTGCCGACGAGATAGCCCGTCGGAATCGAGCCGAGCAAATACGCCGCGATCACAACGCCAACCTGAAGGCCATGTTCCACAGAGTCAATCTAGGCAAACGCAAGTTCAAGGTTCAAGGCTCAAAGTTCCAAGTCGTCAGCAGATGAACACACTCGGCAAATCGAAGCTGGTAAGACCGATTACACTCGGTCCCAGTTGTTCTCTTGAACGTGGGAGGGGTTGAAATAAATGGTCCCACGGAAACGCCGGGAAGTGAACCTGTTCGGCGATCCATCGCTTTCCCTGTTGAGCGATTAATCCGCAAACGTATTCGCCCATTTTGAGGGTTTGCACTTGCCCAAAGCGCCATCCACAATTAAGGCAGCTCCTGCGCCCGCGTGCAGCTTTGCGCATAACTCCTTCATGTCGGGACACATTTCAGCGAGGATGCCGGCGTTGCTCAGGTTCTGCAACGGCTCTTGCGAATCCCGCTTGCTCGGCGCCAAGACCAGAATCCGTTCATCGAGTGCCTGGGGTGGAACCTTCTTTGCCATAGAAGAAAATAGCGCGCTCTCATCTCCTCACAAGTCCTGAAATTCCTGAAATTGATCTGGCAAACTGGCAAACCTTAATTTGATTCGCCGGACAACCCTAAGACCATTAAGCTGATCGCGTGTCATCACAGCTCAAAGTGGCAGTCATCGGAACCGGCGCGCTGGGGAAAGAGCATGCCCGTATTTACGCCGACCTAGCCTCGGCCGGACAGGTCGAGTTTATGGGCGTCTATGACACGTTACCGGATGTGGCTCGAAAGGTGGCCGCCAAACTCCGTGTGCCAGCGTTCGCTTCGTTGAGTGCCGCCGCCGCCGCCAGCGATGCCCTTAGCGTTGTCACACCGACGGCAACCCACTTTGAAATTGCGAAGGCTTTGCTGACAGAGGGGAAACATCTGCTCGTCGAAAAGCCGATGACGGACAAGGCGCAGCAAGCGGCCGAGCTGGTTCAATTGGCTCAGGAACGTCAACTGATCCTGCAGGTCGGTCACGTGGAGCGTTTTAATCCGGTTTTTCGTTATCTCCAAAACGTTGCAACGGAGCCGCGGTTCATCGAAGCACACCGGCTTTCCCCATTTCCGGCGCGGAGCACGGATATCGGTGTGGTGCTCGATCTGATGATCCATGACCTTGACGTGGTTCTCGCCTTTGTTAAGGCAACGGTCGAGAGTGTCGATGCCGTGGGCATTCCGGTATTGAGCCGTTCGGAGGATATTGCGAACACTCGTATTCGTTTTGCGAACGGCTGCGTCGCGAATTTGACGGCCAGCCGCATTAGTCCCGAACGGATGCGCAAAATACGGGTCTTTAGCGGCGGAGCATTTACGAGCTACGTCTCGTTGGATTATCGGGCGCAGGAGGGATTCATTTACCGGATCGCTCGCGATGGCGAGGAGGAATCGTCCTTGCTTCGAAAATTATTGGCGGCTCGCGAGTCGACGATTGTGAGCGAATTTGGCGGCAAACGGATTGTCCGCGAGCCAGTCCCTCTTGAAAAAGAAGAACCGCTGCGGTTGGAATTGCGCAGTTTCATCGAGTGCGTCCAATCGAAGCAAACGCCCGTGGTCAGCGGTGAATCCGCTCGAAGGGCGCTGGATTTGGCCCTGGAGATAACGCGGCAAATCCAGGCAGGATCGCCGCAAACTTAATTGATGCTTGGTAACGACCTGTCTTCTTTGAACGAATGAGCATCCAGCTCAAGGGCGCGGGATTAAGATGATTCCCAGGCGTTTCATGCTCATCGCGGGCGAGGCGAGCGGTGATGCTCTCGCCGCGGAGCTGGTGTCTGCGCTGCGAAGCCATCCAATTGTCCAAAGCATGCCGTTTCTCCCGGAGTTTTTTGGCGCAGGCGGACCGCGCATGGCCGCCGCTGGGGTAAATCTTTCGTTCGACTTGACTCAGCACGCTGTCTTTGGCCTCTCGGACGCGCTGCGGCAGTACTTCAAGTTCAGAAAATTGTTCAACCAACTCTTCCAATTGGCTCTAGACCGCGAACCCGACGTCATCATTCTCGTGGATTATTCCGGCTTCAACCGCCGCTTTGCCAAGGCCGTGAAACATTATGTTCGGAGGCGCTGCGATTGGTTTCACGATTGGAATCCGAAGGTTGTCTATTACGTCTCGCCACAAGTTTGGGCTTCACGAGAAGCGAGAGCTTGCCAACTCGCTCGAGATGTCGATCTCCTGTTAAGCATCTTTCCATTTGAAAAAGAGTGGTACTCGGCTCGGACTCCCCAGTTGCGTGTTGAGTTCGTCGGCCACCCTCTGATCGATCGCTTCTCGAGCGTCGAAACGCCGCCGACAGTGAATCCGGCCGATGCGCTTGGCCGTACAGATTCTAAGTCAGGGGATCACGCATTACCCATCACGCATCACGCATCCTCCCCACCTCTCATCCTATTGCTGCCCGGGAGCCGCAAACGCGAAATTGAGACGCATCTCCCGATTATGGCCGAGGCGCTCAAGCGGATCGGCCGCCACAGGCCCGCGCGGTCCCGTTTGGTCCTTCCGACGGCAGAACTGGTCGAAGCAGCTCTGCGAAGTATCAAGCCGATTGCCGGCCTGGAGATTCGGGTCGATCGGTTAGGCGAATCCCTGGCCGAATCTGCGCTTGCTCTCGCGGCTTCAGGCACCATCACGTTGGAATGCGCCTACTTCCGAGTGCCAACCGTGGTGGTCTACAAAACGTCGTGGCTTACCTATGAGATCGCCCGCCAAATCATCCGAGTGAAGCACATTGCGATGCCGAACATCCTCGCCGGCGAGGAAGTCTATCGCGAACTCATCCAAAATGAAGCGACTCCTGAGCGCGTCGCCAACGAAGCGTTGGACCTGCTTAACAATATTCCTCGCAGAGAAACGATGCAGCGGAACTTGGCCCGGATTATTCAGTCACTCGGTCGGCCCGGCGCCAGTGCGCGGGCCGCGGATGCGATCCTGGCACTAGTCGCGAAGGACGCGTCCTGATACTGTTGGCGCGCGCGAAAGCGGGAGCAAGCTCCGCGCACTCCAGACGCTTCGCGCGGTCGGACGCAACGATGACGTTCGAGCGTCGCCGGAACGGATTGCCTGACAGGTGAAGTGAAAGAACTCTGCAGATCGGTGCGCGATTCACAGCGCGGCAGCGATGGCTTCAATCTCAATCTTCGCTCCGATAGCAAGCCGGTTTACTTCGACGCCTGTTTTAGCGGGAGGTGACTTTGGAAAGAATTCCGCGTAGATCTTATTCAATTCGGTAAGTTCGGCGACATCGGTCATGTAAATGGTCGTCTTGACTACTCGTTGGAGGGAAGTTCCGGCGGCTTGCAGGATCGTGCGAAGATTGACCAACGCTTGCCGGTATTCTGCAAGTTGACCACCGCCGACAAGTTGACCAGTCTTCGGGTCGATGCCAATCTGGCCAGAAACATAGATCGTGTCGCCCAGTCGGACGGCGTGATTGTAAGTTGGGTTTGCGGTTGGCAAATCCGGAACGGAGATAATTTGAGGATGGGTCATGCAGCAGAGTGTGTGTCGCAACTGAGGGTTCGTCGAGGCAATCATTGCCGACATTCATGCGAATCTACCGGCACTCCGTGCGGTTCTGAAAGACATTGGGGTTCAGCGCTGCACTCACATTGCCTGTCTGGGTGACATGGTCGGTTACAATTTCGAACCTAAAGAATGCCTCGACATCATTCGCGAAATGGACATTCCATGCGTCAAGGGCAACCACGACGCGTACTGCAGTGATGAAGTAGCGCCTGATGGCCTGAACCCGCGCGCCTCCGAGCATGTGGAATGGACGCGGCAGCAATTGACCGAGGATGATCGGGCTTGGTTACGCAGCTTGAAATACGCGGAAGGGCTGGCTGATTTTACCATTGTCCACGCGAGGCTAAATCTTCCAGAACGATGGGGTTATGTATCCGACAAAGTCGCCGCAGCCGAGAGCTTTGCCCATCAGAAGACCCAGGTCTGCTTCTTTGGGTACACGCATGTGCCGGTGACGTTCATCCGTGAGAAAGGATTCATGCGTGCTCCCGTTGTTCGAGGAGGAACTTACACTTCGTTCAAAGTGGAGCGCCAAAACCAATACTTCGTAAACGTCGGCAGCGTCGGTCAGCCCCGCGACGGGGATCGAAGAGCAGCGTGCGTGACCTATTACCTCGTCGAACAAGTCATCGAATTACGCCGCGTGCCTTTTGAAGTGCCACCGAATGATCCAGGGAACGCATCGGTCCCGGGGCAGCCCAACCGGCCTCGGCCACTTGTCACCAAGACTGCTATGCGCTGAGTCAACCGCCTGACGCGGCCAGTTTTACCTTCAAGGTTTCCTCAGCCGATAGAATCTGGTTCCACTCGCGGGAGTTACCGTGACCGAGTTTTGAGCGGCGTTCACGACAGGAGCAGGAGTGACTACTGTCCAGTTGGCGGGCGCCAGTGTGCTCGTAGATTCCAAGACAAAACCAGGTGCCGACGTCGGCCACGAGAGAACGGCGTTGCTGCCCGCGCGCGTGACGGCAAGCTTCGGATTTGCGCTTGAGGCCGAACTCAACAGGAGCTGGTTCAACTGTTCTTGTGTGTACTGGCTGAGCAGCTTGGGATTTGTGCTGAAGAGAAACAGGTCAATGGTCGTGCCGCCTTCGCGATAAGAAACCGTAAAATCCAGCGGTTTGCCCACTTGGGCGGCCGTCACTTCATATTTGAAATGGACTCTGGGTTCCCCTTGTGTTTCGGGATTCAGGAATTGGCTCGACAATAATTCG
>Ga0194113_10004711_pt1 | contig 17808 bp, 12 predicted proteins | sample TA2MahC200mmetaG_FD_146193 | JGI IMG/M metagenome (GOLD analysis project Ga0194113, IMG submission 146193) | Freshwater microbial communities from Lake Tanganyika, Tanzania - TA2015017 Mahale Deep Cast 200m | ecosystem: Environmental > Aquatic > Freshwater > Lake | place: Tanzania: Lake... | reverse complement strand
CATCCGGTACAGGTTGAGGTCGTCTTCGTCGATGAGTTCGTTGCGCAGCAGGTGTTCGCGCACGTGCCGGTCCCACGTTCGCCAGTACGTCCCGCCCGGCCGATCGATCAGGACCAACGGCATCAGTCGGCTCTTGCCCGTTTGCATCAGGGTGAGCGCTTCGTAACCCTCGTCCAGCGTGCCGAACCCGCCCGGAAACAGCGCGATCGCGTCGGAATGGCGCAGGAACGTCAGCTTGCGCGTGAAGAAATACTTGAAGGTGATGAGCTTCTTGTCGCTCTGAATGACGGGGTTGGCGGCTTGTTCCCAAGGCAACCGGATGTTCGCGCCAAAACTGGCCTCCGGTCCGGCACCTTCGTGACCCGCCTGCATGATCCCCGGCCCCGCCCCCGTGATGACCATGAAGCCACTGGCGGCCATTTGCCGGCCGAACTCGACCGCCTGCCGATACTCGAGCCGATCCGGCTGCAGCCGGGCAGAACCGAAGATGGTCACCTTGCGGCGCGCGGCGAAGGGGGCAAAAACGCGGAAGGCGTAGCGCAGTTCGCGCACGGCGGTCTGAATCACGCGCACGTCGCCCCGGTGCTCGACGTCGCGCAGCAGTTTGAGCGCATCCTCGATGATGTCCGCCACCAGATCCGCGTTGGCGCCCGCGCCCTTGAGCGCAATCAACGCCCGAATCTGCCGCTTCAGTTCGGCGTCAGGACGGCCAACTGGGGCCGGCTTTGTAGTTGGTTCCATACCGCCCCGAGTATAGCCGCACCGGCCCGGCTGCACACCACCAATGTGGCACTGCGATCGCCCCAGCCGGCAGGCCCGGATCCGGCGAATCGGATCCGGCGAATCGACTTGCCGTCCGAGCGGGCTCGTGCATAGTTCGTCCCGCCGTGGCCGTCCTCAGCCGCCGCGGCAAACGGTCAACGGTCGCGGTCGCGCGCGTGGCGGAATTGGCAGACGCGCTAGATTCAGGTTCTAGTGGGTAACACCGTGCAGGTTCAAGTCCTGCCGCGCGCACCAACCGGCTGCTCTTCATTTCCACGCGACCGGCACCGCGGTTAGCTTGCCGAATCGACTCTGGAAAAACAACTGGCCATGGGCGACGCCATACTCGTGGACCAACTTCGTGATCTTGACGTCGTAGCAGCAATACTCGGCGATCTCGAGCAGCTTGCCCTCCTGGAACCAACGCAACGCCTGGAGGCCGTCGCTGGTCTTCTCGAGGCCCAGGGTGCCCTGCGCCACTGCGTCCAGCGAAAGCCGATGGGGAAGGCTCTTCTGCAAATCCACCAACAGGTCAAATGTCGGAATCTGGTGGGGGTCAAACAGTAGGTTGTACCCCGCCAAGACCTCGTAGTCGAAGCGTAAGATGTTGAACCCGACCACCAGATCCGCACGCCGCAGCTCATCGACGAGCTCGTTGACCTGGGGCTCGGCGTAAATGCGGTACCCCCCCCGCGCAGTGCCGTACGTCACCCCAACACTCATCCGCATCTCCCGAATCTTGCCCCAGCCGCCCACCTCATCGGCCGACTTCTGCGTCTCGAGGTCGAAATAGACTATGTTCCGCATCGCCAAAGCCCGCACTCTACTCAGGCGCTCCGTGCGCGCCAAGGGTTTCTGCGGCCACTGCCGCTGCGTTGACACGCTATGCCAGCCCGCTATAGTGCCCGGCCTTTTATGAATCCTAATCCGCATGTGGCTGTGGTCGGTGCGACGGGCGCCGTCGGCATCGAGATGATCAAGACGCTCGAGCAGCGCAATTTCCCACTCCGCCAACTCACCCTGCTCGCCTCCGCGCGCTCGGTCGGCAAGCAACTCAAGTTCCGCGGCCAAACCCTCGCGGTGCAGGAACTGACCAAGACCGCCTTCGCCGGCATCGACCTTGCCTTGTTCAGCGCCGGCGGCGGCATCTCGCGCGAGTTCGCCCCCCTGGCCGCCCGGGCCGGATGCGTCGTCGTCGATAACTCGAGCGCCTTCCGCATGGACCCGGCCGTGCCCCTGGTGGTGCCGGAAATCAACGCGGCCGACGTCAAGACCCACCGCGGCATCGTTGCCAACCCGAACTGCACCACGGCGATCGCCCTCATGGCGCTGTACCCGCTCCACGCCGCCTTCGGGTGCACCCGGATCTTCGCCTCGAGCTACCAGGCCGTCTCGGGCACGGGCGCCAAAGCCATCGCGGAACTCGAACGCCAAGTCGGGCAGGTCGTCCAGGGCCAACCCGTCACCCGCGAAGTCTACCCGCACCAGATCGCTTTCAACGTCCTGCCGCACGTCGATTCGTTCCTCCCAGACGGTTACACCAAGGAAGAAATGAAAATGCAGAACGAGGGCCGTAAAATCATGCACCATCCCGCGTTCCGCGCCAGCGTCACCTGCGTGCGTGTCCCCGTCTACCGAGCCCATTCCGTGGCGGTCAGCGCCGAGTTCGAAAAACCCGTCACCGTCGAGGCTGCGCGCCAAGTCCTGCTGCGCGCCCCTGGCTTGGACGTCATCGATGAGCCTGCCAAAAACGAGTATCCCCTACCGCTCTACCTGGCCCAGAAAGACAACTGCGCCGTGGGCCGGCTGCGCAAAGACTGCGCCTTCGATAACGGCCTCTGCTTCTGGGTCGCCGGCGATCAACTCCTCAAAGGCGCCGCCCTCAACGCCGTCCAAATCGCCGAGGAACTCCTGAAACTCCCCTGAGCGCCCAGCTCCCCCATCCCTCGCCGGACGCTTTGCGCAGCACAACCAGGCAGCGGGCGCCAAACAGCCGCGGCCACCGCGTTAGCCGTTCATCGATCCACTCGAACCGCGGCAGCCAGCCACCGGGGTACCAAGCCCGCCGGCTGAATCCACCCGAGAGCAGATAGCTGAACGCAGCGAAAGCCTCGCATTCAACCGCCTCCCAGCCCGCCAACCGCACCGGGTGCCGGCGACTAAAGAACCAGCGCGTGGCGTTGCCTTGCGCGGCGTAGTACGCGCGGTGCTTCGGCGCAACTTCGGCCGTCGATATGGGCAGACCCCAACCGACCGGCTCGGGGTGGCCCAACCCATACGCCGCCCAGCTCACCAGGCTCAGGTACGGCTCGAACAGCAACAACCGGCCGCCCGACACCAAGGTCCGGTGCGCCTCGCGCAAAAACGCCCGCGGAAACTCGAGGTGGTGAAACACATCGAACAGAATCAGGTGCGACAGTGTCCCCGCCGCAAACGGCAGTTCGTACGCGTCGCACACCGCGTCCACCCACGGGTTCGCAAATAGATCGGTCGCCACCGCGCCCGGGCATCGCGCCTTGAGGTTGCCCATCCCTGACCCCACCTCGACCACGCGACCCGGCAGCGCCACGTCAACTTGCTTTAGGATCCGGTCGTAGAACCCGGAATAGATCCGGCGCAGCAACGGCTTGCGCGCCCAAACCTGCCGGTTGCGCTGGATCTCGACCTGATGCTGAACCTGCAGCACCCCCATGGCCATACTCAATGGTCTCCAACCCAATCCCCAATACCACAGTCGAACACGCAAGCCTCAGCGCGCCGCCGCTTCCCCAGCCCACACCGGGCGACCAACCCCAGCGGACCGCGTGCTCCGCCTTCCAACTGGCGTCCACTCCAAGCCCTCATCGTGCCTCCGTCTGTTGCCAGCGCCATCCTGCCGCTCGCGCGTCCCTGCCGCAACCTGCAATCCACGGTCGGCACGCGGTCGCACCGCCGGCCGTCCGCCGCACACCCCTCCGCCATACTGTTGAGAGCGCAGGATAGCCGACAAATCGCGGGTAGGGCGCGCAGTCCTCTGCGCGCCGCAGACCGGTGTGGGCACAGGAAGCCACGATGCGCAGAGGACCGCGCGCCCTGCCGCCACTTGGCCGTCCGTCTCAGTGACTCAGGAGGAACCCACCACTCTGCGCACGCGACGGTGCACCGCCGCCGGGCTTCGTCCTCCGTACTGCGTTCCCATGAACCGGCGCTACAGGTTCATGGCCCCGATGCACGCGCCAAAGCGGGTGGAAGCTCCCCACAAAGGCAACCGAACCCGGTCCAGAGCTAAAGTTCCTCGAGCTCCAGCCGATAAGACCGAGTACGAGCCGACAGCAGTCGACCGCCGGATCTCATGCGCACGCCTGCAGCGATACGACCGCGGACAGTTCAGGCCGGAGGTCTGCCCACCCCCGGCGCGCCAACCGGGCGCCGCCGGAGCGCCTCCGCGGGGCGAGAGCGTTTTCGAGGGGTAAGGCCGCATGGTCATTAACGCCAACCTCCCCGCCCTCAACAGCACACGGCTGTTGGCCGAATCCTCGCAACAGCTCGCCCGGTCGCTGGCTCGCCTCAGCAGCGGCAACAAAATCGTCAGCCCAGACGACGATGCAGCAGGACTAGCGGTCTCGCTGCGCATGGAGGCCCAGACCCGCCGGATCGAGGCGGCCAACAACAACCTCGTCAACGCCATCTCCTTCAGCCAAACCCAAGACGGCTTCCTGGGCAAGGCCGGGCGCGCCCTCGCCCGCATGGGCGAATTGGCCGTGCTCGCCCAAGACACGACCAAGTCCAACGCGGACCGGTCTTTGTACGACCAGGAATTCCAAACTTTGGCGGAGTACCTCTCGCACCTGGCCCGGAAGGACTTCAACGGCGTCAGCCTCTTCAGCGGCAACACGCTCGGAGTCACTCAGGACGGCGAGGGCGACACCTTCCCCATGGTCGGGCTGAACCTCAGCAACACCACCTACACCGACGCTACCTCCTCGAATATCTCCACCACCGGCGCCGCCCTCACCGCCCTCTCTTACGTGCGCACCGCGGTCAGCCAAGTGACCGCTGACCGAGGCACCGTCGGCGCCAACCTGGCGCGACTCCAGGCCACCAGCGATCAACTGAGCCTCCTTGGCGAGACCCTGACGCAAGCCGTCAGCCGCATCAAGGATGCCGATGTCGCGGTCGAAGCCACGGACTTCGCCCGGTACAATATCTTGGTCCAGGCGGGCACGGCCATGTTGGCACAGGCCAACACCGCCCCAGCCGTCGTCCTGCGGCTGATCTCTTAAGCTTCAGTCTTGCCAGACACAGCCCGGCCCCGTCAGATCGTAGCCACTCGTGAACCGGTACCATCATCCTCTGGCAACCGGTCCCGGATGGCTTTCTCCGGGCCGCCATCCTAGGCCCCAACCCGCCCGCCCAAGTCGCTGGCTCTCGACCAATCGAGCCGGGCTCATTGCCCTGCTCCTGGGCACGCCGGCCCAGGCTCAGCTATCCCCGCCCAACCCCGACTCCGATCACGACGGTCGCACCGACGCACAGGAACTCGCCGAGGGGACGGACCCCAAGAACCCCGACGATGCGCTCCCCGTGCGGCTGGGGTATTGGCGGTTCAACACCCCGGATTGGCGCGGCGAGGAGGGTCAACTACCCCTGGCATTCACCAACCTTCTCGCCGAGCCCAGTTTCGACGGTCGCGCCCTTGCAGTCCGCCAGACGAACGGCTCCGCTTGGCTGCGCTACCGAGAAACCGAACAGGACGGACGGCCCAACTTCAACTGGCGAGCGGGGTCGGTGCGACTGCTCTACCGCCCAAACTGGAGCAGCCGGAATCCCCAAGCCACGCCGGCCTACGCCTGGGGACGCGGCCCGGGGCATTGGGTGCGGTTGTTCGAGGCCGGCCAGTGGACCCCCGATGCCACGGCGGGCTATTTCGCGCTGTCGATCGATCCGAACGGCACCAACCTCGTCTTCCAGACCCAGGACCACCGCGGCAACTCCCGCACCAACCTCCAGGCGCGGATCTCCTGGACCTATTACCAGCCGGAACTCGATCCCGCCGCCGCCCCCGCCTGGCACGAGATCGTCCTCACCTATACCCCATCCCGTTGCGCGCTCATCGTCGACGGTCTCCACCTGCAGGATTGGTCTTCCCAAGCCTACTTTGGAGCCGGCACAGGCCACGTGCCACCAGCCCAAACCCGCACCCGCGGCTTTGCCGTGGGCAGCGCCGCCAGCGGCGACTTCGCCGCCGAGGGTCTCCTCGACGAGCTTGAAACGTTCAACTACCCCATCACCCCGCTGCGCAGCTATGCCTACCTCAATGCCACCGCCATGAGCGCCCGCGTCACGACCGACCCGCTCGCCGTACAACTCGACTGGCTCAGCGCACGGGGTACGCTTAACGTCGTCCGACGCCGACTCTCCCCGGACTCCCCCTGGGACGTGCTCGCCACCCATCACACCGCCCTGTCCTACACGGACACTAGCCCCAGCCTGGTGCTGGGCCGAACCTACGAATACGACGTCAGCGGTCGAACCCTGCTGGTGGCGTTGCGGAGCGCACCGGTCGACCAACGCGGACGGGTGCTCCTCCTGGTCGACGAGACCTTAGCCCCAGCGTTGGCGCCGCAACTCGAGCGCCTCCACCGCGACCTCGTGGGCGACGGCTGGCAAGTCGCGCGCCACCAAGTGCCCCGGCACGACGACCGCGCGTGGGATCGAGCCGCCATCAACCCGGCCTACAAAGCGAATGTCGCCCGCATCAAAGCCCTCATCCTCGCCGAGTACGCCGCCGCACCCACCGCCACCCGTGCAGTCTTCCTGGTCGGCCATGTCGCCATCCCCTATTCGGGCGTCGCCTACGAGGACGGTCACTGGGCCCTGAACGGCGCTTGGCCGGCTGACAGTTACTACGGCGACGTAGACGGCGCCTGGTCGGATTCAGCCATGAACACCGGGGCAAACCTGCCAAACTCCGTCTTCCGCAACGTGCCGGGCGACGGCAAATGGGACCCAGCCACCTTCAGTCAGCACATCGTCTCCTCGAACTCGGCCGGCGTGCACGGCGTCGAACTGGCCGTTGGGCGAATCGACTTTGCGAACTTGCCCGCCTTCCAGCCCCGATCGGAGTTGGACCTGCTGCGGCTGTACCTGGACAAGAACCACCGCTACCGCCACGGCCAACTCGCCTTCGCACCGTACGGAGTGGCGGCCGGCTATTTCTTCGACCCCTACAACAGCGACAGCAAGAACGTCTATGACAACGCCAACTGGACCCTCAGCCGGTTATGGGGGGTGCGAAGCGACGCGGTCCGCGAAGGCGATTGCTTCGCCGGCCCACGTCGAGTCCTCTGGGGCCTCCAGGGCGGCTACGGCACCGTCGACCAGCTCAACAACAGCCCCGACGCCAACCGCTGGCTCAAAATCCCCGCGCGCGCTACGGCCGATCTCGCCCGCGCCGACCCAGAAACGGGGGCCGCTTTCTACCTCTTAAAAGGCTCCTATTTCGGCAACTGGAACCTGCTCGAAAACAACTTCTGGCGCGCCACACTCGCTCCGCCCAACGCCGGCCTGGCCGCCGTCTGGTCCCGTGACATCCTCTGGCGCTTCGAGGCCGCTGCGGTGGGCGATACCCTCGGCAGCGGCTTCGTCCGCACCGCCCAGGGCCACGCCAGCACCCGTACCACAGCCTTCCTCGGCGATCCCACCCTGCGCCTCCACGTCACCCGCCCACCCTCCGATCTCACCGCGCGTCGACTCGGCCGGGCCGTCGCCTTGGCCTGGCGCCCAGCCCTCGAGCCGGGAACTTCGTATTGCGTCTATCGCTCGCGCCACGGATTGGCCGGCCCGTTCGACCAACTCACCGCCCATCCGCAGCACGACACCACCTTCACCGACCCCACCCCGCCTCGCGGCCAAAAGCTCTACCAAGTCCGCGCGTCGGGTCTCGTGACGACGGGCTCGGGTTCGTTCACCAACCTTAGCCAGGGCATTTTCATTAGCGTCAATTAGTCCGCCCCCTCCCCTCCCCTCAAGCCCCCACCTCGACCGCTGCGCTGAGCCCAACCGCAACTCGAGCCCCGTCCATCCACTCCCAACTGCGGCCCCAGAGGCCTTCAGGGACTGGATTGTGCCAACGCACTGAACCGCTCGAAGTGCCGTGTCCATACTTCCTCGAGCGCGCGGGCGCGGTCCGGTTCTCGCCCGGCAAGATTACGCATCTCGCCGCGGTCGACCTTCAAATCGTAGAGTTCCCAGGACGCGTCTTTGCCCGCTGCCACCAGTTTCCAGTCGCCCACCCGAACGGCGCGATTGCCCTCATGCTGCCACCAAAGACAATCCCGGCCGAGTGCCTGGTCGCGAGCGAACAGGGGCCTCAGACTCAAGCCCGGCGAGGGCGGCACCGGCTGGCCAGCCCAGGCCTCCGGCCACTGCCCACCCGCCAACTCGACAACGGTGGGCGCCACATCGATGACATGACCCGGCTCATGCCGTAAAGCGCCCGCGTCCCTGATCCCTCGCGGCCAATGCGCGATCAGGGGCGTCGCAATGCCGCCTTCATGCACCCACGTCTTGTGGCGGCGTAGGGGCGTGTTGGCCGCGCTCGACCAACCCGGCCCAAGGCAAAGATAACTCCCGGCTGAACCGGGCGGCGCCTGTGGATCGTGGCCGTCGCCGCGGACCATGATCTCAGCGCTGGCACCGTTGTCCGAGAGGAACAACACCAAAGTGTTCTCGAACTCCCCCATCGCCCGCAGTTGCGCCAGCACCCGGCCAATGTCGCGGTCCATCCGATCGATCATGGCGGCGTGCAGGGCCATCTTGGTCGCCTGAAACTGGCGCTGCTCTTCCGTCAACTCCGTCCAGGGCACCGGCCGATTGATCTCGCCTGGACCCAGCTTGGCTAGCGCCTCAGGGAAATGGTACGGCGGGCCCACCTCCCGCTCGAGCGGGGGCAACTCGTGCCCCATAATGCCCATCGCCTGCATCCGCCGCCAACGTTCGAGCCGCACCGCATCCCAACCCCGACCGTAAGTGTCGCGGTACCGCGCGAAGTCCTCCGGCCGCGCCTGCAACGGAAAATGCGGCGCCGTAAAACAAAGATAGTGGAAGAACGGTCGGCCCGCGTGCTCGGCAGCATGCTCCTTCAAACACCGGATCGCATGATCCGCAATCGCGGTCGTCACGTAATGATCGCCGCCGGGTTCAACCGGCGGTAACCTCCGGTCGTCCTCGAGGTGGTTGCGCGGGGCGAAAAACCGATCGTGATCCTCGAGACTGTACGAGCGGTCGAAACCGCCAGCCAACCGTGGGCCGTCAATGTGCCACTTGCCCGAGTGATACGAGCGGTACCCTAGCGGCTTGAGTAACTCCGGCAATAAGCGCGCCCATTTCGGACGCACCCCACCGCCCCCACTCCGAACCCCAGGCACCGTGTCCCGCCGCACCTGTTGCGCGTAGTACCCCGTGAGAATCGCTGCCCGCGTGGGCCAGCAGCGCGCCGTGTTGTAGAATTGGGTGAACCGCAGGCCGTTATAGCCTAACTCGTCCAGATTCGGCGTGGCAACCTCTCCCCCGTAACAACCTGCATCCGAAAAACCCATGTCGTCGGCCACCATCAACAAGACGTTCGGCCGAGCGGCTGCTGTCTCCCCTGCTTGCCCCCCACCATAGACAGAGCCGAGCAACCCCAGCGCCAGCGCAGCAACCCACCGCATACCCTTCAGCCGGACCAACCAGTGCTTCATGCCGAAGACCGTTGCACACCGCTCGTCCCCTGTGAAGTTTGAACTCCGTCACTCCGCCCAACTCCAATCGCTCAGGAGATCGCCTCGACCCGCAAATCGCGCAACGTGCTGACTCCGGCCAGCGGCGCGCCTCCACCCCGTATCGGCCGCGCCCCGCTCCGCCGCTTGGACCCAAACCGCTCCCGATGCGCCAGCCACACCGCATCCACAAAACCCTTCGATCCAAGCACCACCCCGTCGGTCATGTGCCGTATTCGCAACCGCAACACCTCCCCCACGCTCAACTCCCCGCCCCTCTCCAATACCCGCTTGATCTGCTCCCGACTTAACTCCTTCTTCTGGCTGCTCCCAGACACCCCCCCACGCACAAACAGTCGCTGCCGATACGCCGCCCCCACCTCCTTCCACTCCCGCACTGCCCCCTTCCAGTCCCTCGCTCCCGCGGACCCCCGTCCAGCCTGCGCGCCGGCCAAGAACGGAGCGCGGGCATCTTGCCCGCGGGTCCCTGTCCCTTTCTCTTCCCCCAGTGCCCCCGCTGCAACCTCCGAGCCAGTCAAGAGCGGAGCGCGGGCATCCTGCCCGCGGGCCCCTGTCCCTGCCCCTTCCTCTTCCCCTGCTGCCCCCGCCGCCCGAACCCCTCCCGCCCCAGCCCCAACCCCGCTCTGAGACGCTCCCCCACTCCCACCCGTGTACAAACTCAACAAACCCGACCGCGCCCGCGCGTCCCCAGCCACCGCCGCCGCGTACCCGCAGTGCCGGTAATCCTTCGGATCCTCAGCCAACCCAGCCCGCACAGGGTTCAAGTCGATGTACGCAGACACCGTCTCCAGCACCCGCGACTGATCCTCGACCAACACACTCCGGAACCGCTCCGCCCACAACGTCCCAAACCGCTCATGCCGTATGTTGTACCACTTGCTGAACCGCTGTTTGAACTCCTTCATGAACTCCGACACATCCCCCATCCGCGCCAGCATCCGCTGCCGCAGGTCCGAATCCACTCGCCCGCGCTCCCGCAACCCTTCTCGGGCCAGGGCCACAAGCCCAGCCTGCTTGCCCTTGCCGTAGAGCGCCTCCATCCGCTCGATCAGCTCCTCGTCCGTCGGGTTCTGCTCGGCCGGAATGCGGACCAGGACATGGAAGTGATTGGACATGATGCAATAGGTAATGACCTCGAGGCCGCAGAAGGTGGCCAGGCGGCGGAGGAGCCTGACCAAGGTCTCTTTGCCGAGATCATCGAGGAGACGCTGGGCGCCGACGATGCGCGAGACGCAGTGGTAGACGGCCGGTCGCCCTTTGACTTTGATGCGGGTTGTTCTCATAGGTGCGTGGTGTGCTGTCGGTATGTCGGCATGGTATTGCTTTTGGGCAGCGCGATACTGTGCCGTCGAGCCGAGCTGCGCGATCGAGTTGATGTCAACAACTATTTACTTGTCATTTAGAACTACATCTAGTACCCGTACCGGCCCCACCGGGCTTCATGTCACGTCTCCCAGCCCTCTCACACTCACGCTCACAGCCCCTGCTGCGGCGCACTTGACATGACTGCGGACAAACATGACAACAAACATGACAATCGCGATCGCCAAAGATCGCATCGCACATCGCCAAATGGACAACCGCACGCGTCAGGCTCGCGGCCCCCAGACTGACGACGGACGACCGATCGACCGATGGATGACCCATGACCGATAGACGGCGCGTAAGTTGTCTGGGGAGCACGCCGTTGTCAACAATTATTTTACTGGCACGTTGACAGAAACGTGCCGGCATAGGCTTGGATGGAGGCGGGCTTGGCCTTTCGGACCTCGAGGACACCAGATGAGGAGCGGTCGCTCGGGGGATTGGGATGGGGATGATGGGGATCGGGGGGATGTTGGATGGCGGGGGCCGGGGCGAGGGCTGCCGGTGGCACCATTCCTGTGCTCCCTGTTCGAGCCCGGACTGAGCGGGGGGATGCGGACACATGGCCGGGTGGGGTTGGTCGGCCCGGGACGTGGTCTCGACCGATGAGGGCGAAGGGCGGGGGCGGGGGGAAGGGAAGAACAGGGGTCAAGGGCAAGGGGCGTAGGGCGTTTAGCGGTGATTTTATTTCGTCACGGTCCCGGTTGGCATGTAGTTTCCTGCGGATGCTAGCGCATAGGCCATGGGAGACAGAGTCGGTTTTGCGGTTGCTGATGTACTTGTTCGCCGTGCTGGCGGGCGTTGGACTGGTCTGCATGCTCGGCGACAAGCTGCTCGAGGGTTGGCCGGAGGAACCGCGTCGGTTCTGGTTGACGGTGAGCGGGACGTTGCTGTTTCAAGGGACGGTGGTTGGGATGATCCACCTGTTTTTGCGGGCGAACCGGCTGGGTTGGGGGGAGGCATTTGGGTTCAACCGGCCGCACCGTTTTTGGACGGGGCTGATCGCGGTGGCGGCGGCGTTGTTGGTGTTTCCGATGAATCTCTCGCTGATGTGGGTCTCGCAGCGGGCAATGGAATGGCAGGCGATCGAGCCGGTTGTACAGCCCACAGTCGAGGTAGTGCGCGCCGCCACGGACTGGAGGCAGCAGTGGCTGATCGGGGTGATGGTGGTGTTGACGGGGCCCGTGTTCGAGGAGCTGCTATTTCGGGGGATTCTGTACCCAGCTTTGAAGCAGACCGGATTCCCCCGCCTCGCGCTCTGGGGGACGGCGCTCATCTTCGCCGCGACCCACGCGAACCTGATGACGTTCTTGCCGCTGGCGTTTTTCGGGGTGGTACTCGCGCTGTTGTACGAGTACACCGACAATCTCATGGCGCCGATCGTCACTCATGCCTTGTTTAACGGCGCCAACTTCGCCTGGCTTGTGCTGGAAGGGGGGCCGATGGCTTGACCTAGGCGGGACCGAGGATAGGGCCAATTGGAGAGTGGGAGCGGGGCATGGGGCATAGACCGCCGATGAACGAAACCGAGTTGATCCAACGACTCACGCGTGACCTGCCGACTTCGCCTGAGGTCGTGGTCGGCCCGGGCGACGATTGTGCGGTGCTCGAGGTCGGCCTGGCCGACCGGTGGTTGTTGTTCAAGACGGACGCGGTGGTCGAGGGAGTGCATTTCACGGGCCCGACGCCTGGGGACCTGGTGGGGCACAAGGCGTTGGCGCGGTGCTTGAGCGATGTGGCGGCGATGGGTGGCCAAGCCTCGAGCGCCCTCGTGACGCTCGCGTTGCCGCCCCAATTCGAGGTGGCCCGAGTCGATGCGATCTATGCCGGCTTAAGCAGGTTAGCGCGGCGGTTCGGCGTCGCGATTGTCGGCGGCGAGACGACCACGCACCCGGAGCGACTCCTGCTCTCGGTGGCCTTGCTGGGTTGGGTGGAGAAGACGCGGTGTGTCCGGCGTAGCGGCGCTCGACCCGGGGCAGCGCTGTTTGTGAGTGGCGAGTTGGGCGGGTCGATCGTGAAGAAGCACCTCGAATTCGAGCCGCGCCTGGTCGAAGCGCGCTGGTTGGTCGCTCATTTCCAGGTGCAAGCGATGATCGATCTGAGCGATGGCCTCGCGACGGATCTGCGGCATCTGCTCGACGCCAGTCAAGTCGGCGCCGAACTGCTGGCCGACGCCATCCCCATCAGCGGCGCTGCTCGGGAGCGGCCAGCAGGAGCCGGGCCCGGGTCGGCAGGAATGGCTGGTGACTCGCCCGCACCGCTGCGCGCCAAGCCGCCGCTGCTGGCCGCACTGACCGATGGCGAGGATTTCGAGTTGCTGTTCGCCGTGGCAAGCCAGGATGCCGTAGCGGTCCTGGACGGATGGCGCGCCCAGTTTCCGCAGGTGCGCCTGAGCTGCATCGGGCGAACCACGGCAGGGGGAGGCTTGCAGCTTCGCGACCGCCAAGGGGTGCGGCCGCTTGAGGTTCATGGTTACACTCATTTCGCATAACCCGGCCGAGACGATGGCACTGGGTGAGGCTTGGGGTGCGGCGGCGCAGCCGGGCTGGGTGATTGGTTTGGTGGGCGATTTAGGCGCCGGGAAGACGCAGTTGGTCAAGGGCATCGCCCGGGGCCTGGGCATTCCGGGTGTGGTGCACTCGCCCACCTTTGCGCTCGTCCATGTTTATGAAGCGGGGCGATGGCCCCTGTTCCACGTGGACCTGTACCGGCTCGAGACGGCGCAGCAACTGCAGTCCGCCGGCATCGAGGAGTACCTGCATCATCCGGCGGGCGTGACTGTCATTGAATGGTTCGATCGATGGTGGGCGCTGGACCCTCGACTCGGGGGCGCGCTCGGGCGTTTCGGCGGCTTCTGGCGACGGGCGACTCTCGAGGCGATCGGCGACAGCGAGCGCCGCATTGGCTATGAAGATTTTGGCGCTTGAGTTCTCGACGGACGAGCGGGGTGCGGCCGTGGCGGTGGGTGAATCGGGCGGGGAGGCGCGGGTGTTGGGAGTCGCGGTGCAGGCGGAGGGGCGCAGCACTCGAGCGTTTGGGTTGATCGGGCAGGCGCTGGCTCAGGCGGGCCTAGGACGCGAGGCGATCAAGTGTGTGGCGGTGGGTCTAGGGCCAGGCAGCTACACGGGCATCCGGTCGGCGATTGCCATCGCTCAAGGCTGGCAGTTGGCTCGGGGAGTAGGATTGTTGGGTGTGAGCAGTGCGGAGTGCTTGGCGCGCCAGGCTGCCGCCCGAGGTTGGTCCCGCTTCACGGTGGCCATTGACGCCCAACAGCAGGAGTTCTACACCGCACGCTACGAACGTGGCCCGGCTGGCCTTTGCGAAGTCGAAAGGCTGCGCCTGAGTCCTTTCAAGGAGTTGGCCGCATGGGTCGCCGCCGGCGAGGTTTTGGTCGGTCCGGGACTCACGCGGTGGTTCCCGGAGGCTCATGGGGTCAATCCGGAGGCGAGCATGGTCGCTCGCTTGGGTGCCGAACGGGCGGGAGGTGTGCGGGGCGAGGAACTGGAACCGATCTACTTACGTCCGGTCAGTTATGTAAAGGCCCCACCACCTCGCTGGGGTGGGCCGAGCGCAGCGGCGTAGGTCCAGCGCAGATTTCAGGTCAGCAGGCATGACGGGTCACCGCACACATGCTCCGGGTCATGGCTGCAGCCGCCGTCGCAACGGCCCGCGACCGGTACGGGCGTGGCTGTGAAGGGGACGAGACGGTGCGAAGCGCCGCGGGCGGGCAACGGATAGGAGCGGATGGACAGGGGATGCCAGAGGTGCCTACAGTTGACGCGTGACGATCGAATCTTCCGTTTGCCGCGCTGCGCTCTTGGCCGCGTTGGTCGCTCGGGCGCTCGTGGCCGAGATCGCCATCGAGGGCGTCACGGACCGGCAAGTGCTGACGGACCGCGTTACCTTTCGGATTCTGACCGTGCCCGACGCTGAGGACGCGGCGGAGTTGAATGGAGCGCCGGTGCCAACCGATACGTGGGTGCGGGTGTCCCGACCCGACTACTACGAGCTGCGGGTGGAGCGGCGCACGTCGGCAGGGGTCGAGGAGGGGCGGCGGCTTCAGTTCATTGTGCGGGCTGCCGAGCGCGGGAGCACGGAGCGGGGCCTACCGCCCTGGACACCGTACCCGGTCATGGCCTCGGGCCCCGAGGAGTTCGAGGGGGCGCATCTGCGGTTGGTGGCGCCGCAGTCGTACCCGATTGGCCTCGAGATTCCGCTGGCTATATGGCTGGAGGACGAAGCTGGGCGAGCGGTGCGGGCGAACGGCTGGTTACGCGGTGAAGGTCATCCCCCGCTGGCTCTGAGGCGGGGCGTGGGTTCGGGCTTTGTGGCGGCGCCGCGCGACCCGGGACCGCTTGTTTATACCGGGGCCATCGCTGCGTTGACGGCCTCGCGCACGATCCACGTCGAGGCGGACCCGGATTGGCTGCCGGTTGCCGGCACCATGCCAGGTCACACCCTCTGGCCGGAAGACGCGCGAATCGCGGTCACCGGGACGATCACCGTTCCCGCCGAGGCCACGCTCGAGATTGGCGCGGGCACGGTCGTACGCCTGGCGGCGGGTGCCAACGTGGTGGTCGCGGGTCGGGTGCTCGTGGGGGGGACGCTTGATCGACCGGTAGTGTTTGTGCCGGCGTCGGCGGGGGAGTCGTGGGGTGGTTTTCTGCTGTTGGGGGCGGCGGCCGAACTGACTGCTACGGGCACGATCTTCACGGGCAGCGGCGCGAACCCGGATTGGTTCGAGGAAAACCCCGGGTACAATGTGCATCGCTCCGAGCAAGCCTTGTTTCTGGTCGATGAAGCTCGAGTCTCGCTCACGGACTGCTATGCGTTCGCCCACCAGGGCCAGTTTGGTCACGGAAAAGACGGTGACCTACAACTGGTCCGCTGCCTGGTCCAACAGTTCACCACGGGCGGCGAGTACAACGGGGGCTCGGTCCAGATTAGCCACTCCGCCCTGATCGAGTTCCCACGCGACGACGACACGTTCGCCGACGCGGACAACGACGGCATCTACTTCACGACGGGCAACCATGTCCTGCGCGATTCGCTGGTTGGCTGGGCGAAGGACGACGGGATCGATCACGGGAGCGGCGGGGCGGGCACGCTGCTGCTCAGCAACGTCTGGGTCGAAGCTTGCTACCACGAAGCCTTCGCCTGGTCGGGGGCAGGGCGGGTGGTGACGAACCTTCATTGCGTTGCCATCAACTGCGGCCAGGGCATCGAGTGCGGCTGGAGCAGCTCGGCCGATTCGCCCGCCGTGTGGGCCGAGGACTGCCTGAGCCTCGGGAATCTGTCGGGCGCCCGGTTCGGCGACAACTACGACTGGACTTACAATGGCAGATTACGCGTGACGAACTCGTTCTTGCTGTACAACTACCGCGATGTCTTCAGCTTGAACTGGGACGACTGGACGCCGCGGCTGGATCAGGTCGAGGTCCGCGGCAACTTCTTGAGCCGGCCCGACCCGAACCATCCCGAGAACGCAGTGTGGCAACCTGCCCAGGACGGTTGGCGGCTGGCCTCCTTTCTCACCATACCGCCGGCCGCGCGGGTTGGCCTCGGATTGGCCACGCGGACGGTCCAAGGGGAATTCTCGAAACTGGCGTTAGGCCTGCCGGTGGGGCTGAGCAGCTTCACGACCAATGCGGTGTGGGTCGATTACACCGTCGAGACCCAGGACAGCACGTTGGCGACCGGCACACTCGACTTTAGCCCGGGCCAGACCGTTCAACGCGTTCCTCTCCCAGCCGCGCCTCCGGACGGCGCGCGGTTCGTTCGCGTCCAACTCAGCAACCCGCAGAACGCCGTGTTCACCGGCTCGACCGTTTACCATTTCTTGCGCGGCGCCACGACGTTGATTCCGACCGGCTCGGTCTGGCGGTACCGGGACGATGGTTCGGACCAAGGCACCGCGTGGCGGGCTGTGGAATTCGACGCCAGCGGCTGGCGGTCAGGGCCGGCGGAGCTGGGCTTTGGCGATGGCGACGAAGCGACGGTGGTTCAGGGCGGGCCGGAGTCGGCCCGGCACGCGACAATCTACTTTCGTCACGAGTTCAGCGTCTCGGCTCCGGAACAGTTCGCTCGACTACAGGTACACCTTCGGCGGGACGACGGCGCCTTGGTGTACCTGAATGGGACGGAGGTCTTCCGCAGTAACTTGCCGGATGGCGCCATCGCCTTCGCCACTTACACGGGCGTCACCACGAGTTCCGAGACGGCCTTTTACTCGACGAACGTCCCGGTCTCGCTCCTCGAGTCTGGCCGGAATGTCGTGGCTGTCGAGGTGCATCAGGCTAGCGCCACGTCAAGCGACCTCAGCTTCGAGCTCGAGTTGATCGGCGTGCCCAGGCCACGGCTCGAGTGGGCTCCGACCGACCGCGGCCTGCTGCTGTTGTGGGTGGACCCAACCCTGACCATCGAGACTGCCGCGGAGTTGACCGACGGCTGGGTCCCGGTCGTTGGGGCGACCAGTCCGGTTCGCGTGGCTCCGCCGGCGGCCGCCTTTTACCGCCTGCAGCGCGATGAATGAAGGACTAAGGATGGCGGTTGCGTGTTTTGCCCCTTGAGCCCCTCGAGTCGATCGCGTTGAATGCAGGCCGGCATGGCGACGGCACCAAGACCGCACCCCGAGACCAGGACAGCCTCCAGCCCAGCGGACCCGCCGGGAGCAACGGGCAGCGGACGCCTGCGGCCTCAGCGCAGCGGACGGACGCCGCGCGGGTACCGGTTCTGTGACGGGCTGACGGAGGGGCTGGTTTACTGGATGGCGGTGTTTTGTCCGTGGGCGTTTGGCACGACACAACCGTGGGCGATCTGGACGATGAACGTCACCGGCTACGTCCTGGGCGCGGCGCTGGTGAGCAAGTGGATGATCCGTTGGCGAACGGGCTATCAACCGCCCCGCTGGGGCGATGGC
>Ga0194113_10004705_pt1 | contig 17812 bp, 20 predicted proteins | sample TA2MahC200mmetaG_FD_146193 | JGI IMG/M metagenome (GOLD analysis project Ga0194113, IMG submission 146193) | Freshwater microbial communities from Lake Tanganyika, Tanzania - TA2015017 Mahale Deep Cast 200m | ecosystem: Environmental > Aquatic > Freshwater > Lake | place: Tanzania: Lake... | reverse complement strand
GCAAAGGAAAACACAAAAAAACACTTCGCGCCTATATACGACAATGTGTCGTAACTAACGCCTTAATGATTGGGTCAAACTCTTCCGGGCTTAATTGGCAAACAGCTTCCCGTTTTGGCCAGATTTTTAAGATTTCAGAGGGTGAATCAAACGATGGTTTACCATTTATCGGCGGACCTATCACCCACGTGGGCAGATTCAGTTCCACAACTTTTGGGTACATCAGGCGCGCATAATCCTCAAGCCCACCCCGGTCGGTGGCGTCATCAGCGAAAATTAGCAATGCCACGTTTGCTCTGCATTTTTCGCATTGTATCAGTTGACTGGCCGCTCGCTTCAGCGGTGCTGGAGGGCCCGGTAGCAGGGGGACCGATTCGGTGCCGCCAGTGGCTATATCAAACTGACGCGCCAGGGACATGCTTAATGGTTTGAAAATGGCCGCTCGTTTTTCAGTCATGGGGTCATTCGCATCACCCACGACTTCATAGGTCAAATAGGTTCGACCATCGGGGCGGCCTTGAATTACAACTCGCCCTAGCTCACCTAACTCATTATGCCGGAATACATAGGCCCAATTGCCGGATAGAAATTCTTTTCGAAAAGAGACTCCCGGCGGCAACTTGAATCCACCCTGAGTTTTTCGCATTTAGCTCTCCTCTGCTTCCCGCTTGTGTTTTATGCGTATGTATAACTAAATATTTTCAGAATATTATATACACTCCGCGCCAACTTATCAACTTTTAAATTCATCCATCGCTATAACCTCGCTGCCCCTGATTCCGGGGTAGTTTTTTATTGCTTCGCCGCGTTGTCTTCTTCCGTTTCCTACCCCCATATTTCAAGCTTCCAAAGCATGTCCTAACAGAAAATCACCTAAAATAACGAGTTGACAAAAGAGGCAATTTTGTCCATCTTGTTAGGGCTTGCACTTTTGATACGCTTAAAGAGTAGCATTTTAATCTTTATGGAGGAACAACTCAAAAATACGCCAAACTGCCTCAGAAAATACAGGAGGGCGAGGAATCTTACACAAAGGGACGTGGCGAAGATATTGAATATTAAAAACGCAAGCATGATTTCCCGATGGGAAAAGGGCGTTTGCCTGCCAGGCACTATTAACCTTTTGAGATTAGCCATCCTTTACAGAACTCTAGCCGAAGCCCTCTTGATTGACCATGTCAGGATAATAAAACCAGAGATTTATAAAAGAGAAGAGAAATATGCCAGATGACCGGGGATTTGAAATAAGGGACCTGCGAAACGGGGATTGGTACTGGATACACAAGACGGTTATTCAGAGATATATGCCGTTGATAGGAGCAACCGGGGTTATCGTCTATAGCTTTCTAGCATCTTTAGCTAACAGCAAGCAGGCCTGCTACCCATCCCAGAAATATATTGCTGATAACCTGGGTTACTCCAGAGCGACGGTAAACAAAGCTATAAAGCGGCTTGAGGAAAACAGGCTGATAAAAATAGAAAGGCGAAGCAGATACCATTGCGTCTATTCTTTACTAAAAGTCAGGTGTCAACCCAGAGAAACTCAGATGTCAACTTTGGGAAACTCAGATGTAAAATATTTTGACACTAACAATAACAAACGAACAATAAATATTAAAAACATCGTTATGGATAATTTAAAAAATGACAATTCAAATGGTTTTAGGCCGGAGACCAGAGAGGAACTTCTGGCTCTGGACCTGGCTGAGGGCCTGAATGACCACAGAAACCTGCCGTTATATATCGTCTACGCCAGAACATACCCAGAACAACTTTTAAGAAGGGTATTGGGTGTGGTTAAGGAGATACCTGATAACAAGATAAGGAAAAGTCGCGGCGCGCTATTTACCTACATCATCAAAAAACATGGTCAGAGAAACACTGAGGATCATCGGGCTTAATCCGGGGACCAGATACTTGGGATTAGCCATATTCTGTGGCTCGGAACTCCGGGACTGGCAGGTGAAGAACACAGAAGGCAAGTGGTCTCAAGACAAGATGACAAAGATAACTTCAACGCTTTTGAGCCTGATTGACAGCTACGGGGCAAATGTTTTGGCAGTGAAGCGGATTAACCCCTCTCGAAGCTCACCAAACCTAAACAAATTAGCCACCCAGATAGAGAATTTATCAAAGGTGAGAAAATTGAGAATATATCACTATTCAATAGACGAGATAAAAAGATATTTCCAGCAGAGAAGCAGGAAGGGTCTAGCAGAGATTATAGCCGCCGCATACCCAGTCCTATACCATGAGTTGAAAAAAGAGCAAACCAACCTGAATCCATACTACATCAGGATGTTTGAGGCGGTGGCACTTGGCTCAATGTGCCTCCAGGAAGTAGAAAGGAGAAAGTTGAGAGATGAGAGAAAAGATGATATTGGATATTTGATAAGAAATTAACATCTAACATCGTTCCTACCTCTCAACTCTCAACACTCAACTTTCAACTCTATTTTCTACAAAATTATGTTTAAACAAAAAGTAAAAATATTAGCGATTGACCCAGGCACAAAGTATATGGGCTTTGCTATGTTTGAGAGGAAGAAGCTCATACATCGCGGGGTGAGTGTCATCAGTGAGAAGTCGCCGCGAGGAAAGATTAAAGCAGGAAAAAAGCTAATACTTCGGTTGATTGAGGATTTTGACCCGGATGTCCTGGTTGTGGAAAGGTCTTTCTTTGGAAAGAGTTGCAGGTCTTCGTTGTTGAATGTCCTGGTAAAAAAGATAGAAGGCATCGGAAAGAGATACATGCTTGAAGTTTTAAGCTATGCCCCTACCACAGTAAGGAAATTCATCTGCGGCAACGGGTGGGCGGACAAGAAGACTTTAAGTCAGGTTGTCGTGGCCAAATACCCGGAACTCAGGATTTTCATGACCCAGGATAAGAAATGGAAAGAGAAATACCACCAGAACATGTTTGACGCTGTGGCTCTGGGATTGATGGCAATAGAGAATAACTTCCGAGCAGTGTAATTCCTGACAAGTTGTGCGGCTAAGGGAGTCATGGAAGCCACAGACAAGTATTTTCTGGATTGGCACCTGGGCGTTTTGAATTCGTGGTGTCTCACTCCTTGAGGGAGTATCCACCTAGAGAGGCGTCCAGTTGTCAGTCTGGAATGTCCTGACTGATACAAAAACCGCACTTTTATAACTTAATATGACACGGAGTAATCCTATAGAAAGGAGAAAAATGACCATATACGATACAACCAAAGAGGGGGAAATAATAGTCCTCTTTGACTCTCGCTGGCAGAATCCAGAGGCATTGGGCTATAAACCAAGCGACCCGGAATATAAACTCCTTCGCAAATTGTGGGAGAAAGCCACGGGCAGGAAAATAGAAGAGGAGGAAAACGATGGCACAACGGAAGAGACGAAAATTGACAAGAGATAAAGTTATCTCGGTGGTTAATGGCAGATCGTTAGTGGGTGTTTACTGGAAGGGAACCGATGGTTCGGAAATCCTGTTTGAATGCAGTCCAAAGAGGGCTGACAAAATAATCGCTATTTTCAATGAGGAGGAAAACGATGAATAACGGAAATGGAAAGATAAATAATCTACAAAGGAAAATGTTTTCAAAAATTGCAGTGGATTTATTGGACAAGAAAATCCAGCAGGCAAGGGACGAATCCGGCCAATTGACAGCCCAAATCCGGCAGCAGGTGCGAGAGGAGCTGGGGGTTGTGGCTATGGATATGGAGATAGAGGAAATGGAGAAGCGAATCAAGATTCTTGAGAGGAAGAGAGAGGAAATTGGCTTTGACAAGTATCAGGACCGGCTGCTGCCCGGCTCCCAGGCAAAGACTCTGGTGGACAGACGGACAGAGACGGCCTGCGATAAGGTTCGGGAACTGGAGGGCAAGAAGACCGATGTGGCCAGCGGCATCTGGGCATCAGCCACACTGGAACAAGCTCTTTCAATCCTGAATAGCGTGAAAACGCTGTAGAGAAAATGTTGAGAGTTGAAAGATGAGAGTTGAGAGTAAGAAATCCCATCTTTCAACTTTCTTCAACTTTCAACACTCAACTTTTTAAGGGGGTGAGAAAGTGTGGAATGTAATAGAGAAGCGGTTCAAGGAACAGACGAAATTCTGGCTGTCCAAGACCGGAAACTTCGACAAGCACGTGGATTTCATCAAGACCAGGGTTTTGGGCAAGTTTTCCGGCTCTTATGATAACACAGGACTGACAGAGGCTCTGGATATGTTTAAGCAAGACCCGGATGCAGGCACTGAGAAGATATTTGCGGTATTGAAGTCGGCTCTTGAGAAAAAATTCCAGTTTGAGATAGACAAGGGCGAGAGGATACTGGCCACCCACCGGGGCGGGAGCAGATTGATGAAAGATATGGGTAACGGGTGTATAGCTGTGCCCAGCGAGAACGTGGGCGGCAAGGCCTATACCGTTGATCTGACAAAACTGGAATGTCCCTGCCAGAGTGGAAAGACGTTAAGCTACGCCGGGCTTCCGTGCAAACATATCGCGGCCGCGGCTGAGGCATTTAAACATAAATATCCAGTGGACATAGAAACAAATATTGAAGAGCCTGTGGAGGATTTCAGGGTGGGAAAGTCCCTGACTGAGCATGGTGATGCTGGACCAATGGATGGCAATGGGCACTTCGTTTATGGCAGCCAGAAGCTGAAGAAAAGACAGCTTACCGGCAATCCACTGATACCATCCGGCATATATCATGTCTTAGAAGGTGGAGAGCCAGAGATGGTTATACACGCATTAGTTGAAGGCGAATCTCTGATGCTTATAGGCGACAGCGGCGTGGGAAAATCTAGGCTGATTCAATATTTAGCCCAGGAGACAAATACGCCATTGATGACGCCATGCGGCCATGCCGAAGTTACAGCAGAATCATTGCTAGGGTGTATGACAGCAGTGAACGGCTCCACGTTGTGGCAGGACGGAGTATTGCCTGAGTGTATGAAAATGGGATATTGGCTTATGCTTGAAGAGATTAACGCAGTGGATCCAGGTATAGTCAAAGCCCTGAATGAGGTGCTGGACACCCGTTCCGTTACCATAACCATATCTGGAAAGCCAAGAGTCATAAGAGCTTCCGATGGTTTCCGATTGATATGCGCCACTAATCCGCCGGATAACCCTATCTATAAGGGTATAGAATCCATGAGCTTTGAGTTAATGGACAGGTTTGACGCTGTGGTGTGGCTTGATTATCTGTCTCCTGAAAAGGAGGCGGAAGTGGTAGCCCAACGTTCAGGATACGAGGATATAGGAAAGATAAAAAAGATGATAGAGTTCGCCAACAGCGTCAGAACTGGCATGAAGAAAGGGGAGATATTTGGAACAGTGACCACCAGAGGGCTTATATCATGGGCTAAGAAGGCGAAGCTATTCGGCGTAAAAGTTGCCGCTGAGGTAGCTATACTTCGCAAGCTGGACAGCTTCAGCCGGAGAAAGGCGCTGGATTTGTTTGAGGCATATTTCAAAGAAAGTTGAGAGATGAGAGTTGAGGAAGAGTTGAGGAAGAGTTGAGAGATGAGAGTTGAGAGATGAGAGTTGAAAGTTGAGAGTTGAAAGTTGAGAGTAAAGAAGAAAGCTGATGGTTGAGAGTAAGAAATCCTATCTCTCAACTCTCAACACTAAACTCTCAACTTTCCATGGAGGTGATAGATTGAAAGAACAACACAGGTTTAGAGTAGAGCCAAGACTGAGGAGTTTTGCTAGGTTGATAACTCAAAACTTCAGCATGAGGGTGCGGTTTCAGGGCGAGATGGCTTGTATAGGCAATGGGTGGATGCAGATACCGGCGGTGGAGGAGACAGAGGAAGGGCTTTCGCGGGCAATGTATCTGGTGGCCCACGAATGTGCTCACGATTTGCATTCTCAATTGGATGCTAAGGAAAAAGCCAACGGTATAGATAAGCGATTGCCCCATATCCTCAATGTCCTGGAGGATGCGCGGGTGGAGAAGCTGATGATTAAACGGTTTGAGGGGCTAGAGGATAACATGAGGGTCAATATCCAGAAGATAGTGTCCAAATGGGAAAAGGACATGCCCATTGCCAGCCAGTTATTAGGAGGGATGTTCCTCGTAGGCAGGGGATTTGATACTGGGATGTTATCTGACGACTCTCAGAAGATACTGGATTGGTTGAAGCCTTTGATAACAAAAGCCTCTGAAGCTAAGGATTCCCTTGATGTGCTGGAAATATCAAAGGAGATTCTGAAAAAGATAGACCATCTCTTAAGGGATTCAGAGGATAAATCAACGCCCAAATTATCTGGCAAGGTCAAGAAAGGGATAGCCAATAGCGATTTTCAATCAAAGGATATGTCAGATTTTATAAAGGAACACTTTGATGAGGTGAAACTCCCACCAGACTATGATGGCATGGACGATATGCAGCAATTGAAGGACGAGAACCAATCTGAGGATGAGAGCATATCCATTCCCGATGGCGGCAATGTAGCTGAGTATAACGCTATACTTACGCCCCTGCGTCACGAGCTTAACTACCTGATACAGAACCTCCGCAGTTTGGTGGATAAGAAACGCCAGAGGAAGCGAAAAAGAATATTTATCCACAGCACGAAAAATGGGGTGGTGGATTCCGAAAGACTATGGAAGCTATGCGCCGGCGAGGATAATGTATTCAAGCAAAGGCATGTTGATGGGGGCAAGAAGTTAGATATAGACCCGGACAGCCTGGCTATATACCTGTTGATAGATGAGAGCCATTCGATGATGGATTCGGAACGATACCTGCGAGCCAGGGAAGCGGCCATCATTTTAGCCGAAGCACTGGATAAGACAGGTATAACCTTCGCCCTTGCTGGATACACGGCTGGGGGGAAACTTAACAGGATACTGTATAAGGAATTTCACGAAGCCTACGGGGAGGTGAGAACCAGGCTTCTGAATATGACCCACCGGGTTGGCACATTAACTTCGGAGCATATACCCTTCGCTGTGAGGCGATTAGAAAGGAGGGATGAACGGAAGAAGATACTGATAGTCATAACCGATGCGACTGAAATTGAATCGCCTGTTAGATTAAGAAATGCTATACTGGACGCCGAAGAATCCGGAATAGAGCTGATAGGCGTAGGGATTCACACCAACCTGATGAGCGACTATTTTGGGCCTTTCATCGAAATAACGGACATGAATGATTTCGCAAGGCAGATGTTGGAGATGATGAAGAGGCTTATGGGAAAGTAGAGGAAAGTAGAAAGTTGAGGGTTGAGAGATAGGATTTCATACTCTCAACTCTCATCACTCAACTTTCAACTAAAAACAAGGAGTGATTGAAATGAACAGAGACATACTGGAAAAGGAATTTGAACCATCACAGATAAAGAGAAGGAAAGGTGCTTTTGGAAACGATTTGGACTATGTGGAAACTGCTGATGTTATACGCAGACTAAACGCCGCCTTTGACGGGCAGTGGTCTTTCGAGATAATTGAGCATCAGCAGTTATTTGACGAAGTGGTAGTATTGGGCAAATTAACAGCCGAGGGTATCAGCAAAACTCAGTTCGGCAGTCACCAGATAACCAAAACCAAAAAAGATGGCGCGGTGATGAACATAGGATATGACTTGAAAGCAGCGGCATCTGATGCGTTGAAAAAAACTGCCACGCACTTTGGAGTGGCTCTACACCTGTATTCAGAGACAGTTGCTGATGAGGAAAAAGAGCCGATTGACAGGAACTCAATGACCCCAAGCCAGTCCGAAGCGGTTATCAGCAAGGAGAAGCTGGCAGAGATAAAGAAACTAAGAACCAAGCTGAAGTGGACGCCGGAACAAGTGATGGAACACGCTGAAAGATTATTCAGCACACGCGATATAACCAAGCTTAACCCAGTTATGGGAGATGCGTTTATAGCGTATCTTAGGACGCAGAATGGCGACCAGGACAATAGAGCATAAGAGAGTTGAGAGATAGGAAAGCCGGAAAACCAGAAAACCGGACAACCGGACAGCCAAGAGAACCTTCCCTCCGGCTTTCCCGCCTTCAGGCTTTCTGGATTTCTCGACATGGAGGTGATTAAAATGCAAGAAACAAGACCGCATTTTTCGGTAACCCAACTTAGCACATACTTGGAGTGTCCATATAAGTATCAACTGGCTTACGAGGAGAAGCTGCGGTGGGAGAAAGTACCATCAGGCGTGGCTTTCGGTTCAGCCATACATAGGACGATTGAAAGATTCAATGTCGCTCTGATAAACGGCGGTATGGACGAAAAGACCGCGATAGGTATATTCGCCAATGAATGGGCGACTGAGTCGGCTAAAGATGGCGTTGAATATAAAAGCCCGGATGAAAAGGAGGAACTAACAGACAAGGGCAAGCGGCTGGTACAGCTTTACTGCCAGCAGTTCGTAGATATAAAGCCGCAGGCTGTTGAGCGAGTTTTCCGATTGCCTATACTGGACATATCTACAGGATTGTTTGAATCGTCCAGAGATATTTTAGGCAAAATAGACCTCATAGCTGATGGCGAGGTGGTGGAAGTAAAAACCAGCGCGCGTTCAGTCAATCAGCGGGAAGTTGACACTTCACTACAATTAACCCTTTATTCATGGGCATTTAGGATGATACACGGACAGGAGGAGAAGGCACTGAAGACAGTGGCCCTCCTCAAGACAGCGAAGCCGGCTATTCAGATTACACAGACATACCGAACGGCTGAAGACCACAGCCGGCTTATGGAACTTATATCACAGGTTATCCGGGCTATTGAGCTTCGGATATTTTACAGAAACCCTAATACCCGCTTTGGCTGTGATGGTTGTGTCTATCGCATTGCCTGCGGCGGCGCATGATCTCGGGTCGCCGAGTGCGAGGGAAAAGAGGAGGTAAAACAAATGGCGAGTTTAAACAAAGTCTTTTTAATGGGCAATTTAACTAGAGATGTAGATTTAAAATATATCCCGTCTGGAAAGGCAGTGGCCAACTTCGGCCTGGCTGTCAACCGTACATACACAGACGCTAATGGCGATAAGGTCGAGGATCCATGCTTTGTGGATATAGTCGCCTGGGACAGGTTAGCGGAAGTATGCGGTGACTATCTGGCTAAGGGCAGACCTGTCTTCATAGAAGGCAGATTACAGATGGATAGTTGGGAGAGCGAAGATGGCCAGAGGAAGACAAAGCTGAAGGTGGTAGCCCAGAACATCCAATTTTTAGGAGGGAAAGCTGGCTCTGAAACAACGTCACATGAAGAAGGCGATGACGGAGTTCCCTTTTGACAGCAGTATTTTTTACGCTCTTTAACAAAAAATAACAATAAACATAGGCGTTGGTGAGCCAAGCATATTGCCACTCCCGACGCCTTTTTCATATCGTGGCGTCAGCGTAAAATCTGGCGTTTTTTATTGACTGATAGACTATTCAAGAGTTATACTCTTTTTTGCTCCATACTTTTGGGGTTGTTTCTATCTTGTCTTGTGTTATAATATCAAAAGGATATAGATCAGTTTTTTATTTGAGTAATACTAATTTCATATTCGAAGTTTAGCTGGTTTGCAAGTTGAGATAAATAATGATGGGAATTATTATAGAATCTACCAAAATAAACGAAATTCTTTCAATATACAAACCCGAATATATTTACCTTAAAAGTGCAGAAGTATATGGCAAAAAAATAATAGGATTTTTCCGACAGTCAGTCTATCCTTACACCAACGAAGATCTTTTCAAATATATTACGGGTACAACAGCGGTTTTGTATCTTGCCCAATTAGCATACGTGTTATCGGCTGTAATGATCGAGCAAAATATTTTTAGGGTAACAACCGATATTTCCTACAAGGAATTTCTTAGTTTAAGAAATAGAGCGCAGATGTATTTCACCCAGTTAAATATGGAGTTTAAAAAAATGCTCCTCAACTCTGAGGACATTCAAGTAGTTATGGAAATAACTAGAGCCAAAAGGATCAGAAAAACAGTAATTGCGAATGCAAGTTTCGATTTTCAAAATTGTATAGTCGGACATCTTCAATTAACAATGGCACTGCCATGATTTCTAAGTGAATACTCTGTGTAGGAGGCATAAGATTCAGATGCCTTTGTTTTCTAGGATATTCAAATACAAAATTGAGGGATCTACAGCGAGCTATATTATCAATACGACTTATGTTATTATTCTCGGTTTAATATTAAGACCGATTCTACACCCTATATTGAGGCAGCCTGCAGCAGGAAAAGAATTTTTCTGTGTCAAATCCACTCTATCCCTAGAAACAGCTTTATTTTTCACTATGTTGGTATTTTATTTTTTATTTGATTGGTTTTCAACAAATGTTTTCATTCAGGAAATCTCGAGATTTACTAGAGTTAATCAAGAGTCACAAAGTATAGACGCAAATAGCAACAACACAAGAATGATTAATCACCTTTTTCTTCTCCTTCTCATAATTCTAACTATACTCTTAGGTCTTATTATAATATCTTCAATAAACGAAGGTGCCTTGAAATACCTCCTTTTCGGAGGTTACGGTATTCTAATACCCTTTGGCGATTGGATCTTTGGTATTGGGAGGAGATTACAGATATTTAAGGCAAAACATATACTATTATACAAAACAGCCTTTATTTACACTCGCTTAATGTGTGCATTTGTCATGAGTATCATTGCATTTTTCCATCTTGTTATAAATCCAGGGAAACCGCCAGAAAATATTTACGTTATAACGATATTACTAACTATTTTTATACTAATAATCAAGATTGGGAGGTATTTCTTCTTAGTATCATTTTTAACAACCGAAAGGACCTAAATATGAATCCAATATTTCTATTAATAACTGTTGTGGTATATTTCATTATAAGCTTCATCATAGGATTAATAAGGACTCGTAATATTACGATGGAGCAATATGTTGTAACGAAGAACACTAATAGTTTTATACCTCTACTTTTTAGCATTTTAGGTATTATAGTAGGGGGCGGGATGTTTTTTGGAGTCAGTCAAATAGGTTATGAAGCCGGAATTACAGGCTACATTGTTGGTTTTAGTTATCTTGTGGGATTTCTTATTATGGGATCTTTGGTTCCTATGATTCGAAAGCTTGGTTCAGGAAAAAATTATCTCAGTCTTATTGATTTAATAGAGGATAGATTTAAAAAAGACAAGGAGAGGCGGTTTAGCATTGCGCATTTATTTGCTTTGATTAATCTCCTAATCTTTTTCCTTATGCTAGCGGCGCAGTTTGTTGTTCTTGGGACTTTCCTGCACTATTTCTTTGGTCTCGGTCTCTACAAGGCCATTTTGTCCGTGACCGTGGTTATTGCTATTGTCAATGTGATAGTCTATTCAGTATTTGGAGGTTATCCAAAGGATATCGCTACTGATGTATTCCAATTTATTATTATATTATGTGGTGCGATTCTGATTTTACTCGCGTTCTCTGATGTTACAACATGGAAACCGATTGCGACCTTACCCAATAGCTACTTCAACGGTATAGGATACGGATGGTCCTTTACAGTTGGTGCAATTGTTTTCCTTGGTCCAGCTTTATTAGTTAGAGTAGATCTTTGGCAACGGATCTTCTCCGCCAAAACAGAGAAAGTAGCAAGAAGCGCATTCATTGTCGCCGCTCCTCTTTCTCTATTTTTTTATGTGTTGTTCACTACATGTGGCATGTACGCAAAGGCAATAGGGGTTCAAAGTTCAGGTCTTGTAGCTATGGAGGTTTTCCCAAAACTTTTTCCTGATGTTAGATACATAATAGTAATGGTCTCATTCTTTGCAGCAGTGCTATCGTCCGCAGATACATTCTTGAATATCGCGGGAATTAGTTTCGTCAAAGCAATCAGAAGGAAACAGTGGCAACAATTTACAGAAAGCGGGTATCAAACTAATCTTGGGAAACCACTCCTAAGGCTAGCAAAGTTGTCGGTTTTTATTATAGGATTACTTTCTGTTGTTATTACTTTTATACTCCCTGATATTGTTGAGTTATTTACAGGAGCTTTTGCTTTGCTTATGGTTGCTACACCGGCCATACTTAATGCTTTATTCAGTGAGAAACCTAACGAAAAAGCGGCCTTCCATAGTATGTTGTGGGGATTTCTAGTTTCACTTGTTGTTTACCCGCTTATCCCTAAAACCGCGTTTTTACCAGGTTTTGTCATATCTGCTATTGTGTTCTTCGTTATTAGGCACAAAACAAAAGAACAAATCTCTAATTAGATAAGGTACTGATATCGTGAAGCTCAAGCTAATCGCACCTTCAAATATTCCAATTAGTTTGGAGAATGTTACAGACACTAAATTGATAACTCTCTACCCCAAGTACGCGCTTCTTCTTCTATCAGCATTAACTCCAAGCGATTGGGAGGTTAAAATAGTTGATGAGACCATTGAAGATGATAATATAGATGAACCAGTAGATCTAGTAGGAATAACAGTGGCTACTTCAAGGGCCTACAGAGCATATAAAATCGCAGAGATTTATAGAGCCAAAAATGTCAAAGTAATACTTGGTGGAATTCATGTGTCAATTTTGCCCAATGAGGCAATTCAGTATGCTGACGCAGTTGTTATTGGAGAATCGGAGTATACCTGGCCTATTCTGTTAGAAGATTTCAAGAAGGGCAACTTAAAGAAATTCTATTATGCTCCGAAAACACACCATCTTGTTGACCTTCCTGTGCCTAGAAGAGATCTCCTCAAAAGAAAATTTTATGATAAGCCTGATACTGTAGAAACATCCCGTGGTTGTCCCTTTGATTGCGAATATTGTTGTTCAAAATTCTTTGGACAAAATTACCGGTTTAGACCTATTGAGAATGTAATAAACGAGATATCAACACTTGAGGGGAATTATGTCGTCTTCTTAGACGATAATATTATCGGCAACAAACAAAGAGCAAAAGAACTTTTTGAGGGAATGATACCACTATGCAAAAAGTGGACTGCACAAAGTACCATTGACATAGTAGATGATAAAGCGTTGTTAAATCTTGCACAGAAGAGTGGTTGCACTAACCTTATGATCGGATTTGATACACTTAACACACGAAATTTAAGTATCATAAATAAGAGATTTAATGATGTAAAAAGATATAGTAGCTCAATAAAAATTCTTCAAGACTATGGTGTAAGAGTTGTGGGCCACTTCATTTTCGGTTTCGATGAAGATGATGACAGGGTGTTTGACAGCACTCTTGAATTCGTCAACAAAAATAAAATCCATTTGCCACTATTTTGGCTCCTGACGCCTTACCCTGGTACTAGATTATATACAAGATTAAAAGCAGAGGGAAGAATTTTCGATTCTAATTGGGAAAATTATGATAGTAGACATGTTACCTTTAAGCCAAACAAAATGAGTCCGGAAAAACTACACGAAGGTTATCAACTAGCTTATAGAGAGGTAACATCATTATATTCAATTGCACGTAGAACTTTTAACTTCCAAAAGCATTTTGTAAGTCGGGTTAAGTATAATTTATTTACCAGAAAGATGGCGCAATCCGGTTTTTTTTATTATATTGAATAAACTTGAACTACAATGTTGGAATATAAATCTGGTAGCCCTATCTCTGGCCCTATCCAAACAGGTGAGTTTGTAGCTACAAAGAAGATGATAATCACCCAATAATATCAATTTTGCCTTTTTCACCCATTCCCTCAATGTGTAACCGGTTGCACATTTAGAAGTGAAGCAATCTATCCGGCTTGGAATAGTGATCGTAGTAGTTCTTTGATAGAATATTCTCATCAACCAATAATAAAATCAATTGACTTTTTTGCCTAACCGATGTTATCATTGTGCAGAAGAATTGGAACTTCTTGGAATTTCTCAGTAGCAAATTTATGGATAACAAGTTAATAGGATAATTATTTGGTGATAACTATGGATGAAGAATGGATATCAGTTAAGGAAGCATCGGAACTTCTTGGAATTTCCAGGAGGCAGGTACTAAACCGTATACATGAAGGGAAACTCAAAGCTAAACGGGACAATACTATGTGGCTTATACATAGTTCACTTTCAGAATCAGACGAGGAAATTCCGCCGAGTTCCAAGAAGTTCCAGGAAGAAACCTCGTTTCTTAGAGAACAAATAGAAAAGAAAGATCAACAACTTACTGAGAAGGACAAGCAGATTGAAAAACTCCAAGAGCAACTCGAAAGGGCAAACGAAGCACTGGCAGAAGCCGGCCACCGGCATGATACTGTGGTTATGCAGATGACCAAGCTGCTCGAATATCACCAACAGCCATTCTGGAGAAAGTTGTTTCAGCGGAAGCAACTGCCACAGCCAGCAGAAGATATAATTATAAGCGAAGTAAAGAGCAAAAAAGAATGAGCCGCGATCTTAATCGTAGAGCAGGATAACTTAAAAGAAGTTAATAAGATGGATAAATTTCCCAAAGAGAAAAACAAAATAAGGGCAAGGATCAGACGCTATGAAAGGGAGCTGAGAAAAGAAAAGGAGCTGGCTGATTTTATCCACGACGGTGGCGGAAAAAGATACCTCTTAGGGCCTCTCTATATGTTGCTAGGGGATAATTCCGAAGCATTGAAATCTTTTGGGTGGTTTGAGAAAATATTCCCCGATGATACTGGAGAACCATCTCAATATTTATGCTGGACTTTGGCTTTGTATAAATCAGGTGACAAGGAAGCCGCTAAAAGCAAACTCATACAGACGATGTTAAAGAACCTTTACCTAATCCCGCGTCTTCTTGGAATTAAGCAGGAAATACTGGATATATGGCATTCGTCCAACTGGGATGAAAAAGAATATTCCGAATCTATCCTGCCTGAAATATTTGAGCTATGGACTGATGAGGAAAAAGAATGGGTAATGGAAGTTTATAATGACCAAGAGGTAGAAAAGATCAGGACAAGATATATTAAAATCTATAAGCAGCTTAAGACAGAACCAGTCGGCGTAAAGCGTACAAAGCTAGTTATGGAAGCTTCAAGAATGGAAGGTTGGAACACTTAGGTTTCCAGCGATAGTTCTTCAACTAACCCGCCAGTTGGAAGCAAAGTTAGTGAAGGGGCCAAGATAGACAATGACAGTAAAGAGGGTTCCATGGACAAATGATGATAGGGTTGAATTAATAAAGTTTCGGCTTCAAGGGCTTACCTTTGAGGAAATAGGGGATAGACTGGGGTGCACAAAACATTCATCTCGCTCTGAATATGGCCGTATCAGACGTGGGGAGACCAATGTTACGGTATCCTTCAAGGAATTACCTGAATTGCGGAAATTATTGCCATTAAGAAAGGCTCGGTAGCTGAAGGTAAGGTGAATTTCAAAATTTTTTCTGTAGAATTTTTCTTGCTATTTTATCTTTGATATTGTAAAATATGCCGGAAAATTGATGATAAAAATTGTCATAAAACAATAAAAGCCAAGCAGAAATTTGGAGCTCTTCTTGGCTTCTATTAAACAAAGAAAAAATTGCTTTTATCTTGGCACGCCTATTTAGGCGGGCATTTTTATTATACAATGTCTTTTAATCAAAAGTCAATGAAAAAATTATAGGCATAGCTGGTATTTATAAATAGCAGATTGGTACTGTATTTTTGAGTGTGAAAATCATTCGCACTATTGAGTGAGATAATTCGCACTATTGAGTGAGATAATTCGCACTATTGAGTGAGATAATTCGCACTATTGAGTGAGATAATTCGCACTATTGAGTGAGCGAACAACCTCTAAAACAGCGTCATTGTTAAGCTGGCGAAAAATGATACTTCTTTAGTACTATTTATTACTTATTATGACGATGAGGTCATCATCACTAAAAATGGAAATAAAAGATGAGATTCAGAAAAATCAACGAAGAGCAAAAAAAAGAAATTCTAGAAGAACCGTGCCAAGAGGAAAGACCACCGGACGAAAATAAAAAGAAGGCAAAAGACGTAGTCATTAGAAGCGAATTAAATCTTGAGCAGAACTTCGTTTTCACGGTTTCCACTTATTCGGGCAAATCCAGAGAAGTCATTGTCAAGGATGAAGAGAAAAAAATAGAACGAAGGGTAATTATTGGCAAAACCATTGATGGCATTGAGACAGGAGTTTTGACCGCAAACCACTTCAAATTATACCTTGCCCTGCTTGATCTATGGGAAAAAGCAGGCAGACCTGTTAATGGTTCTGTTCACTTTGCTATATTAAAAATTCTCAAAAGATTAGATTTAGCTAATTCCGGGACTAATTATGAAAGAATAAAACATTGGCTTATACACCTAAGCCAGATACCCCTCTCTTTCATTGATTCCTTTTATTCTTCAGATGGAGAGAGTTTTAGTTCTTTAAAACCGTTCCAAATTTTTAGCTACTTAGATATTTATGAAAGAAAATATAGTACTAAGGGAAAGGGGCAGATAGTTAGAGGATATGGTGAGTTCAGGTTTCATGACAACATTCTTGTGAGCTTGGTTAATAATTATAGCCATCCCCTAAGGCTTGATATAATTATAGGATTTAAAAAACACAGGGACATAGCCATATTGCTTTATACATACCTCGATCGGCAATTAGCCTTTAAGGAGAAATACGAAATCGGTTTGGAAAAATTATTCGATTATCTGGACTTGAGCCAAAAGCAGATAAGATACCCGGCGGATAGAAAGCAAAAACTTGAGCCTGTCTTGAATGAAATATGCGGCAAAGAACTCTCTACCGGCATACTTTCTAAAATTGAAGTTGTAAAAACAGCAGACGGCAAGGACTATAAATTGGTATGTCACAAAAAACCCTTTTCCAAGAAGCTGGAAGATAAAACACTCTATACTCAATTACAATTTCCAATATTGGATGAAGGTTCAGTTGGGTCTGAAGAATCTGAACAAGATATTCCTAAATTGCTTTCACGGTTAATTGGGTTAGGGCTAACAGAAAAACAAGCGGGAAAACTTGTATTAGAAGTAGGCCTTGAGATTATCAATACCCAAATAAAATACCTGCCTTTTCGTATAAAGGAATACCAAGCTCAGGGCAAGCAGATTAATGAATCGGCAATCTTGTATGATTCTATCAATGACAACTGGAGCGCCCCGAAGGGATATTTTGAAGTTGAAAAACAAAAAGAACGTGAAGCAGAGAAATTGGAACAGGAAAGATTAGCTCAATTAGAGCAGGAAGAAAGAGATAAAGCAGAACAGGAGAAACAAGAAATAGATGCCTACAAAGCAACCCTAAGCCCTGAAGCCAGGGCAAGGCTAAGGGAAAAGGCGTTGGAAAAAATTAATAGTACCGAGGGTATCAAAAAGGAATTTATAACTGAAATGCTCATTGGAATTTATGAGAATGAGATACTAAAACTGAAGATGAAATAGCTTCTGAGCGTAATTATTTTTGTCAAAAACACCTAAAAGCTGTTAATTAACCTATACAAAATCATATATAACCCAGTTTGTATATACAAAATTTTAAATCGCGCTATTAGAAAATAATATAAATCATTTATTTACCGTGCTTCACAGCAAGACAATTTTTCTGCGGGTCGTCGGTCGAAGCCTTCAGCTTCTCTCGATTAAACCCTTCTCCGCCCCCTTCGCAACGCCGCCTCTATCACATCTTCTGGCAGTCTGGGTGAAGATGCTTCATGGCGTCTGCTACGGTGGCGGCTACGGGTTCGGCTTAAGCCTTCACCAGAAGGTTTTAGTCGGGAGCGCGATTTCTCAAACCAATCAGCCATTGCCAATGGGCATGTCTTCTTGGAAGAAATCGGCGCCCGACGCCCCGCAGAAAAATATCACTTAAATAATCATAGCAGAATAGCAAAACTTTTGATAAAATATGGGAGAGTTTTATAGCATTGGCAAAAGCACCAAGATACAAGAGGCAA
>Ga0194113_10004696_pt1 | contig 17832 bp, 12 predicted proteins | sample TA2MahC200mmetaG_FD_146193 | JGI IMG/M metagenome (GOLD analysis project Ga0194113, IMG submission 146193) | Freshwater microbial communities from Lake Tanganyika, Tanzania - TA2015017 Mahale Deep Cast 200m | ecosystem: Environmental > Aquatic > Freshwater > Lake | place: Tanzania: Lake... | reverse complement strand
ACACCAAGATGGAGATGATCTCCAGAAGAGCCTTCGGGTTCCGAAACTTCGAGAACTACAGACTTCGCGTGAGGGCCTTGTGCTGCTAACGTCCAAACGCCGCTGCCCCCGTCTTTGGGGAAGAGCCGCCGGCGACTGACGCCGACAACTCACGACCCCCTCCCTCCCTGACGTTTCGCTTCGCGGACTCACGGAAAATGCTTCAACCGATACATGCGCGCGGCCGAGGCGGCGTTCGTGTCGCGGGCGACCACAACGGTCCCCGTGCTCGTGGCCGTCGCGGTCAGGCCGGTCCAAACCCCGCCGCCCAGGTTCCCGGTCCACTCGACGCGATAGGGCCGGTTCGACAGCGCGCTGAACCTCAGAACCACATCCGCGCCGTCCCGTTCCGTGCCGAGCGCCCGCAGATTCCTGTAGGAGGCCACGTAGCTCACCAATTGCGTCCAGTAGGACGGCAGGGTGTCCCAGGGGTTCCCCCCGCTGTCGTCGGTCGCGTAAACGTAGTGCGCGTTCCGGCGGACCGCGAGATCGATGTTCGTCCTCATCGTCTCGGCGCTGCCGACGTTGTACATCAGTGATGCGAAGCGGGAGCCGGGATAATGCGAGACATAGGGGTCCGGAACGTAGTTGCGCCAGCCCGACCCGTTCTCGAAGATCACCGCCGTGTCCGTCGCCGGGGTGGACAGGTACGCCTCGGGCACCTTCGTGCCGGGATTCGTGATGACGAGCGGCAGGTTCGTCTTCCCGTGGATGTACGTGTACAGGTCCGCGTAGTAGGTCAGGTTGGTGATGCTGTCGGAGACCTCGTCCAGGAAGATGCCGTCGATGTCGTAGTAGTCGCTGTAGAGATCGACGTCCGCCTCGATCTCGGCCATGTCCCGCTCGCCATAGGACGTGTAGATGTAGCCCACCATCGTGACGCCCGCGTTGCGCAGGTCCGCCAGACCGACGGTGTAGTCCTCGTCCGGCGGTCCCCCGTCCGGCCCGTTATTGGGATTGATGATCGCCGTGATGGGCACCTGGCTGTTGGCGGCCGCCACATCGTCCCAGACGTAGGTCTCTGCATCCCACCACGATGGATGGATATACAGGGGGATCAGCAATCGCAGATCCACCGCCGGCGCAGGGCCGCCCGCCGCCAGCAGCGTCCCTGTGGCCAGAAGCAGCCCCATCACACCTATCCTGCGTATGCTCATGGAGAACCGGCACCACCGCCGACGGCAGTATACTCCGGACCCTTTTCCGAAGCAAAACAGCGTTTTCCGTGCCAAAGGCCGTGGCAACGCCGCGTCGAGTCCCCGGCCGCGCGTGCCGGGTGCGGCGGCCGCTTGCGCCGCAGGTCTTCCAACCCTTGGAAACCCGGCGGGACCGGGGTTCCAAGGGTTGGACGCCGCGCTACGCCTCCTGGAACTCCGCGGCCATTTCGCACCAGGGCTGCTGGAAGCAGGTCTCGCAGTCGCCGGTGCAGCCGTCGATGTGCTGCGAGGTCGGCGCGGGGGTGATCTCGAAGGGCTCGCGGAGGACTTCGTCGCGGAGGAAGGCGTAGCGGGCGCGGAGAGGGACGGTCTCCGCGAGCGCGACCATCACGTTGCGCGTCGCGAGGCGCTGGACGAGCAGACCGTACTCGCGGTCGACCGCCGCGTCGTCGAGGGCCTCGGACGGCGGCGGGAGGGGGAAGACCTCCGCGTAGTGCCACGTGGTCGCGCGGCCGGCCATCCAGTTCTCGAACACGAGCCAGTCGTTGTCCTGGTCGAAGCCCGGCAGAACGGGCGGGAACAGGAAGCCGTTCCGCTCCATCGCCTGCCGGCTGCCGAAGCGCCGGTACGCCGTCGCCCATCGAAGCAGGCCGCGCAGGCACCGGTTCTCGTGCTCGGGATCCTCGAACCCCCCGTCCAGCACCTTCGCCGGGTCGAGGCCCATCTGCCCGAAGATCGCCCGCACCGCCGGGGTGCTCAGGTCCGCCGCGCCGTTCATCGCCTTCATGGTTCCGCTCTCCCGGGCCCCGGGGCTTCCGGCCCCCGGCCTCATCCATGGGAAGGAACCGGACGCGCGGAATTCCGGAACTTTCTTCGGCGAAGTGCGCGGGACCTCAACATCCGACGGGGGTGATGGAGGGCCGAGCTACGCGAGGCCGGGGAGTGCGTTCTTCGGCGAAGTGCGCGGGACCTCAACATCCAACATCCAACGGGGTGATGGAGGGCCGAGCTACGCGAGGCCGGGGAGGTTGTCACGGGCGCAGCGAGCGGGCTCGCCGTAGCTCGCCCCTCCAAGAACCAACACCCAACATCGAGTGATGGAGGGCCGAGCTACGCGAGGCCGGGGAGTGGGTTCTTCGGCGAAGTGCAAGGGACCTCAACATCCAACGGCGTGATGGAGGGCCGAGCTACGCGAGGCCGGAAAGGTTGTCACGGGCGCAGCGAGCGGGCTCGCCGTAGCTCGCCCCTCCAAGAACCAACACCCAACATCGAGTGATGGAGGGCCGAGCTACGCGAGGCCGGAAAGGTTGTCACGGGCGCAGCGAGCGGGTTCGCCGTCGCAAATTCGTTGGTGATCAGTTCAACCGCCATGTCCGCGCCTCGCGTCGAGCGTACCACAATCGTCCCCGGCGGGTCAGGGCGGCGCTACTCGAAGTGGCATTCGATGATGCGGGTGACGAAGGGGAGGGCGGCGAGGCGGGACAGCGTCCCGCGGTGGCCGCGGCGGGTGGTGCCGACGCAGAGGCACTCGCCGGGGCCGGCGCCGATGCGGCCGCGCGAGCCGGGCATGAACTGCACCTTGGGGTCGATGGCGCGGACCTGCGCCTTGCAGGCGTCGGTGTCGGGGATCGCGAACTCGTAGGAGAGCGAGGTCCGGCCGTCGGGCGGACCGCGAAGCCCGTCGTCGTCGAGCGCGGCGGTGTCGAACCCGATCTTGCGGAGCGGGTCCTCCGCTCCCGCGGCCGTCGCGGCGGGCAGGAGGGCGAGCAGCGCGGCCGGGTCGGCCGCCGCGAGGTAGACCGGCGAGTCGTCGAGCGGGATCCGGCCCTCCGCGTCCGGCGGGACGGCGGCGCCCATGATGTCGCAGGCGCGGACGCCGGCGCCGGTCGCGAGCGGGCCTCCGCGGTTCTTCGTGCGCCACGCGACGGCGACCGCCCCGCCGCGGGTCCGGAAGACGCGCGCGTGGAGCGCGTCCGCGTCGATCACGCCCTCGCAGCCCGCGGGCACGCCGACGAGGCGCTCGAACGCGGCGACGGCGGGGAGCATCTTCCGCGGCGCGCCGCCGTATTCGAAGAGGACGCCGCCGGCGTCCTGCCCGTTGATCGCGCCGCAGGTGCCGGCGTGGAAGAAGATCTTGCGGACGCCGCGGCCCGCGGCGACGGCGGCGTACTTCACGATGTGCGCGGAGGCCTCGCGCTCGCCGGGCCAGCGGCAGCGGTTCATCGCGGCGTCGCCGACCGGCAGCGGCCGCGCCGGCGGATCGTCGTCCGCGTAGCAGCCCCACTCCGTGATCCACACCGGCTTCGGCCCGCCGTGGGCGCGGCCCAGCGCCTCGAAGTCCCGGAAGGCCTCCTCGTGGCTCTCGGCGGGCCGGGGCGTGTCGTAGTTGTGCAGGTCGACCACGTCGACGAGGTCCAGGCCGCCGCGCTCGACGAACTCGCGTGCGAGGTCGTGGTCGAGGTTGCAGCTGATGCCGCCGACGATGCGGCACGAGGGCGCGGCGGCGCGGATCGCGCGGCCGGCGGACCCGAGCAGCCGGAGGTAGTCGTCGAGGCCGTACCCGAACTGGCGCGGGAGCGCGTAGCTCGTGTAGACGGGCTCGTTGAGCAGTTGGACGTGCGTGACCGGGGCGGGCCCGGCGGCGTAGCGCGCGGCGGTCGCGGCGGCGTAGCGGTCGAAGCCGGCCGGGTCCCGCGCGGCCCACGCGACGGTCATCCGGTCGCGGAGGTAGGCGCTGTCGCGGGCCTCGGCGGCCACGCGGGCGGGATCGGCGGCGGAGGACCACGCGGCGGAGGGGAAGGGCAGCAGCACCTCGACGCGGCCGCCGAGCCGGCGCACGCGGTCGATCTGCGCGTCGGCCTCGGCGTAGTCGACGCGGCCGGACGACGGCTCGACGGTCTGCCACTTGGCGGACCAGTCGCGCCACCAGCCGACGCCGGCGGCCTGCGCGCGCTGGACGAGGAAATCCCACGGGTAGGCGTGGTTGAAGCCGAAGAAGGTGTCGGTCCCGGCCGCGTGCGGTTCGATCAGCGCGCAGCGGACGGTCTGCGTGACGCCGCCGGCGATCCAGGCGGCGCGGTAGAAGCCGGGGCGGCCGGGGACGAGCCCGCTCTCGGCCCGGCGGGCCGCGCCGCGGGCGGGCGTCTCGATGCGGACCTCGCGCGCGGCGGCCTCGCGGTCGAAGAAATCGGTCAGGACGAGGCGTCCGTCGGCGGCCGCGGGCGCGTCGCCGTCGTTGTACGCCTCGACGGTGAAGGCGAGGCCCGCGGCGACGTTGGTGAAGAAGCCGCCGTCGGCCCGCGGGGCGAGCCACGACTCGACGGGCGCGCGCGGGGCGAAATCCGCGGGCGCGGCGCCGCGGTCGAGGCGGACGGCATCGATCCAGACGGTCGCGTTCGAGCGGGCGCCCTCCGCGTCGAGGTCGGGGCCGATGGCGGCGAAGAGGAAGGGCTGGGACGGGCGGACGGTGAAGGACTCGCGGCGCCACTCGCGTCCGGCGATGACGGTCCGGTGCCGGCGGCGGTCGGGGGCCTCGACGACGGCCAGGTGGACCGGCGTGCCGCCCGCCGCCGCCCGGAGCCACGCGGAGAGCGTGACCGGCTCGCCGGGGGTCACGCGGAACCAGCCGAGGTTGGCGGCGAGGGCGTTGGGGACCGGGTCGCGGATGGGGTCGTAGTAGTCGAACCAGTGGACCGGCAGCGAGGCGCGGTCGAGGTCGATGCGGAGGCTGCAACGACCGTGCGCGGCGGTGCGGTCGTCGATCGTGCCCGCGAGGCGGTACAGGTTTCCGCCCCAGCCGCGCAGGCCGTGGGCGATGCTTCCCCAGCCGGCGGCGCCGCACTCGAAGCTGGCGTTCGGCACGGGATTCGCGGCGCCGTCGAGGGGGATCTGCGGGAACCACTCGCGGCCGACGGCGGACTCGGAGAGCTCGACGTCGTCGAGCCACAGCGTACCGGTGCCGCGGAACCAGAACTGGAGGCGGCTCGTGGCCGCGGGGACGTCGTGCACGGCCTGGAACGCCAGCTCGTACGGCTTCCACCCGTCGTCGGCGACGAAGCCATCGGCAAGGCCGGCGTTCTCCCACGGGCGCGTGTTGGTCAGCGCGACCTCGACCGAGCCGCCGCGGATGGCCTCCGCGCGGGCGCGGAAGGCGAGGCGGTACCAGCGCCCGGCCTTCACGGCGATGCGGCCGGTCTGGCAGAGCATCGCGTGGACGTCCGGCCCCGAGCCGGCGAACTCCGTGCAGCGCAGCCGCGCGCAGCGTCGTCCGTCGGGGCCGGTGTCCGCGGCGAGGTCCTGCCGGACGGACCGGTTGCCGGCGGAGGACCATGCGTCCGGCGCGCGTCCGTCCGCGCCGGCGGTTTCGAACGAGGGGTTGGCGACGAGATTCTCCGCGGGGCGCGCGTCCACGGCCGGGAGAAGGGCGAGGGTGAAGGCGGCGCCGAGGCGCCGCCATCCGCATCCGATGGCCGGCCGTCGCGAGTTCATCCGGTGGCTCCTGCGTTGCGTGGGCCCGAGGGTCCCGCATCGCGCGAGGCGAGTCCAGCGCGAACGGTCGGGCCCGGCGCGGGTTGGGATGGACGGCACCCCCGCGGTGTCGTATACATGCGCGCATCGACGGGGACGGAGACACAGGCTCGTCCGGCGTACGCCGTGGCGCGCGGGACGGAAGCCGACACGATGGGGACGGATGAAAGAACTGGGGACCTACCTGCTGCTCCTGTTGACCTTCCTTGCGATTCTCGGGCTTGCGGTGTTCCTGCTCGAGCGCTATGCGGGGACGCCGTGACGCCGGCCGCGTCCAGCGCCGCGCCGCCGCGCGAGCCGTCCTTCCGCGAGATCATGTTCGCGCTGAAGAACCCGGCGGTCCTGTGGAACGTGCCGATCCACGTCTGCATCCTGATCCCGCTGACGTCGGTCATCGCGTGGCTGTCGACCCGGATCGACCGGCTGCTCGGGTGGGAGCGGGTCGTGCCGCTGCCGTGGGGCCTCGCGCTCTTCGCGGTGTTGTTCCCGCTGGGCATCTTCATCGTCTGGTACACCTACGGCTACCTGTCCATCCTGGGCGAGGGGAGTCCGGCGACGCATCTCGGGGGGACGAAGAAGCTCGTGACGACCGGTCCCTTCGCCTACTGCCGGCATCCGTCGATCATCGGGAAGTTCTCCGGCGTGCTCGGGTTCGGCCTGCTGGTCGGGTCGCCGGCGTTCCTGTTCGTCGTCATCCCGCTGCTGACGACCTACTCGCTTTTCGCGGCGCGCTTCCTGCAGGAGAAGCTGTGCGTGCGGCTCTGGGGCGGGGACTATCTCCGCTACCGCCGCACCGTCCCGCTGGTCCTTCCCCTGCGGGGCCGCGTGGCGTTCCGCTAGGCGGCCGTCCCGGTCAGCGCCGGTGCCGCGCGCGGATCGGCGGCAGGCGGAGTTCCCCGTCGCGTCCGCGGGCCGGCGAGAGGTCGCACCCGTTGCAGTCCTGGTCGATCCCGTCGCCGGGCGTCTCCGGCGCCCCGGGATGGATGGCCGGATCCCCGTCGTCGAAGTCCGGCCCGTCGTGATCGAGGCCGTGGAACCCGTCGCCGTCGCGGTCGTGGAGCGGGTTGTACGGCCGGGCCGGACGGTCGAGGAACCGCGCGCAGGCGGCGATCGCGGCGGGGGAGGTTGCGAGGGTTCCCGGCGCCGCGCCGGCGATCGTGACGTTCTTGGCCCCGATGAGACCGTCGCGCGCCGGGTCGGCCGCGCGGCCGGGCGCCGCGGCGACGGCCAGGGTGGGGAGACCGAACGGGACGCCGAGGACGGGGTCGGGATAGCGCGGCGTCTCGCCGTGGCGGAGGATCTCGCGCAGCAGCGTCGAGCCGGGCCGCACGACCCACGCCTGGGGATGACCCGCCAGCGCCTCCAGCGGATCCGGCGAGGGCACGGCCCCGTGGAACGGCGCGTCGAGGTAGACCTCCGCGGCGACCCAGTGGGCGACGGTGTACTTCAGGAGCGTGAGCCGCGCGAGCAGGCCGCCGGTGCCGCCGCCGACGATCTGGACGCGGTCGGCGCCGGTGTAGCGCATCACGGCGGCGAGGAAGAGCTTCACGTCGTCGGTCGCCTCCTCCAGGCTCGTCATCGTGGCGCCGGGCGGTGCGAACCCGATGGTCCAGATCTCGACCGGCTGGAATCCGGCGGCGCGGAGGCCGTCGTAGAAGGCGCCCTGCCATTCGGCGGGACCGCGGCCGGCGTCGGGGACGATGACCACGGGGCACCGCGACAGCCGTCGCGCGTCGTCGCGCGAGGTCCCGCCCCCGGCGCCGCCGAAGACGATGCCGGGCTTCGGGAAGTCGTCCGGCAGCCGGTCGCGGTCGGCGAGGGCCGCGCCCGCGGCGAGCGCGGCGGCGGCCCCGGCGGCCAGGATGACGCGGGTGCGGTTCACGGTGCGGCGGCCCTCCCGGGCGCGGCGGGGATGTCCTTCGCGCAGCGGAAGCCCTGCGTGGGATGAAGCGTGTCAGGCGCCATGATCCGCTCGTCGCAGGTCCGGAGGTCGTCGGCGGCGTTCTGCCAGGCGCCGCCGCGGACGGCGATCATCTCCGCCGGCGCTGCGTTCGTGCGGCCGGGGAACACGGCGGCGACCTGGCGGAAATCCCAGAGGTGCTGCGTTTCGGGATCGACGTAGCCCTGGCGGCGGGTCGCGGTCCACTCGCGCGCGTTGCCGCCCATGTCCAGCAGGCCCTCCGGCGTCGCGCCGGCCGGGTACGAGCCGACGGGGGCGAGGCGCGGGTGTCCGTCGTCGTTCTCCGTGTCGCCCCACGCGAAGCCGCTGGAGGCGTCGGCGTAGTTGCCGCGGGAGCCGTCCGGCGCGTCGTCGCCCCACGGGAACCAGCGGCGGGCGGCGCCGCGCGCGGCCCACTCCCATTCCTCGACGGTGGGCAGGCGCTTGCCGGCCCAGGCGGCGTAGGCGCGGGCGTCGTCCCAGCTGACGCCGACGACGGGGTAGAAGGGGCCGGGCGCGGCCTCGCGCGCCGCGTCGGGCAGGGGGCGGTGGCCGGTCGCCGCGACGAACGCCTCGTACTCGCCGCGCGTGACCTCGCGGCGGTCCATCAGGAACGGGGCGACGGTGACGCGGTGCGCGGTCTCGTCCTCGAACCAGCGGCGGTCGACCGGTCCCACCTTGCCGGCGAAGCGGACGGCCATCGCGGCGGCGCGGTCGATCTCCGGTTCCGTCGAGCCGGCAAGGAACTCGCCGCCGGGGATGGGGACCATGTCGTCGTTTGGGCGGAGCGCAGCGGCGGCCGTCGCGCGGCGCGCCTCGCGGAGGGCGAGGTCGGAGGCGGCGCGCAGGGCGTCCGCGGGATCCGCGGGGCCGCCGGCGCGGAGATCCATCAGGAGGAAGACGAGGATCGCATCGGGGCGTTCGACGACGGCGGTCTGCCCGCGGCGCGTCAGGGCGAAGAGGGGCGTCTCGATCTCCGGCGGGAACGTGCCGGGCGAGAGGTAGCCGAGGTCGCCCCACCGGCGGGCCGGATCGCGGGCGGCCAGGTCCTCCGTCAGGGCGAAGGTCGATTCCGGGTCCGCCTCGAGGCGGCGCGCGAGGGCGCCGGCCTCCGCGCGGGCGGCGCGGCGGGCGTCGTCCGGGGCGTCCGGCGCGACGGGCACGGCGAAGCGGTGCACGCGGATCTGGGGTTCGCGGCGGAAGGCGTCCGAGCGGGCGGCGAGAAGGCGGCGCGCCTCGCCGGGGGAGGGGTGCGCGTCGGGATCGAGCGCGGCGGGCGGCGGGACGCGGTGGAGGACGAACGCGGCTCCGGCGACGGCGGGCGGTCCGCACCACCGGCGGAGGGCGGCCCGATCCTCCGCGGTCAGCGGCCGGGCCTGCGGCGCATCGACCGGCGGCGCGTTGGGGACGGGGCCGTCCGGCGCCGGGTGGACGGCGATGAACTCGCAGCCCATGCGGTGGAGGCGTTCCAGGTGGAGCACCCACTCGCGGTCCGTCGGCGTGCCCGGCGGGAGGTCGGGGAAGCCGCACGGCGCGTCGAGGTAGCGGTTCAGCATCCGCGTGCGCGTCATCGCGGTGAGATGGATGTAGCGGCGGCAGTCCGTGCCGGCGGGCATGAACGGGAGATGCAGCACCGTTCCGCCGCGCCCGCGGAGCCAGCGGACCTCGGGCGGGAGCACGTGCGCCGTCGCGCGGACGGGGAACAGCTCCGGCCAGAGGAGCCGCCGCTCGGCGACCGCGGCGAGGACGATCGCGGCGCCCGCGGCGGACGCCGCCCACGCCGGCCGGTTCGCGAACCAGCGCCCGGTTCCGCCGACGGCCAGGGCGGCGAGCATCGCGAGGGCGAGGTCCGCGAACGGCAGCGCGCGGATCGGGAAGCCGAGCCGGTCGCCGCCCGGCACGTGCCGGGCGAGCGCGTCGTAGGGCAGGGGCACGGCGTCGAACGGCGGCCCCAGCGAGTGCAGGTGGCAGCCGAGCGAAAGGACGAAGAAGACCGCCGCGATCGCCGCGAACAGCGGGGCGTGCGGACGGCGGCGGACGAGCGCCGCGATCCCGAGCGCCGTGCCGAGGAGGCTGATGCCGGCCGGGAGATGGCGCGTCATCGGGATGAAGTCGGCGTAGGGAAGCGAGCGGAACGGGTGGCGCAGGTCGAGGCAGCCGCGCGGGGCCTCGACGATCGCCTGCGGGATGTCGTCGCCGTGCGAGATGCCGCCGGCGATCGACGGGACGAAGAGCCCGAGCGCCAGCCCCGCGGGCACCAGGGCGGGCCACGCGCGCATCAGCAGGCCGGGGACCTCCCGCGGGCGGCGCGCCGCGTGGACGGCCAGCATCACCGCCGCCGCGACCAGGGCGTAGATCGCGTACGGCGCGTAGGTCAGCAGCATCAGCGCCCAGGCCAGGCCCGCGAGCGCGGCGCGGCGCGGCGTGCGGTCCTCCAGGAAGCGGAGGGCCTCGAGCACGAAAAGCGGGATCCACCACAGGATCGTCTTCTGGAGGAAGGCGGTCTCCAGCTTCAGGAGCGCGTAGGGGCTGAGCATGAACAGGGCGCCGCCGAGGACCGCGGCGAAGAGCGAGGGCGTCAGCCGCCGCGCGAGCCGGTAGGCGCAGAAGCCGTTCAGCGCGAGCGTCAGCAGCATCAGCGCGTTGTACCGGAGCAGCGGGTTGGGGAGGACGGCGAACGGGAGGTAGTAGTAGAGGTGCAGCGAGATCCCGACGTAGGGGCGCAGGTCCTCGCCGTGCGGATGCGCGACGCGGCCGGAGAAGAACGGGTGCAGCAGCCGGCCCGCGAGCACGTTCTCGAGGAAGTCCTGCTGGTGGAACAGCTCGCCGTGGAGCCCCGGGTGGTCCGCGTTGCCGAAGGCCCGGGTCGCGGGGCGCCCGCCCCCGGCGACGAACATCAGCGCGGCGGCGAGCAGGAACGCGGCGAAGACCTGACGGTCGCGCGGCCCGGTGCGCTGGACGGGCGGCGTCACGGCGCCAGGGCCCCCGGGATCCCCAGAAGGCCCTCGTGGAGGGCGCGCGCGATGGCGTGGTAGCCGCGCGGCGTGCAGTGGCCGTCCTTAGGCCAGTAGACGGGCCCTTCCGCGGCCGCCGCCCGCAGCGCCGGCGTCGTGTCGATCACGGCAAGACCGAGCGCCGCGCACTCCGCCCGGAGGCGCTCGAGGTCGGGCCCGTCCTGCCCGTGGCCGAGGGGAAGGAAGGCGACGACCACGCGCGCGCCCGCGGCGGACGCCGAATCGCGGAGCCGCGCCAGTTCGGCGGCGACGCGCTTCCACGCGGCCTCCCGGGCCTCCGGCGAGACCTCGAACCTCCGGTGAAGGTCGGCCGCGTCGTCGCCGCCCAGGGCGTGACGGAGCCACCGCGCGGCGTGGGAATGCACGACGAGCCACATGACCGTGCGGCCGAGGCGGCGGGCCTCGTCGGTGCGGAGCGGCCCCTCGTGGATCCGGACCCGGTCGAGGCCGAGCGAGGCCTCGAAGAGGTCCGTCGCGTTGAAGCCGAGGAGGACGAGGTCGGGCCGGTAGGCGAGGCCGGTGTGCTCGACGAGCAGGCGCTCCGACTCGGTGCAGAACCCGCCGATCCCCGCCTTCACGATCTCCACGCGCGTCGTCGGCAGCGCCGGGGCGAGCGAGCGCTCGAGCACGCGGAGGTAGGTGTCCTCGAACTCGGCGCCCGCGCCGTAGGTGAAGCTGTCGCCGACGCCGAGAATCCGGAGCGTGCCCGGCGGCTTGGCGGTCTCGTGGTCGACGTCGCGGAATCCGTCGCGGTTGTGGCGGATCGTCTCGCGGAACTCGCCGGTCCGCGCCGCAATGGTCATTTCGACGGACGGCTTGAGGCGGTAGGGGAGCACGGGATCGGGAATGAAGACCCCGTCGTGGAACAGCTTCGGCAGCGGCGGCGCGGCGCCGGTGGCGCGGAGTCCGAGTTCCAGCACCGCGAGCGCGGCGACGACGCCCGCGAGCCCCGCCACGGCGCGCGCCCCGGTGCGCCGGTTCACGGCGTCCCCCCCGCGGCGGACGCCGCGCCCGGGCCGCCGGCCCAGGCGGAGAGCGGGGTCATCTCGACGGGCATGAAGTCCGCGAGCCAGGCGAGGAAGGCGCGGATGCGGGCGACGAGGCGGTCGGCGTCCGCCCCGGTCCGGCACCCCGGCGTTGCCCCGGGCATCAGCTCGGACGAGTGCAGGTGCATGTGCAGCACGCGTCCGCCGCGGCGGGCGTGAAGGCGCGCCGCGTGCCGCATCGCGGCGAGGCCGAACCACGCGGGCTGGACGCCGACGACGCCGACGCGCCGGAACGCCGCCCGGCACCGGGCGCCGAGGGCCGGCGGGAGGGCGCCGGCCGCGCGGCGCCAGGCCCGGGCGAGCGCGGGCGCGATCGGGATCACCGTCAGGGGAACCTCCTGCAGCGTGCCGGAGGGCGTGTCGATCGCGTGCGGATCGGCCGGCGCGTCGAAGCTGTCGGGACCGCCCGGCTCCGTGCGCATCGGCACGAGGCTCGCGTCGACGCGCAGCCCCGCCGCCGCGGCGAGGCGGGCGACGGCCGGCGTCAGGTGATAGCGGCCCATGCGGAACGAGACGGGCGGGGCGCCGGCGAGGCCGCCGACGGCGTCCAGCAGCGCCTCGAGCTTCGCGCGGAGGAGCGGCTCCGGGACGGCGTCCGGGTCGGTCGGGCCGTCCTCGCCGGGGCCGTCGAACGGCGGCGTCGACCACGGATGCAGGTGCGCGCCGATCTCCGCGCCGCGCCGGTCGCGCCAGTCGCGCAGGATCGCGCGGCAGCCGGGGTCCGCCGCGACGGCATGCGCGACGAGCAGCGTCGGGACCAGGCGGAACTCGTCCGCGAGGGGCTCGAGGCGGCGGAGCTCCGCCACGTTCGCGACGCCGGCGGGGCGGCGCGGATGGCGTCCGCGGAAGAGGCCCTCCTCCTCGACGTCGATGGAGAGGACGAGCTTCACGATGGCGGGCCGTCCGTTCCGTCGCGCGGATCGACCGCCACCTTGAACGACCGGTAGCGCGCCTTGTCGGAGGCCGTCCGGAAGGCGCGGACGTAATCCCGGAGCGGAACGACATGGGTGACGAGGTCGCGCCACAGGTCGGGCCGGTCCGCGAGCAGGCGGACGGCGCGCGCGGTCGTGCGTTCGCGCGTACCGCGGAACTCCGTCGTGCCGCACAGCGACGATCCCGTCACGCGAAGCTCGCGGAACCACAGGGGCGAGAGATCCAGCGGGCCGGCGTCGCCGGTGGTGGCGACGAGCACGAGCGTGCCCCGGGGGCGCAGCTGGACAAGGCCCTCCTGCAGCGCGTCGCCCCCGCCGGCGCAGTCGAGGAAGAGGCCGGCGCCGCCCTCGACCTGTCCGCCGCCGAGCGTCGTCGCCAGGAACCGGCCGCCCGCGGCCTCCGCCAGTTCGCGGCGGCCGGGCGAGAGCAGGGCGGCGTCCGCGCCGCCGGCCAGGGCGGCGTCGCGCTGGAACGGGTGGCGGGCGGCGACGACCACGCGCGCCCCCGAACCGAGCGCGCGCAGCGCGCGGACGACGTGCTGCCCGAGCACGCCGGCGCCGAAGACGATGACGGGGGCGTCGTCGGCCGGGAAGTTCGGAAGCAGGGCCTGCAGCGCGCACGCGAGCGAGTCGGCCAGCACGGCGCGGCGGTCGTCGAGGCCGTCCGGCACGCGGACGAGCTGCGCGGGGTGCGCGTGGCATCCGGCCGCCATGCCGCCGCCGGGTCCCGCGGTGTAGCCGAGCGAGAGGCCGGGCGCGAGGTTGCCGCGCGTGAAGTTCGCGCAGAGGTTCGGCTCACCCCGCGCGCAGGCGGGGCAGGGGGCGAGTCCGCGCGGAACGCAGCCGAGGACCGGTTCGACGACGACCCGGTCGCCCGCCGTCCACCCGCAGCCCGCCGGCGCGTCGGCGACGTCCGCGACGATCTCGTGGCCCGGGACGAACGGGAACGAGGCGTAGGGCTCCATCAGGAACGACTCGGCGCCGCGGAGGAGCTGGAGGTCCGACCCGCAGATGCCGCAGAGCCGCGTGCGCAGGCCGGTCCAGCCCGGCGGACAGCGCGCGGTGAACGGCTCCATGCGCAGCGGCGCGAGCGACGCGGGGGGATGACGGACGCCAAGCCGGCCGAGGGCGCGCGCCAGCAGGTAGCGCGGAACGGAACGGCGGTAGACCAGGGCGTCGCTCACGCCCGCAGGGTAGCAGCCCCGGCGTCCCGTGCGCAACGGCTCTGGACAGCGCGCGCGGTTCCGTGCCACGCTCGCGGCATGGGATGCTCCTCCGCGCGGACCGGGGATCCCCGCCGGCGCAGCGGCATCGGGCCGGGCGCGATCCTGCGGGGCCTGTGGCCCGTGCTGAAACGACCGTGGATCGCCTCGCGGCTCGTCGCGCTGCAGGCCGAGAAGCATCTCTTCGACTGGCGCTACCCGCCGAGCGCCGACGGGCGGGCGGGGGCCATCCGCCAGCTCAGCCTCCGCCTCACCGACCGGTGCAACCTGCGCTGCGGCACCTGCGGGCAGTGGGGCGAGCGCGGCTACCTCCACGGCGCGGACCTCCGGCGGCTGGTCGCGGACGAGGTGCCCGCCGCCCGCCACGCGGACCTCCTGCGCGGCCTCGCCGCGGCGGGCCACCGGCCGGTCGTCTACCTGTGGGGCGGCGAGCCGATGCTCTACGACGGCGTGCTCGACCTGGTCGGGACCGCCACGGACCTGCGGATGCCCGTCGCGATCGCGACCAACGGCGCGCGCGTCGCGGAGGCGGCGGAACGGCTCGTCCGCGCGCCGCTCTTCCTGCTGCAGGTGTCGATCGACGGCCCCGACGCCGAGCTGCACGACCGCCTGCGACCGACCGCCGGCGGCGGCGGGAGCTTCGCCGCCGTCGGGTCCGCGCTCTCCGCGGTGCGCGAGACCCGCCGCGCCGCGCGGCGCGACCTGCCGCTCATCGCCAGCCTCACGACGATCTCGCGCGAGAACGCCCCGCGCCTCGCCGACCTCTACGACGCCTTCGCGGACCGCGTCGACCTCTTCGTGTTCTACCTCGCCTGGTGGATCGACGAATCCCGCGCCGCGCTGCACGAGCGCGAGTTCGCGCGCCGCTTCGGCGACGCGCCGCGGCGGCACCGCGGCTGGATCGGCGGATGGAAGCCGGACGACGCCGCGGCGCTGCACCGGCAGATCGAGGCGGTCCGGGCCCGCGCGCGGCGGCCGGGGGCGCCCCCGGCCGTCCTGATCCCGCGGCTGCACGGCGAGGCGGACCTGCGGGCCTACTACACCGATCACGCGCGCGACTTCGGCTACCGGCGGTGCGTGTCGGTCTTCCAGGCGATGGAGGTCAACAGCAACGGCGACGTGTCGCCCTGCCGCGACTACAACGACTACGTCGTCGGCAACGTGAAGGACTCGACGCTGGCCGGCCTGTGGAACCACGAGCGCTACCGCGCCTTCCGCCGGAGCCTCGCGACGGACGGCCTGATGCCGGTCTGCACCCGGTGTTGCGGGCTGATGGGCTACTGACATGGCGCCGCCCCGTCCATGCCGGGTCGTCTTCCTGCTGCAGGACCTGAAACACGGCGGCACGCAGTCGCAGGCGCTCGCGCTGGCCCGCCGGCTGCCCGCGGACCGCTTCGCCGTCGAGCTGTGGACCCTGGCCGGCGGCGGCGACCTCGACCCGGCGCCCGTTCCGCGGGTCGCGCTGGCCGACGCGCCGGCCGTCGGCGCGCGCGCGATCGCGGCGCTCGGCCGCGCGCTGCGCCGCGATCCGCCGGACGTGCTGGTCTGCTGGACCGTGGTTCCGAACATCTGGGGCCGCCTCCTCGGGCGCGCCGCGCGCGTCCCCGCGATCGTCGGCAACTGCCGCGGCGGCGACTCGGCGCGGCGGCAGCACGAGCGGTGGCTGGGACGGCTGGCCGACGTCGTGGTCTGCAACGCGCGGGCGATCGCGGACGACGTGAAGCGGTCCGGCGTGCCGGCCGACCGCGTCGAGGTCGTCCGCAACGGCGTGGAGATCCCGGAGCGCGTCGCGCCGCCCGGCGCGGCGGAGACGGTCCTCTGCGTCGCGCGGCTCGTGCCGGAGAAGGACCACGCCACGCTGCTCGAGGCCTTCGCCATCGTCCGCCGGAGCCGGCCGGGGGCGCGGCTGCGGATCGTCGGCGACGGCCCGGAGCGGGACTCCGTGCGGCGCGCCGCGGAGTCGCTGTCCGCCCCGGGGATCGAGTGGATCCCGTCGCAGGCCGACGTGCGGCCGTTGCTCGACGGATGCGCCGTCTTCGCGCTGGCCTCGCGCGTCGAGGCGATGCCCAACGCCGTGCTCGAGGCGATGGCGTCGGCGCGTCCGGTCGTGGCGACCGCGGTCGGCGGCGTGCCCGAGGCCGTCGAGGACGGGCGGACCGGGATCCTCGTGCCGCCCGGCCGTCCCGCGGCGATGGCGGAGGCGATCCTCGGCCTTCTGGCCGACCCGGCCCGCGCGGCGGCGATGGGCGCGGCGGGCCGCGAGCGCGCGGCGCGCGGGTTCGCGATGCCGGCGATGGTCGCGGCCTACGCGGGAATCCTCGACCGGTGCGCGGCGCGCGCGGGCGGCCGGGTCAGTCGCGCGGGGTGACGCCGCGGCCCCCGAGGAACGCGCGGACCCCGGCGACGAGGCGCTCGTTGCCGCAGAAGTCGCCGCCCCGGATCCGGGCGCGGAAGCCGTCCACCCCCGCCTCGAACTCCGCGAGCAGCCGCGGCGGCGACCGGTGGGTCGCGCCGTTCCGCCCGTAGCCGAGGCGCTCGACGTGGAGCGCGTTGAGGTACTGCTCGACCGCGCCGCCGACCGGAAACGAGAGCACCGGCTTGCCGAGATGGAGCGCCTCGGAGATCAGGCCGTGGCCGCCGCCGCAGACGACGTAGCGGCAGCCGGCGAGGTCGTCGAGGAAGGCGTCGGTCGAGTCCGGCCGGAAGACCAGGTTGCCGTCGCGGTCGTCGCGGCCGAGGCCGTAGACAAGGACCGGGTGCGGGATCGACCGCAGGAGCGGCAGGAAGCGGTCGAACGTCGAGTAGCTCTGGTAGGCAACGACGGCGTCGCCGTCGCTCGGGGTGCGCGTGAGGATCCCGGGGCGCTGGATCGGCGGGAGGATCCGGGTGTGCGGGTCCGCCGGCCGGCGCGGCGGCGCGAAGAACGAGGTGACGAGGTGCTCCTCCGCGCCGCTGAAGAGATGGCGGATGGCCCGGCACGTGGCGAGGTGGTCGGGCCGGCGGTGGAGCGGGACGACGTCCCCGCAGAGCGGCACGACGTGCTGGTGGTCGATGGAGAGGCACGGCAGGCCGGCCTCGCGCGCGACGATCGGGACGACGTGCTCGTAGTCCGTGAAGACCGCGTCCGGCCGGAACGCCTCCACGAGGCGCCGCACCGAGCGCAGCGCCTCCGGCCGGCGCCGGAGGAACGTGACGAGACGCAGCGCGGTTCGCAGCGGCCGCACGCGGTGGTTCGTGACGACGGTCTCGGGCGTCGGGCAATCGAACGTGCGGCCGGCGCCGGCGAGACGGCGCAGGCCCTCGCCGTGGCTGACGAAGAGGAACTCGTGCTCGGGGAGGAGCGCGGCGACCGCCAGCGCCCGTGAGGCGTGGCCGTGCCCCGTTCCGTGGACGCCGTAAAGGATGCGCGCCATGTCGACGGCGAAGATACAGGCCCCGCGTTCCGCGTTTCAAGCTGGCGGAAGAGCGCCCGATCCTCGGTCACGCCCCCGGACCCGGCGTGGAACGACGCTCCGGGGGTCTCGCGCACGGTGCCGACCCTGCCTCGCGAAGTCCGCGGCTCAGGTCACGACGCGAGCCTGGGCGGCCGGACCCCCGGGCGGAGACCGCGGTCCGGAGGCGCAGGGCTTCCTCGACCCCGGGAGGGCGCGGGTGGCGGATGCCGACCGGAAGGGGCTCCCCCGATCGGGTCCGCCCCCTCGCGTCTCCGTGGAAGGCGATCGGGAGGGCCGCGCCGGGGCAGACGCAGCTTGTTCCTGTCGACACCTGGCCGTGTGCGCGGGATCCTCAGGATTCCCCTTTCATCGCCGGGAAAGAGAGATCCCAGCCGAACGATCCTTGAATCAAGGCGAAGGCGATGCCGCGGCGCGCACCGGGTGGCCCCGAGCCCGCGAGGGGCCCGGCCGGGAACGCGCATCGTGCCGAAGGCTGGCGTGCCACGCCGGAGCCCCGCCCT
>Ga0194113_10004690_pt1 | contig 17842 bp, 15 predicted proteins | sample TA2MahC200mmetaG_FD_146193 | JGI IMG/M metagenome (GOLD analysis project Ga0194113, IMG submission 146193) | Freshwater microbial communities from Lake Tanganyika, Tanzania - TA2015017 Mahale Deep Cast 200m | ecosystem: Environmental > Aquatic > Freshwater > Lake | place: Tanzania: Lake... | reverse complement strand
TGGTTTGCATGCGAATTGTGTGAATGAAATCCGTAAGAATGGATGTTACAAGGTACTAGGCCAACTTCCGCAGTTTCGAATCTGAGAGGTGGATTTTCCTAACGCAAAGTTGGCACTACATTTGCTGAATTTTCAGTCGCTGCGGAAGGTATAATCCCAGCATTTGGATCAAGGTGGACTGGGCCTTGGTTGGTTGGGCGATACACCACTTGCGGATGACCATGCCCTGTCTGGTGGGCATGACTACATCAACGGCCTTGATCTGAGCGATCTCGTCGAGCACCTTCCGAGGCTCACTGCCCAAGGCTGCCCTCTTACACGTCTGCCCCGGCGCCTTCCACAGTACACAGGCCAAGAAGCAACCCACAGAATACTGGCCTGCAATCCCTCCGCCATTTCTCCTGAAATCTCCACGGGACATTGACCTTCGGGCTTCCGCGCCATTCATATCTCATATCACAGTCTGATCGGATTCCCGATTCAAGGAATCCCTTCCCGTAACCACTGACCGGGGGATGTGCCAGCCGCCAAAGGAATAGAAGACCATGGATCATCCGAAATCGGAAGCGTGTAAATTCGGTCAACCGATCTCAATCGATTTCGAACCATTGCTCGAAGAACCCCATTGCCTCCGAGTAGAAGGGCTCCGGCACTTCGGCCTTCATACGTTCCCATATGCCCGCTTCCGTCAGTTCCATCGAGGACATGGTGATTCGGGGAAGCTCACCCTCGGCATCGAACAAAATGCATTTGGGTTTATCGGGTTCGTTCATCCATCCTTGCCATGTGGGAAGGCCGCTCACCGGCGTATCGGGATCCCCCGTCCGGAGGAACTGCGCCACGTAGTCCATCATGGCGTGCGAGAGGGCTTCACGGCCCGGAAGGTTCTCCGTAGTGGTGACGAATGCTGTGAGCGGATTGCGGGTGTCTGCGGCCTTGCCAAAGAAGAAGGCGGTATCCATCCCATGCCCGGCCCCGAGTTTAAAACCCACCCGCCCCGGAATAGGGCTGGCCTTCCCATCGCTCGATGCCCCCCACAGGAATTGGTAGACGTACACCGTCGGTTGATTCGGATGCGAGCTCAAGGCGCAGGCCACTTCATCTACCCCTTCGGCCTTCCACAGGTCGCTCCCGTACGACGCGATGATCTCGTAGAGTCTGTCGTTGTGCTCATCTTCGAACGTGAAGCGGGGGGTCATGAAGAGGAAGGTCTTCACCTCCTCCTTGGCGCTACCGATGATGATCGGCACCTTGTTGGGGTAAGAGCCAGTCTCAAACGCCTCAAATCCGCCGGAGGGGATGACGGCCCCGTCCTCGAAAAAGAAGGGGAAGGAGATCATCCCGAAGCCGAGAGCGGACCCTCTGTAGCACGCATAGATCTCGGCAGTGGATTTTGAGCGAAGGTAAGCGGCGATCTCGGCATCCGACATATCCGCGGCGTGGGCCTCCGCTCCATCACGATCGCCCGCTGTCCCGTCGTTCATGAGGAGATCGAGCAACACCCCTCGTGCGCTTGCCTCTCCCATCGAGACCGGCATGGTGGTAAGGCGCCCGCTCTGGGCCACAGCCTTGTGGAAGAGCCCTTCGGCAACGGGCGAGAGCATCAAGGTGAAAACGTTCATTGCCCCCGCCGAGAGTCCGGCGATGGTCACGTTACCGGGGTCTCCCCCGAATGCCTCGATGTTTTCGCGAACCCATCGAAGGGCTTGGATGATATCGAGATTCCCGTAGTTTCCCGAATCGTCGAGCGGATCGCCCGACTTGAGTGCGGAGTGCGCAAACCATCCCATAGGGCCGAGCCGGTAGTTCGTGGAAACGAACACCGCGTTAGCGCGGCGGGCGATTTCGTCCCCGTAGTCCCACGGGCCTTGCACGGCCGCGCCGATGGAATTGCCTCCTCCATGGATCCACACGTAGACGGGAAGGCCCGTGTCGTTGGTATCGGGACGCCACACGTTGAGGTAGAGACAATCCTCATTGCCGATGAGGGGGCCCTGAGATGCGGCCCTCACTGAGGGCTGATACTGAGTGCATGGAGTGCAGAACTCCTTTGTTTCGCGGGTTCCCTCCCAAGACTCCGCCTCCTCCGGGGCCTTCCAACGGAGATCGCCCACTGGCGGTTTAGCGTAAGGAATTGCCTTCCACACCAGTGTCTCCGCATCGTCCGCAAAACCCTTGATCATCCCTTGCTTGACTTGAACCACCGCATCGGGCCATGGCCCGGTCACCGTCTCGTTGGGGGAGAGGAGGGGCGAAGCGGTGAGGCTCGTCTTCTTGCCGCTTTCGTTGCCACACGCCGAAAACAATGGAAGAGCGATGAGAAGTGCCACCCATATTGAGACTACCCACTTCCTTTGATGGCTCATGTTTCTGCCTCCCGGGATTGGTTGATTTCGGTTCGCTGAGGGCCGAAGGAGAAGTCGCTCTCCTTGTCATGCCATCGATTATCGGCACTCAACAGGTCCTTGTCAATCCCGCGATAGATTGCGAAAGGAGGGATTCAAAAGGTGGGGGAGGGGAAACATAACATCTATGAGGACTCCTCCTGTCAAGAGGGCAAACCTCCCCCGATAACGAAAAAAGGTTTCCGTTACAATGGTTTCGAGCATGCGATGATGCAGCGACAGCTCCTCGCGCTCTGACTTCCGTTTCGCGATCAGGTTTGCAGACGGAAGTGCCTGCACCAAACATCTATGGGGGGTCTTGCCGCCGCGGCAACCGGCCCAGCGGCCCGGAGACCTATCGAAAAAGGTCTCCGCCCCAGAAATCTATCCGTTCCCGTAAGCCGTCCCCATCAAATCAGGGGCTCAGGCTTTTTGAGCCTGTCCCGGTTACTCGGCGGGCTCGGCACGGGGCAGAACACTTCGGGCAACTGTCGATTCATCACCGGTTTGGATGGCCGGGGCCGGGGAATGTCTCCAATCAACGCTAGGGACTCCGGGATTTCTCTCTAAGGCGCCCGTCGGCATTCGAAGATGCACGGTTCTTCTGAAGCGCCCGGTCAGGATGGTAGGGTGACGTCCCAGTTAGGCGTTCGGCTGGCATCCCCCGCCCCGATGGGTCAGTTCCGGGCAAAGAACGTTTCCATATCGAAAGGCTCCCTCCGTTTGAGCATGAAGTACACCGCACGGCCCAGCTTGTGGGCCAAGATCGAAAGGGCTTTGGCCTTCCCATGCTTCGATACGAGTCGATCATGCAGCTTCTGACCCCGTTCGTTCCCCCTGAGGAAGAGAACGGCCGCCTCGGAGAAGGCCCATTTCAGATGGACGTTGCCGATCTTGGAGTTCCGGGATGCGGACTTCTTCCCTCCCGATTCCCTTTCAGGTTTGACCAGCCGGCAATAGGAGACGAAATCCTGAACCTTGGCGAAACGACGGATATCGTGGATCTCGTAGAGAAGCACCAGGGAGAGAATCTTCCCGATGCCGGGGACGGAATCCAGCAGGTACAGGGTATGAGGATCATGACCTCTGGCGGTCTTCAGTATGGAAAGCTCCAGACCCTGCAGCACCCTGTCATAGAAATCGAGCACCCCAATGCAGATGTCCTCCCGATAAGGTTCGATCACCTTGAGAAGGGCATCGGCCGATGCCGCCGCATTGCGGTGGACGAGAACCTTACCTTGCGCGTCGATGATGCAGATGTACATCGTCTTGGTGCGCAGGTCAATGCCGCAGAAATACCTGTGCTGTTTGGTGTAGAATATTGTGGGGCTTCCTCCTTTTGTTGATCCTGTATTATATGGTCAACCTGACCATTTAGGACACCTGAGGAGGAGGCCTCAATAAGTATCAACCGGTTGCAGCGGACGGCGCTGAGCGTTAGGATTGCAGACACACTATGGTTTCTGAACCCTTTTCCCAGCGGCATGGTACAATAGCTGGGCGAAGGTGAGGAAATGGAACGATTTCAAATGAAAGTACTTGGCGTATGCGGGAGCCTGGTCAAAGGCGGGAACACGGAGGAATTGCTCAAGTATGCCCTGCAATTGGCGCAGAAAGAAGGGGTGGAAACCCGCCTGGTAACGCTGGCTGACAAATCGATTGGAGACTGCGTTCACTGTAACTGGTGTTTGACCCGGCAGAAAAAGGGGAAATACTGCACCATCAAGGATGACATGGCATCGCTCTATCAGCCGGTCATGGAAGCGGATATTCTGTTTCTGGCGAGTCCGGTTTACCTGGGTCGGCTGACGGGACCTCTGGCGAACTTCCTGGATCGGATTCGCTGCGTCGAATTCGGCAATATCTATACAAACTGCCTTGCCGATAAGATCGGGGCTGCCTTTGCCGTGACGTGGGGGCGAAACGCCGGGGTTGAAACGGCGCTCATGAGCATTACCGAGGCGTTTCTGATGCTGGACATCGTGCCGTGCGGAGCACATATGTCCCCATTCGGCGCCGCCACCGTTTCGAGCATCCACGGCACCGGGGAATTCGATTCCCAGGATAAACTGCAAGTTCTGAAAGATGAATGGGGATTGAACACCACCCGGATGGTGGTCAAAAGGGCACTCACACTGGGGCGGATAATGAAGGCAGGGAAAACCTCGCTGGGAAACCTCTGAAGAAGAGGGCACGGGAATCCTCCCTGCCGGGGCTCCGGGGCGTCCCCCGGTCTATCCTTCCTCCCTCTCCGAAATGGAGAGGGTCACAAGAGGGGGAGAGGCCAGTCAAGACACGCCCCGCCCTTCGGCCACCCCTCTCAAGACGGGATGGCTTCCCGCCAGAGTTCACCCTACGGTGAAGGAAACAAGGCCGAATCACTCTTTTGGGGATATCTTCACGCTTGCTGAGAAAAGGAGAGTCCGCTAGAATCAATACCATGCGCTCTTTATTCTGAAAAGGGCCAACAAAGAGCGCACAATAAACAAGGGAACGTAAAGGAAAGAGAACCATGGAACAGCCCAACCCGAAGGATAATCCCGCCAGCAAATGGGTTTCCTACCGTCCGGAAATCAAAATCATGGACTGCACCATTCGCGATGGTGGGCTGATGAACGATCACTGTTTCAATGACGAAATCGTGAAGGCCGTATACACCGCCTGTGTCGAGGGCGGCATCGACTACATGGAAATAGGGTACAAGAATTCAAAACGGATATTCTCCCCGGACAAGAACGGCGCATGGAAGTTCTGTACGGAAGATGATATCCGGCGCATTGTCGGCGAAAACGGCACATCGTTGAAACTCTCGGCCATGGCGGATGCCGAGAAGAGCGATTACCATGAAGACATCTTGCCCAAGAACCAGAGTGTCCTGGACATGATACGGATTGCCACCTACATCCATCAGATACCTCTGGCGCTGGATATGATCAAGGATGCCCATGACAAGGGCTACGAAACCACCGTCAACGTGATGGCGGTTTCCGCGGTTCCGGAGCGGGAGCTGAATGAGGCGTTAGACCTTCTGGCGAATTCGGAAGTGGGCACGCTCTACATCGTTGATAGTTTCGGCGCCCTCTACAGCGAACAAGTACATTTCCTATTGGACAAGTACATTGGGTATGCGCAAAGAGCGGGAAAACGGGTGGGGATGCATGCCCACAACAATCAACAGTTGGCCTTCGCCAATACCGTCGAAGCGATCATCAAAGGCGCCAACATGCTGGACGCGAGCATGGCGGGACTCGGGCGCGGCGCTGGCAATTGCCCGATCGAGCTACTGGTCGGATTCCTTCACAATCCGAAGTTCCGTCTCAGGCCCATCCTGCAGTGTATTCAGCAACACATCGAGCCGTTGCGAGAGAAGATCACGTGGGGATTTGACGTTCCCTACATGATTACGGGGCTTCTGAATCAGCATCCGCGCTCTGCCATAAGATTCAACGCCAGCGAAGACAAAGGCGATATAGTCAAGTTCTTCGATTTAATGAGTGAAGAAGAATAGGATTGGGCATTACCACATACCTCATCCAACCGGTTCTGCTCGATACGAGGCAAACAGAAAGGGTCTCCCCGCGGGGGGAGACCCTTTCTTCATGTCTTATCGGTGAAGCCTGATCAGCGGCCTTTCAAATAGCCGTCTATCGCCGCCGCCGCGCGCTTGCCCGCGCCCATGGCGCTGATCACGGTGGCCGCGCCGGTGACCACATCCCCGCCGGCCCACACCTTATCCTTCACCGTCTTGCCCGTGGCCTCATCGGCCACAACGGTGCCCTTCTTGGTGGTCTCGAGGCCCTTGGTGGTTGCCGGTACAAGCGGATTGGGAGTAGTCCCCAGAGCAACGACGACACAATCCACATCCATCGTAATGCCGCCGCCCGGCTTGACGATGGGCCGCCTCCGGCCGCTCGCATCGGGCTCACCGAGCTCCATTTCATCGCATTCCATCGCCGTGACCCACCCCTGCGCGTTGCCGGTGAACTTGCGGGGGTTGGTGAGGAACTTGAAGACGATCCCCTCTTCCTCGGCGTTCTCCACTTCCTCGGCGCGGGCGGGCAACTCCTCGCGGGAGCGCCGGTAAACGATGTAGACTTCGTCGGCACCGAGCCGGAGCGCGCACCGGGCCGAGTCCATGGCCACATTGCCGCCGCCGATCACGGCCACCTTCTTCGACCGCTTGATAGGCGTATCGTATTCCGGGAAGAGATAGGCTTTCATCAGGTTCGTGCGGGTGAGAAACTCGTTGGCGGAGTAGATGCCGTTCAGGTTCTCGCCGGGAACGCCCAGGAACATCGGGAGGCCCGCACCCGTGCCGAGAAAGACGGCATCGTAGCTATCGGAGAGAAGCTCATCGACGGTGTCGATCTTGCCGATCACCGAGTTCAGGCGGACGTCCACGCCGAGCGATTTCACATACTGGACTTCGCCCTGCACGATCTCCTTGGGAAGCCTGAATTCCGGGATCCCGTACATGAGCACGCCCCCCGCAACATGCAGGGCTTCGAAAAGGGTCACCTTGTGCCCCAGCTTGGCCAGGTCAGCGGCGGCGGTGAGCCCCGCCGGACCCGATCCGACCACGGCTACCTTCTTGCCGGTGGAAGGCCCAATCTTGGTTGCCGGTTTCTGGGAAGAAGGCAACGCCCGTTCCCAATCGGCCACGTAACGTTCAAGCCGCCCGATGGCGATGGGCGCGCCCTTCTTGCCGAGCGTGCACTGCTCTTCGCACTGGGTCTCCTGAGGGCAAACGCGGCCACAAATGCCGGGCAGCGCGTTGTTGGCCTTGAGCTGATTTACCGCCTCGGGCATCTTTCCATCGCGGAGAGCGAGAATGAATTCGGGGATGTTCACATTCACCGGGCACCCGGAGACGCAATTGCGCTTCTTGCACTGAATGCACCGCTTGGCCTCTTCCATGGCCATCTCATGCGTGTAGCCCTGCGCCACTTCCTTGAAGTTCCGTGCCCTCACCCCGGGCTCTTGCTTGGGCATGGAAACGCGGTTCAGATTGAACTTCTCAGCCATTACGCCTTACCTCCCATCTGGCTCTTGCAGTGATTCTGCCAGAGTTCCAAGGAACGCTTTTCCTCATCGGTATAGGACTTCTGTCGAGCCATGAGCACATCCCAATCTACTTTGTGCCCATCGAAATCAGGCCCATTCACGCACGTGAACTCGGTCTTGCCGCCCACTTCCACCCGGCAACACCCGCACATACCCGTGCCGTCCACCATGATCGGATTCAGGCTGACAATGGTCTTCACGCCAAACGGTTTGGTGGTGGCCGAAGCGAACTTCATCATGATCGTCGGCCCGATGGCGACCACCATCTTCACATCCTTGTTCGCTTCGAGAACCTCCTTGAGCGGTTCGGTGACCAGGGCCTTCCGCCCGTAAGAGCCATCATCAGTGCAGATGATGAGCTCATCACTGCATGCCTTGAGCTTGTCCTCCCAGAACATGAGTTCCTTGTTGCGGAACCCCATCACGGAAACGACCCTATTTCCGGCATCCTTGAGCGCCTGAGCCACCGGAACCACAATGGCAGTGGCGAACCCGCCAGCCACACACACCACCGTGCCCACGTTATCGGTGTGGGTGGGGATGCCCAGCGGACCGATGAAGGCATAAATCGAATCCCCCTTCTTGAGGGCCGCTAGCTTCCGGGTACTCGTGCCCACTTCCATAAATACAATGGTAACGCTCCCCTCCTTACGATCCCATCCGCCGATGGTCAGCGGAAAGCGCTCCCCCTTTTCGTCCACCATGAGGATCACGAACTGGCCCGCCCGCGCTTTCTTGGCCACGGCGGGGGCGTGAATCCTGAAGAGATGGATTTGAGGGGTCAAGTCCTCACGATGCAGAATCTTGTACATTCACTACTCCTTTGAAAGGAATTAACAATGAGACAAGTCCCAAAAGGGGCGACTGCGAATCGACCCCTTCCATTGAAACTATGCGGTAGTTGTTGCCATCTGGGCGCCCGTTTGCGCTACGGCTTCTCCGGACATCTTCTCCACTCGCACGGCGCATGCCTTAAATTCCGGCGTCTTGGCCACGGGATCGGTGGCCGGATTGGTGAGCACGTTGGCCGAAGCCTCGGCGAAATGGAAAGTCATGAAGACCGTCTTTTCGGGTGTATCATCCGTAACTCTGGCAGTGGCTTCAACGGAGCCTCTTCGGGAAGTGACTCGAATGCCATCGCCATCGGCGATGCCCAGCGCCGAGGCATCCGCGGGATTGACCCATACAAGCTCCTCAGGCGCAAGGGCGTTGAGCCCCACTGACTTCCGGGTCATCGTGCCGGTATGATAATGGAACGGGCTCCGGCCCGTGGTGAGAACGAGCGGATACTCGCCATCCGGTTGCTCTGCCGGGGGTCTGTACGAAAGGGGCGAGAACCGGCCTTTGCCCCGCACAAAACTGCCCAGATGCAAGAACTTCGTCCCCGGATGATCCTCAGAGGGACACGGCCACTGCAATCCGCCCTGTTCAAGCCGTGCATACGTGATGCCGGCATAAGAAGGCGTGGTCTTCGCAATCTCCCCGAATACATCCTCGGCGCTCGCAAAATCAAACCCGGTGGCCCCCATCTTCCGGGCCACTTCGCAAACGATTTGCCAATCCGCTTTGGACTGGCCCACCGGCTCAAGCGCCTTGCACACACGCTGAACGCGCCGCTCGGTATTGGAGAACGTGCCGTCCTTCTCCGCAAAGCTCGCCGCGGGCAAGACCACATGGGCAAACTGCGCCGTCTCGGTAAGGAAGATATCCTGAACCACAAGGAACTCAAGCTTTTCGAGCGCCTTCTTTATGTGGTTCGAATCGGGATCGCTCAAGACCGGGTTCTCTCCGATGAGATAGACCGCCTTGATCTTGCCTTCTTCCATATCATGGAACATCTCGGTCAGCGCTCGGCCCGGCTTATCGGGCAGCTTGCCGCCCCATGCCTTCTCGAACTTCTTGCGGGCGTTCTCATCAGCCACTTGCTGGTAGCCGGTGAAGACGTTGGGCAGAGCGCCCATATCGCAGGCGCCCTGAACGTTGTTCTGGCCCCTGAGCGGGTTCACGCCGGAAGACGGTTTGCCGATGTTGCCGGTGAGCATGGACAGATTGGCTATCGCCAGAACGTTATCCGTGCCGTGCGTGTGCTGCGTGATGCCCATGCAGTAGAGGATCGAAGCCGGGGAATTCCGGGCATACATCCGGGCGGCGGCGGCGATATCCTCCGCGGGAACGCCCGTGACCTTCGACGTTTCTTCGAGAGTGAACTTATCCAGCGATGCCTTGAACTCATCGAAGTTCTCGCAACGATCCGCGATGAATTTCTGATCCGCCAGCCCCTCATCGACGATGACTTTCATCATGCCCATGAGAAGGGCTACATCGGTCCCGGAGCGATGCCGGAGCCAGATATCGGCGATATCGCAAAGCTCGATGCGACGGGGATCGGCCACGATGAGATTGCCGCCCTTCTTGACCGCCCGCTTGATTTCGAGAGCGATCACCGGGTGATCGGCGGTAGTGTTAGTCCCGATGGCGAAAATGCATTTGGCATCGCCGATTTCCTCAATGGAATTGGTCATGGCGCCGCTGCCGAAGCTCGTGGCCAGACCGGCCACGGTGGGGGCATGTCAGAGGCGCGCACAGTGATCGACGTTGTTCGTCCCCATCACCCCCCGCGTGTATTTCTGGAAGACGTAATTGTCCTCATTGGTGCATCGGGCCGAGGCGATGGCCGCGAACTGATCGCCCTTGTAGCCGCCGAGTTTGCTCGCCACCAGACTCAGCGCTTCCTCCCATGTAGCCTCAACGAACTGGCCGTCCTTCTTGATGAGAGGAGCCGTCAAACGGGCGGGATCGGTCACGAAGTCCATACCGAACTTGCCCTTGACGCACGCCTGCCCCTTGTTCGCCGGACCCTTGGGATCGGGTTCCACCCGGGCGATCCGGTTGTTCTTGACCTCCATGGTAAGCTGGCATCCCACACCACAATAGGGGCATGTGGTGGCCACTACCTTGTCGGGCATGCCCATCCATCGGGCGCCGCGTTCGGTGAGCGCGCCGACCGGGCACACATCCACGCACGCCCCGCAGAACTTGCAATTGGCGTGTTCAAGCGTCTCGCCAAAAATCGTGCCGATGACGGTCTCGCTGCCGCGATGGGTGAAGGCAATCGCCCCCACACCCCGCACCTCCTGGCATACCCGCACGCACTTGCCGCAGAGAATGCAGAGGTTGTAGTCGCGAGCGATGAGGGGATCATCGTAAACGGGAAGGTTCCGGTATGCGTAGGGGGCCTTGAGCCCATCCAGACCTACATAGGCCACGACTTTCTGAAGCTCGCAACGCTTGTCCTTAGGGCAGGTGACGCACCGTTCGGCCACCGATACGGTGCGAAGACACACATCAAGCGGGCCGCAGATTTCCCGGCGATGGCACGTCAGACACTCATGCGGGTGCTTGGAAAGGATGAAATCCAGAATGGTTCTCCGCATCTTGGTGATCTCGGGGGTTACCGTCCGAACAATCATGCCGTCTCGAACGGGCTCGGTACAGGCGGTGACCGGCGCCTTCTGGCCCTCGATCTCCACAAAGCAGAGTCGGCAAGCCCCGAACGGGAGTTCGATATCAGCAATGGCGCAGAGGTTGGGAATGTAGATTCCGTTATCGAGCGCCGCCTCAAGTATCCGCTTCCCTTTCTGGGTTTCGACTTTCCTTCCGTCAATGGTCAACGCTATCATGGTCGCTACCTCACTTCACGATTACGGCATCAAGTTTACAGGCATCGTAACACGTCCCGCATTTGATGCACTTCTCCTGATCCAACTTCACCGGCTTCTTCTTTTCGATCAGAGTCACCGCACCCACCGGGCAATTCTTGGCACACAGACCGCAGCCCTTACACTTCTCTTCGTCAATGGAGAAGGTGATGAGCGCCTTGCACGCCCCGGCAGGGCATTTCTTCTCGTTGATGTGGGCATCGTATTCGTCTCTGAAGTAACGAATTGTTGAGAGAACCGGGTTCGGCGCCGACCTTCCAAGGCCACAGAGGGAGGTCTGAATGATGGTCCTAGACCACTCTTCAAGAAGCTCGACATCGCCCGGCTTGCCTTCGCCGCGGGTAATGCGTTCAAGGACTTCGAGAACGAGTTGCGTGCCGATGCGGCACGGGTTGCACTTGCCGCAGGATTCATCCTGGGTGAAGGTGAGGAAGTACCGCGCGATATCCACCATGCACGTCCGCTCGTCCATCACCACCATGCCGCCGGAACCCATGATCGAACCGGCCTTGTCCAGCGAGTCGAAATCGACCGGCAGATCGAGTTGACTTGCGGGGAGACACCCGCCGGAAGGCCCGCCCGTTTGCACCGCCTTGAACTTCCGGCCTCCCTGAAGTCCACCGCCGACATCGAAGATGATATCCCGAAGCGTGGCGCCCATCGGCACTTCCACGAGTCCGCTGTTGGCGATCTTGCCCGTGAGGGCGAACACCGCCGTGCCGGGGCTATTGGGCGACCCGATCCCGGCAAACCACTTGCCGCCATTGAGCATGATGAGCGGAATCACCGCAAACGACTTCACATTGTTCAGAACCGTGGGCATTCCCCATAGTCCGGATTCGACCGACCGCGGCGGCTTCACGCGGGGCATGCCGCGCTTCCCTTCGATGGAGTACATGAGCGCGCTACCTTCGCCGCATACGAACGCGCCGGCGCCTTCCCGGATTTCCAAACTGAAGTTGAATCCGGTGCCGAGGATATTCTTCCCCAGAAAGCCTCTTTCCTCGGCCTGTTTGATGGCGATGCGCAAGCGCTTGACCGCGAGCGGGTATTCCGCCCGAACATAAATGTACCCCTGCGAACTCCCGATGGCGTAACCGCAGATAATCATCCCCTCCATGACGGTATGGGGATCGGCCTCAAGCGTGCTGCGATCCATGAATGCGCCGGGGTCGCCTTCATCCGCATTGCACACGACGTACTTGGGAGTTCGCTTGGACTTCTTGGCTTCGGTCCATTTCTTCCCCGTAGGGAACCCGGCTCCGCCGCGGCCCCGGAGATTCGAGGTAGTGACTTCTTCGATGACCTGATCCGGGGTCATTTCCTTGAGAGCCCTGGTAAGCCCCTTATATCCGCCGGCTGCAATATAGTCATCGATACTCTCGGGATTAACATGGCCAAAATTACGCAGCACAAGGCGATGCTGCTTTTTGTAGAAGTTGATATCCTGATAGCGCGGTATGGCCTGCTTGGTGGTGGGATCTTTGTAGAAGAGGCGCTCCACCGGCTTGTGATCGCGCAGGTGAGACTGAACGATCTCAGGGGCATCCTTCTCCTTCACATTGCAGTAGAAGATACCTTCCGGTTCAACTATCACAATGGGCCCGCGCTCACAGAAGCCATGGCATCCGGTGAGTTTGACTTCAACCTTCTCCGCCAGCCCTTGGGCGGCGAGTTCCTTCCTCAGGCCTTCGGTGATCTGAATGGATCGGGAAGAGACGCATCCCGTCCCCTGGCAAACGAGAACGGTGCGCTTGCCCCCGTTGGTGCCCGGCGAACTCTCATGATGGGTCATACTAGTTGCCTCCTTTGCGGGCGGCAAATGTATCGGTCACTTTTCCCGGAGTCATCTGTCCAAACGTGTCCTCATCGATCACCATAGCCGGGGCCAGTGCGCACGCCCCGATACAAGCCACGGTCTCAAGGGTATATTCAAGATCGGGCGTGCTCTCGTTTTCCTCAATGCTCAAATCCCGTTTCACCTGATCGAGAACCGCACCCCCACCCCTCACATGGCAAGCCGTCCCGCGGCACACGCGCACAACGTGGCGCCCTCTGGGCTTGGTGCGAAACTGCGCATAGAACGTGATAACGCCGTAGATCTCTGACGGTGATATTCTAAGTGTCTTGCTGATCTCCTCTATGGCCTCTCGAGGCAAATAGCCCAATTCCTCTTGGACCTTCTGAAGGACCGCGATCGTGGTCCCTTTCCTTCCCTTAAAGGGAGCGAGCACCGGAGCCAACTGGCTTTGCATAGCTACCTCCACGGTTCACACTGAAAAGGGGAGCCGAACAATCGCCGGCTCCCCCTATGATTGTCCCAGTTTCATTCGCAGTGAACCCGTCTCATACGAGTACAAAAGCTATCCGGCATGGATAGCCCAAACCGACTGATTTTACCATAGCGTCGTCGGCCCGAACAAGCATATCACTCGTGGCTCGAACTAGGCATTTCCACTTAATGGCCAAGCAACGGGGGCCGAAATATCCCGCACAATGAGAAAGGCCGGGTCCCTGGGGAAACCCGGCCTTTCTCAGGACTACTGATATTAGAGGAAGCACCTGATCGGTGCCAGACCGATCGGAGCCCCCAATGTTACATCTCAAACGAACCAAGTCAATTCTAGGCTCCGATTCAGATCCGGACAATAGCCGGAAAGTCCGAAAACAAGTGGGAAAATGGGGGTAGACCCCAAGGTGAGGATCGGGGAAACCCTACCTTTAGGTCGCATCAAAGACAACCCACCCCGATCCCTCGAATCCAACCTCCGCCCACCCGTGGGCTTGACTCTCATAGACCGCTTGCTCGCCTTCACCCGGCGCTACGAAATAGCCTGCGCCAAGACGTGAAGGGAGTCCCGAAGCACGTGCCAATATCACGAAGGCCGAGGCAAAATTCCCGCAAACGCCTTCCTTGGATTCAAACAGGAACCAATCGTTCGGTTCCCGATCAGATGGGGCCGGAGCAAAATCCGCATCGTAGGTGTAGTGCAGTCTGAGGTAAATCTCTATGGCCCTTGCCTTTTCGAATGGAGTCGCAAAATCCTCGGTGATTCCGAGGGAAAGCTCTCGCACTCTTTCTGAGATATTCTCCGGCAGTTTCAGACAGCGGGCATCATCGATAACCAGCGCTTCGTTCAGCCGGTCTCGCGGAAAGTCCTGATGGCTTCGGGCAACTTCAGAAGGACGAAGGAGCAGATCGCCATCGCCACCGTAGACGACAAACTCGAGATACTCTCCCTCAATTCTTTCGAGTCTCCACTCTTCTCCGTCATAAACAATCCCCACCGCACCCCTCAGATATCGGGCATCAGGGCCACTTTCCACCATGAACAGGGGGGTATTGGAAGGAGGCGGGGCAGTCCCCAAGGATAGCCTCCCGGACTCGCTGCCCAATTGTGACGGGGAAATGCCGATTGGCCCGGGGCCCACCCACAGGAGTATCGTCACCACTACCAACAGGAGAGTGAGGCAGTGGACAACCTCCTCGCCACGCGAATGCGAGGGGAACGCGGGCTCAGAATAGGGTGAGCGTCTCATTTGAGGCAAGCATACTCTACCAAGGTAAATATGCCGGTAAACGCAGGTAAAAAGCGTGTCAATGGAAGGTAAACACTGGGGACCAATTGCTCACTCCGCCCGATCGGACGGGGGACGGTCCGGGCAAGCCGGAGAGGAAAGTATTGCCTCAGAAGTGGAGCAACACGTACCCGGTCGGCCGGGGCCTTGCCGGCACAGGCAACAGCGGCGATGAGCACCCCTTCGCGAAAAGGCTCTCACGCATTGCTCAGAGATCGTTCTGCGGGTGAAAACTCAGAGTAATTTTCTCCGTAAACGTCTTGGAATCGTCATTCGTGCTGGCCCTCCTGATGAGCCGGTAAGCAAACCGATCCGTGACGATGATATCGGTTTGAATCTCATCTCCTTCCGCGGACGCGGTGCGGAGCGCGTGGGCGGGTACGAGGCCGTTCGGGAAGACGTAGAAACGCGTCTCGCCCCCCCTGGCGCACAATCCGGTGGCCAGATCAGAGGCAAGCTCCTTGGCCGGATAGTTGCATGCGATGCGAGCCTGGGCCTCAATCGTCAGGCGACATTGGGGATAACGGGAAGAAGCCACTTCAACGGTCGAATCGGATACCTCCCGCACTTGCAGACGATCTCGCGCACCGTCATCCCAGAGAAATTCGCGATCAAACCGATATCCGTATTTCCGGTTCAAATAGATGTTCTCGTCCAACCGCCCCAAGGCTTCAAGCGATTCGTCCCCCTTCGTAAAGAAGCCAAACAAATCCAGGCCTATCTGGCTTTCCTCCTCCCCACCGGAGCCACACCGCCCGGCCTCTTGAAAGGCCTCGAGCGCCTCTTGCATCCTTCCGAGCTTGGTAAGGCACAGGCCTCGATTGTACCATGCATCCGCATCGTCCGAGGTGAGAGCGAGTATCCGGTCAAACGACTCAAGCGACTCCTCGATCCTGTCCAATCGGCTGAGCATCTTCCCCCGCTCGGCCCAGGCATCAATGCCCACCGGATCCATCCGGATCGCTTCCTCAAAAGCCTCCAGAGCCCGGGTCCACTCACGTGCCCCGGCGAGTTGCCGACCTCTGGCCAGGATTTGTCCAAATTCGGATTCAGTCATCGTAGGGGGATTATAGCAGAATCAGGGCAGTTGCGGAATCACAAAGTGAGTATACAACGAAGAACAACTGCGGGGGATTGAACACTTGAACCGTAGGGTCACGGGATCGAGGGCCTGATACGCGAATGGGAGGGCGAAACTACCTGTGCCGTGCCAACGCCGGGTTAAATCTCCGCCGTTGGCACGGCATGCTCCATATGCCTGAGGATTCCAAAAGGATATCAGATTGCCAACTGCGGTCTAGTCACCCGGCTTGGCCAGGCTGATGCCCGCGCGAACAGCCTGAACAATCGCTGCCGGAGCGGTGAAGTTGGCCATCATACGCACAACGTCGTTCAGGTTGGTACCCATACCATCCCACACATCATTGAGCGGTGAAAACACGCCCGGGGAAGCGGTACCGACTACCACCAGAGCGATGGCCGCGATCAAATAGGGCATAACCTCTCTGCCGGTGATGTTCAAGAAGCCCACGATCAGGCCCATGATGAACAACGCCAGTGCAAAGCCGCCATTGTCAGGCCACCATATGCCCGCTATGACACAGATGATGTACCCTATCAGAAACGATCCGGCCCCTGCGAACCCCAACAACTGAGTCATTCCTCCACCCTGCTGTTTCTCTGCCATGCGCTACCTCCTTTCTGCCAATCTGGTAACTATAGATATCACTATCTGTATCCGTTGTCAATCCTCTCTTGCCCGGCATCGCCAGTGAGAGAGCCGCTCCGATGAAACGCCGGTTGATTCCGCCATCAAAAGAGGATAGAATACCCCCAAAGTACGCAATCCCGTATCTCAAGGAGGATCAGACAATGGCGGGACAGGTTGAGGGAAAAGTGGCCCTGGTCACCGGCGCGGGTTCGGGCATTGGGCAGGCTTCCGCACTGGCGTTTGCAAGGGAAGGTGCCAGAGTCGTGGTCAACGATATTTCCGTCGAAGGCGGCGAGGAAACCGTCAAGATGATCAAGAACGCCGGCGGCAAGGCCACGTTCATCAAGGCCGATATGACCCGCGCCGACGAGATCGAGATGATGATCCGGAAGACCGTGGAGACCTACGGCCGGCTCGATTGCGCCCACAACAACGCCGGTATCGATGGCGATACCGCCCTCACAGCCGATTGTTCCAGAGAGAACTGGGATCGGGTGATTGCGTTGAACCTCACCGGCGTGTTCCTGTGCATGAAATACGAGATACCCCAGATGCTCAAGCAAGGCGGCGGAGCCATCGTCAACACCGCATCGACGATGGGTGTCGTGGCCCATCAGAACGTTCCCGCCTATGTGGCAAGCAAACACGCCGTGGTCGGGCTCACCAAATCGACGGCCCTCGGCTACGTCAAGAGCGGCATCCGGGTCAATGCGATATGTCCCGGCAACACCCATACGCCTCTATTCGACCACGTTATTGAGAGACTGCCCGAAGTGTACAATGCTCTCATGGCCGCAACGCCCATCGGAAGGCTTGCCCAGCCGGTGGAGATCGCCAACGCGGTGGTCTGGCTGTGCTCCGATGCCGCCTCTTATTGCACCGGCCATGCCATGGTTGTGGATGGCTGCTACAGCATCCAGTAGCCCGATCGAGCGAAGCGCATTCCAATTCTGTGTGGACTCCCATCAACAGAGGAGACAGTGATGATCGAAGTCACCCTTACCTATGATTTCCTGCACGGCATGGATCGGAAAGCCTATGATGAGTGGGCGAAGAAGGCGATCGTAGCTCTCTTGAAATCATCGGGGATCGTCGAGTTCAGAGCCAATCGCAATCTCATGGGTTCCCCTCAGGTACGCCTCGTGGCAGTGTGGGGCCACCTGAGCGATTGGGCCAGATTCGCTGAAAGCGCGGAATGGCCCGGCATATTCGATGAACTCCGCGCCAAGTTCGCCACAAACGTCACCATGCAAATATGGGGACCGTCACCGGTAGCACCGGAACCCCTGCGGCCCCCGAAGTCGGCTTGACACTCAGGGGGAGGATGCTATCATGGAACCGAATCAACCACTGCCGGATTGAATTTTGACTGAACTCGATTCTCT
>Ga0194113_10004688_pt1 | contig 17842 bp, 9 predicted proteins | sample TA2MahC200mmetaG_FD_146193 | JGI IMG/M metagenome (GOLD analysis project Ga0194113, IMG submission 146193) | Freshwater microbial communities from Lake Tanganyika, Tanzania - TA2015017 Mahale Deep Cast 200m | ecosystem: Environmental > Aquatic > Freshwater > Lake | place: Tanzania: Lake... | reverse complement strand
GTTGCTTTTGATTTTCAAACTTTGTTTCATCTGCAGCAGTAAATTGATGCTTTAGATACATGCGCTCAACGCCATCATAATGACGCTCACGATAGTATTGAAGAGCATCATCAATTGCATCTTCAATTTGATCGTCGTCTACGTTAATTTCCAGAACTGGGAACCCCAATTGTCTTAAACAATAGTTCCTTAGCTCGGACCTACTGGCAGGTTGAGCCATAAAAAAATACCCCTAGTTTCCTAGGGGTATTTATAATTTATTTGATTATTCAAATGCTGGGAATGACTTTGCCCAGTTTGGATTAAAAGATTCAATATCTTCTCTTGTTGTTAAAGCATTCAATAATGCCTCTTGCTCATTATTTTTATCTCTTACAGATTGTCTATAAATTGCAATCTTTCTCATTTCGTCATTATTACCATTTGCAGCATCAATTTCTAATGCTTTTTTTTCTTTGTTCTCTAATGGTTCAATTAAGTCAGTTACATAAGATTTAATTCTTGATACAATACGCTTCTTTTCATTGACCAATGAACGTTGTTCTACTTCTTCGTGGAAAAGTCGTTCTTGTTCTTCAACAGTTTTACCTGGAAATTTGTTTACGACAGTACCATCTTCTGCTAAAGTTAAAGCAGAAATGAAGTCAACTGATGGATCAAAATTATACTCAATATAATTTTTTACAGAATCTGCGTCAGTTAATTCTGGAAGTTCTTCATATAGAGTAACTGATTCTAATCCAGAATGGATTTGGAAGTAAAGATATGCCATTTTTATTAAGTACCTTATTCCTATTTATTTGATGTTTGTTTCTGTTTGCGTATTGAATAGAGAAGTATTGTAGAACGCTGGAATAATAGTCGGATAATCTGTACTATTACCCATTGTATCAATAAGGTAAGTACTGAAGCTAGTGTCTAGATTTAGAGTGGCACCATCATTGAGAGTATGTAAATAATAATCAATTTCAATTGATTTATGGTATAGTCCTGGACCATCAGCATTGTAAGAAGATGTATAGAACATACTATTCAATCCAATTGGACACATATTTCTTCCGTGACTGCTGTCATTGATTTGGAATTTAATAAATTTACCATCAGAAACTCTTACAGCAATCCAAAAAATCCCAGCACCATAGTAGTAAGATGGGCAATACATCCATACATACTTACCACTTGTAGATACTTGCCATCTTGAACCAAATCTATTTCCTTGCTCATATCCATAGGATGTGGTGTAGGTGCCGTTCCATAGTACGCCTTCAAACGTACCATTTGCATTCCATCTTTGGACAACACAACCATTACTTGGAGTCATTGTGAAGGTAACAATTTTTTCATTATCACAGAGAACTGGAATTGATCTGTAATAAGATTCTTGAGCACTACTATAACTACTCATTCCATTTAAAGTTGAATCATATAGAGCTCTATTCGCAGTATTTTGGAAGAAATTGTAGAGAGTTCCACCTTGATTGGCGCTATATGCGTTTGATCTCTCTGCTAATCCATTATAAACGTTACTTGAATTCAATGCATATGCTCTCAAGTTTGGAACGTTATTCCATACATGAGGTCTAATTTTTCTATCACTTGTGTTATGTTCCATAACTACAAGTTTATTTAATTTTTTATTATAGCAGAGAGATCCATACATCCCATTATAATTAGATCCACCTTGAATAGGAATATTGAATCTATTAATACCAGATTGCTGAGTATCTAGATAATATCTGTTAGCACTTCTAGATGCAACACATAGTAGAGTTCCTGTAGTACCGTTGTTTTCTCCAAAGATAGCATAATCCTGATCTGTTTCGTTTGCTAAAACACCAACATCTCTGAATGCATTTCCACGATACTGTCTTCCAGCATCACCAATCACCCAACCAGAAGTTTTTGAATATTCATTTGTTGAGTGAAAATTCTGGTGACCGAGATATCCAACATTACATGTATTATTGCAATACTCGGAACTACTAGATGGACTACTCTGAGTCTCCATGAATGCACTACCTGCATAGTTGTTGTAAAATTCTGGAGAGTATGATGTATATGTTCTAAATCTATTATAAGCAGAGTTACCATCACCACCATAGAATGAATTAAATTCTAAGTTGTGGTTGTACGTCAACCAACCAGCACCATATGTACCATGTTGACACGTATAGACTGAAAAACATGGTTGTGCATATGGATCCTGCAATTTTGAGGATACTGTCACTGGTTTTGTAGAAACGGTTCTTGCCATTTTTATTCTCAGTTAATCTGTGAGTTTATCTATCTTGAGTATTTATAATATACTTTTTAAAATGCATCAGCATCAAATTTCACAATTTCATCTATGGTTGTGAGAGAATTTAATAATTGCTCATGTACATTACCGCGATCTCTTACTGATTGCCTTTCTGCAAATAAAATATTAGAAGCATCGGTATTTCCATTAATTAGATCTAAATCTTTTGCTCTTGTAATTTTCCACTCAGAATCTTTCAATTTATTCTTTACTTTTGATTTGATTTGTTGAATCTTTGCTTTTTTTATCTCTTCAAGATAAGTATCTGCTCCTTCTTTTTCAATCAATTCTTTTTGCTCTTCAACACTTTTTCCTGGAAATTTGTTAATCAATTCCGAACCATCTTCGGATGGAACTAAAGAAAGTGAATAATCTACAGATGGATCATAGTCTTGTTCAAAAACTTGAAGATCTTCCATATTACCAGGATACTGAATATCCTGCTCATTTTCATACCACCCAACAACGGTATTTGTAGATTTTCTAAAAACTAAAAATGTCATTGTTATTTACCTCAACTAATTGATGGAAGATGTGGTTCTGTAAACAGTGCAGTATCATATAGTGCTGGAATAATGTATGGATATGCTGTACTGTAAGTTCCACACTCCAGTGTAGTATTCATCCAGTGAGAGTCTAGATTAAAAATCGCTCCATCGTTTCTGATAGCAAATTCATGTGGTAAATTAACTGTTCTATAATACAATCCATTACCACTATTGGTGTTTGCACTATATACCCACATCATATCCGATTTCCCAATTGGGCAACAGGATCTTCCATAAGTCTGATCTTGAGTTGTGAATCTCAAGAATTTGCCATCACTTACTCTAATAGCAGAAATATATGCTCCAGATCCATAATAGTAAGATGGACAATATCCAAACAAGTATTTTCCATCACTTGTTACTTGCCATCTTGCACCAAATCTAATTCCTTGCTCATATCCATAAGATGTAGTCCAAGATCCTCTGTATAAAACTCCACTTGGAGCACCAGCAGAACTCCACTTATAAACTAAACAACCATCACCTGGAGTCATTTGGAAAACTGTAACACTATCGTCATCATTTAGAACAGGAATACATCTCAAGTTTGCTTCTTGAGTTGATGAATAAGTATTAGTATTAAAACTATTTACCGTGTATACAGTTCTATTTGCAGTATTTTGGAAATAATCATGCAAATATCCTACATTGCTAGTATGTGCAGTATAACTATCACCTAGAGTTTTATATTCTTCTGTTGCACGGTTATGTGCAATCAATCTTAAATCTGGAACATTATTCCAAATGACAGGAGTAAGACCATAGCTTCCATTTGATTCCATAACCAAAAGTTTTCTGGTCTTTCTGTTATAACAAACAGAACCATGCATCCCTCGTCCGTTAGAACTTGCTGCTGGAATATTTACCCTGCCTCCCCAAGTTCCATTAAAAATCTTATTATAATACATCGTTGCACTTCTTTGACCAACATGCAACAGTGTTCCAGTTGTAGAATTATGCTGGGAAAATATAGCATAATCTTGGTGAGTTTCGTTGACAATAGGAGCAACATCTCTAAAAGCATAAGCTCTATATTCACTTCCATTTTGATTACCAGAACAGTTCCATCCACCAAAGTTTCCATATACGCCAGCTCTTAAGTGCGATATATGTCCAAGATAACCAACATAATTTAATCCAGATCCTCTATTGGTACTTTGGCTAGGAGTATCATCCGTTTGAATATCAGGATAGCTATTTGAACTTTCAAAAAATTGACTTGCGGAGGTGCTGTATGTTCTGAAAGAACCATATGAGGAATCACCAGTACCATGATCAGCAGAAATCAAATTCAAGTTATGATCATATAGATAATATCCACCACCATGAGAATGATGCATGGTGTATGTTGCAAAACATGGTTGTGAATATGGATTAATAGTCTTCTTTACAGAAGCAGTTGTGATTGTGGAAAGCCTTCGTGCCATTAGATTGAATCCTTGTTATTTGTTATTTAATCAGCTATCAATACCGTAAGCGGCCGCAGTGATTCCCGCAGTTGCAGCATAAACCTGGATACCAAATGTACTATCAATTAGGATACCAGTTCTTTCAAGAACACCATTAGCAACAATGGTTGTATCATATTCAATGTAATCAGTATCGGCTACTGTGGTGCTTGCTGCTAGAGCAATTCTCACTTTAATGTCTGAAGATGTGCGGTTGCATAGGTTTACTGTAGCAACCTTAAATGTACCTGATGGTGCTGGGGCAACAAGTGTTGTCCAAGTTGCAGCTGCAATGTTTAATTTTGCAAATACTCCTGATGGCATGGGTCTCTCCGTTCCTGTAAAATCGGTTTAATTTTTTTTTACGTAGATATTTATATCTTACATTGCTGCAACAAAATAATTTGCGGCAGAAATTCTATTTTGTTTTTCAACAAATGTCTTGATAGCAAGTTGTGTTGGAATTTTAGTATTACTTGCAGTAGAACCACCAAGAGCAGCATCGGTATCGCCAAGTGTTAGTCCAAACACTGTAGTACCAGTGAGGACAGTAGTTGATCCGATGATTAATGACTTGCCAGATGCAAGAGCAATACTTTCGGTGCTATTAAAAGCATTATTTGAAGACAACCAACTAAATTCTTTATTGGTTGTTCCAAGAATAGTAATACCACCAGCATCAGCTGTGAAGTTTGATGGACCACCAGCTGTTAATGTAGCACCATTTGCTGTACCAGATCCGCCACAGTTCTCAGTCAATGTTACTGTAGTTGCAGTAACACTTAGAACTTTTGCGTCTGCTCCAATCGTTACATTTCCACCACCAGATGTAATAGTAACAGCAACACCTGGAGCTAAGTTTGTTGTATCGGTAACACCAGAAATAACTGCAGATCCAGCGGCAATGTTGCCTTGGAATGTTCCAGAAGCAACCTTACCTAAAGTAATATTTCTATCTTTAGTTTCTACAGTCACAGATGAAACGGTTGTAGTAACTCCCTTAACAGTTAGGTTTCCACCAATTGTAAAGTTTCCAAGCGAACCCGACATGTTATCAACATAAGTCTTAACTGCTTTTTGCGTTGCAACTTTTTCATCACTATTTTGTGAAAGTGTTCCGTCTGTTGAAAATTCGTTAATAGATGCACCTAATTGAGCACCAATTGAACCCAGTCTAAGAGATGATAGACCAGAGAGATCAAATGCAGATGCGTCTAGAGTTGCCTTACCAGTTGCCTGTTCAACTCTGAAGTACTTACCAACTGCAAAGTTACCATCTTGGTCTGTAGAAACATAATAAACACGACCAGGGCGATCCTCAATAGTTTCGTTTGCAGGAATGTTTGGTGACAGTGGTAAGAATGGCCAGTTTGTATTCGCCTTACTTCCAGTACCGACATCAAGGAAGTCATGTGCTGTTAGACGAACTTGTGAATAACGATAGCGAATTCTGAATAGCTGTCCATCACCAGAAGGAATTACTTTTTCATCTGCAAGTAAAAGAGTTGTAATACCAGTTGTATTTGGAGTAACTGCGGTTAGTCTGAAGAATTCATTATCAATCTTGATATAATCTTCTGCCTTGAAAACAATGTTTGCTGCCTTTACCAGGATTGAAGTACTGGTATTATTGAAATCTCTAATAACTTCATCATGATTAGCAACTTTTGAAGCAAGAACCGTAACATTACTGCCAGCAGAGTGTGAAGTAGCAGTTGTTCCTTCAACACCTCTTTGAACTGTAATTAAGTTAGCGCCCTGGAATCCAGTAACTCTCATCAACTCATTATCAACAATAATATAACTAGTACCAGTCATTCCAGTAACTTGGTTGATATTAATACTAGTTGTTGCTCCGTCAATAGAAGCGCCAAGAATTGTTGGAGTCCCCGAGATCCCTTGTACATCAACATATGAGAATAGATTGATTAGTGCAGTACCAGTATGTGAATCAGCTGTTGTCCCTAATCTTGCTCTTTGAACAGTTAAAGTACCTCTACCATCTGGAGGTTGATAAGATGCGTTTGCAATAACAAAAGAACCACTATCATTATTTGTTCCGTTATCAATCAGTTCTACTGAACCTCCTTGGTCTGGAGCAGATGCTAGACCTTCAACAGTAAGCACGAATCCTTTTTGTCCAGTACGTGCATCTGTATTATTGACAAGGGTTACATAAGCATTTGATGTTGAACCAGTAACAACTTCTCCTTGCACAAAGTTTCCTTTGATTGGGAAGTAGTAAATATATCCAGATGCTGTTTGATCGTTGATGAATTCACCGACAGCACCAGAAGTACCACCAATGATTCTTTCGTTTGCTGTGAATACTCCGTTCTTTGGTTGTTGTGGATTTAGTTCTAGTCTCAAACCTCTGATATTACCATTAATGGTTGTTTCTGTATCATCATATCCTCTTGAGATACATCCATACTTACCGTATGAAGAGTTTCCAGAAACAGCACGAATCTTACCACCTCTAGTTGAAGTATAAGAAATGTGACAATAGTATGTAAAGCAGGTCACGATTTCTGTTGCTGCACCTCTGGTAACATAGAAACCAACACCACCATCCAGAATTTGTGTGTAAGCATCAAACACCATTGACTTATAGGATGGTGTTGATGAATTATCAAAGTGTTTATGTACAGCACCATCAATCATAATACCAATTGCTGCACCACCCACAGCGGTACAGTTTTGGATGTATGGCGACTTTTGTACTGGTGAATTGGGATCAAGTCTAAAATAAACACCCTTGATAGTAGCAAGATCTACGTTTTGTTCGGCGGTGCCAGCTGCAGGAACATAACCACTCATACCTTCAAAGATCATATCTCTGATTGTAGTATGCGAACCAACATAGAACATGGTTGATTCTGCATTGCTTCTGGTATCAGCAGTTACAATTGCGATGTAAGGATCGGTCTTAACAATTCCTGTCATGCTGCCATTTGATAATGCAGTTGTTGCAATACCAACTAACGTAGTAATTGAAGATGCAACGTTAGCGCAATATGGCGAGGCAGTGTCAAGTGTGATAGAGAGATCTCTTACTTGAGTTAATGTATTTCCAGTTGTTGGAGAAATAACCGTATTACGCATTACTGCGATTGCAATTGGTTCAATCTCATCAACAAGAATTATATCAACTCCAGGATTTCCAGTAATTGGGGTTGTACTGTTTACAACAGTGCTAATATAATCCCAAACTTTGTTGTTAGCGCCTGCTTTAACGTTGAATGCTAGTTTCTCAACAAATGTAGCAAGTCCTGCCTTTACAGTTGCAGCAACACCTGGTGGTTGCTGCTGTTGGCTAACCACATATCTTGCGTATGTTTCTGCAGCAATAAAATCTTTGTTTGCAATAATTAGATTTCTTGCATCTGCAGCTTGATGACTTACAATATTGATATACTTATCAGATGTAGTCCACTGTCCACCACTGATGTTTAGAAGATGAACATTGTTTACATAATCAGAATCTAAAACTTTAGCAACTTTTGTTTCATCAGCGTTTTGAATTGTATCACCAAAGAGAAGATGGGATACGTTTGTTCCTAAAGTTAAAGCTTGTAAGTCTGACTGTCCAGCAGCTGGTTTAATGATTGATGTCCTAAGGTTATCACCAATAATTGATACAAACTGAGGGATTGTAATTGGGAGAACTTCTTCATAAACACCCGCCTTCACATAAATGGTGAATGGATTATCTATAGATGGTGCGGCAGGTCCAGTTAAAGCTTTAATATATTCACAAGCATATCTTAGAGACGCAAATGCTCGTGAGATACTTCTTCCGTTATATGTGTTGTCACCTTCTTGTGTAACATAGAAAACAGGAGCAGTCTGGTTATTTGGTTCCCATCTTGGTAGGAGAGGATTTCCACCAACCGTTAGAACTTGTCCGCTTGCTTCTCTTAGTGCAGTTGGACTACCATCTCCTAAAGGTAGTGCAATTCTATTGATACCACCAGCAGCGAGATAGAGGAGGTCACCAATTTCTTGCAGAACCTGAGCAGCATTGCCACCTTGAGATAAATAATTCCAATAAATACCATTAGGATCAAGTTCTGGAGCAGTTGCAGCGCCTAGGGTATTTGAATTAATACAAATATATGAGTTACCACTTCTGTTTACTACATCTCCAAGTTGATAGACAGAAGTTGAACTCCATTGACCATTCCAGTTAAATCCTTCAAGAACAAGATCCCAGAATCTTGTATTTGTTGGTACTGGTCTATAAGTTACAGTTCCACCAGTTGCACCGACAGCTGTTTCTGCTGCTGCATATGTGAATCCTGATGTAGTGCAAGTAAGAACTCTGAATGTTCCATTATATCCACCTACAGAAACACCAGCAATCGTTACTTGATCTCTAATTCCAAATGGAGCAGTTGGTTGAGTAGTTGTGAATGTTACTGTTACTGTACCATTTTGACCAGCAATAGAACCAATGGTGTAAGTTTCATTGTTTGTAGTTACTCTACATGCATAGTTATTACCACCAAATTTTACAGTATTACCTGGCTCATATACATCAATAAAATTATAATCACCCTGAGATAAGTAACCAGTTGTTAAAACTTTCCAATATGCTGTATTAGTATTTGGAGCAATATTTATTGAGTTTTGTTCGGCAACATACGTATAACCACCAAAAGTTACAACATCTCCTTTCTGATAAGTTGTTGTGCTATTCCACGTATCCTCAAATTTCAAACCTTCAGCATAAAGTGTAAATGAGGAGAATGCAAAATCTGTTACACCTGATGTGTGTCCTAAGATGCAACGATAAATTGAGTTGCCATATTTTACTAAATCGTTGATAGCATACCAAGTGTTAGCAGTCCAGTCTTCTCTGTTTCTGAGACCTTCTGTGTGGAGCTGCCACTTTGATATATCATTGGTATAAAAAAGATTTTGATTTGTTGAAGAAGTGTGGTTTACTACGCAAACATAAGAGTTTGCACCATACTTAACAATATCGTCAATGACATAAGCAGTGGACGCCACCCAATCGCCGCGCCACTTAAACTTTAGTCTACCGAGTCTAAAATCTGCCATTTTTAAAATCCTTACTTAGGTCCTTGAGTGTTGTGATCATATGTTTTATTTAGTCTTGCGACTAAGTATCCATCGTCGTCAATAAAATATGTCAAACGTCTAAAATCAAATCTGAACTGTTGATATTTATCATATGGATCGTTTGAAAATTGTTTTGCCACATTCGGCGTAGCTTCAACGTATTCGTTACCTTGGAGGAAATCGGTGTATTCTTCTCCATTGGTTTTGTGAAAATCAAAAACTACATCTTCTGTGGATCTTGCTACAGTATAATATAACATACCATCGCTATCTCTACGAAGAGCATGGACGGTAAAATCATTTGACTGTGCAACTGATTGTGAACCAGATGCTGTGCTTGCGCTGAGATATAAACTCATGCTAGGATCCTCCAGTAATTTCCATCCCAAATAAATTGAACATATAAACCAGCTACATCTAAAATAAATGTGGAATCAATATTTCCAAATTTATTTAAAAATTGCTGTCCACCACTTGTTGTTAACGTAACATTATTTATAGCCCAGGTCGCTTTAAAATCAATTAGTTCTAACATATCTCCGACATGAGGAACAACCCCAGCAGATTCGTATGGCATATTTAATGACAATGAAGACAATGAAGTATCTAGTAGATACCTAACTCCACAAGAAAGATTTCCGTTAGTATCAACAACTTCCCATCTTGCTCTTAGAAGTTCAAATCCTCCAATATCACTACCGTCATGTATAACAGCAGTTTTTTTGTCAGTATCAACTGTAATTTCTGCAAGTGCTCCAGTAAATAGAGCATGTTCAGGGGTCGTGCCTTTTCTAAATTGTACCTGAGTGGTCATTATTTACGCACAGTTTTTGCTCAAATGTATTTATATAATTAGATAATCCAGATAAATGTTCTTGGTGGCTGGAAGAGTTCAACTTGAATGAATGCATTTCCATCAATATGAATAGTACCACTGCCTTGATATGGAGCACGACCAAGTTTTTCCTTGGCATTACTGAAGGAGAATAGTGTTCCAGTTCCAACGTAATTGCGTAAACGGATGTCAACAGAATCACCTGTAACCAGAATCTTAACAAATGGTTGTTCTGCAAATGTGAGTAGTGGATCTCCACTTGTTCCAGTAATTCTAATCTCACCAAGAGTTCCAACTTCTTTGAATGTACTCTTCTCTGAAATACGTTCTCCATTGAAGGAGAACAGTAAATCTCTTTCATCTGGATTGAAGGTAAGAGATTCCGCAGCACCACGGAATACGGGAATGGTTCCAAATCCAATAAAGTCTCTTGCTCTTGTAGTATGGGCATCTCCATCAACTGGAATGATTCCTTGACCTTGATGTGCAAGAGTAATAAGTACCTTAGACTGCCCAGAGATACCAAAGATTCCACCTCTGCTAATTTCTCGGGAAGTTCTTTTCTCTGATTTTCTTGTTCCGTTGAATGAGAACAATAGTTGTCTTTCGTCTGGGTTGAAGGATACAGACTCGGAAGAACCAGATAGTTTTCTGAGAGATCCAGTGCCGATATAATTTTCGGTGTTCTTTTCTGTTCCAGACCCAACAAACTTGAATAGACCATCTTTTGTTTGTGGAGCAACTGTGGTAGATTCTGATCCTCCAGAGAATGTGAATAGAGATCCAGATCCAATATGACGTAGAGCAGAAGTAACATATCCATCTCCAGAAATGGATACTTGAATTTCTGGTTGTTCTGCAAATGTAAGAATTGCATTTCCAACAGTTCCAGAAAGACGTAAAGTTCCTCCTTTGCTGATCTCTCTGACAAGAATTTTTTCTGCAAGTTCTCCAGTAAAGGAGAAGAGAATTTGATTCTCTTCTGGATTAAATGTAATAGATTCAGCAGATCCGCTAATCGCAAAGATATTACCAAATCCGATGTTATTGACAACAAATCTGGCAAAGGATTCTCCAAATATAAATACGGATCCACTTCCCTCATGAGCAAACGATCTAATGAATAGACCATCACCAGTAACATCAACTTCAATCTGTTTTGTTTCAGCAGCACCAAAGGACTCTACTAACTGACCAGAGAATGAGAATAGTAATTGTCTTTCGTCTGGGTTAAAGGATACAGATTCTGCGGATCCAGCAAACGCGAAGATATTTCCAGAACCAATGTTATTAACAACAAGTTTATCAGTGGAATTACCAAAGAACTTAATATCTGCGACGACTTCTGGAACAACAGCAGAAGACTCAGTTGCTCCGCTAATTCCAAAGAGAGATCCAGATCCGACATGAGTATTGGTAATTCTTTCTCCAATTTCACCATTGAATGAGAAGAGAATTTCATTCTCTTCTGGATTGAATGTAATAGATTCAGCAGATCCGCTAATCGCAAAGATATTACCAAATCCAACATTATTTGAAATATAGCGAATACCAACTGTTCCACTGATTGAAACAACACCAGATCCTGTCCATTTTGGTTGATAGTCATATGTCTGGAAGTCGCTGAGAGCTCCTCTACGAATTCTAATCGGATTATCAATACCAACATATGCCTCTGTGTGCTTCTCGCTGCTAATTCCTCCAGCAAAGGAGAAGAGGATTTGATTTTCGTCTGGATTAAAGCTAACAGATTCTGCAGCACCAGATAGTTTTCTAAGAGATCCAGATCCAGCAAATGCTCTGGTTCTGTCTGTATCTGCATCTCCAAGAATACTAATATTGCCAGTTGCTGGATAATTTGGAATAAAGAATACTGGGAAGGCATTTCCAGATAGTTGAATCTCTGTTCCTTCTTCTGGTGGATTTGCGGAGAAGACTTCTTCTGCTGTGCCAAAGAACTTAAGATCAGTTGTGATATCTGGTGGATTAAATCCAACACAATCCGAACTACCAGAGAATCCAAATAGCGAACCAGCGCCAATATAACTTTGTACAAGTGCATTGGCAGATTCTCCAAATATGAAGACTGTACCAAATGGTTGTTCTGCAAACGTGAGAATTTGTGGAGTCGTATCTCCAGATAGTTTGATCTCTGTTCCTTGCTCTGGTGGATTTGCGATGAACGATTCTGTGGAAGAACCAAAGAACTTAATATCTACTCTAAACGCAGGAAGATCAATAGTTCTGGAGAATGAAGTTCCGATAAATCCAAACAGTCCACCAGAACCATGGAACTTACGTGCTCTTGTATTATCACTGGAACCACTGATAATAATGTTGACGAGAGGTTGTTCCGATAGAGTAACAAGTACAGAAGAACCATCAAAGGTGAATAGATCACCGTGACCAAAGTATTCTGTAGAGAAGCTTTCCTTTTTATCTCCAGTAAATCTGAATAGAATTTGATCTTCTGGTGGATTTGCAGATAGTGCTACGTGAGCAGAACCGCTGATGTTAGAGATTGATCCGCCAGTTGGTGGAGCAAGTACTCTTGCTCTTTCGGCACCCTGGGTGATTGTAATTGTACCAGAACCATAGTGTGCCTGACTAAAGATTGGAACACCAGCGCCTCTGAAGAAGAATAGTACTTGTTCTTCATCAGGAGAGAATGTAAGAGTTTCTGCAGATCCACCAAAGTAAGAGAGATTTCCAGATCCAGGATGGAGAAGACTGAATACTGGAATTCCATCACCATAAATCGTTCCAATAGATCCTTCAACAAGATATGGAGGTGTGAAGAAGACATTTGCACTAACATCATCAGCAAATTTAATTACACCAGATCCAATTTCAGATGATGGAGTGAGGGATTCTGAAGCACCTCCATTGAATAGAGCAATAATACCAAATGGAGATAAGAAACCAGTTCCATCAAGAATATGTCCGTAATCTCTTGCATTATCTGCAAACGCAGAAACAAGACCATAATCTTCAAAGTTTGATGCCTGTAAGAGTTGAGGAATAATTCTATAGGTAATTCCTGGTACAATAGCAAGAGTAGTTCCAGGAGGAACCTTTGTGCAACCTGTTGTTGAAACAGTATTAGAACTTATTACTCCAGAAACATTTACACACGAAAGAGTATTGATATTAGCAATGTAACCATAATCAATTTCTGGTTCGTCCTTGGCAAGTCCCAGATCATAAACTTCTGTGTGTTTCTCATGAGACTCTTCAAGATTGAGCCACTTCAGTTGAACACAACCAAGTTTTGTATGTCCAGTGTAGTAATCTAAGTTGCCAAGATTAATATATTCATTGCAAATTTCATACGCATCAAGAGTATAATTTGCAAGTTCGCTTAACTCGTATGTTTGTGGTTTTCTTGGTAGAAGTGTAATCTTACCAGATCCAATATAATCATATAATGTTTTTTCTTGACCACCAGCAATAGCAAATAGATTACCAGTACCAATATTACTATGAGTTAGTAGTGGATCACTACTTGTTCCTGTAATTCTGATATCCGTCGTGATATCTGGTGGATTGAATGTAGCAGATTCAGAACTACCAGAGAATGTAAATAGATTTCCGTTGCCAAGAGTAATTGCAGTAACACCAATCGTTGCAAATCCTATGATATCAAATAGACCACTAGCAGCATTGGAGAATGCAACAATTTCTGCTGCTCCGCCAAATTCATTGATAGAACCATCACCAATGTATCTCGCATCAAGTGGAATTCTTGCAACACCAGTAATCTTAATAGGATCTGGATCTGCAATCCATCTTGCAACATATTGATTTTCGGAAACACCCGTGATATCAAGTTGTCCATAGATACATCCAGGCATTCCATCTTGAATGGTGCCAAGAATCCATCCATAATCAACCACTGGGTCGTACAGTTCTGATACTAATCCATAATCTTCATAGTTTTGTGGAACAGTAAGTTGACTTGGAATTGTATATGTTACGCCAGGAACAATTTCAAGAGTAGTTCCAGGAGGAACCTTAGTACAACCTGTTGTTGAAACAGTATTAGAACTTATTACTCCAGAAACATTTACACAAGAAAGTTGTTGATTACTTCTAGTAACTATTAATCCATAATCAAGATCTAGGAATGGTACAACAGATTCACAGTCATAGACATATGTTCTAGACTCTTCAAGTTTATTAAATGCAAATAGACTTCCTGAACCAATATAACTATAAACGGAAGATTCGGTAGAACTTTGTAGTGTAAATAGATTACCAAATCCAATTTCTCTATAAGTAAGTAATGGATCACCACTTGTTCCTGTAATTTTGATATCCGTCGTGATATCTGGTGGGTTTACAAACGCTGTTTCTGTTGCTCCAGAGAATCCAAATAGAGATCCATCACCAATTGTAATTGCTGTAATACCAATTGAGGAATCACCGTTAATTTTAAACAAACCACTTGATATTTCAGCAACAGCAGATGTCTCTGCAGATCCGCTAAGAGTCTTAATGAATCCTGTTCCATATTCAGTAATATCAAGTGGAACACGTGCTTGTCCAGCAATGTCAATGTTTCCAGAACCAATCCAAGAAGAAGTAAATTTATCAGTTGCAGATCCAGTAATATCAATTTGTCCATAGATACATCCAGGCATACCATCTCGGAACGTTCCAAGAATCCAACCATAATCAACCACTGGGTCATGTAATTCAGATACTAACCCATAATCATTATAATTCTGTGGAACGGTAAGTTGACTTGGAATTGTATATGTTACGCCAGGAACAATTTCAAGAGTAGTTCCAGGAGGAACCTTAGTACAACCTGTTGTTGAAACAGTATTAGAACTTATTACTCCAGAAACATCTACACACGAAAGTTGTTGATTATTTCCGCTAACTATTAATCCATAATCAAGATCTAGGAATGGTACAACAGATTCGCAATCATAAACGTATGTTCTTGCTTCTTCAAGATTATTGAATCCAAATAGACCACCAGAACCAACATAACTATAAACATTTTTCTCAATGACAGTTTCTAATGCGAATAGAATACCTTCACCAATATACGATTCTGAATGTTTCTCTGTTAATATTCCACCAGAGATTGCGAATAATTGAGTTTCTTCTGGAGGATTGACAGTAGTTGCCTCAGCAGCACCAGAGAACCCAAATAGATTTCCATCTTGTATAGTAATTGCTGTGATACCAATAGTAGCATCACCAGTAACACGGAATAGATCTTTCGTTTCTTCTGCAAATGCTGCAGTCTCTGCTGATCCACCAAGATTTTTAATAGATCCTGTTCCATATACAGCAACATCAAGTGGAATTCTTGATGCACCAGAGATAGAAATGATTCCTTCGCCGTTCCAATTTGGCGTGAATTTATTAGTGGATGCAATTTCTTTGTTAAATCTAATAGATCCACAAGGCATCACATTGCTTGTGGTTAGAATATAACCAAAGTCTAATAGAGCATCTGCTGGATTTGTTATATAACCATAATCAATAAATATCGTTGCAATGTCAGAATTCAGAGCAACTGAATATGATTGATTATTAACAATACGTGCAGTTGTTCCTTGTTGTACTACACACGTACATGAAGTGGAAGACCCAGAAATATCTCCTGTAATAGTTTCTGTTGTAATGCATCTTTCAACATAACCATAATCCGATTCAACAAAATAATCAATTGCATTTGAATCATGACAATCGTATCTGTATACTCTTGCTTCTTCAAGATTATTGAATCCAAATAGTCTTCCAGATCCCTGATAATCATACGATGCTTTCTCGTCTAAACCAGAGAAGTTAAATAGTGTTCCTTCTGCAAAATATGCAAATGTGGTGTCAACATCAGATACACCACCAAGAATAGACAGACTTCCTTCCGTTGCTGGATAGTCAAATGTCCTTTTCTCATCAAGATTAGAAAAACTGAATAGTGTAGAAGCATCAATAATAATACGAAGACTGATACCAATTTGGGATTCCCCAAGCAAGAAAAGTCCTCCCCTACTCGGGAGAGCAGGAGAGAACACATAACTTGATGATCCTTCAAGTCCTCGTAGTCTATTACTAGTGTTATAATTGTAGAAGGCAGGAGAACTTTCCTTACCAAATAATCCAATATTTCCAGATCCTTGCCAAGCTTGTGTTGCTTTCCATGAAGCTTCACTAACAAATTTAACGAATCCAAAGGATTCTACATTACTTACATAATAGATGCGACCATAATCCTCCGCAGTCGCTGTTGAGTCTGTAATGCTTCCCCAATTTTTATAAATATTTGGAGTACTAACTTGGACTGGGACAGTATATATTGAACTTGGATTAATTGTTACTGTAGCACCAATATCAATGCGTACAGCACATGTTGGAGCAATCGTATTAGTAGAAACAACTACAGTACCAATAGGAGTAATTACACAAGAAGTTACATCAATTATAAATCCAAAATCTAATTCGTTGTAGAGGTCAATTAGAGATGGTTCATAAACATATGTTCTTCTTTCTTGACTACTAATGAAAGCAAATAATCCAGCTGCTGTATTTTTAGTAAACGATCCAATTGTTCTTGTAGCAAGGCTGCTCAAAAGTTCATTGGCGTATAGTCCAACGGCGTCAGATTCTAATCCTGATATGTAAGTATATACTGCCATAGACTAGATGAGCATAAAAATAAGGGATTGCCTAACGACAACCCCCATATAATGATAACTAAAATTTGGGTTTGTATTATATAGGATCAGTCTAGGCTTACGTTCAGAGTTACCTTGATCTGGTCACCATTATTTTGAATGGCGTATGGACCATTTGTGAATCTTTCTGCAAAGAAGATGCTGCTATAAAGTGTGGCATCACCAGTACCCTGAAGTGCAGGAGTTGTGGTAAATGTAGTTGATGTTGGAACTTCAAATACTGTATAGTGGGCAGAAGCAATTGTGCTTGTTGTTCCTTGAGCAATGTAGATAACATCACCAGGATTTAGTTTGTGTGGAGTTGCAACATTATTAGGATCTGTAGTTACAATAGAAAAGTCAAACTTAACTGCATCGTTTCCGTTTGATACCTGAATGTTATCAACTAATTGATTGCTCAGATAAATACGAGGACCAATTTCTCCAGTCCTGGTCTTATAGTCAATACCAACAATTGTAGTACTAGCAGCGATACCATTTGGAGTTGCGGTCTGAGAAACAACCATACCAACAGTTAGATCTTCTGCGACGTTAACCTTGAAGGTTGCTGTTCCCGAAGCAGTTCCTGTAAGTGCTTTGTCTAGATAAACAGTTGTACCACTCACACCAACAACACGTGTTTGAGCAGGAATTCCAGTACCAGTAACTACTTGACCCTTAACAATATTGGTATTCGTGCTAACAGCAATTTCAAATGTTCCAGCAGTACCAGCAGTAATTGTTGGGGTAACATTTACATCAAGGAGGTTTAGGTAATCATTACCAATAACGCCCTTACAACCAGTTTTGGTAATTTGATTACCAAGAGCAACAGTACCTGCATCAGAAACACCATGAACTGTAACTGGCATGTTATTGGCGCGAGCTAGATAGTAACCATAAACACTACCAGCAGCAGAACTAAAAGTAAATACTTCTTCTGGATA
>Ga0194113_10004664_pt1 | contig 17892 bp, 16 predicted proteins | sample TA2MahC200mmetaG_FD_146193 | JGI IMG/M metagenome (GOLD analysis project Ga0194113, IMG submission 146193) | Freshwater microbial communities from Lake Tanganyika, Tanzania - TA2015017 Mahale Deep Cast 200m | ecosystem: Environmental > Aquatic > Freshwater > Lake | place: Tanzania: Lake... | reverse complement strand
TCGCATGAATTCAATAAAGAATTCGTTCTTTGAGTGCGACACCTCCGGGGGAACATGCTCATGCCACTTTGATGGCGAATACATGCATCCGACGAAACGGTCTTGAGCCCATTCTACCTGGTCATACTGGTCTAAAGGGGAGGGTATATCGAATAACATATCTCTTTCCTTGACAAACGCAGCGCTTTCATACATGCGAGGAGTCCTTCCCGTTCAGGAAGGACGACGTGGCAATCTCTACGCACTCGTGGATCTAAAAGGAGATGATGAGATTGCCTCACCCCGATAAATCGGGATTCGCAATGACATAAGTACCATGCATTTCCCCTTCTCATTCGCTCTTGAACAAATAGAGATGTGATGGTATTATCAGGCGGGCGGACTTTGCTTAAGACGGAAGTTTCAAGGAGGTAGCTGAGTGTACAAGAAGATACTGGTTCCTCTCGATGGTTCGGAGCTGGCGGAGTGCGTTCTGCCTCACGTCGAGGAGCTTGCCGGGAGCGGAGTAGTTAAAGAGATTGTGTTGCTGCGGATTTGCGATTCGCCCAGCATCGTTGCCGATTACCCCGAGGGCAAGGGCAAGACCTGGGAGAAGCACGTGGAACGGCTTACCAGCAACGCGGAGCAGCAGTGCAGCCTTTACATCAATGATGTGGAGCAAAACCTGAAAGCCAAGGGATTCAAGGTGAAGGCGGAGTCGCGCCTGGGCAAGCCGGCTGACGAGATTGTGAACTACGCCAATAAGAACAAAATCGACCTTATAGTAATGGCGAGCCACGGACGTTCGGGAATCAGCAGATGGGCGTATGGCAGCGTAGCAGAAAAGGTGCTGCGTTCCTCCTGCGTGCCCGTATTGCTGGTCAAAGTCCCCGGGTGTGTGACAGGATTCTAAGTAGGGGTTCGTATTTAACTCGTAGGGGCATCCGCCGCAGGCGGATGCCCCCTTCACTTCACCCTATTCTACAAAATCATTGAAGCGTAATACTCTGGCATTGCCATGTACCATTCGTGTTGAATTTGGGGAAATACGAGTGCCCGCAGGCGCAATGAGAACCAGCCGGTGCCCCATAGGTCTGGCGGTTGACCTCTTCGAGTAGATTCCTATAATTATCATAGGAGAAATGGGTGCCGACATTTTCAAGGTGCTCATTGCCATAGTACCATGTCCATCCATTTCCATTCCAGTACCATATGCCGAATGAATAACGATTCTCAGCCCAGGAAAGGTCTTTCCACATCCAAGTGCCAACTGTGCCGCATCCTGCGCCGGTGATAGGCATATTGCCTTTAGCCCAGAATTCGTAGATACGCTTTTCGTCTAAAGCGGATGGACCCTGCAAGCCGTCGCAAGTCTGCAGTTTGCCTAACATAGCATCCATAATTGTGACTTCAACTGCATTGCATGCTGCTCCATATCGCTCATGGAGACCAAGAAGGTGCCCAATTTCATGGGCGATGCAGCCTATTAAGGCTTGCTGGTTCCATTGCCCTGGGTCAATAAGTATCTGCGCATTTGTCCAGTAGCTAGCATTTGGTGTTGCTACGTAGGTGAAATTTGTAAAAATTGTCATTCCATTCGCATTAGGATCCCACGGGTCTAACTCGGCTACAAAGAACTCCATATCTTGTCCTTGTGCGACCTCCTGGAAGGTCAGTTCAGGGACAGCATTGTGCCAATTCTGAAAGGCGGCATTTACAGCATCGCGGATTTGAGCCTCAGCCTTCCAACGAATATTCTGAATCGGAGTTTGGGGGATATACCAGTAGTAGAACACGTAATTCTCTGTGCCCTGGAACTCGGCTCTCTGTTTTGTGGAGTCTTCGGCAGCGTAGATGTATGGTGAGTAGGGCCAATCCTGTGCAAAGCTGACCGAAGGGAACAATCCCAGGATTAAGGCTGCAACTCCTACAACGAAGAGAATAACTCGTTTCATCTAAGTGCCTCCTTAAGGAAGTTGAAGGCTCCCTCCTCGTTTGACGCTATCTCTTCATTGAGGATTTTGCCGCTGATTTGCTCTACCGCTAGCCTGGAATCGCCCCTTGCTATAATGTAGAACGGTGTCTGTGGACACGAAGTGCCTACTGAGCATTCAATGAAAACTACCCAATACTCAACATAGGCATCATCAGGGAGCTTTATCATTTTTCCAGCGACCGAAATGGTGGAGCCCATCGTTGATGGCCCGCTCGTGCTGTACTCAAAGCCACCATTTTCTCTGTTCTCCTCTAATGCCCTCTCACGCGCTGCATTCTCTTCCTCAACGGTTCCTTCATATGGAGTGGGGTATTTATATTCTGGTGGCGATGGCCAAGGTGTGGGTGTAGGTGTAGTGGACTTGATAGCGCTGGCTAAGGCTATCCCGCCAAATGTCAGCCCTGCGATGACTGCCACTGCGACTATTGCCAATAACCAGCGTCGGTTATGCAATAATTGTTTCATTGTTTCCTCCTTCCCTTGTTAGAATAGAACAAACGCTATTTCAGTTAAGAGCCTTTTCCGTCTCAATCACTACAAATTAGTATAAGCCCATTGCGCATTGCCGTATGTGTTAAACTTGGGAAAGTATGGTGTCACACAACCGATATGCAAACCTGCAGGTGCCCCGTATGTCTGGCGGTCTACGGTCTCCTGAAGCATTATACCGTCTTTGAAAAAATGAACGCCGATGTCTTTCGTATGGTAACTACTATAATACCCGACCCACGTATGACCGTTCCAATAAAATAAGTCGAATTCGTACCATTGTTCAGACCAGGAGAGGTCTTTCCAAACATAAGTACCCACCGTGCCACAGCCTTTACCTGATAGGGTGCCAGTGCCTTGGCTCCAGAACTCATAGACACGCTTTTCGTCCAAGGCAGATGGTCCCTGCAAGCCGTCGCAACTCAGCAGATTTACCATGCCATCCATTATCGTGACCTCAACTTGATTGCAGACGATAGGAGTTTGTCCATGTCGGTCGCTTAAACCAAGAAGGTGGCCTATCTCGTGCGCAATAGCTGCCCTTTTACCTGCCGCGGTCCAATTGGCATTTGGATTGAGTCTTGCTTTGGCACGTTTCCAGTAGCTTGCACCTTGCGTTCCCATCCACCAGTGTTCGAGGTATACTGTCTCCGATGGAAGTCCGGTACTTGTTGCTTCATACTTAAATTCAATGTCTTGTCCTGACGCAACCTCTTGAAAGGTTAACTCCGGAACAGCGTTGGTCCAGTTCTGAATGGCGACGAGCACATCGTTTCGTATGGTAGCATCAGCTTTCCAGCGTATTGGCGTGGCTTGACAACCCGGTAAAACCCAGTAGTAAAAGACGAAGTTCTCTGTGCCATACCAGTTGGGGTCTTGAAGGCTTGGATTTTCCAGCAAATATGTGTATGGTGAGTAGGGCCAATCCTGTGCAAAGCTTACTGAAGGAATTATAACGAGACTCAGCACCACTATCGTAGCAATGAAAAGATTAATCCATTTCATCTCAGCGCCTCCTTGAGAAAATCGAAGGCGCCTTCTTCATCTTGTGCTATCTCTTCGCGGAGTATCCAGCCAGTGCCATCGATCACTATCTGAGAATCACCTCTTGCTATAACATAAATTGGCCCTTGAGGGCAAGGCGAGCCGGGCTCACATAATGCGCTGACTATCCATTCCTTCACATATGTATCGTCGGGAAGCTTTATTGTTTTGCCTGCAACAGAAATCTTAGCGCCCATCGTCTCTGGCCCACATACACTATATGCAAAGTCACCTCTCTTTTTGCCTTCCTCCATCATCTGCTCCCGCCAGGCATCCTCTTCCTCCGGAGTCCTACTGAATACTGTCTGATTTACAATTCGGCTGGCTGGCGGTGGGGGTGTAACAGGTGATGGTGTAGGTTCTACAGGCTGTGCTTGGCTATCGAATGAAAGTGATTTGGAAGCGCTGGCTAAGGTTATTCCTCCAAACACAAGGCCTGTTATGACTACCACTACAACCAATGATAATAGCAGTCGCCGGTTATTAAGCGGTTTTCTCATCGTCTCCCTCCCTTCCGTTATTCTGGCGTTCTTGCTTGTGTTGCTTCAGTCGTTTCTTCGCTCATGCATCATATCTAGTCATCCAGAACCACCTCCACCTGCACACTTTAATTTGGATTTATAGTCTTATAAGTATAGATGGAAATCCAGCATCAAATGTTCCAAAAAACGATGAGTTGATATATGTAACTATCTTGAGGACAAACTATTGAAATAATCGCATAACACAGTACCACAAGACATCGTTTTTGTCAAGTTCGATTATTCGAATCTTTTTCTTCTATAAACGTAGTAGGGCGACGAACAAATCTGGGCGCTGGACGGAAGAAGAAATGAGATTGCCACGTCGTCCCGACAGGTCGGGACTCCTCGCAACGACATGGGGAACTGTAGGGGCGTTCAATTGAACGCCCCTGTGTTTTTCGCTCTGCCTAACCACTTGCGTCTGGCGAAAACCGTAGGGGCACAGCGTGCTGTGCCCTAGTATCGGGGGCTTAGCACGCTAAGCCCCTACGAATTTTTGGGGTTCTCCTTGTCCAAATCCCATTTCCGTGGGTTGTTCACAATATATTCTCTTATCTCACCTAGGTCTCTTTCATCTCGCACCACATGCTCATAGTAATTGCGTTGCCATACAGGTGCTCCTGGTGTATTTCGCAATTCGTTGACACGTTTGGTTGCAGCAGATTTAAAGGAACGCATAATAGCCGCCAGCGAACCGCTTGTTATCCTGCCGAATAGCCTGTTCATACTAGTAGGGGCACAGCGTGCTGTGCCCTCCGAATTATCCTTGATGAGCAAAACAGCGTGGAAATGATTGGGCATGACGACAAATACATCCGACTCGACATTATCTCTGAATTCTGCGGTTGTAAGCCATTCCGTTTGTACCGCACTCCCATTCTCATTTAATTGCATTTCACCATTGACTACATCGCCGAAAATGCAGTCTTTGTTGTGGGTACATACTGTGACAAAATATGCACTAGCCTGTGAATAGTCGTAGTGTTTTAGCCTAATAGAACGGCGATGATAGCGTTCGGCGTCGTAAGTCATTTCTGTTTCCTGCCTGTCAACCCGTAGGGGCACAGCGTGCTGTGCCCTGGTATCGTGGGCTTAGCACGCTAAGCCCCTACGTGATTGAAAATGCTGGATTAAACCAGAATTGTGAGTTCAACCCCGCCTTGTCAACCCGTAGGGGCACGGCATGCCGTGCCATGGTATCGAGGGCTTAGCACGCTAAGCCCCTACGTTTTATACGTACGGTTCGGGGACTTTTTCTTCCTGTTCGGCTTTTTTCTTAGCCAGACGCTGTTCTTTGAGCACCTTCTTAGTGTGCTCTATCTCTTCGGGGGTTACCTTCTGGCGCATCTCCTCCAGCTGGCGCATTATCTGGGCGAACCTCGGCCCCTCGGCGGCGCTGATCCACTCCAGTTGCAGCCGCTCGGGGCGTATCCCCCACTTCTTCATCTTTTCCCACAGCTTCTCGACTCGGCGCTTCGTCCAGGTGTTGGCGTTGATGTAGTGGCAGTCGTTGATATGGCATCCCGAGACCAGCACTATGGGCGCGCCCTTCTCGAAGGCGTGGAGGATGAACTTCTCCGCTACCCGGCCGCTGCACATGGTGCGGATGAAGCGGTTGTGGGGTGGGTACTGCAGCCTCGAAACTCCCGCTAGGTCGCCTCCCGCATAGCTGCACCAGTTGCACAGGAAGGAGATAATCTTCTGCCCCGGCTCTTCATCGAGGGCGGCGTCTATCATAGCGAATATCTGGGCATCGCTGAAGTGCTGCATGGTGATAGCATCGAATTTGCACTCGGCAGCGCACGTGCCGCATCCGGCGCATGCCGCAGCGGTAATCTGAGCGCCTGTCTTGGCTTTGATATCGACCTTTATCGCTCCGTAGGGGCATACCTTGGCGCAGACGCCGCAGGAGGTGCACCTGGCGAGGTCAACAATTGCCTTGATAGCCTCGCTGGTGAGCGAACCCGAGTTTAAGATGATGCTGCTGCGGGCTGCTGCAGCTCCTGCCTGTGTCACGCTGTCCTTGATGTCCTTGGGCGCCTCCACACAGCCGGCAAAGAAGATGCCGGGCGTAGGCGCATCGACGGGCCGGAGCTTGGGATGAGCTTCCATGACGAAGCCGTCGCTGGTCTGGGAGAGGTTCAGAATATTGGTAAGCTGCTTGAGATGCCCTCTGGGCTCCAGCCCGACGGAGAGCACTACCATGTCAAGCTCGTACTCCTCGATCCGGGACGTCGTGGTATTCTCCACCTTGACCCGCAGGTTTTTGGTCTTGGGGTCTTCGGAGACATCGCCGGGCAAGCCGCGGATGTAATGGACGCCCAGCTCCTTGGAGCGGCGGAACAGGTCTTCGAAGCCTTTGCCGAAGGCTCTGATGTCCATATAGAAGACATATATCTCGGCATCGGGGTAGTGCTCCTTGATGAGCAGGCTGTCCTTTATCGTGTTCATGCAGCAGATATTGGAGCAGTAGGGATTGCCGCGGTTCAGTGTCCGTGAGCCTACACACTGTATGAAGCCGATGCGCTTGGGCGTCTTGTGGTCCGAGGGACGCACCAGGTGACCGTCGGTGGGTCCGCCGCCGCATATCAATCTCTCGAACTCCATACTGGTGATGACATTCTCGAAACGGGTATAGCCGTACTCATCCAGCGGCGTGGGGTCGTAAGCGCCCATGCCGGTGGCAACGATTATGGTGCCCACATTGAGCGTTACAGTCCTGTCCTGCATGTTCAGGTCTATGCAGCGCTTCTCGCAGGCATCGATGCATTTGGCGCAGGCAATGGGGTTGTTGCCCAGACAGTGCTGCATATCTATGAGGTAGGCTGAAGGCACTGCCTGTGGGAATTGGATATGGGCTGCCTTGCGGGAGGAGAACCCCTGCTGAAACTCGTCGGGCAGCACTACGGGGCAGACCTCGGCGCACTTGCCACAGGCGGTGCATTTGCTCTCGTCCACGAATCGAGCTTTCCTGCGTATGCGTACCTTGAAATTGCCCACATAGCCCGATACCGACTCAACAGTGCTGTAGCTCAGTAGCTCGATGCGGGGGTGCCGTCCCACGTCCATCATCTTGGGTCCGAGGACGCATATCGAGCAGTCCATAGTGGGGAAGGTCTTGTCCAGTTGCGCCATGATTCCGCCTATGGAGGGCTGCTCCTCGACCAGATATACCTTGTGGCCGGAATCAGCCAGGTCCAGCGCAGACTGAATCCCTGCGACACCGCCTCCGATTACAAGCGCGGCGTCGGTGATGGGTATCGCCATCTCCTGCTGAGGCTGCAGCAGGCGGGCGCGAGCCACCGCTATCTTGACGATGTCCTTAGCCTTCTCCGTAGCCGCCTCGCGGTCATACAGGTGCACCCAGCTGGCGTGCTCCCTGATGCTTGCCATCTCCAGAACGTAGGGGTTGAGACCTGCCTGAGCGATGCAGTTGCGAAATGTAGGCTCATGCAGGCGGGGCGTGCAGGAAGCCACCACCACGCGGTTCAGCCTGTGCTCCCTGATATGCTTTTTTATCTCCTCCTGCCCCGGGTCGGCACAGGTGTAACGGTTCCTCACCGAGACCACCACATTGGGGAGATTCTCCGCATATTTGCGTACCGCCTCGGTGTCCACCGAGCCGGCTATATTAAGCCCGCAATCGCAGACAAATACGCCTATTCTGATTTCCTCTGCAGCCAACCTTATCACCTCCTAGTCCAGAGACCGCGCTGCCAGACCTGCCAGGTCTATAATTTCCACACCGGGACTTTTGCTATTGTCGCTTTTCTGGGCGCATCTTAAGTGTATCTGACACTTGGGGCAAGCGGTCACCAGTATCTCCGCGCCGGAAGCCTCCGCCTGCGCCAGGCGTTGTTTTTGAATCTGACGATTCACCGCACCGCATTGCAGCCAGGAGGTCGCTCCGCAGCAGAGAGCCTTCTCACGGCTCGGCTCCATCTCCGCCAGTTCCAGTCCCGCAGCCTTCAAAATCTGGCGGGGCTCGTCGAAAATCCGGGAGCACCTGCCCAGCGTGCAGGGGTCCTGGTAAGTGACCTTTTTGTTTAGCTTGCCCAGGTTCAGCTTCCCATTTTGCAGCAGCGGCGTTATAACCTCCGTCAGATGTAACACTTCGATTCCGGTGCCTCCCGGAATATCGGGATAATCCACCTTCAACGTATAATAACACTCAGGGCAGTTGGTGATAATCCTCTTAACTCCCAGGCGTTCGAACTCCTCCTTGTTGGCGCGTGCCAGCGCCGTGAATCCTTTTTTGTCGCCCTGAAGCAGCAGGTCGCGCCCGCAGCATCGTTCGTTAGCCATGATATTGAATGGTATCTGGGCACGGTTCAGCAGCTTGAGCGCCCCTTTCACTCCGTCCAGCGTGTTAACCTCGAGGTCTTGGAACATGGCATCGAAATACGGCGCGCAGCCCACAAAGAATAAAGTCTCGTAACCTTCTGCCAGTTTGACATCCCCGGGCAGCCAGTCCATGCGCTTCTGCTGCAGGTTCTTGCGGGACATCATGCGCATCAGTGTATAAAACGAGCCGCCGTGGCTGCACTGTACCTGTGTGCCATCGGCGAAAGCCTCCGCCCTGAGCGCGTGAACGAACCGGGGGAACTTCACATGGTAGTTGCAGCGCTCCACGCACATATAGCAGCTCAGGCATGCCCATATCGTCTTGTCAGGCTCTCTGTTGTTCGGCGCACTTCCTCTTTTTGCGATGAGCCGCGGGTTGAACTCCGGGTCGTATTGCGCCACCGGACATACTACGGTGCACTTGCCGCAGTCCAGGCAGAGGCGGATGTTGGTCTCTTTTATCTCGCGTTCTATATCGGACATTTAAGCCTAACCTTAATCCTATTGTGAAACGGGAGCCTGCGACTGCTCGACCCCGGAGATGAAATGCGTCACCTGTTTTACGAAGCCTGCGCCATCGCCACGCGACATGCGGGCAAGCTCTAACTGCTCTTTCTGGAAACCCAGCAGTTCCAGCACGCTCTGTGTCTTATGGTACTCCTGCTCAAGCAGTCCGGCGTCCTTTTCATAATGGCAATTGCCCTGCTCGCAGCCCAGCAGCATCACGCCATCGGCTCCCAGCTCAAACGCTTTTAGTATCAGTCCCGAGTGTACCCTGGAGAGGCAGCTTACCCTGATTATCCGCACCGTCGGGGGATAGCGCAGCCCCTTTTGACTTGCTGCTTCAACGCAGCTCAAGCCGTCCCAGTTGCAGACGAATACTACAATATTATTCACAGGATTACTCATCGGGCACCGCTCAGGCTCTGAGACTTCTCCAGCAGGGCTTCCAGCGCCGAGATTATCTGCCTGTCGCTCTGCGCGGGCTGTGCGATAGCTCCGGTAGGACACCGGGAAATACATGCCCCGCAGCCCAGGCACAGCGCCGGGTCAATATAGGCACATGCCGTGCCGTTGTTTCCCAGCTTCATTTCTATGTAAGGGCAAATGGCGGCGCAGTCGCCGCAGCCCCGGCAGAGCTTGCTGTCGATAATGACGGCAGTTTTGCGCGGGCTCAAGATGCCTCGCGATAGATATACCGCAGCCCTGGCTGCTGCTGCTATCCCTTTGCTGACCTGTCCCTCTGCCGTCTCTTTCTTTGCCGGGTTTATAATGAATATGCCTGCGTTGTCCTTGATTGTGAAATCCCTCACTGTGGCGGAATCTATGTCCGCACTGCTGCCGGCTCTGCTCGCAATTAGGCGCGCCAGCAGCGTCCCTGGAGAAGCCGGAAGCGCTTTCTTGTCCGGCTCTGCAAGGTCAATTACCAGCGCACCCGTTTTTACTTGTTTTGTTTGCGCATGATATTTCAATACAGCCTCGTAGCTCCCCGCCGCGCCCTCCAGGGTTATATCGTCGGGCCAGGGCACATTGTTTATGCTCTTCTGCTCGAGATGTTTCAACAGATTAGCTTTAACATCAAGGTATTTGCGTTGCTTCCGGGCAACTTTCTCAGACTCGGGTCGGGAAACGAGGGTTACGGAATAGCCCTGTGCCGCCAGGGCGTTCGCTGCTGCCAGGCCGGCGAGCCCCGTGCCCAGCACCAGCGCCCCGGTCTCTATAGCTCGTTCCTCTGGCTTTGCCTCAGGCAGCGCCAGGGCTTGAGCGATCCCTGTCCTGATAATATCCAGAGCCTTGCGGGTAGCGCCCGCAGTGTCTTCTCTGTGCGCCCAGGCGCACTGCTCGCGGATATTTACGAACTCCACCGATACGCCCAGAGGCGCAAGCTTCTCGCTGAGGAAGCTCTGGCACCGTATCCTTCTATCGGTGCAGCTAAAACATATCTGTTCGAGGTTGCAGCAGCGACATGCCGCAAGCACCACGTGTCCCAGTTTGGATTCGACCGCCTTATCCGCAATCTGTTGTGCAGCCTCTTCGATGCAAGCCTCGGCAATCGGCAGGACATTGAATATGTTGGGAAGACGCATCGCCTCCTCGGCCACCTCTTCGAAATCTATAATCGAGCTTATGCTGCCGCCGCAACTGCACAGCACCAGCCCGACATGGCCCCGGTTAGGGCTTGCTGTTTTCTCAATCCGGCTCTTGCCAGCCTGCACGGCTTCGCCCTTATCCGCCGCCTCCTGTTTTGCAGTCTCCTCTTTACCCTTCTGTTTGAGCGCAGTGGCAGCCTCGAAGGCGGCAGCGGCGGCGCGGGCAAGCTCGCTATCCGGACTTTCGCTATCGGTTTTTCTAACGGTGTGGATGCCCGGTTTTGCGTGACGGCGACCTGCGCCGTTTCCGGAGTTGCCATTGGTTGAAATGAAATTGATTATTAATCCGGCATCTATTTCCAGATTTTCGATATTGTCTTTATGAAATACCGCCCCCAGCTCGCAAGCCTCCTCACATTCCAGGCACTCGCTGCACATGGCACAATTCAGACAGCGCTCCGACTCGAGTTTTGACGCTTCTCTGGGCAGTCCCAGGCTCGTTTCCTCATAGCTGCCCATTCTCTTCGAGTGATGGATGCTGGGCATGGCGGCGCGCCTATGTTTTGAGGCAATCCTGTCTTTGACATCCACCTCCGCGGGTTGTGGCTTCTCCAGAGAGCGACCCTTGCGCAGGTCGTGCCCCCTCAGATAACGGTCGATTGATTCCGCTGCCCGCAGCCCGTTAGCCATAGCTTCGACGACGTTATTGGGACCCATAATGCAATCGCCGCCGGCGAAAACCCCCGGTAGATTCGTCTCCAGTGTCAGCGGATCGACCTGAACCGTGGCGTCGCTATTAACAGCCAGCCCCTTACTATTCAAAAGCACCGTGTCCGGAAATTGTCCTATTGCCACTACAACATGGTCAGCCTTTATTACGGACTCGGAGCCGGGAATGGGCTCAGGCATGCGGCGTCCGTCAGGACCTGCCTCACCGAGCTTCATCTTCTGGCAGCGGATGCCGGTCACCCTTGTACCGTCGCCGATAATCTCAACGGGTGAAGTGAGGTATTCAATAGTAATGCCTTCCTTGATAGCTTCCTCGATATCCTCTTTCACCGCTGTCATTTCCCCGGCAGTGCGTCGGTACAGTATGCGCACACTGCCCTTGCCGCTCCTTTTGGCGGTCCTCGCCGAATCCACGGCGCTGTTGCCGCCTCCGATGACCACAATATTCGAGCCTACCGATACGCCTACCTTCTGATTCAGGGCGAACAGCAGTGAGATGCCGTCCACCACACCCTCAAGGTCCTCGCCGGGGATATTCAATTTGTTGTTCTTCTGAGCGCCGATAGCCAGGAAAAAGGCTTTAAATCCTCGTTCCCTCAAATCTGCAAGCGTAACGTCGCGGCCTACAGTTATACCTGTCTTCATATCTACGCCCAGGGCTTTGATTGCCTCCACCTCTCTCTCTCGCACCTCGCGGGGCAGGCGGAATCGCGGTATCCCCGTGGCAAGCATCCCGCCTATCGTTGCGTGCGATTCGAATATAGTGGGCATATATCCCCGGCGCGCCAACTCCCAGGCTGCCGTCAATCCCGAAGGCCCGCTGCCCACGATGGCTATCTTCTCTTTCCTTGAGCCGGCAGGAGCCTTGCGCGTGTATCTGATGCCTGAGGCATTGTCCGCTGAATAGCGGTGCAGCGCCTGGATGAACACGGGTTTATCCACCTCACCGCGCTTGCAGTTATTCTCGCAGGGATGGGTACACACCCTACCCAGTATGCTTGCCAGCGGCGCTGCCTCGTTTATCAGGTTCAGCGCATCGTCCACCTTGCCTTTGGACAGCAAAGAGATGAAACCCTGAACCTTGATGCCCAGGGGGCAGGCAGCGCGGCAGGGAGCGATGCCGTTCTTCTCGATGTAATATGCCGAGGGCACAGCCTTGCTGCCCGGAAGCGGTGCATGGATGGCGCTGTGCACAAGCTTCTGTCCGTTGACGAGGGAGCGCACTTTTACCGAACAGGCTTCTTCGCAGCGACCGCAGCTCGAGCACAGGTTCTCTCGTACGTAACGGGGCTGTTTAGTTGCTCTTATGGTGAACTTGCCCTGCTTTCCCTTGATGTCTTCAACCCGGGAATTCGTGTATAGCGTGACGAGAGGATGGCTTGCGGCGCGCAGCAGCAGAGGCCAGAGGCGCAGACTGTCCGCATAGCTAGCATCTGAAAAGGAATCCGAATCCGGGCCGAAGGAGTTTTCCGGGGTTATCAGGGAGACTTCAACGCCAAGCTCAGCCAGGGTGAGGGCTGCCTGTGCAGCGCCGATACCGCTACCTATAACAGCGACGTTCCCAGCCATTCTACCCTAGCTCCGATTTCTGTGCTTCCGCCCGTAGTCATACCCCAACTCGAAAGCCTTCATGTTGAACTCTTCAGTCCCTTTGGGCACAGAAGCCAGGATAGACTTGCGGAGCGCCTCAGCGGAAACGAGGTCGCTCACGGCAGCCAGAAATCCCAACATAATTATGTTAGCCACTACCGGACGTCCCATCTCTCTCGCCATGCGCGTGGCTGGAATGGAGAGAGGGGCTGTGTTGTGTGATGAATCGGGCTTTACCAGATCGGAATCTATTACCAGGAGGGTGCCTTTAGCCGTCTTTTGCGCATACTTGGCGTAAGCCTCCTGAGATAGAACGATGAGCATGTTCGGAGTCTGGACATACGGGTAGTCTATGGGCTTGTCCGAAGCCACTACCTCGGCGGTGCAGGCGCCGCCGCGCGATTCGGGGCCGTAGCTCTGGGTGAGCGTGGCGAAGCCTTTGTCATAAATCGAGGCTGCCTGGCCTATAATCTGCCCGGTGAGCACGATACCCTGCCCGCCGAACCCTGCAATCCTTATCTCTACTCTGCCCAAACCTTACCCCTCCGGACTATCATTGTTTAAAGCCTGAAGTCTATCGGCTATGCCTGTTTCTTTTCGTGCACCTTAGCCAACAGTTTCTTCTGGCGCTCCCAGAAAGGGGTGCGCTCTATATCGACGAACTTGCCCACAATGATGGGGCCATCAAAGGTTATATCTACTTCTTTAGGGTCGGCTCCATTCCTGACGATGCTTTTTCCCTGATAATGGTGCATCTCGTCTATACCCTTGGAGCGCTTGTTCATCCGCCCGTACACAGGAGGGCAGGGGCTTAATATCTCTATGAAGCTGAATCCGGGCTTGACCAGTGCCTCTGCTATCGACCTCTCCAATTGCTGTAAATGCAGCACCGTCCAGCGCGCCACATAGACAGCGCCGCTGGCAGCCGCCAGATACGGTAGGTTGAACGGGTACTCGATATTACCGTAGGGCGAGGTTGTGCTGCGTGCCTCAAGCGGAGTGGTTGGCCCCATCTGCCCGCCGGTCATACCGTAGTTGAAATTGTTGACGCATATTACGGTCATATCCATGTTGCGGCGTGCGGAGTGTATCAGGTGATTGCCGCCTATCGCCGCGATATCTCCGTCTCCCGAAAAGACCACCACATTCAGCTCCGGATTGCCCAGCTTCAAGCCGGTGGCGAAGGGGAGGGCGCGGCCGTGGGTGGTGTGAAAGGAATCAAACTTGACATAACCAGCAACGCGTCCGGTGCAGCCGATTCCAGATACCACCGCTACCTTATCCGCATCCAGTCCGGCGCGTTCGATGCCCCTGACGAAGCTATGTGTTGCCATGCCGATGCCGCAGCCGGCGCACCAGATGTGGGGCATGCGGTCTATCCGCAGGTAGCAGTCTATAGGTTTATGCGTTTCAGTTACCATTCTTGCCTGGCACTGCCTCTCTTATCGCTTCGAGAATAATTTCGGGTCTATGTACGCTGCCGCCCATGTTGGGCACAAGCACGGTTTTAGCCTTGCCGCCGGCGCAGCGTTCCACTTCGAACACTATCTGTCCGTAGTTTATCTCAGGTACTACGAAAGCCTTTGCCTTTCTGGCAAGCTCCCTGATGCGTTCCTCGGGGAAGGGCCAGATTGTGATGGGACGCAGCAAGCCCGCGCGAATGCCCTCCGACCTTGCCTCTTGCACGGCGCGGCGGGCGATTCGGGCTGTGATACCGTAAGCACAGACAATTATCTCAGCGTCTTTGGTATCGACCTCTTCGCATTTGATGATGTCTTTTCTGTTAACTCTTATCTTATCCACCAGTCGGCGCACCAGCCTGTCATGAGCCTCTGCATTCATCGCCGGATAACCTCTCTCGTCGTGGGTCAGACCGGTGACATGGAAGCGGTATCCCTCGCCTGCTATCGCCATGGGCGGAATTAAGTCCTTGTCCGGTTTGTACGGCTGATACTGTTCGGGAGGCACGCGCGGCTTTTTGCGCAGGATAAGACTACCTGCCTCGACATGGTGTATCTCTACCTTCTCGCTCATGTGACCCACTGCTTCGTCCGACATGACGAGCACCGGTACCCGGTACCGTTCCGATAGATTGAAAGCCGTTATGGTCAGGTCGTAAATCTCCTGAGGCGAGCTGGGCACGAGGGCTATTATCTCATAGCTGCCATGCGAGCCCCACCGTGCCTGCATCATATCGCCCTGCGCTACCAGCGTGGGCAGACCCGTGGACGGTCCGGCACGCTGAATATCGACCACGACACAGGGGGTCTCGAGCATTACCCCCAGTCCGAGGTTCTCCATCATCAGGCTGAATCCGGGACCCGAGGTGGCTGTCATCGACTTGACCCCGGCCCATGAGGCGCCCAGTATGGCGTTCATGGAGGCTATTTCATCCTCCATCTGGATGAACACTCCTCCCACCTGAGGCAGCCGTTCGCTCATTCTCTCTGCTACCTCGGTAGCCGGAGTGATGGGATAGCCGGCGAAGAAGCGACAGCCGGCGGCGATAGCACCCTCGGCGCAAGCCTCGTCGCCGTTCATGAAAAACTCGCCGCTCAGCAAGCCTTCTTTAGATTCTCCAGACATAAGAAAACCCTAGTTATTTAGCGTTGTCTTCGGGTTCCAGCTTTATGGCAAACTCAGGGCAGATTATTTCGCAGAGGCCGCAGCCCACGCATTTGCTCTTGTCCGCCATTTTAGCGAGTCCATAGCCTTTGGGCCCCAGCTCATCGCTCATCTTGAGTGCATCACGGGGGCAGAACTCCACGCAGTAGCCACAGCCCTTGCACCTGTTTTTATCGATGACTACTCTGGGAGGTTTGACAGCCTTCTCCGCATGGTCGAAAGGCGTTCTCCATAACTTCATATCGGCACCGTTCAGCTTTGTGAAATCAACGTATAATCTACGAGGGCTCTCCGTTACTGCGTGGCATCTCCCTACCGAGCCCTCGTCTGTTTATATGTTACCACGTGTGAATCGCATTTACTATAATAAATCAGTATAGCAGGTTGTGAATTCCTTTACAATCAGTTTTGAGAGGAAGCTGAAAGGTAGGGGCGTTCAACTGAACGCCCCTATAATGCTATGCTGTCTTTGCGAGTCGGTCCTTCCTTCATGGAGGAGGCGAAGCAATCTCCACGTGCGCTTAATTGCTGATGGGACGATGAGATTGCCACGTCCCGAATTAATCGGGACTCGCAATGACAGTAAGACCTAATTCTTTGGGGTCTCTTTGTACCTATAGACCTCGATGGCGAAGCGGGGACACATCCAGCCGCAAATGCCGCAGGCATTGCATTTGTCGGGGTGGGCGAAAACAGGGAGTAAATAGCCCTTGGGCGTGAACTTATCGCTGGACATCACGATGCCCCCTCGGGAGCAGAACTTGACGCAGTAGCCGCATCCCTTGCAGACCGCTTCGTTGATTGTTATCTCGCCTTTAGCCATCTTACTACTCCGTAATGTTGCTTAGACCAGCGCCCATTTCTTGCGGTATTTTACCTTCACCTCGGGGTTGATTAAGCCGACAGGCCATCCCCCTTTGACTACCCTGATGATTTCCTCACCGGGGCGGCGCTGCATCTCGGTGAGGGACTGGGGCGACAATCCGGCGGAGTGGGCGGTTACGATGAAATTGTCTAGCTTCAACAGGGGGCTGTCGGCTGGAATAGGTTCCGGCTCGGTGACATCGAAGGCTGCCATATCGATGTATCCCTTGGTCAGTGCTGTGTACAGCGCCCTGGGGTCGACCACGCCGCCGCGGGCGGTGTTGATGAGGCAGGCGGTGGGTTTCATCTTCTTCAATTCTTTAAGTCCCAGAATATGTTTCGTCTCCGGGGTCAGCGGGGTGTGTATCGAAACGATATCCGACTCTCTGAGCAACTGGTCCATGTCTACCTGCTCCACATCGAACTTTCGAATTATGTCCGGGGACAGGTAGGGGTCGCAGACTATGATTCTAAGCCCGAAGCCTTTCGCTTTGGGCGCTAGGGCACGCGGGATTTTGCCGAAGGCGATAAGCCCCAGAGTCTGACCTCTCAGCCTCGATAGATGGGGCCATATCTCTCCAATCATGTGTGGGGATGCGACCGATGTCCATAGCCCCTTTTTGACAGCGTTATTCAAATGCACAATCCGCCTGGTGCATGCCAGTATCAGCCCCATAGTATGGTCAGATACATCTTCTATGTTGGCGTCAGGTACATTGGCAGCCATTATTCCGAGCTCGGTGGCTGTATTTACATCCAGATTCTCATAGCCGATGCCGACGCTGGTAATCAGCCTGCACTTCTTCAGGCTGGTCAGCACCTTTCTGGTCATTGCCTGATAGGAAGCCTGTGCAATCACGGCATCGGCATCCTTCGCCGCCGTGATGATTTCCTGCTCTGTGGCTTGCAGGGAGCACGGGTTCACCACAAGTTCGATATCCAGCCCGGCATCTTTGAACATCTTGGAGTAGTCCTGCAGCAGTGAGATTCCCAGTATATCAATCGCTTTAAATGCCATTTCATCACCTCCGATTCAGCGTATTATTATCGCGTCAGGACAGCCTGGGCATTCCATATCCGACATCAGTGGGGTCAACGATGAGGTCGATAAGCGCGGGCTTTCCGGCTCTGATTGCCCTTCTCAAAGCAGGCGCAATCTCTTCCGGCCTAGCAATGCGCTGTGCATCGACCCTGAAAGCCCGGGCAAGACCGGGGAAATCTACATCCCCCAAATTGCAGCCCAGGTCGGCGTCTTCCCCTGATTTTCTATCGGGATACGAGGCGAGACCCCACTTGACTGCGGCATAGCCCCGGTTATTGAGCACTACCATGATGACAGGTATCCGGTACCTGGCTGCCGACCATAGAGCCTGTATGCCGAAGAGGGCGCTGCCGTCTCCGACCAGAGCGAGCACCGGTTTCCGGGAATTAGCCAGTCCCACTCCCAGCGAGGCGGGCAAGCCCCATCCCAGACAGGTGATGGAGCAGAAATAGCTCCCCGGTCTGGTGAACTCTATAATGCTTGCCACATAGCTGGTGAGCATCACAGCCTCATCCACTACCACGCTGTCTGCGGGCATGGCATCGGCGATTTCCCTAACAGCCCGCGACGGCCTCA
>Ga0194113_10004659_pt1 | contig 17899 bp, 18 predicted proteins | sample TA2MahC200mmetaG_FD_146193 | JGI IMG/M metagenome (GOLD analysis project Ga0194113, IMG submission 146193) | Freshwater microbial communities from Lake Tanganyika, Tanzania - TA2015017 Mahale Deep Cast 200m | ecosystem: Environmental > Aquatic > Freshwater > Lake | place: Tanzania: Lake... | reverse complement strand
GACTTTTCTTATGTTTTCCATCTCGCACCTGCCGACTATTGAGGCCCGAATGTCCTTGCTGTGCCTCAAATTCGGGGCGTTCTTGTCCAGGAATAAAAGGCTTGCGCTCATGCCTTTTTTCAGCAGGCCTGAATTGATGTTGAATGTCTTGAAGCCGTTGTAGGTTGCAGTTCTGAGAACTTCGGCAGGAGTTAAAGGCTTTCCAACCAGATGGGAAACTTTGAAGAGGTATTCCATCTCGCGCAGCATGTTAGGCTGGTTCAGCATCACGTTATCTGAGCCTAGAGAAACTTTTATTCTAGAGTCAAGCATTTCCCTCACTTTAGGAAAGCCTGCCTGCAAGAGAGAATTACTTCTTGGACAGACTACAACAGAAATTTTATTCTTTACAGCCTGCTTTATCGCACGCTTGCCTGCCTTGGTGAAATGAACCAATATGTCAGGCCTTAATTCCAACGCCTTTTCAAGTTCGCCTTCCTTCTCTCCGGCATGCAAAGCAAGAATTTTTTTTCTATTTTTTGGAATCTGGTTTTTCTGGTAAAGATTCAAACCAAAACCATCGCACTCGTTTTCATCAACATCCCTGCCCAGGATGATGGAAGTCATATTGCTTGCAGTCAAACAATCCTTCAGCTCGTTAATCCCTTCCATGCCGAATTCCCTGAAGTCTGCAAAACCGGTGGTTCCTGAAGCAAGCATGAATTTCAAAGAGTCTTTCATCGCAATCATTCTTTCGCTTCTGGTTGAACTTTCATACAGCTTCCATTTCAAGCCTTTTTTCCCGACAGCCTGGGTGACGTTCAAACCCAACAAGGCCTCTTTGGCAAAGGAATCTCCAAGATGTGTGTGGGCGTTGAAGAAAGAAGGCATTGCCAGATATTGCCTGTAGTCAACTCCCCCTGGAAGATAGCCTTCACCGACGTCGGTTATCACGCCTTCTTCAATTTGGAAGTGGGCTTCTTCAATGAATTCAAATTCATTTCCTTGGAGTATGGAAGCGTTATACATCATTTTTCATTACCACCCGTTTTTGAACGCCCGCCCGTATTTCCTTCAAACCCAAACTTGCGAGATGAACAGCTTCTTCTGCATTCATTCCAACACCCAAACCAGCCTTAAGCCTTATGCCGGTTTCTTTTTCAACTTTCTCTAAAACATTTTGCAGTTCCCCTTCCGACAATCCATTGCAAGGCGCAATGAAGTTGTCTCCACCCATATAGAAGACCAAAGTGCCTTTTGGAGTCAGATGCTTAATCAAATCTTTTTCCAATTCAACCACCCTTGAATAGGAGTCATACACATTCAAGTCAGTGTGCTCTGTAATCCCGTTTATGTCTATGTGGGCAATCTGTATCGCATCCCTTGATATTCCGCTTGACTTCAACACAGCCTTTCTGCTTGCATGCCTGGCACCGCCTTCAACTGAAAGCTGTTTGGTTGCAAGGGCCTGGGCCTCGTAGGGCGTTTCGCCAACAGCTATGGACATGCTTATTGAGACCGGGATTTTTTTGTTGACTGCATCCATTATTTTCCTGTGCTGTTGCTCGCTGATTCCGTTTGTTATTGCAATCAAGTTGTCGTATCTCATCGGGAAGAGCAGTGCTTTTTTGGCTGAGAATTTTTTCTGCAGTTGGGAGTAGATTTTAGACTGCAGTAACTGGAGGCTGGCTTCCTTTTTTGGAGCGGGATTCGTTGTCCAGGGGCCGTAGTTGTCTATTTGGATGAGGGTTAGCTGTATCATTGCTCTAGGTCATTGGTATTTGGGTTTAAATACTCAAAAATGATTTACTACTCAAAATTGAGTATATGTTTGATATTAAGCAAAAACCAGGAATATAGATACCACAAGACTAAAATGAAACTGCAAACGCTGGCCAGATACCCCTTCCTCAAAGAAGCCAAGGAACACGTCGCCAAACTAGGCCTCACAATGGAAGAACTGGACAAACACCCAGTATACTCCGCAGCCATAAGCCTCGGAAAACAAAGAATACTGGAACTTCTGAACAACAAGTTTAATCCGGAAAAGGACGACAAAACAAGCCAGGAAATCCTCATGCTAAGCTACCCGGTCGCCAGAATACTAATAAGCCAGCTTGGAAACAGCATAGTGGCAGGAAGACACGCAAACGCAGAAGCCGAATACATGCACGAGCAGCTTAGAAAAGAAGGCAAGAACACAGTGGAAAAAATAAAAGAAGACTTGGGGCTGAAAATAGACGACAAAATAGAAGTCTCAGAATACCTAAAGCTGGCAACATCGATGGCAAAAAAAGACACCAGATGGAAGCTGGTCAACAGAACGGTAGAAAAAGGCTTTGTAAAACTAAACCAAGGGGAAGACTTAACGCTGATGAAAGAAGCGATAAGGCAGAAAGTTCTTGAACCGTTGAAAATAAAAACAACACCCAAGAGCATGCAAAAAGCGTTAAACGAACTGAAAGGAGAGTTCACTGCAAAATTGGAAGAGGCGAAAGTAGAATTCCTTGAAGAAAGGGCGCTGCCAAAATGCATGACGCACATAATCTCCCTGCTCCAGGCTGGAATGGCAAACCACAACTCACGATTCATACTTGCGACATTCCTAATCGGCCTTGGACTGAAAGAGGATGAAATCGTGAAGATATTCTCCAAAAGCCAGAACTTTGATGAGGAAAAAACGCGCTACCAGCTGCAATTTCTTGCAGGCCAGAAAAGCAACACCAAATACACGTGCCCGGCATGCATAACAATAAAAAGCTATGGCCTTTGTAAAGCAGACTGCAAAGTAAAACACCCACAACAATACTACAGAAACAAAACAAGAAGGTAACTTATTTTTTTGCACGCCCCCATAGATAGTTGAAATACTGCCTATAAGCATCTGCAATATCCTTGTTTATGAGCATGAAACAGATTGGTTCACCACCTTTCCAAATTACGTTAACAACACGGTCACCGTAGATATTGATTACTGACGGCCCCTGGAATTCCTCTGGAAGAAAGCGAATTTCATAATATTTTTCAAACACTTTCTTAGATGCCATGGCCAGTCTTCTAAAGGTTTCCTTGTACAGCATTTTGAGATGAATCCTCTTTATTTCCCTGCTTTCATTCCAGTTGTTGAAAAACACTGGCATGACCTCGTGCTCCCGCCCTATAGAGCCCAGTATTAAGTGTTCTCTTCCTGCATTCCTCAAGACATCCCTTCTCATCGTCTTGAACCCCTCGACGCCCATTAGCACATGGGCTTCAGCATGGGGCTTCAAAGTCGAATAGTCTTTTTTTAAGTCGGGCAGTATCCTGCGGACTTCTTCGGTCTGCTGGTCAAGCATTCTCTTCTTTTCATGGAGGAAGTCAATAATCCGCTCGGGATTGGCTGCTTCAAAATATTTCCTCGAGTTCTTTATTACATGGGAAACCAGACCTTTTTCCTGTAAACGACGTATGCCATCGTATACCGTAGACCTTCTGAATCCTGTCTCGTGGACTACCCGGGAAGAAGGCACCGATCCCAGTTTTAAGAGTTTCAGGTATAGTTGTATTTCAGCCCTGGACAAACCAATCTCCTCAAGTATAGCTCGGTCCATTAGTGTTAGGTTTATTGTTGTCCAACTATTGGACAACAAGATTTATATATCCGTAGTTCGTGGATAATGGTACAATGGATAAGAAATATTGGATTTTTGCCATAATGACTCTGGTAATAATAAGCGGATGCACTGAAAGCGATATAACTGGGAAGACAGTATACAACGCGGAAAAACCACTTACAATAGGGATACAAAACAGTCCTGCAAACGCGCTGATTATGGTTGCCAAGGACAAAGGCTTTTTCCAGCAGGAAGGGCTTAACGTTGAGTTGGTTGAGTTCACCGGTGGAAAATATGCTCTCCAAGCATTTCTGTCAGGCTCAATTGACATGGCAGTAAGCGGGGAGGTCCCAGTCACATTTTCTTCAATGCAAGGAAATGAGTTTTACGTCATCACGCAAGTAGTTGAGAGGACAACGAATGAAGTTAGGGTGGTTGCTATTAAAGAGCCTGATTTGGACACGCCGCATGAGTACTTCAACGCGAAAAGGAGGAAGCTGGCGACTTCCGTTGGGGGAGGCCCTGAATTCTACATCTACAATTTCATGAAGAAGTACAACATAACAGACGCTGAATTGGTAAACCTGAAGCCTGAGGACATGCCGGTAGCTCTTGAAAGCGGAAGCGTTGATGCCATCGCAATTTTCGACCCTCACGCATATTTCGCAGAACAAAAATTAGGTAGCAAGGCAGTCACATTCTGGGATGAAACCATGTACTCTGAACTTTACGTGCTAAGCGCAGACAGGGATTGGGTTAATCAAAATCCGGAGATAATTGAAAGAATAATAAGAAGCCTCGTTAAAGCCTCTGAATTCATGAAAGAGAATCCAGCAGAGTCTAAGGCAATAGTTGCCAATTACACTAAACTAGACAAAAAAACCTTGGACGGGATTTGGGGTAATTTTGAGTTTAAGCCTGCTTTAAACAACCTATTGTTAGAGTATTGGAATTTAGAAGCGGAGTGGGCCAAGGAGACTGGAAAAGTTAAAAATGAGGCTCAGATTCCGGACTTTAAAGCGTACATATATAAGGATGCTTTGCTGAAAGTCAAACCTGAAGCAGTTACTATATAGAAGAATGAAAAATGATTTCAGGAAGATTAAGGGGAATGTATTGTCTATTGCCCCTTCTGGTGTTTATTTTAGTCTGGCAGGCGGTGTCGGAAAGCGGAGTAGTGAACAGGACTTTGTTTCCGCCTGCAAGCGAGGTCTTTCTGGCAATCGTTGAATTGATTAAGTCTGGAGAGCTTCTGGTGCACGTCAAGTCAAGCATCTGGAGAGTAATCTTGGGGCTAACGCTTGGAAGTCTTGCTGGAACCACCTTTGGGCTGCTGACAGGTAGGATAAAATTTTTTGAGGAGTCATTCAGCCCAATATTCCAAGTGTTTCGTTCATTTCCACCGGTTGCGGTAATACCTCTTGTGATTGTCTGGCTGGGTATTGGTGAAATTGCAAAACTTTTTTCAATAAGCTTTGCAGTATTCTTTCCTGTTTGGGTGAATACTCACATCGGAGCGTCGCAGATTCCAGTGCATTTTCTGCAGGCTGCGAGAACGCTAACCAACTCTGTCTTGAAGAAATGGTTGAAAGTTATTCTGCCAGCTTCTATGCCGTTTATTGTTGCGGGAATGAGAAACGGAGTTGCCGTGGCGTTTATAATGGTCTTTGTGTCAGAGCTGGCTGGCTCGTCAAATGGTCTGGGTTATTTGATGTCGGTGTCACAGCTTACATACAGGATGGATAACTTGATTGCAGGCTTGCTTGTCTTAGGCTTGCTGGGGGCTTTAACAGACTATTGTTTTGTGAAGTTCACGAGGAGGTTGTTTCCATGGATAGGAAAAACACAGTCTTGAGTGGAAGTGGATTGACTGTTAGTTATGGCAGTAATGTTGTCTTAGAGGGTATTGGATTTAGTGTTAAGGAAGGTGAGTTTGTGGCGGTGGTGGGGGAATCAGGCTGTGGTAAGACAACGCTCCTGAACGCTATTGCTGGTTTTGTAAGTTTTTCTGGAGTGGTTGACAAGCCCAAAAAGATTGGAGTTGTCTTTCAGAATTATGCGGTGTTTCCCTGGCTTACTGTTGAAGAAAACATCGCTTTTGGATTGGAGGGTGACGACGCTGCGGTGGAGCATTACCTGGCGATGATTGGTTTGGATGATAAGAGAGAAGGATATCCTTTTGAGCTGTCTGGGGGTCAAGTGCAGCGTGTTGCATTGGCCAGAACGCTGGCTGCAAGCCCGGAGTTGATACTTATGGACGAGCCTTATGGGGCCTTGGACGTTTACACTAGGGATAGGATGCAGCGGTGGCTGCTTGACGTCTGGAGGAAAGAGAAAAAGACGATAGTATTTGTGACACACTCCATTGACGAGGCCGTATTCCTGGCAGATCGTGTTTTAATGCTGAAAAACAAGCGGATTGCAGGTGAGTTTCCCGTGAAGTTTAGAAGGCCCAGAAGTAAGGAAATTAAATACAGCAAAAGATTTGCTGAATTAAAGAAGACAATAATGAAAGCGATAAATGAAGATTGAATTATAGTAGATGATGGAAATAATCATACTTTTGGCTATAGTTTTTTGGCTTATGCGAATAAGTATCAGATATGAAAAATATGTAGAAATACATCATCTACTATAACTTCCAAAAGTCTCCAAGACTTTTCTCAGCTCATTGTGCGTTCTGGCGTATTCTTTCAATGTTTTTGTCCCGCATTGCGGGACATCCCCATTATGGGGACCAGCCATTACCGCATCAACAGCCTGGCGGACGCTTTTAGCGCCTGCTATCGTGCCGTCCGGGTGGCCGTGAACGCCTCCGCCGGCTTGGATTACGATATTTTTGCCCATGATTTTCATCAGTTCCGGGATGTGTCCTGCGTGCAGGCCGCCGGAGCAGACTGGAAACACAGGCTTCAAGCCATGCCACTTCTGGCTTAATCTGTCTTTAGATTCAGGCACGCTGTCCAGTGTTATTTCATCTCTTATTGAAGCTACTTCCCTTGCCGGGCCTTCCATCTTGCCTACTGCAGTGCCCACGTGAAGTTGGTCTGTGCCGATGAGACGGTAGAGTTTGGCTAAAGCCAGCATTGTTATTCCGTGCTTTTTGTTTCTTGTCAGTGCGGCATGCATCGCCCGGTGAGCGTGCACGACAAGATTCATCTTTCTTGAGTGTTTCAAGACTGTTTGAACTGCGCTGAAGCCCAATGTGATAACGTCAATCATCACGTATTTTCCGTTGTGTTTTTTGACGTATTCCATTCTTTCAACCATTTCTTCTGTTTCGGCTGTTATGTTGGGCATGTAGATTTTCACTTCACCGGTTTTTCGCTCTGCCTTGTCTAAAGCCTGCATTGTCTCAGCAATTCTTTTGTCAAAGGGGTTGAACTTCTGGTCAGTCAGGTTTTCATCATCTTTCACTATGTCGCAGCCGCCAACCCAGCTTTCAAAGGCCACTCTGGCATGCTCCTTGTAAGGCAAACCGACTTTAGGCTTTATTATAGTGCCCACCAGAGGACGGTTCTTTACTTTAAGTATTTTTCTTATTCCGGGAATACCGAACTTCGGGCCCTGGTAAAGTTTGACTGCCTTTTCGGGAAAAGTGAAATCCAGCAATCTGAGATTTTGAATCGCCTTCATGCCGTAAATGTTGCCTGCAATACTGCTCATGATTTGAGAAACATTTTCAGGCTCAAACAACTCCAAGGGATAGGCAACCTTCACCAAACCCTTATTTTTGTTCATGTGATAGATGCTAGGCCTTAGTTTTCTCATGGAACTTCCGGATGCGGTGTGCACTTCAGTCCAAGTGCCGATACTGCTTTCGCCGGTAACGTGCTCTGCAGCTTTTTCAAAAGAAACTCCTCTAGAAGGCTCAATGTAAAACAAACAGTTCAAGTCGTTTTTAGTTGGCTTGTAATTCAAGTCTAAATACTCAGATGTCATTGAAACAAACAATAGAATTATCTTAATACTACCTTAAATATGCTACGCCCCCTTCTTGAGAGGTGGTTTTTCGAATATGAAAACGCAGTAGGGGTCGTATATCGGGTTGGAAATCCCTAAATCACGCAAAGCTTTGACGGCCTTTGGCATATCACTCGAGTCAGGTATTCCAAAACGATGGGAGGTTATTTTAACCATTGCGAGGGCTCCAGGATTCATCCAACTTACAGTGCGCCGCAAAGCACCGATTGTGTCTGATGTATGGTGGAGGGCACCTGAATGAGACAACACTATGTCGAATTTTTTGGTGGGTTCAACTTCCAGTATATCCCCGACCATAAGCTCGTCAACTCCCTCGTATTTTTCTTTGGAAGTGCGCGCATAGACCAAGCCTATTGTCTCGACTTTATCCCCCAAACCTCTGGCTTCAAAAAAATGCTTGATGTCTTTGAGCGCCCTTCCTGGTCCGCAACCAGCTTCAAAAACCCGGACAGGCGTCTGTCTGCTAGGATCTTCTAGCAATTCCAGAATCCTGCGGTTCACATCAATTTGAAAGGAAATGTTGTATACGCCAGCAGACTTGTTATCCCAAACTCCGAAGTCCCGCCCGCCTGCGTCCTGGATGAGCCAAGTTAAAAACTTTTTCCCTCGAAAGGAGATTACCTTAGCATTGCTGGATATTGCGAGCCTGTCGTCTCCTTCGGATTCCTTGGTCATGGCATTCACGCGAAGACGAAACTCCTCATTGAACCCGCCGTTGGGAAGAAGAGGGGGATGAGTTCTATCTCTCAAAATCGGAAGGTGTATTGTAAGATTCTCCTGTAATTCCTTGAGATCCTCACCCCAAATGTCCCACGTGCCTGAAAGATCAAGTCTAGTATTATCTGGGTTAGGACACTTAGGTGGTTTAATCGTAAATTTGCCCATCCTTAGGAGATGTAATCATAAATTTCCCTTTGTTGAGGGGATTTGCTTGCCTGTTATTTTCACAGCGTCCTTCATTGCTTTGGCCAGTGCCTTAAAGCAGGCTTCTACTTTGTGATGGTCGTTTCTTCCTTCCACGTCTATGTTGAGGTTGAATCTCCCGTTGATTGCGAAGCTTTCCAGGAAGTGTTCTATATTCTCCTTGCTTACATCACCAACCTTTTTCTCTTGGAATTCGCTGAAAGGCAGTTTTATTTTGACTGAAGGCCTGCCTGAAAGGTCGACTGAGACTACAGCCTTGCTGTCGTCCATTGGAACTATTGCGTAAGCCATTCTGGCGATGCCTTTCTTGTCGCCTAAAGCCTTTAGTAATGCTTCTCCAAGGCATATGCCCATGTCTTCAACCAGATGGTGGTCGTCCACTTCAATGTCTCCGGAAGCTTTTACATTCAAGTCAAAACTGCTGTGCCTGCTGAAGGAATCCAACATGTGGTTCAGAAACTTCAACGGCGTCTTTATTTTGCCTTTGCCGGCGCCATCCAAATTCAAAGAGATTTCAATGCTCGTCTCCCTGGTTTTTCTTTTAACTGAAGATTTACGGGCCATTGTTGTTTAATTATTGCATTATCCTTTAATATCGCTATTTTTTCAGGACAGTGTAATGAAACCTGTTTCTAAACCTTTGGAGTATCTTAATCAAGGGCTTGCTCAAAACCAGGGTGAACAACACGTTGCCCAGAGCTCTTGACGAATCCATCAGCAGTCCTGCAGAGGCGACTGCAATGTAAGTCTGCAAGGAGTGTTCAGCCGCAAAGGCGCTCCACCAGAACAAGTCTGTGACAAAGCCGTAAAAGTAGGCTGCGAAAATGCTGTAGACTGTGAGTATTATTGTATTGCGGGTTTGCATCAAGCCTGCAAAAAAGCCCACCAAGCCGAGAGCCAGCATTTGGTAGGGCGTCCAAGGTCCATGCCCCAATAGAAAGTTTGAGACCAGCATTGTTGAAGCCCCGACCATGAAGCCGCTTAAACTGCCATAGACAACGCCGATTACCATGACCAAAAAGAACACTGGGCTGAATTCGCCCACTGAATGAAACAGCTGCCTGGAAACAACAACCAAGGCGGTGAGCATTCCCAACAGTGCGATTGACTTTGGGTTTGCCGTATGCTCGAACTTTAAGGTGAAAAGCAGGGCTACTGCTATTGCCAGGGTGAATGTGAACGCCATCCAGTTTAATGTCAACACTTCAATCATTTTTGGTTATTCGACCGTTTTCCATCAATATTATTCTGTCTGAATGTGAAGCTAGATCCATGTCGTGTGTTGCAATTACTATTGTCTTGCCTTCAGACTTCATTGACTGGAGTATTTCAACCATCTTTTTCTTTGACTTGAAGTCTATCCCCCGTGTTGGTTCGTCTAGGACAATTATTTTTGGGTTTGCAATCAAGACTGACGCCAGTGCGACCCTCTGGCGTTCGCCGCCGCTCAAATCCCGGGGATAACAGTGTTTGTGTTCCTTCAGACTCAGGCTTACAAGCATGCCATCTACGTCTCCCCCCAAGCCAAGGTTCTTCAAGGTAAACTTAACTTCATCCTCCACTGTGTCGCAAAAAAGGTAGTCATTCGGATTCTGGGAGAGGAAGCCGACTGTTTTTGCAAGCTCTTCAACAATAGCCGTTCTGGTGTTGACGCCATGGATGAATACGTCTCCCCTGCTTGGCTTCAAAAGGCCGTTGAAGTGTTTCAGCAGCGTTGTTTTTCCAGAGCCATTTGGGCCAATAATTGAAACAAATTCTCCTTCACGTATTTTCAGATTAATGCCGTCAAGGGCTTTCTTGCCTGCATAACTGTAATGCAAATTGTATATTCTAACAACAACCTTTCCGGTTTTCTTGACTTTTTTTGGTTTAGCATGAATGCAAGCCTTGTCTTGCTGGCCGAGGTTTATCACCCTGTCAACTTTTTTCAGCTTGCCTGCAGGATTGAAATTGTGGTCCACCAGGATTACTGTAATGTTTTTTTCCTTGTTTAGTTTGGATAATATTGCGTTCAATTTTTCCGCGCTTTCAGGATGCAATTGCGAAGAAGGCTCGTCCAGTAGGAGTATTTCAGGCTCCAAGGCCAAGACTGAAGCCAGAATTACTTTTTGTTTTTCTCCGGAGGAAAGCTCGCTGATTTGTCTCTTGAGGAGGGGTTGCATTTCAAGTTCTTTAGCTATTTTAGCCATCTTTCTGCCAATCTGCCCCCTAGGAGTTTTTTTGTTCTCAAGTCCGAAGGCGATTTCGCCTTCAACCGTGGAGCAGATTATCTGATTTTCAGGGTCCTGGAATATGAAGCCAACTGATTGTGAGATGCCTTCTATCGAGTTTTTTATTGTGTCAAGGCCGTTGACGAAAACCCTGCCTTGGAAAACGCCTCCGGAGTAATGCGGCACAAGGCCGTTGATGCATTTCAAGAAAGTTGTCTTGCCAGAGCCTGAAGGACCCCTCACCAGGATGAATTCCCCTTTGTTTACCTTTAGATTGAAGTTTGAGAGCGCGTTTTTTCTAGCGTCTGGGTATTTGTATGACACTTTCTTGAATTCGACCAATGGTTTCATTTTAGGGTTGGAGTTACCAGCAGGAGTATTGCAGCTAAGGGTATGAGGCTGAATGCCGGTGTCAAGGAGTTGTAGGGCCAGTAGGACAGCAGGCCATTTGCCTTAGAGTAGAGTAAAATTGCAAGGGAGATTGCAAGCATGCCAATGGTTAGGTAGTCGTTGATATGCCATCTCTCAACAATGTATTTTGTCCGGTTTTTGTTGAAAGCCCTGGAAGCCATCGCTTCTGCAAGACTTAATGACCTTTCTAGCGAGCTCACCACTGCAGGAACGACCAAGGCTTTGTGTTTCATTAGTCTGACAAAAAGGTTTCCTTGGGAAAGATTCAGGCCGCGGGAGCGTTGCGCATCTCTGATGGCCTGCATGTCGTCTGAGATAACTGGAGTGAATCTCAATGCAATAGATGTTAAGAGTGTTGAATTGAAGAAAAATTTTGGCGTTATTCTCAGCAATGCGTCTGGCGTCACAATCGAGGAGAATATGCCGAATGTGAGAACCATGTCAACCAAAAGCAGGGCCATTGTCAGGCCGAATGTTATTGACTCCAATGTTATCGGCCCTGAAAGCAGGAAGATTGGAATGCTGAATGAAAGAATGCTTGTTTTGGCAGGTATTTGCATTAATACTGTTGCCCCCCTGTGGACGAAGAGGGTGTTTATCAGCAGCGGTAGTGTTCCAAATATCAAGCCTGTTTTCAGGTGTTTTTTCCAGTTTGTTTTGCATGCCAATGAGACTGCAACCAGTGTGATTAGTATTGCCGTAAGGTAGATGGGGTTGTATGTTAGTATTCCTGCTGTTATGGCTGTTAAAAGCCAGAGTGTCCAGGTGTATGTGTTTGGCTTCATTTTTAAGTTTGTATTGTTCAGACTTAGGTAAAGTGCTCCCGATTTTGTGAACCATGCGGCTATTAACCAACTTACGTGAGTGGGAGTAGCCAGCCAAAGTTTTATGTAATCGGAAGCACTTTAGTATTGTTTTTGTTTTTAAGTATGTAATCTAAGTGTATGGATAATTTATCCATATCTATTGGGATGATGAGGAAAAAAGCAAAAAACTGGGCGACGGCAGTGGTTTTAGCAGTAATACTGGCAACAACAGCACAAGCAGTAAGAGTGGGTGTAGTAGTCACGTTCCCGGACGGCACCACTTACACAAAATGCGTTGTAATAGAGGAAAACGCAAGCGGCTATGAAATAATGCAAAACAGCGACCTTGCAATAGCATGGAGCAGCGACCCCACTTGGGGCCACGCAATGTGCGGAATAAACAACATAGGCTGCCCAGAAGACAACTGCTGGTGCAGCAGCAGCTACTGGGGCTTCTACATATCCACTGGAGGCAGTTGGGGATACAGCCCAGTAGGGTTTGACGCAGGCAACGTTTGCTGGAACGGAGACTGGAACAGCTGGGACGGCCACTACTGCGCGCAAGACGGACACATGCTGGGATTCGCCTATGGAAGCTATGGAACCAGACCCCAATCAATGTCATTCAACACAGTATGCCAAGGCACATCAGGAGCATTAGGCTTTGGGGGAAGCGGACTGTTCACAATGAACATGAACATGCCAAACGAAACACACGCCAACAGCCCGATAGAAATAAAACTGACAGACAGCAAGAGAAACAAAACAGTAAAAAAAGCCAGGGTAGTAGTCTACGACAACAAGGCTGGGAGTTCAAAGATATACAACTGCCGTGTAGATGAAAACGGCACTGCAAGAATATCGCTAAACAAACCTGGAGTATACAAAATGGAGATAAGGGCTGATGACTACCACACAATACAACAGGATATAGAAATCCTGGAGGCGACGACAACCACGACAACCACCACGACAACAACGACAACCACAACAACAAGCACGGAAGCCACGCTGCCGCACATATCCAGGACAAGCATTCAGACGACAACAAGGGAGATAACAACGACCATAACAGAAGCGACTACTACAACAGTAATAGAAGACTTAAACAGTATCACTGGCATGGCAGCAGGCTATGACAAAAAAACAGACGAAAACAAGATTACTGGAAATGCAGTAGCCTATGACGACACCAACGCCAGAGGATATGTAATGCTGATGAGCGCTCTGATTCTAATCGGCCTACTGCTGACCTACTTCATATTCAAAGGATAACTTTTTACTATCATCTCCAATAATGTTGCATGAACATCCTTCTGGTTGGGAATGGCGCAAGAGAGCATGCGATAATAAAAGCTTTGTCTGAAAGCAGGCAAAAGAAAAAACTTTATTCCTTCATGAGCGCTAAAAACCCCGGCATAGCAAGAATTTCAGACAAATATACCATTGGGGACACCTGCAAGCCAGAAGAAGTCTTGAAATACGCCCTAGAAAACAAAGTAGACTTGGTTGTAGTAGGCCCTGAAGCGCCGCTTAATGCAGGAGTTGTAGATGCCCTTGAAGACAAAGGCATTAGATGTGCAGGGCCTAGAAAGATTGCAGCCCAGCTGGAGACAGACAAAACCTTCTGCAGAAGCCTGCTAGAAAAACACAAGGTGAAAAGCAACCCAAAGTATGGGATATTCGAAGACTACAGGCAGGCGTGCAAATACCTTGATTCAATATACCATGATTTTGTCTTAAAGCCTGCCGGGCTGACAGGCGGCAAGGGAGTCAAAGTCTTTGGAGAACACTTGAAAAACAAAGAAGAAGCCAAAGAATACATCAAAGAGATATTGAACGCTAAAGTCGGCCACATACCCAAAGTGGTTGTTGAAGAAAAACTGGTTGGAGAAGAGTTCACACTGCAGGCTTTCGTAGACGGCAACCGTGTTGTAGGCGCTCCAATGGTGCAAGACCACAAAAGAGCCTACGAAGGCGACAAAGGACCGAACACCGGAGGAATGGGGTCATACTCAGACAAAGGTTTCATACTGCCATTTCTGACTGAAAGAGACTACCAGCAAGGGCTGGAAGTGATGGAAGAAACAGTAAAAGCAGTCAAAAAAGAAACGGGAGTGGAATACAAGGGATTCCTCTACGGCCAGTTTATGGCAACCAAAAGTGGAGTAGGATTGATTGAATACAATGCAAGGCTTGGGGACCCAGAGGCGATGAACATACTGTCAATACTGGAGTCAGACTTCGTTGACATCTGTCAGGGAATGGCAGACATGAATTTAAAGAAAAATGCAAAATTCAGTAGGAAAGCCACTGTGTGCAAATACATGGCGCCTGAAGGCTACCCAGAAAACCCAAAAAAAGATGTTGAACTTACAGTAGACGAGAATGCGATAAAAAAGCTTGGCGGAGGAGTATACTACGCTTCAGTCAGAGAAGAAAACGGAAAAATCATTTCATCCAAATCAAGGTCTGTTGCGGTTCTAGGGGTTGGAAACACCATCAGCGAAGCGGAAAAAGTGGCTGAAAAATCAATGCAACACATAAAAGGAGACTTGTTCCACAGGAAAGACATTGGAACTGACGCATTGATTCAAAAAAGGATTAAGCACATGAAAGAGCTCAGAAAGTAAGGAAGTTACTTTTTCTTGCTGCTGCGCTCTCCGCCAACACCCCAATGATCCTTGCTGACCTCCTGCAGTATGACAATGACGTGCTGAGGCTCAATCTTAAGGGTTTTCACCACCGCATGAGTAACCTCTTTTATCAACTTGTCCTTCTGCTCTAAAGTCCTGCCTTCCCACAATTCTATCCTAACAACCGGCATATTTATTCACCTCTTGGTTCTAACGTTTGATTATTTGGACGCACCCATTATGAATTGCATTCTTGAGCCCTATTCTCAAGTTGTATTCAACTTATTTTTGAAGGGTGCGCATATTAATTCACCACTTAATTATATACCCCACAGTTGAAAAATATACCCTCCATGAATGTTGAAATAGAAACCTACGGCTGCGCCATGAACCAAGCTGATTCGGAGATAATAGCAGGCCTGTTGGAGAAACACGGCCACAAGATTGTAAAAAAAGAGGGTGAAATTTTGGTTGTGAACACCTGCACTGTGAAGACTCCGACTGAAAACAAGATTAGAAGAAGGCTTAAGGAGCTGGACAAACAAAACAGGAATGTGATTGCTGCGGGATGCCTACCTGCTGCATGCCGGCAGATTGCAGACGAATTTCCAAGGTTCTCTTTCATTGGAGTCAATGTGCAAGATGTTGTTGAAGCTGTTGAGACTGTAGGAAGAGGGAGTAGATTTGTTTTGATAGCCTCGCCTGGTGTGAAAGTCTGCATGCCCAAAAACAGGCTAAATCCTTTTGTTGAAATTGTGCCGATAGCTGAGGGCTGTCTTGGAAACTGCTCCTACTGCCTGACGAAAGCTGCTAGAGGCAGCTTGAAGTCTTTTGCAGGCGAGAAGATTGTTAGCCATGTGAAGTCTGCATTGGCTGAAGGCGTTAGGGAAATCTGGCTTACGGCACAGGACACTGGCGCCTATGGGAAAGACATAAAATCAAGCCTGCCGGAATTGCTGAATGAAATTGTGAAAATTCCTGGAGATTTTAAAGTGAGAGTGGGAATGATGAATCCAAACCATGTTTTAGATTTTACAGAAGAATTGGTTGAAGTTTTAAAAAACGAGAAGTTATACCGCTTCCTGCATCTTCCAGTGCAGGCTGGCAGCGACAGGATTCTAAAGGAGATGGGTAGGAGATACTGTGGAAAGGATTTCAGGGAGATTGTGAGGGAGTTCAGGGAAAAGTTAGGCACTACAAGCACCTTTAATAAAGGTGCATCAAAGGAGGGGCATTCCGCTCCGCTCCAGCCCCTCAAACTAGCTACGCTCGCATGCTATACTTCAACAAAAGGTTGTCAGAATGAACAGGAACATGCGACTCCAAGTTCAACCCCGCAGATTACGTTGTCTACGGATATTATAGTCGGCTACCCAACTGAAACTGAAGAAGACTTCAAGAAAACTCTGAACATGATTGAAGATGTCAAACCCGATATAATAAACATCTCCAGATTCTGGCCCAGACCCGGAACAAAAGCTGCAGAATTAAAACAACACCCGGGCTGGCTGATTAAAAAACGCTCTGGAATGGTGAACGACTTGTTCAAAAAAATCGGTTTAAATCAGAACAAAAAATGGGTTGGCTGGAAAGGCAGCGCACTGGTTTCGGAAAAAAACAAGGACGGAAGCTACACAGCAAGAAACCTGTGGTATAAACCAATCATAATAAAAACAAGAAAGGATATTTTTGGAGAGATAGTAAATGTTACTGTAAAAAAGGCGACTTATTATGACTTACTAGGTGAGGTGGATTAAAATATGTTTGTGTGCATCAGACAAAAGAAGAGCAGGTTAATAAATAGGAGTAATACAACTGCAATCAAATTACTCATGTGGTAAATTAAAACCCTAAGGTTCCCTGTTTTTTCCAGAATCAGAAAAATCAACCGAGATTCTATCCATCTTGTGTTTAGGATTAAGCCGTAAATCCGTTAACCATTTGAAAACTATAGGTTGTGCTTCTCGAATAAAGGTTCTTCCCCATTCCGTGTTAGATTTTTTAGCTTTTGCGATTTCAAGAGCAACTTCTTCCACTAAATCTGTTGGTTTGATTGTATCCATTCTCGAAGTCACGGCAGAAAAAGACGTATGCAACGCAGCAGTTCTTCTTGCTTGTTCTTTAAGAACCTCACTAACAGCAGATGGAGGGTTACATAGAGTCCTATAAAGCTGTAGGTCATACTCATCTCCTTGTTTACTCGGTTCCTCTCTCTTTTGTTGTTTAATGTGAGCACGTATTTTCCCCCGGACAGCTTCTAGTAGATTATTCCAAGGAACACAAACTCTCTTTCTCTCTTCCGACGTGAAAAATGTGAAGTTAGGATAGAACCTATTATCCAAGTGGGCGAAAACTAATTGTTTACCCTCATGAGTTATCGTAAGGGGTTTTACCTTCTCGTGGCCCTCAGGCTTAGCTTCTATATGTCTAAGTTGAGGTTCTTCGTTTCCTGATGTATCCTCAGCTCCCCCCCTCCGTCTATGACTATCCATTCTTTGCATACATATAATATATGGATCCCACATAAAAATATTATTTTATGTCGTGATGTTTTATTGAATGTTGCCTTAAAGTCTTTATTAACTACACCTTCTAATTGACACAAGATGCCGTTCTTTAGGCACTACAACATTATAGAAATCACGACTAGTAAACCAAACTACCCCTCAAAGACACAGTTCTCCCTTTTTTCACAGACCTCAACTTCGGCTTGCTGCGCCTCCTCTTCAAATTGAAAAGCCTGCGCTGCTTGTTAGACATTTGATGCAACTCATTGCTGAACTGATCCTGATTTGTGACGCGCTCACCCCTGTAAACAGCCTCATTGATTTCAAAATGAATGCCAAGAGGATCAATCCTCAAGTTGTATTTCAAACCCTTTCTCAGAAAATTCCTCAAGTGCGCCAGAATCTGCTCAGAATCCTGATTGCTGAAAAACTTAGAGCCCATACTCATAATTATTTCCCGACAACCTTAAAATCAACGCAAACCCTGTGCAAGCCGGGAGCATAGCTGCCGCACAAGACTGATTCCAGCATTCTGACTTTGTATCCAAGTTTCTTGCAGATTTTCTTGACCTTCTTCTCGGACTCTTTGGTTGACCCTGCAAAGTCGTAGAAATGGACAACACCATTCTTGCTTAAGGCAGGCAATGCTGTGTCAAGGAAGTCACCCGCATCCTTAGGCAAAGGCATGATGATTCGGTCGAACTTTGCTAAGTTAGGCACTACGTCTCGGTTTTCAGTTTTCACGGGTTTTCGGTTTTCAGTTTCCTGTTTTCCAAAGTTTTTCGAATACTCAAGACCGAAAACGGTCCCCGAAGGGAATCCCTGACAGGAGGGAGACTGAACAAATTT
>Ga0194113_10004655_pt1 | contig 17907 bp, 13 predicted proteins | sample TA2MahC200mmetaG_FD_146193 | JGI IMG/M metagenome (GOLD analysis project Ga0194113, IMG submission 146193) | Freshwater microbial communities from Lake Tanganyika, Tanzania - TA2015017 Mahale Deep Cast 200m | ecosystem: Environmental > Aquatic > Freshwater > Lake | place: Tanzania: Lake... | reverse complement strand
TCGCCCCATCGCGTCGCCCTATTCGCAGGTCGCGCTGTTGCTGATCCTGTTGGCGTGCACGGCCGGCGCCGTGGTGGCGTCTTACCAGTACCCGTGGCCTTCTTTTGTGAAGAGTCGCGGCGAACTGCCTGCAGCGCCGGCCACCGTGGAACTGCACGTCGAAGACCTCACGTGTCGCGGCCGAGCGAACCTGTTCTGTTACTTCCTCGAGCGAGACGACCTGTTTGCCGTACGCGGCTCCACCAAGGTCGAAGCGTGGCCCGGCCCCGGCCTGGTGCGCGTCCGCGTCAGTTTCGACCCGGGCGCGACGGGCGAACTGGAAATCAAACAGGCGGTCACCGAACCGTACTACGACGCGTACGCGAATTTCTGGCGAACGTCGCCATTCCGCATCGAGGGCTACGATCCGCTCAGCGCGGATCTCGACCCGGGACCGTGACGCCATGTTGGCAACGCGTCTCTGGTGCCACTGGCTGAGCGAGCCGTGAACGTCCACCACCACCCACCATCCCGCGGCGAGCGGAGCCAGTGTGTGGCTGGATCCCGCTCTGGTGCCACTGGCTGAGCGAGCCGTGAACGTCCACCACCGTCCATGATCCCGCGGCGAGCGGAGCCAGTGTGTGGCTGGACGCGGCTCACTCCTGGAAGATCTTCCCTTCGCGGTAGGCGGTCCAGGCGGGCTCGAAGGCGACATCCTTGTCGGGGATCGGCCGCACGGGGGCATGGGCGACGTCGAACAGCCCGTTCGTTTCCGGCACGAACCGGACCTCCTGAATCGTCTGTCGCAGGGCCACGTTTTCCGCGCGCCAGCGCGGCAGCTCGCCGGTGGCGGGATCGCGGAGGCATTCGGGCATCGCGGTGCCGTCGGGGTCGAGGACGACGTAGGAGCCGCGACTGCCGCCACCTCGTTGAATGTAGTCCTCGATCGCCCGCAGGAAGGCGAGTTGTGTGAGTGCCATCGACTGCGCCGCGACCGCGTCAATTGCCTCCTTGCGACGTGTGATCCGGAAACCGTGCCGAGCGATCCGGTCGAGTTGCGTCTCGGCCTCCGCCCGGGCGGCACCGATCGTGCGTGCGTCGCGCAGATGCGCCGCGTGACGCGTCATGCGGTCGCGGATCTCGTCCAGGGCTTCGTGGGGCGTCGCGGCAGCGGAATCGGGTGACGTGTGCATTGTGTCCAGCCATGCGAGGAACTCGCGAACAGGCTTCACGATGGAATCCGTCAACAGGGAGTCAGGATCGGGTACATCCGGCCCGTACACGTGAGCGATGTACTGAGCCGCTCTGAGCGCGCCGGCCTGGCCGGAATTCAAGGCCGAGCCGCCCGGACGTTTGACCCCATGAGTGCCCGCCATCTCACCAATCACGAACGTGTGGGGAACCGTCGATTCCCACCACTTGTTCACGACGAAGCCGCCGTTATTGTGCTGCGCGCACACGGCGATTTCCAGCGGTTCGCTGTGCAAGTCGATCTTGTGCTCCGCGTAGATATCGATCGCCGGCTGGTTCATGTGCCGCAGCCGCTGGATGGGGAGTTCCTGCAGCGCGCCGGTGCGCTCGAGATAAAGCCGCGCTTCGGGACCGAGGCTGCCGATGGCGAAGCGGTTCATGCCGGCCGAACCGATGGGGTTCCGCCGAAAGTCCATGAACACGCGGCGGCCGAACTGCACCGTTTCGCGGTGCACGGCCATGTCGACCATGCTGGACTGATCGCCGGCGATCCGCTGCGCGTCGAACGGCCATTGATATCCCTTCAGGAAGATGTTGGTGGCCATGCTCTCCATGGTCGGGAAGTACTGCGTGAGGAACTCGCGCGGATCGCTTTGGCCGTCCGCCGCGGTGCTGAAGATGCGTGGCACGACCTGCATGTACGTGCCCGAGACATTCCAGCGGAACGTGACCGACGCCAGGCCGTACTGCGATTCGGTCAGGTTGTGTGCCGTCAGGCCCGCGCGGAGTGCGATGCCGTGAATGCCGGTCTGGTGGGGCGGGTAGACCGTGATCCGGTACAGGTCGCCGGGGCCGCCGGCCGCCAGGACGAGGTTGTTGGCCAGATAGACGTTCAGTCCGGGGTCGGAGCCGGTATCTCCCAGGACGTTCATGGTCAACACGCCCACGAGTTGATCGTCGGTGTCGGACGGGCCCCGCAACAGCGCGACGACTTCCTGCTGGTTGTGGATCGGAACGCCGGCCCGGTTCAGGCGCGCCTCGAGGCATTCGCTCATGAACCGCGACGTCTTCGGGCCGGCCGATGTCGCACGCTCGTACGGGTCGTGGTCCGTCTTGTACCCCAGAAACGCGCCCTCGGCATCGTGCGGAAACGGCACTCCGGCATCCACCAGCCGGTAGAACTGGCGCAGCGAGCAGCAGCTTTCGGCCAGCGCGATGTCGCCGTGCATGCAGCCGAAGGCGGTCAGCGTCTTGGCGAAGTCCACCGCCGTGTCCGGCACGCGGGGCGAGGTGCCCATCTTGTAGTACGTCTGCTTGTCGGAGCCGGACAGGCGCGACGCGCCGCCGCCGCGCGCGTGCGTCACGACGACGATTCGCTCGTGAGCGTCCTCGACGCCCAAGTGACGGAAGAAGTCGTGCAGGTGCAGGGCGCACGAAGTGCCCGCGGCCCCGCACCCGATCACCACCGTGTTGACGGCATAGACGGGGACGCGACGACTGCCAAGAGCCATTTCCGTTTTGATCACAACCAAGCCCTCTCCCGGCCGCATGGCGCGCCGGTTACAAAATCCTCAGGTGAAATCCGCCGTCGACGTTGATAACCTGCCCGGTGGAAAACGGGAGGCTGCCCGCGGCACACGCGGCGACCGCGCGACCGATGTCCTCGGGAAGCCCCCAGCGCCGGATGGGCGTGATGCCCTCGGCGATCAGCTTGTCGTACTTCGCCTGCACGCCCCGCGTCATGTCCGTTTGGATAATGCCTGGCCGGATCTCGAAGACCGGGATACCCTCCTCCGCGAGGCGCGCGGCGAACAGCCGCGTCATCATGCTCACCCCCGCCTTCGACACGCAGTATTCGCCCCGCGACGGCGACGCCGTGTAGGCCGAGATCGAGCTCATGTTCGTGATGGAGAGGAAATCGTTCGGGCGTTGCTTCTTCTGTTCGATCATCCAGTTGGCCACGAGCTGCGTGAGGAAATACGGCCCTTTCAGGTTGACCGAGATCACGAAATCGAACGATTCCTCGCTGGCTGCCAGGATGTCCTCGCGCGCTTTCGGAGCGACTCCCGCGTTGTTCACCAGCGCGTCGAGCCGTCCGAACGTCCGGCGCGCGGCGTCGACCGCCGCTCGCCGATCCGCATCGGACGTCACGTCGCACGAGACGCCCAACGCTTGCCGGCCGAGTTCGCGGACCGCGGCCGCCGTTTCGCCCGTGTCCAGGACGTCGGCTGCCACGATGTCGAAGCCCTGCCGGGCCAGTGCCACCGCGCACGCCTGTCCGATCCCGCGTGCCGCGCCCGTGATCATCGCCGTTGGATTCGACATGGGAAGCTCCTGACGCGGCCCGCGGCCGCCGACAAAGTAGACCCAAGCTCCGAAATCGGAACCCCATTATACAGAAATCGCGTTCCCGGCGAGCGGCGAGTGTGAACTCGCCCGGTTGCCGGCCAGCGCGAGCTCGCCCGGCGAGCGGCGAGTGTGAACTCGCCCGGTTGCCGGCCAGCGTGCCGGTGTCTTCCGGCACTTCACGCCGCCGCCCGCGGCCACTTGTCATCCCGCAAGAAAGCCAGAGGGGAGAGAGGGTCCGCCGTCACGGGTCGCGGGAAACTTCGCGGCCGCGTCGTTGCGTTGTCTCCGTCCATCGACGAGAATGTGCTTGTTCTGAACGGCCCACGGTCCATGATCGGGTGAACGACTCCCGACGCGTGTGTGGGCGTGGGCAGTTGTGTTGGAGAGGGAGCCATGGCCTGGGAGTACAGCGAGAAGACGAAACAGCTGTTCATGGACGCCGTGCACGGCAAGCCGGGAACGCATTTGGGCGAGATTGAGACCCCGGACGGTATGGGGGAGCACGGTTCGATTGCGTGCGGGGACTCCATGCGTTTCACGTTTCGCGTCGAGCGTCACCCGACGGATGCGACGAAGGACGTCATCGTGGCGGCCCGTTACTTGACCTTTGGCTGCACGTCGGCGATTGCCGCCTCCGAGGCGCTGTGCACGCTCATCGAGCAAGGGCGTTACACGCCGATCGACGCGCTGAAGATCCAGAACACGGACATCGTCGAGTTCCTGGAGGGGTTGCCGTCCCAGAAGATCCACTGTTCGGTAATGGGTGCCGAGGCGTTGGAGGCCGCGGTGTTCAACTGGGCTCAGAAACGCGGTGTGGATCTCGCGCGGCTGGGGATCGACATGCACGCGGACGAGAAGGACGAAGGCCGCATCGTCTGCCAGTGCTTCTCGATCACGGAGCCGTACTTGCGGCGTAAGATCCGCGAGCTGAACCTCCGCACGATCCCGGAGATCACGGACGCCATCAAGGCGGGCGGGGCGTGCATGTCGTGCCACCAGGTGCCGGGCGGTTTGCAGGACCTGCTGGACGAGATCTGGGGCAGGTCGCCGACGAAAGTCCTGGGCCTGACTCAGATCACGATGCCGGACCCGGATGCCGCCGGGCCGGGAAAACCCGCGCTCTCGCCGTACCAGTTCAGCAAGAAGGTCGAGCAAACACTCGACAATTATGTCCGGCCGATGCTCCGGCAGGATGGTGGCGATCTGGAAATCATCGATATCAAGGACTCGCTCGTCTACTGCAGACTGACAGGGTCCTGTCAGGGATGTGCGGGAGCGGCCCACACGCTGCGAATGCTCGTCGAGCAGAAGCTCAAGGAAATGGTTGACGAGAAGGTCCGCGTGATCCAAGTATGATCTTCGAGGTGGGGCCATGAGTCTGATTTACGCCGACAATAACGCCACGACGGCGGTGGCGCCCGAAGTCCTGGAGGCCATGACGCCGTTTTTCCAGACCGAGTATTTCAACCCGAGTTCGATGTACGAACCGGCGCGGCGCACGGCCCAGGCGATCACGCGGGCCCGCGCTCAAGTGGCCGCCCATTTCAGGCTTGCCGACCCCAAGCAGATCCTGTTCACGTCGTGTGCCACCGAGAGCAACAATGCGGCGATCGTGGGGACGGCGCGAGCCAACGTGTCGCGAAGACACATCATCACGACCGCCGTCGAACATCCCGCCGTGCTCGAAGTGTGCAAGGAGATGCAGCGGGACGGCCGCGACGTGACGTTCCTGGGTGTCGACGGCGATGGGAATCTCTCCATCGAGGAATTCGTGCGCGCGATCCGGCCGGACACCGGCTTGGTCAGCATCATCCATGCGAACAACGAGACCGGCGTTCTCTTCCCGATCCCCCAGTTGGCCCGCATCACCAAGGAAACCGATCCGTCGATCGTCTTTCACACGGATGCGACCCAGTCGGTGGGCAAGATCCCGCTGGACCTCGAGAACGAGTACCGCGACGTTGATCTGCTGTCGTTTTCCGGTCACAAGCTGCACGCTCCCAAGGGCATTGGCGTGCTGTACGTCAAACGCGGAACCGCTTGCCGGCCGCTGCTGATCGGCGGACACCAGGAAGAGGGCCGGCGCGCGGGCACCGAGAACACGGCCTACATCGTCGGCCTGGCCAAGGCCATGGAACTGGCCGCCGCGCATTACGAGGACGAAACGACGCGCATCCGCGAGTTGCGAGACAGGCTGGAGTCCGTGTTGCTGGAGCGGATTCCCGAGATCCGCGTCAACGGTCGCGCGGCACCGCGATTGCCAAATACCTCGAACGTCTCGTGCCACTACGTGGAAGGCGAAGCGCTGCTCTATCAACTCAACGAATTGGGCATCTGTGCCTCCAGCGGTTCCGCCTGCACGTCGGGATCGCTCGAACCGTCGCACGTATTGCGGGCAATGCACGTCCCGTTCACCGCGGCGCACGGTTCGGTGCGCTTCAGCTTCAGCCGCTACAACACCCGCGCGGAAGTCGACCGTGTCATCGACGTCTTTCCCCAGATCGTCGCCAACCTCCGCAGACTCTCGCCCTATTGGGATCAGACCCGCGACCGGCCCAGGGAGTCGTGAGCGGGTGCCCGGGCGAGCCGGCAGCGTGAGCTGCCGGGTTGAAGCGGTGCCAAGGTGCCGGCCCGCCTTCGCGGCGATGTTGACGGCGTTGCCCGTCGCCTTGCCACGCCCTCGCCCACTCCGCGGACGCTTCACCGCAAGTGCTCTTCCGTGTAAAGCGAGCGGCAGCTGAGGAGCTACCCGTAGGACGGGCACTCTTGCCCGTCCGGTGCGTGTTCGACGGGCAAGAGTGCCCGTCCTACTGGTAAACAAATTCCTGCCGCTCGCCTAAAGCGACAGCTCGACCATTCGCTCCAGCAGGACGTCGGCTTTCTGGCCGGGGAAGTTGTGGTAGACGAGTTCCTTGGCGAACAGGCGGCAGATGTAACGCAGTGTGGTGCCGCTGTTGCGCGAGGCGTGCACGAAGTCGCGGTGTCCGTTTGCTCACCGACGGTCCAGAAGCTGAGCAAGCCGATCCCGAACTCGCCCCGGATGCCTTGTCGCCCCTGTTCCTTCAGGCATCGTTTGATGGAATCGCAGATGTGGGTCGCCACATACTTGAAATTCGGCACGCCATCCTCGTTGGTCGGGATGCCGTCGCCGTCGTCGGAAATGCGGATGAACGACTGCTCCTTTTCGCGGCCGCGAACAATCGTGATGTTCCTGGCGTTGGCGTCAATGCTGTTCTCGACGAACTCCGCGACGGCCTTCAGCGGATTGGACTGGGACAATGCGATGATGGAAATCGCGTTCCAGTGGTCGCCAATGCGTCATCGGCCCGACTCTTCGGTGCTCTTTCCAACCTGCTCGCGTTTCTTGCGCATCGTATCTCTAACTAACGCCCCGCCAGGAACATCATCGTCACGATCAGGCCGCCGAGTAGCAGACAGGTCAGAACGCTGACGGCCAGCCCGGCAATGGCGAACCCCTTGGGTTTGTCGACCAGGACGGCCACGATGCTCAGTACCAGCGCGCTCGGGGGACCAAAAAACATCGTCAGCCCTGCAAGGGCGTTCAACGGACTGCCTCACCCCGGTTGGAGCACGAACATCAACCCGACGACGGCGAAAGGAACGAGGGACAGCCCCAGCGCTATTTTGCCGGTGGCCGTGCGTGTGGCTGTCGCGAAGGGCGACGTTCCTTTCGAACCAACCGCATGGGGATCGGCCCAACCAGCCCCGGGTGCCTGGTCGTAGACCATATCGGGACCTCCTTCTGACTCGCGACGGCGGGTGGCCGCGACGTGCCACGTCGCCCAACAGTTGTACCAAGGACTATCTTAACGCGGCGCACAGCCACTGCCAACGTAGGACGGGCACTCCTGCCCGTCCCGATACAGTGGACGGGCAGGAGTGCCCGTCCTACAACACGCGCGCACGGCGCAGACGCCACCGGGGCAGCCGACGCTGCACGCTCGCCGTCAGCCAAATCTGCCTGACCCTCTGAGTCGCGCGCCATCGGCGTCACGACTTCTCCTTCGGCGCGGTTCCAGACTTGGCGGGATTCGGCTCTGGCATCTGCGCCCGCACATCGCGGCACCACCGGTGCAGCGCATCTCGAAGACGACTCACTTGTTCCGGGTTGTCCTCGGCCACATTGTGCATTTCCCTGGGATCGGATGCGAGATTGTACAGCTCGACATGCTCATCTTCGTAATATTCAAGCAACTTCCAATCACCCGAGCGAATTGCGCTGACGGGCGACGTCGTGGGATAGTAGTGCGGGTAGTGAAAGAACAGGTCCCGGGATGGGATGACGCCTGTCGGATGACGAGCAAGGAGCTGATGTCCAAACCGTCAACGGGCGGCTGCGTTTGTGAGCTGAGTCCGGCCATCGCGACCAGCGTCGGAAACAGGTCGCAGGAGAAGACCGGCTGGTCGCACACGGCGCCTGCCGGCGTCCGGCCCGGCCACTTGACGATCAGGGGAACGCGGATTCCTCCAGCTTCCGCTGGCCCCGCTCCGCCGCCGACTCGCGCCAGATCGTCATGTGCAGGCGGGCGGGGTACTTTCCCGTCAACAGCGACGCGCGCGTCGGCGTGCAGACGGGCGAGGCCGCATACGCGTTTGTGAACCGCACCCCTTGGCCGCTCAGCCGATCGAGGTGCGGTGTTTCGTGGAGATCGCTGCCGTAACACGCCAGGTCGCTCCACCCCAGGTCGTCCGCCAGGACGAGCACGATGTTGGGCAGACCGTGCTGTTCGGCAGGCATTGCCTGGTCTGCGTCCAGGATTGCCAAAAAGACCGGCAACGCAAGGAGCATGAGTGCAACGGCGCTGTGCCGTGAAGAAACCGTCGATTCACGAGAAGAGACATAGGTGAGCGAAACATCCATCTCGTTGCTCCGATGACAGCGCGGCTGGCCGGTCTGCTCACCTGCCGCCGCTCGCCACGGCAATCATGTCCACCGACAAGGTGCGCCCGTCCATGCCCACGGCATGAACCATCACCTTCGACGCCGCCGGCGGGCGCTCGGGGTCAAAACGGCCTGGCCGGACGCGGTCGACCCATCGGGCGGCGTCATGGTCCGCCGTGTAGTACGTCGCCTTGACCAGGTGCCGCATGTCGCTGCCGGTCTTGTCCAGGATCTCCTGCAGCTGATCGAACACGTGGATCGCCTGCGGTTCGCCCCGGCTGGGCTCCCGAGCGTACTGGCTGGAGATGTAAATCTGACGGTCGGCGCGCATCAGGGCCACACGGCTGAAAACGTGATGCGGCCGGACTTCCGGCGGCGTGAAGTATTCGACCGGTTCGCCCGCCGCGACCGACGGCGGCAGTTGGGCAACCAGCTCGATTTCGATCGGCACCGAGGCCAGCCACTCGACGAAGACCACCGGCGGGGTCATCCGGTCCGGGAAGAACGCATGCAGTTCGCGCAGCACCTCGTTGGCGGAGGTCACCGGCCGCAGAAACACCTTCACGTGCACAACGTGTTCCGGCCCAAGCTCCAGGTGGGCAAGCAGCCTCATCAAGGTCGACATTGCCCGGACAACCGCCGATTCCGTCAGCCCGCCCTCGTCCGGCACGCCGGACAGGTAGGCGATGCCGCCGGCCGGCAGCACGGCCGCGTCGGCGCAGTTCTCGGTGCCGGCCACGGCTTCGGTGCGTGTCAGCATCACCCCCGGGCCGCCGTCCGGGCCGCCGTCCGGGCCGCCGTCCGGGCCGCCGTCCGGGCCGCCGTCCGGGCCGGCGGCGACCGCGTCCAGCGCAACCACCGCGCCGCCAAGCGGCAAGGGCGTGAGGACCGAGGTGATTGCCGGTCGCACCGAGGGATCCAGCCGCTTGCCGAGCAACTCGCGAACCCGAACGATCGTCGGCGGCGCCAACGCATACACGTGCAGCCGAACCAGTTGGTTCAAGCCGGACCCGGCATCTTTCAGCACGGCGTCCAGGTTGCTCAACGCCTGCTCGATCTGCTCATCGGTCGAGTTCTCGCCCACCAGCCTTCCGGCGGCGTCCACCGGCAACAACTGTCGCGTGTGAACCAGCGGAACCCCGTGGACGATCACCGCCTGCGACATGCCTTCCGGAGCATCCAGGGGAACGTACTGAAGCGGGCGCTCGGCTCGGCACGGGGTCAGCCCGAAAGCGTGCGCCGCCAGGACGACGGCGGTCAATGCGCGCAACGGGAACCGTGTCATCTTCGGTGACCGTTCAGGGACCTCGGTTCGCCATGTCATGGTTGTGCTCTCTTCACGTTGGGATTCCCAGTACAGCGTGCCGGACAAAGCGTGAGCCTTGCCCCTCACACGTCGTCCGGTAGTTCATACGGTTTGCGTTTCGGCACGTCGAGGTATTGGTTCGCCTCGGCGTCGTGGGGGAAGATCTCCTTCTCCGGGTCCCACTGCAGGCGGCGGCCCAGCCAGCGGGCGATGTTGCCCAGGTGGCACAGCGCGGCCACGCTGTGCCCCGCCTCGACCGGCATGATCGGATCCTTGCCCGAAGCCACGCAATCGAAGAAGTTCCCCATGTGGTCGTCGCTCTCGTACACGCGTTCGCCGTCCGGTGGCAGCGGGTCTTCGTCGAGGCCGGCGGGATGGCACTCGTACCCGTCGCGGAAGATCGTAATGCGGCCCTTTTCGCCGATGAACGTGGCCCCTCCCCCGACCTTCGGGTCGATGGACGTGAGCGAGAGCACCACGCCGTTGGCGTAGCGGTAGTGGACAATCGGATGCGAGCAGGCCGCGTCGCCGCGATCGCGCGTGCCTGGCAGGTCGTACACAACCGTGGGCAGTTTCTCCTCGGGCTCCACCCAAACCTCGACCGGGCCGCTGCGGTCCATGTCGAGTGCCCAGTGGACCACGCTCAGGCCGTGGCAGCCCCAGTTGAGCAACTCGCCACCCGAATACGGCCGGAACGACATCCAGCCCGGACCCACGGAGTACTGCTCCGCCGGCGTCGTGTAGTACGGCGCCTCGCGCTCGTAGGGGATGCGCGAAAGGTACAGGTCGGTGTGGTACGGAACCACCTCGTTCGGACCGCACCAGGCGTCCCAGTCCAGCTCCTGGGGGATGGGCTGGGCCTGAAAATCGCATTCGTACGGGCTGGGATAGTTGTAGCCGATGATCGACTGCACCTTGCCAATCCGGCCGTTGCGGATCAGCTCCACGCCCTTGCGAGTGGCCGGGTGCGACCGCTGCTGCTCGCCGGTCTGAAACACCCGCTGGTACTTGCGAACCGCCTGGATCATCCGGCGACCTTCGCGGATGGTATGGCCCAGCGGTTGCTCGCCATAGACGTGCTTGCCGGCCTGGCAGCAGCGGATGCACGGCAAATAGTGCCAGTGCTCCGGCGTGGCGTAAATGACCACGTCGACATCCTTGCGGTCCAGCAGCGCGCGGTAATCCTGATAGGCCTTGGCCCGGTAGTTGCGCGCCCACTGCTGCGCGCGGGCCATGTTGAAATCAGCCACGGCCACAATGCGGGCATGGGCCGGCAGGTTGCCCTGACCGCCCTTGCCGATGACCAACTGCCCGTTGCGCCGGCCGCAACCGATAATGCCAACGCCAACCTGACCGTTCGGGCTGGGCGACGGATTGTCCGCCGGCCGGGCCGCCGGCCGGGCGGGGGGCGCCGTCGCCGGGCGAGAACTCGGGCACCCCGAAAACGTGATGGCCGCCGCGCCCAGCGCCTGGCCAAGAAGGCGGCGCCGAGTCAGCTTATGGTTAAGTGACATACGACTTCTCCCTATGAGGCTCCTCCTATGAGGCTCTCCCTATGAGGCTTCTCGGCCCATTCGCACTTGGGATAGGGTAGGATGGAAACGCGGGGGTGAGAGCGGCACCACGTCATACCGCAAGATGCGCCGCCTTGTGGATGGCCTTGGTTTCTTGGGTCATCCGGCACCGGACGTGGTCGACATCGAGGTTGGCGATCTCGGCCATCAGGTCGGCCAATACCGGCACGACCCCCTGGCACAACAGGCCGATATCGGTGACTGCGCCAGCATATCACGGATAGCATCGTTCAGCAGCCCCTGAAAACGGAGTCTGCCTCCATATTGTCAAACTGCGGCAACTGAGTGGATTGAGGTAACCGTTGTGGATTGCTCGGACAGCAACTCGACTTGGCCTGGAGCATACAGTGCGTTCTCGTGGGCGTCCACGGCTTGCTCGCCACTGACGGTTCCGAGCGTGCAGCAGTGCTCTGAGCGTTTGCACGTCATTGCCGGTGCGGCGGGCCATTGTACGTCACCCGCACAACGCTTACGCATGCCCTGCAGCCTTCCCGTTTTGACAATAATGAGGCAGACTCCTTTTCTTTCTAGTGCTTGGGCCGGGAAGATGCTGCACTCTATCAAGCTGCGCGCGGCGCGGGGCGTGTAGCTGGCTAGACTGATTCACCCACGGCCAGAGACCGTGGGGGTCTGGCGTGCGCGGCGCGGGGCGTGTAGCTGGCTAGACTGATTCACCCACGGCCAGAGACCGTGGGGGTCTGGCGCGCGCGGCGCGGGGCGTGTAGCTGGCTAGACTGATTCACCCACGGCCAGAGACCGTGGGGGTCTGACGTGCGCGGCGAGCGGCCGTATACAATGCTCGGTGTGGCCGTGAGGGCGGTTGCGCACGGTGATTCTCTTGCTCGATCATGACTACGTGGATGGGAGCTCGCCGGTGATTGCGATATCGGACAGACGTTCGTTTTCGGAACGACTGGAGATCCTGCGGGCCAAAAAGCGGGCAGACACTCGCCGCAAACGGGAAGTGCTTGGGGCGATGGACTACGACGACCAGGGGCAGATCCTGCCGCCGGACGGGATGTGCGAGGTCATCGAGATGGTCGGCGGGTCCGGCGTGAAGGTGCGACAGGCGATTTTGAAGGAGTATCGTCCTGTGAGCAACCATTCGAGTGGCGGATTTTTCGGTCCGCGCGCCTGCGGCGAGAACTTTGAGCGGCTGCTGGCCGTGCATCCGACGTACGTCGAGCCGGCCAACTCCATGTGCGGCGTGTACATGGTGAATTTCCTCTCGTATCGGCAGCCGGCGTGGAACCCGGATTTCGACTTCTCCCACTTGCACGAGGAGCAGGAGCGATACGGCATCGACCACGGCATCGGCGGCGTACAGCATTTCTGCCCCGACCTGACGATCGGCCTCAAGCTCGGCTGGGGCGGGCTGCGCGAGAAGGTGAACCGGCATCGTCGCGTCAATCCTCACGCCGGCGAGTTTTACGATGGGCTGGAAGCGGTCATTCGCGGCGTGCAGGCCTGGATCGGCCGGCACGCGCTGGAATCGCAGCGGATCGCCGGCGCCGAGCCGGACGGACCATGGCACGACAACCTCCAGCAGATGGCGGACATCTGCGATCGCCTGGTGACCGAGCCGCCAGCGACGTTTCGCGAGGCCTGCCAATGGCTGGTGTTCTTTCAGGCCGTGGCGAAGATGTACAACGGCAGTGGCGAATGGGGCCAATTGGACGAACTCCTGCGCCCGTTTTACGAACGCGATTCGGCAAGGGGGCTGCTGAGCGATGAAGAGGCCATTTTCCACATCGCCTGCCTACTGCTCTCGGAGACAGCGTACATCCAGCTGGGCGGTCCCGACGCCGAAGGCCGCGATCTGAAGAACCCCGTTTCGTTTCTCATCCTGGAAGCCATTCACCGCTTAAAGATCCCCGCTAACATCGCGGTGCGCGTCGGCGACGATTTCGATCCGCGGTTGTTTCGTCGCGGCATCGAGATCCTGCTCGAGGACAAGATGGGATTCCCCAAGTTCCTCGGGGACAAGCCGGTCAACGACGGTTTCGTCCGCAACGGCTACTCGCTCGAACTGGCCCGCCAACGCATCTATGCCGGCTGTCATTGGCTGGCCATTCCCGGCCGGGAGTACGGCATGAATGATCTGATCAAGATCGAGTTGGCTCGGATTCTCGATTACTCCCTGCGCGAGATGATGGCGGATGCCGCGGCCGTGCGCGGCGTTGACGATCTGTGGGAACGCTTCGTGCGCCACATGCACCGAGCGGTTGACGTGGTGGCGGCCGGCATCGACCATCACCTGCGGCACATGCATCAAGTGTTTCCGGAACTGGTCCTGGATCTCTTCTGCCACGGACCGGTGGAGAAAGGGTTGGATGCGAGTCACGGCGGAGTCGAGTTTTACAACATCGGGGTCGACGGTGCTTCTCTCGCATCCGTCGCCGATTCCTTTGCGGCCATCGAACAGCGAATCGAGAAGGAGCGTCGTCTGTCGTGGGACCAGTTGCTGGACCTGCTGGATCGCGACTGGGCCGGCGGCGAGGGCGAGCGGGCCCGACTGATGATGCGGAACATCCCTCGTTACGGGAAGGGCGGCAGTCGTGCCGACGAATGGGCGCTGCGGATCTCGCGGAGCTTCACACAGCTGGTCAGGGAGAAACGCACGCCGGACGGCTTCCTGATGATCCCCGGGTTGTTCTCCTGGGCGAAAGTGATTGACTTCGGCAGAACGCTCGGTGCGACGCCCAACGGTCGCCGAGCTGGTCAGCCTCTGTCGCACGGCCCGAATCCGGAGCCGGGGTTCAACGCGGGCCGACCTGGTACTCCGACCCAACTCATCCATGCCGTCGCGGCCGTGCAACCGGGCTATGGCAACCCGGCTTCGCTACAGCTGGACCTGGACCCCGGCCTGGCCAGCGACCGCGAAGGGGCGGAGACGATCGAGGCCTTGCTCCGCACCTACTTCGACCTGGGCGGCACCCTGGTCAACATCAACGTGCTGGACCGGGCCACCATCCTCGAAGCCTTTGAAGACCCCGCCCGGCACCCGGATTTGATCGTCCGCGTGACCGGATTCAGCGCTTACTTCGCCAGCCTGTCGCAAGAGCTGAGAGAGTACGTTGTGGAACGGATCGTGTGACCCATGCAGGAAGATCTGAACGTGCGGGGCGTGGTCTTCGACATCGAGCGGTCCGCGGTCCACAACGGGCCGGGGATCCGCACGACAGTGTTCCTCAAGGGCTGCCCTCTGGCGTGCGTCTGGTGTCACAATCCGGAATCAAGGAGTGTCGATCCGGAGCTGCTCTGGAGCCCGGAACGCTGTGCGGGCTGCATGCAGTGTCAGGACGCGTGTGCGCAAGGCGTGCACCAGTTTGTCGAACAGCGGCACCTGCTCGAGCGTCGCCGCTGCATCGCATGCGGCTGCTGCGTGTCGGTGTGCTACGCGGGCGCACTGGAGCTGGCGGGTCGGTCGATGACGGTCAACGATGTGCTTGTGGAAGTGATGCGGGACGAGCCGTTCTATCGGCGATCGAGTGGCGGGCTGACGCTGTCGGGCGGCGAGCCCGCCGCGCAGTTCGACTTCGCACGTGCCCTGTTCCGTGAAGCGGGCCGCCGGCAGTTGCACACGGCCTTGGACACGTCCGGCTATTGCTCCTGGGAGTGCCTGGACGGCTTGTCGCCTTACACCGACCTGTTTCTTTTTGACCTGAAACAGATGGATGGCGCGCGTCACCGAGCGTTGACCGGCGTGTCTAATGAGAGGATCCTGGACAACCTCCGCCGGCTCGACACAACCGGCCGCGAAATCTGGATTCGCGTCCCACTCATTCCGACACAGAATGACGATGACGCCAACTTCCAGGCCATCGGGCGGCTCGTCTCAACGCTGAAACATGTCACGCGCGTGGAAATCCTGCCGTATCATCGCTTGGGTGAATCGAAGTACGCGCGGTTGGGCGCCGAGTGCCGATTGGCCGGGCTCGAGCCTCCTTCGCGCGACCTGGCCGAATCGCGCCGAGTGCTCTTGTTGGAATACGACGTGCCTCAAGTTGTCTTAAGAAGATAGAAGGGGACGAGACCATGTCAGAGAAACGGTACAAGGTGGCCATCATCGGGACGGGAATGATCGCCAATGCGGCTCATCTCCCGGCGTGGAAGGACCTGGCGGAGTACGTCGAGGTGGTTGCCGTGGCGGACAGCGACGAGCAACGGGCCCGGCACGTGGCGGAAACGCATGGCGTGCCGCGGTCCTTCGGCGACTGGCGGAAGATGCTCGAGGACGTTCGTCCGGATATTGTCTCCGTATGCACGCCGAATAGGTACCACTGCGAGCAGTCGCTGGCGGCGCTGGAGACGGGAGCCCACGTGTTGTGCGAGAAACCGGTGGCCACTCGCTTCGGGGATGCCGAGCGCATGTTCGACGCGGCGGCCCGGGCAGGGCGCGTGTTGTATCCGTGCCAGAGCTTGCGGTTTTACAACCACTTGATCGCGGCCAAGGAGATCGCCGATTCCGGGCGGCTCGGCACCATCTATTTCGCGGAGATCGTCGGCATGCGGCGGCGCGGCATCCCCACGTGGGGCCAGTTCCACATGAAGGAACATTCCGGCGGCGGACCCGTGTACGACCTCGGCGTTCACCTGCTGGATGGGCTGCTGTGGCTGATGGGCAACCCGCGCGTGGAATCCGTCAGCGGCATGGGCTTCACGAAATTGGGCAATCGGCACGAAGGGCTGAAACAGTCGCTTGCCGAGAGCGGCGCCCCGTTGGGCGTCCTGACTCCCCGGCCCTACGACTGCCACGAGTTCGACGTGGAGGACATGGCCGCCGGCTTCATCCGCCTGGAGAACAACGTGGCCGTTTCCTACCGGGTAAGTTGGGCCGCGAACATCCCGAAGGAAACGTTCAACACGACGCTCCTCGGCACGGATGGCGGCCTGCAGACGGATCCGTTCGTCGTCGCCACCAACATGGGCAGCTACCAGGTGGACGTGACGCCGAAAATCCCGCCGAACCGAGACCACTTCTTCGCCGGCCATTGGGGAGTGACGGAGAACATGATCGGCGTTCTGCGCGGCAAGGAGCAGCCGGTCGTCACACCGGCCGAGGTGCTCAATACGATGTGGGCCCTGGACGCCATTTACCGATCGATGGAAACGGGTCAGGAAGTGCGCAGGGATTAGGATCTGTCGAGAATTCAGTTTCCGAATCGTTGTAGGACGGATTGGCAATCCGTCCTTGTTTTCCTGGACGGATTGGCAATCCGTCCTACATCCATATTGCTTTACAGCGCCTTAGTGCCGGGGTGTTCGAGTCGCAGCTTGCGAGACAGATGCCTGCTTCCATCCGAAGGGAATGGCGGATTCGCATTGACGCTAACCCATTGTTGCCGCGGCCGCGAGCCGCGTCAGGAGTCGAACCATGACAAGAGTCTATCGAGTTGGGATCATTGGTGTATGCCACGTGCACGTGCACAACGTCGCGAACATTTTCAAGAGTCATCCCCAAGTCGAGCTTGTGGCCTGTGCCGACACGAAGCCTGTCGTACAGGAGTGCAGTCAGGTCGCTTACACCAGGGCCTGGAATCTCGACTACCTTCGAAACACCCTGGGCGTAACCAAGTCGTTTGACGACTATGAGCGGATGCTCGCCAGCGAGAAATTGGACATCGTGATCTGTAATTCTGAGAACAGCGAGCATCCCGCGGTGGTCCGTGCCTGTGCGGCGGCGGGCGTGCACGTTTGCGTGGAGAAGCCGATGGCGGCTTCGCTGGCCGACGCGCGCGAGATGGTGCGAGCGGCGCGATCCGGGAAGATCGCGGCCGTCGTTCATTGGTACATGCCGTTCTCCCGGTACATGCTGCAGGCCGAGCGACTGATTCGAGAAGGGGCCATCGGACGCGTGCTGGAATTCCGGATGCGCGTGGGCCATGCGGGACCGCTGGCTCCGGGAGTCCGGCATCCGGGGCCGAACATTGAGACGGTTGCGATGCCCGACGAGGCACTCGCTTCGACCTGGTGGTATCAAGCGGCGGCCGGCGGCGGCGCCATGGTCGACTTCTGCAGCTATGGCGTAGTCATCTCGCGATGGCTCATCGGCGAACAGCCTTTGGCGGCGATGGGCATGCGAGCGAATCTCAACAGCCGGTGGAGTGACGTGGACGACAACGGTTCGATGATGATCCGTTATCGCGACGCGCTGGCCGTCTGCCACGGTTCCTGGTCCACCGTGGACGCCGCCGATCGCGGCGGGCCGGTTGTGTTCGGAACCGGGGGCACTCTGGTGGTGGACGAGTGGGGTCCAAAACCGGCGGTCCGCGTCTTCCGCGGAAAGGGGCAGGTCGAAGAGCACGAGGGGATTTCGCTGCTCGACGGACGGCGGAATGTGGCCGAGGAGTTCATCCATCATCTGGAGACAGGCGAGCCGGTGCATCCGACTCTGGACATTGGTTTCAACGCCGACGCGACCGCGGTTCTGGAAGCCGGCATGCGATCGGCGGAGACCGGGTGCCTGGAACTCGTGCCGAGTCCCGCCTGGGAAACGACCACATACGCCTGATGATCGTCCCGCTCCCCACGAGCTCGTCTCGTGGGTGCGGGTGCGGTCCGTGAGGGTTCGCCCCCCACGAGCTCGTCTCGTGGGTGCGGGT
>Ga0194113_10004654_pt1 | contig 17907 bp, 10 predicted proteins | sample TA2MahC200mmetaG_FD_146193 | JGI IMG/M metagenome (GOLD analysis project Ga0194113, IMG submission 146193) | Freshwater microbial communities from Lake Tanganyika, Tanzania - TA2015017 Mahale Deep Cast 200m | ecosystem: Environmental > Aquatic > Freshwater > Lake | place: Tanzania: Lake... | reverse complement strand
ATGACCTCGACCCGACCCGAGTTATCGCGGCGATGCCACTGCACATAGATCGCCCCAGTCCTGTCGGCGCTTTGGCCAAATGTCGCCGGATACTCCCGACCGGCATAGTCGGGTATCTCGCCCACCGCACGCAACCGCGGTTGCTCGCCGCCGTCCTCCAACAACACCGTCCGTCCTCCCGCCGGCACCACCACCGTCGAGCCAATCAAACAAAGGTCGCGCGAACAAACGAAATGGTCCCGCCACGTCACTCGCTCCGGCCGGCTCGCCAGCCAGTCCGCCCCGCTCCAGCGATCCCCCTCGAACCCGACCACTTCCTTCACGAAATCCCAGGTCCAAACCGCCTCACCGTTCGCTTCGACGGCGTAGACCCGCGCGCCCAGCGTGGCGAAGTACACCCGCCGCGCGCCCGCGGAAACCGCCGGCGCGGAAAAGATCGGCTCTTGGCAATCGATCTCCTTGACCACCGCGCCCGTTTCGGCGTCCAGCACGTAGTAGTAACCGGCGGTGGTGCCCACATGCAGGTACTTCCCCGCCAGCGCCGGTGTGGCGACGTTGTTGCAGTTGCCCATCCCGCCCCGCGTGCCAAACCGCCACAGCTCCTGGTGCGTAGCCACGTCCACCGCGACCACCACCCCCGCCCCATCCAGAACGAACAGCCTGCCATCCCCAACGACCGGTCCTGCGAATATCGCGTCGGTCAACGGAATCGCCGCCAGCAACCCCAAAGGCATCTCGAGCACCGCCTCCGGAGCGTTCCCCGAACGCAGCGCGTCGCCTTGGAGCTGCGCCCAACCTGGCTGCGCCCCTTTGTCCGCGGCGCAGGCGCAGGCCCAGCCAACCAACCCTGTAACCGCGGCGACGAGACTAGTTCGACCCGATAGGCGGTAGCGGTGGTGGCGGCGAACGTTCATGGCGCCCATCCTTCTCCCGCCGGCCCCTCGCCTGCAAAGCATAATTCCGCCTATTTCCGCCCCCCCCGAGCGCCCGCACAAATATCCCGAGCTAGCCGGTACGAACCGGCACGGACCCTGGCCACTGGCCACTCGCGCCGCTCGCAGCCTCGCACGTCCTCAGGCCTGGCTGGCGCATCCAAAGCATCGACCGCATAAGCCCCCGACCTCACTGTCACTGTCAACGCTGTCAACGTCTTTATCACTGGCACGTAGTACTAGACCCTCCTCCGATACCTCGGCTCGCCGCAGCGGCGCAGGACGCAAGGCCTGCGTGGGACGCCCAAGCCTCCATGCTGTCATGCTGTCAACAATAGCAAAACCCGTCTCTTCCTTCCGCGTTCCGCGGCTCCTCGCACCACGCTACAGCCTGCGGGCCGGTCAAGATTGGAGCGCGGGCATCTTGCCCGCGGGGTTTGGCTCGCTATCCACAAGCGGCAGGGTCCTTGCCCTCACCGGTGCCACTCACCCTCACCGGTGCCACGCCGGGGCGGTGAAGGCGGTGGCCTCAGCGAAGGTGGCTTTGCGGCGGAAGTCGGCCGAGTTGTAGGCGGGGGCTTTGGGATCTGGGTTGACCCATTGCGGGTGTTGCCGGCCGAAGTAGCTGCCATAGAACTGGTAATTCGAGTCCACCCAGCGGCTCACCGTCATCAATTCCATCTGGGTGAGCATCCGCGCGTGGTTATCCTGAGTGTTCTTCGGATGTGCGGGATCGGTCAAGAGAGCGATGAGCGTGCTGGTGTGACAACCCAGGCTCCTGGGCGGTAGGTAGGCGCCGTTGTAGTTGCCTCGGTCGCCTTGAAGGAACGATGTGAACTCGGGGATGATCGGGCCGGCGAGTTCCTTGCGAGCCAGTTCTTCGTAAGAGGTGTTGTAGAACTGGGTCACCTCGCCGGTCAACCGCAGTCCGCCAGCCGGGTCGTTCGGCCCGTGGCAGGAGACGCATTTCGCATCCCAGATCGGTTGGATGTCGGCGGGGTAATGGATCACTTGGCCTGCGTGACCGTCGCCGCCGTTCTCGACCAAGTCGCACGGCTGCGGCTGGGGTCGACTAGGCGGCCGAGACAAAGCGATCGGTTGCGCCGGAGCGCGCGCGGAGGCGAGTTGCGCGGCTTGCCCATGGCAACCCGAGCACGACCGGACCTCCCCCGGCATGTAGGTCACATACGTGCGCTCCCGCTGCAATTCCCGGAAGTTCTCGTCCAGCGCCTGGAAGAAGATGGCGCGCTGGGCGGGCACGACGAAATGCGCGGAACCGTCCGACTCGACCGGGACGACGCCCCACTGGACCCGAGGCCAAAGGGCGGCCTTCCAGCTCGAGCTACTCAAGGCGGGATCCCAGCGTCTGCCGGTGGACCAGTATCGGGGCAAGGCTTCGTTGATGCGGAGCCACTTGACCTGGCCCGGGGCCACTCCCGCCAAACCCTGATAAACATCGGCCACGACGCAGAGGGCCTCTTGACGCGCGGCGTAGGTCGGGTCGCGGACGGACTCGATCGTGGGCGGCACGGGCCGTGGCACGAGCGGCAGCGGATGCCAGCACGAGAGGGCTGGGTCGGCGTGAACCTGCCGGCGGCCCCCTTCCGCATCGATCAGGTACAACGCATAGGCCTGGGGAACTTGCTGGTAGTGATCGGCGGGGTTGACCTTGGCGGAAACCAGGAACTGCCGGTCGCTCAGGGGATACGGATGGGTGTACAAGTGCCCGCGGCGGCCTTCCCGATCGTGCACGTAGCGGCCGTCGGCCTGCAAGAAGTGCCAGCCCGGCTCAGTCCGCCGCTGGACGAACACCTCGGGGGTCAGGTTCCAAACCGCTTGGCACGCATCATGGGGTCGGTAATCCGCCTGGTCCGGATCGGGGCCACGGACGCGGATACCCTTGCCATAGTCCACCAGCATGATGGCCCCGACACAGCCGCCCTGCGGGAAATGGCAGGTCCCCACGCACACGAACCGGGAGCGGCTGCCCGGGAGCGGCTGCGGGTACATGTAGACGGTGGTGGTATCATCTGCCAACCCGTACAGCTCCTGGGTGCCGCTCCCGTCGGGGCTCATCGCCCAGACGGTCTTGGCCACCCGCGCGCCTTTGTCGATGTACTCCCAGCGATGATACATCACCCGGCCGTCTTCGAGCACCACGGGACAGAACTCGCTGACCGGGCTGCGGGTGAGCTGCTGGACGTGGCTGCCGTCCGAGCTCAGGCGGTGCAAGGTGGGGGCCACCAGGGCGCCGGAACCGCCGCAGAGCACGGTATGCTCGCTGCGCGTCGAGGAGAAGATGATGCCGCCGTCGGGCAAGTAACACGGGTGAATGTCGTCCGTGTGCCAGCCGGACCGCCAGCGCGCCGCCTTCTCCGCTTCGTCGGGCGGCGGGAAAGAGACCTGCCGCAGGCCGGACCCGTCCGTGCGGACTTCCCAAAGGCGGAAACCGGCGCGTGGTTCTGGGCGGAAATCGAAGACGACCTTCTGGGCGTCGAACGAGAGGCTGACCTTGCCAATAAGACCCTGGCCGCCAGGCAGGTCCGCCGCGCGAACCACCGGCCGCTCGGACTGGGTCCGCACGTTATAGATATAGATGCCGTTGTCGGGGTGGAACCGGTCGGCACTGGTTCCGTTGTCGATGTCCGTGTAATAGTGATCCGACGAGTACGGTTTGCGTTTGACGAAAACGATCTCCGCGAACCCCAGCTCCGTCGCGTCCAAGGCCGGCGGCAACGCCTCCTGCGCTGCGCGGGCGGCCAAGCCCGCCTCCTGGGTTTCATCCAGCGCGCCCAGGGCTTGACCCAACAGCGCGATCCCAACCAGGCTAAGGCGGTACGCCTCGGCGATGACGGTGCGGTTCATGGGGCGGGATTCTCGACTGTTCTGCCGCGGGCGACAAGCTTGTTTGGGCGCTGGCTTAAGCCGTTCGCCCCGGCGCACAGCGGACTGCGCGCCCTACCGTCACAGGCTGGTCCTCCCCCCCTTACTCAGCTTTGGCTCGGCACTTCCGTTTCCGTTCCTGGCCCAGCGCATCGGCGGCGATCATGGCGTCGACGACTTTTTCCGGGGTGACCTTAAACGGGTGGGCATGGCACAACGAACCCGAGCCGGCGCAGACCTCACCGATCGATTTGAGGCGATCGCGCGCAACGCCTTCGAGGCCCAGTTCCGAGAAGCTCACCGGCAATCCCAGGGCGATCAGGAAGTCCACGATCCGGTGCATTTCGGCGGTGGGCATGTTCTCGTCGAGGCAAAGTTGGCTGATGACGCCGAAGGCGACCTCTTCACCGTGCATCAACTGGCGGCACTCGGGGAAGCCGGGCAGGCAGTTGGCGATCATGTGGGCGGTGGCCACGCCGCAGCTCTCGAAGCCCAAGCCGGACATTAGCGTATTCGCTTCGATGATCTTCTCGACGGCGTGGGTGACGACCTTCTGCTCGACCGCCCGTTTAGCTTCCAGGCCGTACTGCAGCAAGGTCTCGTAGCCCAAGCGGGCAATGGCCATGGCGACCATGGTCGCCCGGCCGCCGGCCAGGTTCTGGCCGCGGGTGGTGTGGACCACCTCGGCCTCGACCCAAGTCGAGAGGGCATCCCCCATGCCGGCCACAAACGCCCGCACGGGCGCCTCGGCGATCACTTGGCTGTCCACCAACACTAAGTCGGGATTCACGCCCCAACTCTCGAACCCTTGGCAGGCGCCCTTCTCGTCGTACCAGACCGTGTACGAACTGGTGGGCGAATCGGTCGAGGCGAGCGTGGGCACGGACACCATTTTGACGCTAGCCTGGGCGGCAGCAGCCTTGGCGGTATCGAGGGTCTTGCCTCCGCCCACGCCCACCACCATGTCCGCGCTGTGGTCCCTGGCGAGCTGCGCCACGCGCGCCGCTTCGGCCTTGGTCGAGTCGCCCCGGAACTCGACCTCATGGGGTTCCAGGCCGGCTTCCTTCAGGCTGCTGAGCATTCGCTCGCCCACCAGGGCCTTGACGCGGGCGTCCCACAGCACGACCGGCTTTTTGCCAACTTTGCTGAAGTGTGCGCCGGCTTCGCGCAGCACATTGCGGCCTTGCACATATTTCCTGGGAGCGAGAAAGGTGAAGTACATGGGGTCGATCTCCGGTTAATGATTTGCGACTCAGAACTTGATGTTGGAATCCGTAAAGCGCACGGCCTCGCCCGTGTGATAGGTGCAGAACTCGGTGAAGATCGCGCCCTGCGGCCCGGCCTGCATCCAGTGCTTCTCGAGCGGACGCGACAGGCCCACGATGTCGCCCACACGCAACACGCGCTCGTTTCGGGCGGTGACGTGCGCCGCGTCGGCGCTGGCCAACGTCGCCTTCGGGTTGGGCGTGGCAGGGCCCTCGGCGTAGGCGTAGATCTCCCCGTGCCGCACCAGCCACGATTCCATCTTCTCGGGGATCGTCCCTACGCGCACGTGCCAATGTTCCGGAATGATTTGACCCGGGAGGAGAAAGGCGTCTAGGCCCGAGTAGTTGTGGCGCTCGTCGCCCCACCACAAGATGCCGCCCAAGCCGACCTCGGTGAACCGGCCCAGGCCGAAGTCCGACACGAAGATCTTCGCGGCGATGGTCTCGGTAAGCGGGTACCCGGCCTGCTCGAGGTAATCCAGATAGACGCGCTTGGCGGCCTCCGAATCGAACTTGCCCTCGGCGTCATAGAACTGCTGCTGGTCCAGCTTGGCGAACCGGCCAGTGCCCGTCGTGGCACAGCCACCCGCCAGCCACAGCCCTAACGCCAACGCCGATAGCAGCACCTTTGTAGATAGATTCTTCATATTCTCTCCGTAAGACTTTGACTGACCGAACCGTCTCCAGCGTGCGCCCCGCACGCCAAATCCAACATCCAAAATCCCAAATCCTAAATCCTAAATCCTAAATCCTAAATCCTAAATCTCTTCAGGCCCGCATTTGTTCGAGCAGCTTGCCGCTGTCGAAGATCTCCCACGCCTCGGCCAGTTTGCCCTCGGCGATGCGGAAGGTGCTGATGGCGGGACAGCGGATGCTGTTGCCCTTGGGCTTGATGCCGGCGAACTCGCCGGTGTGTTTGGCCACCAGAGCAAAGTGACAATCCACTTTGTCCCCTTCCGCGAGCATAAAATCGTGTTCGATCTTCATCTCACCGAAGATCCCTCCCAGGATAGTCTGGAAGAATTGGCGCACCCCCGCCGGCCCCGGGGGCAGGCCGGGTGGAAAATGATGATCCACAAAAGTGGGGCTAACCACCTGTTCGATTCCCGCCAGGTCACCGAGCGCCTCGGCGTAGTAACGGCGGACTAGATCTTTATTGGTTTGAGACATACTCATGAGTTACTCAGATGGCCTGCCAACTGTCCCGTTCGGTAGGGCTCGCAGTCCCCTGCGAGCCGCCGGCCATGCTCGCTGCGCCCGTGGCTCTCGCCCCAGCGGCGCGCACGGAGTGCACGCCCTACCGCCTGTCCCGTTCGGTAGGGCTCGCAGTCCCCTGCGAGCCGCCGGCCATGCTCGCTGCGTCCGTGGCTTTCGCCCCAGCGGCGCGCACGGAGTGCACGCCCTACCGCCTGTCCCGTTCGGTAGGGCTCGCAGTCCCCTGCGAGCCGCCGGCCATGCTCGCTGCGCCCGTGGCTCTCGCCCCAGCGGCGCGCACGGAGTGCACGCCCTACCGCCTGTCCCGTTCGGTAGGGCTCGCAGTCCCCTGCGAGCCGCCGGCCATGCTCGCTGCGCCCGTGGCTCTCGCCCCAGCGGCGCGCACGGAGTGCACGCCCTACCGCCTGTCCCGTTCGGTAGGGCTCGCAGTCCCCTGCGAGCCGCCGACCATGCTCGCTGCGTCCGTGGCTTTCGCCCCAGCGGCGCGCACGGAGTGCACGCCCTACCGACAAACGGTCGTCGATCCCGAGGTCGCATCGGTTAGGGTCACTGCGGAGCTAACGTTTCAGTTTGATGACGGACAGGGTGGCGGGCAACTGGTGCTTGGCGTTTTTGAAGCCGGGAAACGGCCAATCCATGTTCGAGACGATGATCTCGTCGCCCCGCACCAGCGCCTCGCACGGTTGGTCGAGTTGGCCGGTGCGCTTGTCGGTCACATCCTCGTTTTGGACCAGGGTCTCGACGCGGCCATTGGGATGGACGATCTGCACGGCGTTGGCCGCGGAATCGGCCACGTAAAGCCGGTCGCGAGCGTCGCGGTGCATGCCGTCGCAGTTGATCATGCGGCCGGGGGCCTGGGCGAAGACCTGGTTGGACTTAACGTTGCCGCGCTTGTCCAACGCGATCTTGTGCATCACGCCATCGCCGAACAGACCGACGAAGAGGTTGCCTTTGCGGTCGAAGGCGATACCGTCCGCGCCGAAGCGCCAGTCGTTCTTCTGGCTCTTGAAAGTGGCGACGATGTGCGGGTCGTCCTTGAGCGGGGTCTTGAGCTGGACGTTTTCGGCGTCCAACTTGAACCGGAGCACGGCGCTGGTGAGCGGCTGCGATTCTTCCTCGAGCACCGACTCGGTGATGTAGCAATAGCCGCCGTGGATGGCGACGCCGTTGGCCACGTTGAGCCCGCTGGCCACCAGCACCATTCGAGACACGCGACCCCCCTTGACCTCGAGCCGCCAAAGTCGGGATTTCTGGTCCTTATCCTTCATGTACACCATGTCGGCGAGGTAGAGGTCGCCTGAGGGGGCGCAGGCAATGCCCATGGGCCCGATCCGATCCACGCCCGCCGGCAGGCCCGGATAGGGCGTGGGGAACTCGTGGAACTTCTCGACGCGGTTATCGGGCGCGATTCGCATCAGCACCGGCGGCTTGGACTCGTCGTTGAAGTTGGGAACCGAAACGATGACGCTCTGGTCAGCCATCAAACACATGCCGTCCGGGGTGTTGCAGTAGTCCGGCAGCTCCACGAACAAGGCAGCCCGCGGGGCCGGGGCGGCGTTTGCGCCCACGGTCAAGCTGGCCGCCCAAAGCAGCGCAGCGAGGGAGTTCAGGGCTGGGTTCATAACAAACTTCTGCTGGCGAAGGCGCCTATGGGCGCGAACCAAGCATGACGATGCACCGGGATTCACGGCGGGGAGGCTGGCCAAATGCCCCGTCCAGGTCAAGACTGAGCTGAGGATTCGGGTCAGGCACTATTCTCCTCGCGCAGCCACCCGAATGTCAGCATGCTCACTCAAGGTTTTACATGCAGTTCATCGGTGGCTCTAACCGCACAACAGCGTGGCCGCCGGGCACAGCCCGGCTCGGTCACGCCCACTTGCCTGGGTCGAAGGCGCCCTCCCGCACCTCGACCTCGACCTCGACCTCGACCTCCGACCCAGCCACGCGACCGGCGGGCCAGCCGGCTGGACTCGTCTGGGGCTGCCCGCGTGGTCGGCCCGCACTTGGCCGATGCGCGGGATTGGTGCTGGCTGCCGTCCTGACCATCCGCGCTGTGGCCGCAACCGTCAGCGGCGCCGCTGGGTCGCCCGGCATCGCCGAATCGCCCGCCTCGCGCACTGTGTTTCTGGGCGACCCGGTCACGTTCCGAGTGGTCGCGGGCGGCACCGAACCGTTGGGCTATCAGTGGTACCGTAACGGTGTGGCGGTGGGCGGCGCCACGGCCAACACCTTGATCTTCGCCACCACCGCCGCGGACGACCAGGCGCAGTTCACCGTGCGCGTGAGCAACTCGATCGGGACCGCCACAAGCGCACCAGCCTCCTTAACCATCGATTGGGGCGAGCCCGGCCCAGCGCAGACCAATCGGTGGATCGAGGTCACCCAGGTCTGGCGCTACGATGTGCGTAACACAGATCTGGGCACGGCCTGGACTCAGGCCAGCTATGGCGACAGCGGGTGGGCGGCGGGCGGCGGGTTGCTGTACGTTGAGGAGAGCGCCCTGCCGGCGCCCAAGACCACGGCTCTGCCGCTCACCGCCGGCAGCCTGCCGATGACCTGCTACTTCCGCACCCGCTTCACCAACGACATCGTCAACGCCTATGAGCTTCGCCTCGAGGCTCAGGTCGCGATTGACGACGGTATGATCGGTTATTTGAACGGCGCGGAGGCGTTTCGCTTAGGCATGCCCGCCGACGCCGTAGCCCACAGCACGGCTGCCAGCCGCACCGTGGGGAACGCCGCATGGGAAGGCCCGTTCGACTGGCCTACCACCCACCTCGTCGCAGGGGTGAATCTGCTGGCCGTCGAGGTCCACCAGGTCAATGGCAGCAGTTCCGACATCGTAATGGGACTGACCCTCGATGCGGTTTGGCGCCCGCGCTTGCGGGATACAAGCCCACCCGTGGTGGCCCGTACCACCCCCGCCGCGGCTTCGACCGTCGTCACGCTGACCCAGATCGAAGTCCAGTTCAGCGAACGGGTCCAGGGCGTGGACGCCGCGGACCTGCGGATCAATGGCCGCGCCGCCACCGCCCTGACCAGCGTCGAGCCGGACCGGTACCTGTTCGAGTTCGCCTCGCCCCAGCCGGGTCCGGTGAGCGTTACCTGGGCGCCCGACCACGGCATCACGGATCGTTCGGCCGACGCCCATGCCTTTGTCGGCGCCAGCTTCGGTTACGTGATCGAGCCCAACCCAGCGCCGTTGACCGCCCGCCTCTCCGGCCTCGATGTGACACAGTCGAGCGACGCCAGCTCGGCCTACCGAGCCGTCCGGGCGATCGATGGGGCGGTGGCCACATTCAGTCTGACGGCCGATTTGCCGGGAAGCTACTGGCTGGGTACCCTGGCGAGACCTTACCCGGTCGAGCGCATCGAGATCGTCAACCGCGCCGCGCCGGACGACAACGAACTGGCCGGGTTGACCTTGCGCCTGTTCAACCTGGACGACCAAGTCGTGTTCGAGACCGTGCTCAGCAATCCAGGTTCGGCCGCACTAGCAGTGGTGCGGCCGCCGCCAGGAACACTGGCTCGCTCCCTCTGGATTGGCCTGAGGGGCACACAAACCAACGCCGCCGGCAACTACCGTGTCGGCCTGGCGGAAGTGCGCCTGTTCGGCCTGCCCAACATCCCCTTCGGCCCCGAGCCGTTCCTGCCTGGCACCAACTCGGTCCGCGTCTGGCAATCCAGTGAGTACCCCGGCTATCCGGCGAGCAATGCCGTGGACGATAACCCGGCCAGCTTCACCCACACGGCCAACGTGGCAGATGGTTTTTGGATGGCGGACTTGGGCCGGGCGCTGCCCATTGAACGAGTCGAGATTGTCAACCGCAGTAGTTGCTGTGCCGAGCGCCTGGCCGGCTTGGTGCTGCGCATCTTCAATGGCAACTCCAACAGCGTCGCCTCCGCCGTGCTGCCCAACCCCGGCCTGGGAGGCACCTGGACCTACACACCCGTCCCGGGAACGCAGGCTCGTTGGCTTCGCGTCGGTCTCGAAAACGGCCAAGCCAACGGCGCCAACAACCATTATGTCACCTTGGCCGAAGCGCGCGTCTTTTCCGGTGGAGCCAACGTGCTGGGTCAAACCGGCGCCGTGCCCGTGGTCAGCAACTTGGCCTCGTTCAAACCCAGCCACATGCTGCGCTTGGACGAAAGCGTCCCCGCCGCTAGCCGCGCGAACGACGACAATTACGCCACCGAAACCAAGACCACCCTGCGCACCGTGGACGGCTACTGGGAAGTGGATCTCGAGGCCACGTACGCCCTCTACGGCCTGCGCGCCATCGCCGCCAGCGGCATCGGCTCCCGCCTCACCAACACCACCGTGCGCCTGTACGACGCCGCTCACGAGTCGGTTCATGCCCAAAAGGTCAGCGGCGGCCCTGAGGTGTTCGACGTCGACCTCAACGGTCCCATCTTCGCGCGTTATGTCCGGGTCGGCCTCGAAGATAAGGAACGCACCGACCCGGCCGGCGGCATCGAGTTCTACATCGGCTTTCGCGAAGTCGAGGTCTTCGGGCGGCCCACCAACCAGGTCGGCATTCTCTCCTTCTCGGCGTCCGCCCAGCGCGTTGCGGCCGGGCAACCGGTCACGTTGTCCTGGACCGTCGCAGACGTGAGGCGCGTCGAACTTCGTCCGGCCCTGGGCTCGGTCGGGTCCTACACCGCCTCCAACGGCGTCGGGAGCCTCACCTTAACGCCCACGCAGTCGACCGAGTTCCTTCTCGTGGCCACCGGCCCTGCCGGCACCTTTGCCCGGGCGATCGGTGTCGAAGTGGATGGGCAGGCCCTGCCGGTGCGCCTGAGTGAAATCGTCGCCGACAACAAGCATTCGCTTCGGGACGGCTATGGCGAGGCATCAGATTGGATCGAGTTGCACAACCCGGGCATCGAACCGGTGCGTCTGGCCGGTTGGGGTTTAAGCGACGATCCCGCGCGCCCATTGAAGTGGACCTTCCCCGAGGTTCAACTCGCGGCACACGGTACGCTGCTGGTGTTCGCCTCCGGCCGGAGTGCCCCGGTGGATCCCGCCGGCCACCTGCACGCCAACTTCCGCCTCGACCAACAAGGCGAAACGGTCTGGCTCACCGCCAGCGACGGCGTGACCCGGCTCGACCAAGTCACCTATCCGGAACTGGACACCGACTTGGCGTACGGGCGCGACCTCGAAGGCGCGTGGACCTTCCTCGAACCTACGCCGGGCCTGGTGAACACCGCCCCGACCTATCTGGGTTGGCTCAAGCCGCCGACCTGGAGCCACACCGCCGGCTTCTACGATGCCGCTTTCATTCTAACGCTCACCCATCAGAGTCCGGGTGCCAGCTTGCTCTATTCACTGGACGGCGCCGAGCCGCGGATCCCCTACAGCTCGGGCCTGCCCATCACCCGGACCCGGGCCGTGCGCACCCAAGCCGTGCACCCCGGCTACAAGCCGTCTCGCAGCCAGACCAGGACCTTCCTGTTCGTCAACGACGTCATCACGTCGTCGGTCATGAACACGGCCATCACGCAAAACCCAGCCTACGCCCCTCGCCTCAGGCCGGGTCTGCTGGCCCTCCCTTCCCTGTCCCTCTGCGTGACCGGCCAACCCGAGTACGAGGAGAAAGAAGGCTCCCTCGAAATCCTCTGGCCCGACGGCCGCGCGCCCGACCAAGTCAACTGCGGCATCTCCCGATTCGGCAACGCCTGGACCAAGTTCGAGAAACGCAGCTTCCGCATCAAGTGTCGGCCCCGGTACGGCGAAGCCAAGCTCAGCGCGCCGCTCTTCGATGGGTTTGACCGCGGTGTGCTGGTCAAGACCGCCTTTGACAAGCTCGACCTACGCTCCGGTTCCCAAGACATGTCCCAACGCGGCTTTTACATGGCCGGCCGGTTCGTCGAGGACGCCATGCTCGACATGGGCAGCCTCAACCCCCATGGCCGGTTCGTCCACGTCTATCTCAACGGCGTTTACTGGGGCCAATACGACTGCCGCGAGTTGCTCGAGGAACATTTCCTGGCCGATTACCTCGGCGGCGCATCCCAAGACTACGTAGCCGTCCGCGGCAACGACAATGTGGGCGACGATTTCGTCCTCGGCACACCGGACCCGCCCCACCTCGAACCGTGGGAAAACGCCCGCTCGGCCCGGAACTCGTACAACACGCTGCGGCGTTATGTCGACATCCCCCACCTCATCGATTTCATGCTCCTGTGGAACTACGGCAATTGCGAGTCCGAATTCCGCGCCTGCGGCCCCATCGTCCCAGGCGGCGGATTCAAGTTCTGGATCGCCGATGCGGACGGTTTCTTGCGGACCAGCGCCCTGGGCTCGAACCGCACTTCCCGGGACGGGCCCAGCGGCTTGTTCGGCGGGCTGCGCGCGGAAAACCATCCCGACTTCAAGACCCTGCTCGCCGACCGCATCTACCGGCATTTCTTCAACGACGGCGCCCTCACGCCCGCAGCCAATGACGCCCGCTTAGCCGCCCGTCTCGAGGAGATTCGCGACAGCCTGGTCGCCGAGTGCGCCCGCTGGGGCTACCGCACACCGGCCAATTGGCAATCGGCCGCCGCAGACATCCGCAGCACACTGTTCCCAGCGCGGACCACCCAGTTGATCGGTTACCTGCGCAGCGCCGGCCTTTACCCGGCGTTGGATCCGCCCGCGTTCAACCAGTACGGCGGCCTGGTCCCCACGGGCTTCCAGCCCGCCCTGACCTCGACCAGCGGCACCATCTATTACACCCTGGACGGCTCAGACCCGCGCCTGCCCGGCGGCGGCCTGGCGCCCGGCGCACGCGTCTGGTCCAGCGGGGCCGTCACGATCGCCAACGATCTGATGCTCAACGCCCGCGTCCGAACCGCCGGAGGCGCCTGGTCGGCCTTGGCCCAGCCGCACTACCGGTTGGCGACGCGCCGCAGCCCGACCGCGCGCGATCTGCTCATCACCGAGATCCACTACCGCCCCTTGGGCAGTGCCGAACTCGAATTCGTCGAGTTGTGGAACGCTTCTCCTCACCTCCTCGATCTTTCGGGCCTGTCCTTGAGCAACGCGGTTCGTTTCGTCTTTCCGAAAGACTTCGCGCTCGGCCCAGGGGCGTTCGTCTTGGTCGTCGAAGACACCGCCGCCTTCGCCGCTCGCTATCAAACGGCAGGGGCGCCCTACTACTACCCAAGCCTGAACGTGGCCGGCGCCTGGATCGGGGCGCTGGACAACGCCGGCGAAACGCTCTCCCTGGTCGCCTCGAATGGCGTCGAACTGTCCGCCGTCCCTTTCAAGCCGACCGGCGACTGGCCCTCGCAGGCCGATGGAAAAGGCAGTTCGCTCGAGTTAGTATTGCCACCCGACGCGGCTACTAACGCGGAAATGCGCGCTTGGCTTGCCGCAGGTCGGAACTGGCGGCCAAGCTCGCTCTTTCGCGGTTCCCCCGGCCGCTTGGATCCGTTCGTCAGCGCCGTCCGCATCAACGAGGTCCTCTCCCACTCCGAGGTCGGCGACGATTGGATCGAGTTGCACAACTCGAGCGACCAGCCTGTGGACCTGACGGGCTGGACCCTGACCGACGACCTGGCTCGGCCGGCGCGCTGGACGTTTCCGGCCAACAGCGCGATGCAGCCGGGCGACTTCTGGGTGCTCGCCGCCGACCAACTCGGCTTTGCCATCAGCGAACTGGGCGAAGAAATCTCCCTGCTGCAACTGAGTGGGACCAACGTGCTCCGCATCCTCGACCGAGTCGACCTGCCGGCCGCCACACGGCAGGAAACGCTCGGCCTATATTTGCGCTCGGACGGCGCACTCGACTTCACCGAACTGCTCGCCAATACACCCGGCGGCCCCAACGCGCCCCCCCGCGTCGGCCCCGTGGTCATCAGCGAGATCCTCTTTGCGCCCTTGGCTGGCAAGGCTGAATTCCTCGAGTTGGCCAACCTCACCGGCGCGACGGTGCCGCTCTTCGATCCGCTGCGGCCCACGAACCTCTGGAAGCTCGACGGCGTGGGCGCGTTCTCCTTCCCTGCCGGCGCCACCCTCGCTCCCTACGGAACCGCGATCGTATGCTCGACCGACCCTGCCGCGTTCCGCGCCCAGTACGCTGTGCCTGGGGCGGTCCCTGTGTTCGGTCCCTGGTCCGGCGCCCTGGACGACGACGGCGAAACGCTCAAGTTGCTGCAACCGGGCACACCCGAACTGAATGGGACCGTGCCCTATTACCGGGTGGATCGAGTCGGCTATCGCACGCAAGCGCCCTGGCCGGCGATTGCTGCGGGCGCCAGCCTCGAGCGCGTTCCCCTCGAGGCCTATGGCAACGACCCAGCCCATTGGCGGGCTGGACCCGTGGGCGGCACGCCAGGCGTGGCTACTCCCTCGCTGAGGATTGCGGCGGCGTATCGAGCTGGCGAGCTGCGCTTGAGTTTCCCGGTGTTGCCTGGCCAGACCTACCAGGTCGAGTACTGCGCCGATCTGGGATTGGCCAACTGGCGCCTCCTCCGCGAGGTCATCGCCGTCGAGGCTGGCACCGTCACTGTCACCGACCCCGAACCGAGCGCTAGCCCCTCCCGCTTCTACCGGGTGCGTTGGCTCCGCTGATGCAGTCCCGTAGAGCGGCGCTCTGGCGAGCGCCGCCATTCTCGAGACCGACGCAAACAGCGGCGAACCCCAGTTCGCCGCTACGCCCAAAGCCGGTTCCCGCTCGCCAGCGAGACGGCCCCCGAACCTCCCCTCGGCGCGCAGACTTGGACCCGCGAAGCTTACTCTGGCTCATGAGACCCTCCTCGCCGAGCCCTGCGCGAACTCCAAATCCTAAATCCTAAATCCTAAATCCTAAATCCGAAGTCCCTCTCGCCTCGAACACCTGCTTGCCAACTCCGAGAACCGATGATCTAAGTGCCACCGTAATTCCACTCATGGTTATGAAGACTGCCTCGCCCGTCCGCCCCTTCGCCCCTCGGCTACGCGCGTGCCTTTGTGATGGACGTAGCGGACCGGACTATGAATAAGGAAGGCCAGTTCCGCTTGTGGTCCGCCTACATGCTGAATCTGAACGATCCGCATCTGACGCACGATCCGACCGGCTGGACGCTCCTCACGGCAGAAGCGATCAATGACCGGGGTTGGATCGTAGGCAACGGCCTGGTTGCGGGGAGGTACTCGGCCTTTGTCCTCGTGCCTCAACCACCGGAGTCGGAGTAAGGTCCCGAAATATCACTGCGCGGAGGATCGTGCCATGCAAACCTTGATCCGGCGTTGGATCGCAAAGTTGCTTGCCTTGCACTTCTTCTTGGTCTTGGGCGTGCAGGCCCAAGTGATAGGTTGCCAACAGGAAAGAGAATGCTGGGCAATCTGGAGTGGGCAGACCTGTACGGTGGAGACTAACTGGCTTGAGGAGGTAGACCTGGACCAGGCGTTGGACCTGCTGCACGCGAATTTCAAAGCAGATTTCTTTTCCTATCAGGTTCCCCAGACAATCCATAGTTTCTGGGAGTGGACTGTTGACCGCACCGAGGCGTTCTTGCCTGCCGAGCATGTGGAGGTGTACGGCCGGGTTTTCCAACAGTTCGAGGGGGCGGAGCAAGATCTGCTGACCCTACTCCTGACGAATGGTCAGCACTTGCCGGCCACCACTCGCCAACCTGAAGTGTGGCCAAGAGACGGCTGGACCTGGACGCGCTGGCAGGACTGGCCCCGATTGCGCACGGTAGGCCTGGGGATTACGATTCGGGGTATCACCTATGGACCTTGCCTCGACATTTGCAGCTACTCTTCGCAGAGCGTCGGTTACCTCGACCGCACCAATACGACAGGGCTGTTTGGTTTTCGGCTACCGCAGGCGGACGGTTGGCAGTTGGGCTGGCTGCGGCTGGTATTGGACGATCCCTGGCCTTGGCCAACGACCGGCAAAGTGGTCGGCGTGGCTGGCACCTTTCCATCCTGATCCGGACACCTCGCTCCTCGCGGGACAACCGCCCCAACCGCGCCTGCACGCTGAGCGAGTTGGCCACGAGCTGGTCATCTCTTGGGCACGGGTGTGGACCGGCTACGAACTCGAGCGGACACGGACTCTATCGCCGCCGGTGTGGGAGCCGGTGTGGGAGCCGGTGTTGGGGGTCGCGGACAACCGGGTCACGATCCCCGCGCAGGGTGGCCCGTGGTATTACCGGCTCAGGAAGTCAGATTAAGCCGGCGGCGCACGGAAATCCCATGCACGCGACCCCGATCCCACCCTGGACAGAGACGGAGCTGAACATGCCCAGCCTTAACAGTGGCCCGACGAATGGCCTGTTCGGGTTCCGCGTTCTCCAAAGCAACGGTTCGCATCTCGGTTGGCTTCAACGAGTCAAAGTCTCTCCGGCTCAACCCCGTCGCGGCGGCGGCTACACAGTCGTTCTGCTGACCGCTTACGCCCTACACCCCGACCCCGATACCGAAATCGCCGCGGGTGAAGAGCCCCGTCCACGGCTGCGGGTGGAATTATCGTCGAAGCAAGCGCGTCTGCTCTGGAACGAGGCGTTCACCGGCTACACCTCAGGAGGTTCATGACCTCAAGATCGAGAGTCGGCCAACCGTGTCTACCACGGCGCCCCCCACGTCTTCGGCCCCCAAAGCCAAGACCTCCTCGATGACTCTACAACAAGGCTATTCGTCGTTCACTATGCCACAGTTATTGTAGTTGACATGACAACGTCCCATGGGTAACCTCCCGCCACATATGAGAACCTCGCGTATTAAGGTCAAAGGGCGCTCGGCCATTTACCACTGCGTCTCGCGCATCGTCGGCGCTCAACACCTCCTCGATGACCTCGGCAAAGAAACCTTGGTCCGGCTCCTCCGCCGCCTGGCCACCTTCTGCGGCCTCGAGGTCATCACCTACTGCATCATGTCCAATCACTTCCATGTCCTGGCCCGCGTCCCGGCCGAGCAGAACCCGACCGACGAGGAGCTGGTCGAGCGCATGAAGGCCCTCTACGGGAAGGCCAAGCCCCGAGAGGCCGGCCTGCTCTATGAGGCCGAGAAGGGGTTGCACGAGCATGGTCGGGTGGACGCGGACATTCGGGAACGGATGCTGGCGCGGATGGGGGATGTGTCGGAGTTCATGAAGGAGTTCAAGCAGCGGTTCAGCAAGTGGTACAACATACGGCATCAGCGGTTTGGGACGTTGTGGGCGGAACGGTTTCGGAGTGTGTTGGTCGAGGATCAGCCGGGGGTACTGGAGACGGTGTCGGCGTACATCGACTTGAACGCGGTGCGGGCGGGATTGGTGGAGGATCCGAAGGATTACCGGCACTGCGGGTATGCGGCTGCGGTGGCTGGGGATGCGAAGGCACGGTCGGGGCTGTTGAGTTTGTACACGGGCGGGAGTGAGGGGTCGTCGCGGGACGGGGTTGGGGCAGGAGCGGCAGCAGGGGAGCCAGCGGGTGAGGTTGTGGCAGGGGCTAGGCCCCGCGGGCAAGATGCCCGCGCTCCGTTCTTGACCGGCGCGGAGGCTGCAGAGGTATCCGAGGAGCAGCGGAAGGGAAGGGTGCTTGAGTGGAAGGAGGTGGGTGCGGAGTATCGGCGGCGGTTGTTTGCGCGTGCAGGGGTGTCTGGGAGCAGCGGGAAGGTGGCGTTGAGCCGGGAGCAGATTAGGCGGGTGTTGGAG
>Ga0194113_10004646_pt1 | contig 17918 bp, 16 predicted proteins | sample TA2MahC200mmetaG_FD_146193 | JGI IMG/M metagenome (GOLD analysis project Ga0194113, IMG submission 146193) | Freshwater microbial communities from Lake Tanganyika, Tanzania - TA2015017 Mahale Deep Cast 200m | ecosystem: Environmental > Aquatic > Freshwater > Lake | place: Tanzania: Lake... | reverse complement strand
CAGCCTTTCTTGGTTTCTTGGCTCAGGTTGTCTGAGTAGAACTGGGCAAATGCCCCTGACATAGCCAGAAATACCCTACCCATTGGTGTTGTGTAATCTATTTGCTCACTCACAGATAGGAAGGTTATTCCTGACTGCGATAGCTCATCAAAGCATCTGAGCGTGGTCAGCAGATTTCTGGCAAATCTATCCAGCTTGTGCACTATGAGTACGTCGAACTCCCGCCTCTTCGCTGCCTCCAGCATTTCCTTGAACTTCGGCCTCTTACTAATGTCCTCGCTCCTGGCTGATCTACCCTCATCAACGTATTCAGCCACTAATGCCCATCCCTTCTCCCGGGCGAAGTTGCGGCATGCCCTTAGCTGAGCGTCAATACTGTAGCCCTCAGCCTGCTCCTCTGTGCTCACCCTGCAATAAAGTCCTGCCTTCACCTTTCTGCCTTCCTCTTGGGGCTCCAGCCCTTGGGCCTGCCCTTTTTCCCGACGTAGGTCTTAGCGAACTGCTCAAAGCTTGCCTCGTCGATAAGCCAGCGATTAGCCACCTTGATGGCACCTAGCTTTTGGAGGCGCATGAGCCGGCTTACCGTCTTAGGATGTACTCCCAGTCTCTTTGCTGCCTCAGCAGCCGTGACTAGCTTGATCGTCGTCATTAGAACTCCTTACGTAGCATTATATCACAAAGGGCGACCAATGTCAAGGGGGCCGTGACAGGGGTCAGGACGCGCTTGATGCAGTGGGCGGAATCTGTTTCCTGGGAACGATCGCCTCTCAAGAGGTAACCCCCATTTCCTATTTCGGTGCACCGAAATGAGCATAAGGGAACACCATAAGCCAGGATCAGCGGGCTACGACGATGCTGTGTATGATATGGGCACCCTCATCTCGCGTGAAGTAGTTGTTCTCGTTACATACCCGTTTCAAAAGGGGCGTCATTCTCGTAAAGCCCGAAGCCGAACTCGTATGAAAGCCGTATGAACTCGTAGCAGAGTACTGAACTCGTAAAGGGGTGGAAGCGTACTTGTGACGACACCTTACGTGCAGTGTAGGGAAGTCCAAAGCAGCTGGGTAGGGTTCCTGAACCTAAATGTCACCTACTCATGAGGAAACTCATAGGAGTTGAACCTATTCGGGGAGGGTTTCCGAACGGATACCATACCTATATCACACCTACCCATGAGGAAACCAAGAGGAGTTGAACCTATTCGGGGAGGGTTTCCGAACGGATACCATACCTATATCACACCTACCCATGAGGAAACCAAGAGGAGTTGGCCATGGCTGGGGAGGGTTTTCGAACGGATGTCATATATCACACCTACTTGTGAGGAATGTCACTGCAGGTCGAAGCAGTTGGTGAGCTGGACGTGTCAATAGATAGAACTCCGAATAAGGTTTTCAAGGTAGAGTTCGCCTTTGCTTAGAGGTCAACTCTGTCTGCCTTGCACAAAAAGATGGAAGGTGTGATCAGGTTCCCGGTTTGGAAGGCCACCAATCCGTTTTGAACCGGATTACTTGAGCTTCTACGGCTTCGCAGTTCCAGCTCTTAGTGACACCACAATATTTGCAGTGACCAGAAACGACTCCATTCACGGGATCACCTAGGATATAGTGATGCGGAGGACATTTATTTTTTTGTTGTTTCCGAGAAGAGGTAAAACTCATGACGGCCTCCTATGAAGCGGTCCGAAACCACCCAATCTAGCCAAATGAGCATTGGTGAGATGGTGCGATGATAGAGCCAAGCTGCGTCAGCTGCTAAATCACTTCGATTTCCTTCAACCTGCGAATGTCGTCCCAGGCATAGCCAAGGATTTCTGCCAGTACCTCTTCTGTGTGCTGGCCGAACTCAGGGGCTGGAAGCCTTAGAGCTCCAGGGGTTTTGCTCAGGTCAAAGGGTATCGGTGCATAGCGGGTCTTGCCGTAAGCGGGGTGATCGAACTCAGGAAGGTAGTTATTAGCTATTACCTGCGGATCTACGAGCAGATCATCAAAGGTGGCAATCCTCTCACAAATGCAATCGTTCTCTCGCAAGCTCTTCATCCATTCTTCACGGGTCTTTGTAGCGAAGATCTTGTCCAGAATGCCAACAAATTCCTCACTGTTTTCTTGTCTCTTCCACATATTTTCGAACCTGGGATCGTCCTGCAGTTCCTCGATGCCCAAGGCTTTACACACGTTTGGCCAAAACCTGTCTGCTTGACCGTGGAAGAGGAAGATCCATTTGCCATCGGCGCACTTATACATATTGAGCAGCGGATTTGTTGGCTTATTCCTGGGTTGTGGAAGCAACGCTTGACCGCTGATAAACTTGAACCCCAGGCTAACCCACTGCTGAAAAAGCATACTCGACAAGATGGAGGCTTCGACCTTCTGCCCAATGCCCTGCCGTTCTCGAGTCAGAAGCGCTACCACCACCCCGAAGGCCGTCATTATTCCTGCCGCCGCATCAGCGATGCCTCCTACGATATAGTGGGGCTCATCAGGGTCACAGGCAAACATAATCCCGGATCTTGCCTGTCCCAGTCCATCGAACGAGCGGATGTTAGCATCCGGCCCCTCCAAGCCGTAGCCAGAGATGATACCGTATACCAGTTTTGGGTTGTGTCTGGTAAGGGTCTCGTAATCCAACCCGTACCTAGCTGTGGCTGACTCACGAAAGTTGGTGATAAACGCATCTGATTTCTCAACCAACTGGTAAACAATCTCCCTGGCCTCTCCTTTGTGGAGGTCCAGAGCAATTCCTCTTTTATTGCGGTTGTTAGACTCAAAATATGACTGCCGTACCGACTCCTGTACCTGTCCTCTTAGCTGTTCCACGCCTCGCGATGGGTCGCCAGTGACACGATCCTCTATCTTGATTACGTCAGCACCGAGGTCCCCAAGCAGCATAGCAGCGCCCGGCCCGGCTTGCCACTGAGTCCAATCCAAGACACGATAGCCTTGTAATGGCATGTTCATTTTGCCCTCCTCAGATCGTTTGATTCCCACCTGTTAAGCGATCGGTGTGCTGCGCCTCACAGGATAAACACTGAACCGCGGTCTCAGGTCTATCCAGTGGCGTCCACCTCGCTTGCCTGGTCTAGGTCATACCTTCTGCTCATAGCCGACCAGTGATTGCTTCAATCATTCTTTGTATGTCAGCTTCTTTTTACTGGCGCTATTGTCGGAGTCTCACTTCTGCAGGCTGCAATGCATGGAACCGTTAGTTACTTTGGTCTTGGCGGTGCCGGATTGAGATAACCACTCAGTAAGGTAGGCATGTACTTTTCTACCTCATCACACGTCCACTTACCTTGCTTTTCCCAGTCCCTAGCGAATATGATGGTTTCCCTAGCTGGTGCCCAGTAGGAGAGTCTAGATGCTGAGGTGCCAAATATACAGCCATTTATGTGACTCGCTCCATCACTGCAAAGAAAAGCCACAATGGAACTCATATATTCCGGGGAGGCCCTCAGGTCATTGATGAACTCATCAAACAATTCTCTGGTCATGAGCCCCTCTGTCACTTTTGGCCACAGATATGCACGCATGTCCGCAACATCTCTTGTCCCTGCTCTCGGACAGATAGCATTGCAGGTTACGCCATACGCGCCCACATCACGCGCCGTAGAATAAGTCAGAGCTGCGATCCCCCCCTTTGCAGTGCTATAAGGTAGGTCCACTGGCATGCCTACCCAAGCCTCAGAGATGCAGTTCACTATCCGTCCGTATCTCTGCCTTTTCATCAAGGGGGCAGCATGTCTGGTAAGATTGAACGTTCCCTTTAAGTGGACAGCTATCATCATATCCCATTCCTCTTCAGATACATCGAAAATCGCCTTAGGATTGAAAATCCCAGCTATATTACACAAAATATCTATGCTGCCCAAGCTATCAACGCAGTTCTTAATCATGCTCTCAGCAGTCCCAAAGTCAGCTACATCCCCGTAATGCGCTGCCACCTTCACTCCCAATTTGCGACACTGAGATATCACGTCGTCACTAGATATAATGTCTGCCACAACAACGTTAGCGCCCTCCTCTGCCAATGCCAAAGCTACTGCTCTGCCGATACCGCTGCTCGCACCGGTTACCACCGCATTTCTACCGAGCAATCTGTTAGCCATTTTGATTTCTCCTGCATAAATCAGATTCGTGCTTACTTCCACTAATCACGGCAATAATACCCACATGTACGTTACAATCGTCCTGACAGTGCCATCTAAATGCTGATCGACAAACTACACGCTGTTACCCCCCGCAACCTCGGCTGATCCTATCCCCTTGCTAGACCATTCATTGCCGGTGAAAAATGGGCAGCCAACATCCCACACTGAGAGGTGCTGTTATTCTAGCTTTGTACCCGATCTACGTACCTTTGCTGTCATACAACCTTCTCGTAGGTCACTTGTGTGTCCTATAATCGGTTGTACCCGATCTACGTACCTTTGCTGTCATACAACTCCTCTCTGATCTGCGATGGAGCAGAAGGCAAGGGATATTTTGCTGGAATTCTAAGAACCTCTGTGTGCTCATATCTCGAGGAAATTCATGTTCAGCAGTTGACACAGCCCCCTGAGTTCTCTGAGGTAGTTGCCGTAAACTACGACCTGATGATTGCCAGTGGCATGGTGGAAGAATTCTCTAGCATCCTTCACTCGCACTGTAATAGCTGTCCTGTCACATATTGTGTCGCGGCAGTCTATAATCTCTCCCTTGGCCGCAGGCATTCTGTCAAGGTTTGCGCCTATCCTGGTAATCGTAACCTCCTGTCCTATGTCGTATTCAACATAAGACGTGAGACCAGCTCCTCCATCAATGACACGAGTAAAGGGTGGATAAGAATGGGATCGGACCAGCGTATACGGCTTGGCGGGCTGCTCCCGTCCGGCCATCTTGGACGGAGAACAACCGTGAGAGATCATGAGTAGGTTCTCTTTTGGCTCTACCCTCACAAGGTTCCCCATATAGGCCGGCCTGTTTGCTATGTAGTCTAGAATCAGCATCGTCAGTGTAGCAGTGGCATCTCCTTCGCAACCTGCCGGTATACCCTCGTCACGAAGCATTGCCAAGGCAAAGCAAAAAGGGCGTCTGTTGAAAGCGTACATTAACTCAAGACAGCCCGCTGACACTGCTTGTGCTCCAGTTCGCTTTAGGACTGCCCCGAGGGCTAAATACATAGCTGCTGCCTCTCTGACCTCATCGGGGGATGGCTCAGCCACTTCTTTGGCGCTCGCCATCCACTGCTGAGCTATAGCCTCTGCCTTCGCCTCTTCGATTTGATCAACTTCCGCCACAAATTGCGCACCGGACAAGGGGATGAACTCCACCCCGAGCTTACGTCTTGTAATCTCAGGTTCAGGGAGAAACTGCCAAAATGAAGTCTCACGCTGGTGAGCCCCGAGTAGAATGATTTTGGAATTTCTCAGCCTTTTCTTCACTCCCAGCAGCCGCATCTGGTATTGTATTTCCCTAGTGTCCAGCGCAAAGGTGACATTGGGGTGGTGCTCCCTCTCCTCGACAGGCAAGTAATACAGTCCCATCATTGGTGTGTATTCCCCACTGAATACGATTATGGGTATCGGCAAATCCCAAAAAAGAGTTTCCAGGGCCCCGTGGGATATGCTCCCCGGAAGGTAGACAAGAAAAGCATCAGCTTCGCATGTATCCTTCCTTAGTGCAATGAGGTCGCCTTCTTCTTGCACCAGTGCTGAGTCAAGAAAGACGACGTCAGACTTCACCTTTGCCATGACCTCTTGGTGCAGGCTCTCGATTCTGGCTCTCGAGGTTTCAGCATCCGTGGTCACCTCAAGCTGGCCGTTAGTCTGGGGATACACATGCCAAGGCATAACCCGTGTAGTAAACCCCCCCTCCCTACCTACGATGAGTACTGGTCTCACTTTGACCTGCATGGTACTGTCCCTCCTTTCTGTCCTGCTCACTGAAGCAATCTGAGAGGCCTGTCGACTTCTGTCGCAGTTATCAAACTTGATCTTGTCTCTTCTTGGAACCTCCTCCGGCAAAAATGACTATGTTCCCTTTCAAACCTTATCCCACTTCAGACCCCCTGCTATCGCAGTACCATATTGGCATTCAGTTGCCGAAAGACTATGGCACTCGTAAGGCGAGACGGATTCCTTTCCAATTTCGGTGCCAATTGCTCTCCATCAGGCCATTTCCCTGTTTCCGAGTGGCAGGTTCTAATAGGCTAACGCAGGATTGTATGCCCACCGTCTACCATCAGGGTATGGCCCGTGATGTAGTCCGAGTCTGAACTTGCCAGAAACACAGCCGCGCGCCCGATGTCATTCTCGCAATCACCAAGACGGCCCAAGGGTACCAACGCCAGCATCGCGTTCAGCAAGTCAGGAAACGCTGCACCCCACGACTGCATCTTCGGTGAATTGGCCATCGGGCAAATGGCGTTTGAGTTGATCCTGTACTTACCCCATTCATGGGCTGCCACGCGCGTCAGGGCACGGATGCCCTCCTTAGCTGCAGCGTAGGCCGCCCAACCCGCATACCCATCCAACCCAGCGGCTGAACCAATGTTGATAATTTTGCCGCCCTTCGCTTTGAGGTACGGGAAACAAGCTTGCATGAAATAGAACGTCGCCAACAGGCCAGACTCCAGCGCCAACGCCATATCATCATCTGTGGTATCTTCCAAGAGCACCTGATCGCGTGTAGCTTGGGCATTGTTCACTAAGATGTCTATCGTCCCGAACTCCTTGACCACTGCCGATACAGCAGCCTCAACCTTCTCTCGCCGACGCACGTCACATATCACTGGCAGCGCCACGCAACCGAGGGCTTTGATCTCGTTCGCCGTGCGAAGGCACGTGTCTGCGTTATTCTCGACCACTGCCACCATCGCGCCTTCTTTGGCCAGTGCCAATGCAATTCCCCGTCCAATACCCTGCCCTGCCCCTGTGACAATTGCGACTTTGGTCTCTAGCTTCCCCATGGCTGCTTAACCTCCTTCACTCCATCGCCTCTCTTTGCAGCGGCAACGGATTAGGTAGACCTGGCCAGGTCAGGCATCGATCTGATTCCTACGTCATTATGGTTCCCTCCCAATCCGATGGCCGGCCACAACTTCGCAATTCGCCATAGTAGCCGGCGTACCCTTCGCCAAGCTCTTGGGCCCCCAATTCATTTTCAGACCGAATCCAACGCATCTCGACAACAAGCCGAGTTCTTGATTACGGCCATTGCCCTCATTCCCGATCGATCTGGGAAACGCTTCTGAGTGAGCACGGCCAACATCTATTGAGACGGATTCTGCGTTCAATCTACTATGGGCAACCAATCACTCACGCTTACCAGGTCGGATGCCTCTGCTCTCCATTCATATACACGGTTGAATTTCGTCAGAGTTCGATCGGTGTTGCTGTAACTCCACTGCGGGTGGCCTTCGTAGGTCACATCAAATCTTACGGCAGCGTCATAGAAGGCCTGGCCATTGAAATGCTCAGCTCCCACCTCCTGTACGGCCCTCCTCACTATGTCCAATACCAAATAGTGCCCGTGCACTGCAGATATCCAGCCTGTGTTCGCTATCAAGTCCTGAGCTTCGGCAGCGTGATATCTGTTCGCAAAATCCACCGCGAGTTCGGTTAGGATGCCTTGGTCAGTTGACCAGCCCATGCCGTGTATAGTCAGACTTCCGTCGAGACGATTCCAACCGCACATGTCCACGAGCAAACGTGTGTAGGCAGGTACTGCATCCAACCCGATGAACGTCCCAGTGTATCCCTTATCACGATAGTCCCGGATGAAGGTAGCCAATCCTGTACCTGTTGACGGCGTGATTACATAGTCACAGTTTTTCAGCTTCCCTATCTCGCTCGTCCAGGTTGTCGCACCCATAGGTGCCAGATAACTCCCAACATAGTCGAACTGATCGGGATGAGCCTGACAATACTGTTCCACACCCTTCTTGAGATCATTTTGGTAGGCTTCCGACCAACCTGCCATACCGACTCTGGGAATTCCGCTGTCATAATCCCAGTGTTCTTCGCTTATCCATTTCAGGAGAGTCTTGGTCATCCTAGAGGCCGTAGCATTGTAGCAAAACACCCAGCCGGGAGGCTCAACCAGTTGTGCGCTGCTACCCCACGTGAATAGCGGAACCTTGTCTCTGTCTGCAAACGGTCTTAATGTGAGGGCAGTCGACGGCAAAGGCGTACTTATTACTCGTGCCCCCCGGGCCTTGACCCATTCATAACCGGGTATATCTCTTGAATGGTCGTACCTTGCATCATAGCTAGCTATTCTTATCTTCGCTCCAGGAACGAGATCCCCGTCGTTGAAATACCTGACCATGTCCTCCATGGCCCACGTCATAGGGATCAGTGCCGTTGACGCCGGACCCGTGAAGTCCGTGATGTTGCCAATGGTTATGACTACCTTCTCCTTAGTGCCCTTACCGCAACCTACGCCGACAGCGGCTATCAGAAAAATAACCAGGAAGCAAGCAACAGCGTTTCTTTTCCAACCGTTTTTCATGTCTCCCTCCTTCGAAGTGATTTTAGCGTGGAACCCCTTTCGCTATCGACTCGAGACTCATCTCCTCTCCTTTCGTGGTCTAAGATTCTTGATGTGGGTGCTTTCTTCCCCTCTAAACCCTGTAGTCCTCCGGTAACTGCCACATGCCCATGAATTGAGTGCGGAACTTGTCCCATTTCAAGGCATCGGAATACATGCTGCCCACCTCGTCAGTAAACTTCCTACTCAGGACTTTCTGCCTCTCTTGCTTCCACCAGTCTCTGAAATCCACTGACTTCTGCCTCCGTCCATTCCGCATCTGCCTGCGCAACTGGCTGCTCTCCTCCATCTTCACTTTCCCGTCTTCACCGATTACTACCCCATACACGGCAACAGCCACTTCAGGGGTAACCCAACCGTAGCGGACGTCAGTCTCCACCATGCTATATGGCCTCTCCAACGGATCACCCCAGCCAGACCTAGCGGCGGTCGCACTGCTAAACAGGTCGCCGTCCCTGCAGGGAGTATTGGGCGTCGCTCCCTGATAGACCTCCACATTGCCCGCCTTCAGCTTGCCTTCCTTAAGCCATCGCCTGATCTCCACGAAATCCCTCGGGTAGGGCTGGCCTCCCTTTATCCGCTCCCTCATGTTGCTGTCATGGACGAAGACCACGACATCATTCAAACCCGGGTAGCCACCACACATCCCCATCGCACTTCGTCCCATGCCGCGAGTGGTGCCAAAGACAGCTATAATCAAAGACTGCCCCGGATCGGCAATCATCTGGCACATGCCTATGCCCAAGCCGGATCTGAACTTCCCATGTCCGCAGTAGTTTGGCACCAGTTTCTTGCCTATGTTGAGGTTTGTGGGCTGCAGGAATTCACTCATCTCGGTCTCACCTTGATCCGCGGCAGGATTGGGAGAGCAGACTGCGGCAACATCGCCATCCCTAAAGGGAGTAGCGCTGGAGCTCCAACAAGTGATGAGCGTCATGTCGCCACCAGCCCACCGGAAGCCGTCCGCCAGAACGCCTGCGAGGCCGTAGCCAATGCCAGAGACATCCTGCGGAAAGCATTCCTCCAAATAGCCTCTGGCGAAGAATGCCATGCTCAAGCAGTTATGAAACATGAAAATGTACTTGCCAACCTCGCCCAGACCCATGACCGTTGCTGCAAAGGGATTCTGAGGGTTAAACATGCAGCCTGGAGGGAGGTTCCAACTGGTCATGTATTGGAGCGCCGTGTTGAGGGTCTGGGTATAGGCAAACATGGGCCAGCAGCCCAGCGAGGTCAGCATCCTGACCGCCGACTCGTACGCATTGCAGTGGAACTCGCTCTCGCTCGTTAACCCTTCCAGGTCCAAATGTATCTCTCCATTGGCGGCAATTTCAAGCTCTCCTGGCTCGTGAAGCAGCCAGTCCCTATTGGATGTGGCAAACAATCTACCTACTACATCTTTGTACTTGACCATGTTGAAGTGAAGGTAGCTATATATCCCTGGCACGGCAAGGGTCTTGATCCTGTCTACTAGCAGCCGTCGCTCCCGTTCGATGATCTCCCTCAGGCCCCTTCGGAAATAGTCAATCCCAAACTCCTCTACAATCTCCAAGATCCTGTTGTGCAGCATCATGCATCCAGCAATCCGCATCTTGTCATCAAGGATATTGAATGCTTCAGTGCGTGTTCGCCTCTTCCAGTGGAGATCCCACCACTTGTGCGCCTTGAAATTGGCCCCGATCTTGGTGGGCGGCACGGTAAACCCATCAGTGAAAACACTGGGCGAGATCACACCCAGGCCACCAGGCTGGAGTCCACCGACATCGGTAATGTGGTTCAGCCCCACTGTCCAGCCTATCAGTTCCCCCTTATAGAAGATGGGAACCCAATTGTAGCAGTCAGCATTGTGGGGAGCGCCGTAGCGAGCATCATTAGTAAAGAAGATATCCCCTTCATTGATCCCAGGGTCTTCTTCAAAGCCCAGGTCGGCTATGGAACGGATCATGAAGGGGAAGGACTGGATATGCCCCGCCAGGCCATAGGAAGCGGAGATAACATCCCCTTCTGGATTGGCCAGCATGAATAGTAGCTCGCCCTGCACCAGAGACATGGGATTGGCCGATATCAGTTTGGCCGTCTCCCTGGCGTTTATGCAGGCAGCCACCAGCCTCATCTGGAATCTCATGAACTTGGCCGGGTCGCTCTCCACCAGCTCCAGTTTCTGCAGGCCATAGGCATAGCCGGTTTCTTGGAAAAGACGCTCCTTCTCTCCCACTATTTCCTTCAGTGTCTTACCCTGATAACATATGCCCATCTAACCCCCTTCCAAAGAATCAAGGTCTCTTCCTTGAGCTTAACCGGGTCATCACAGGTACAGCCCTAGTCCGAAGAGGACTTAATATGTATGTTGTCTCAGTTGACGGGTTAGCGATCTTATCCCAACTCCAGTCACTGAAATCAGGCCGGCTACTTGCTGCCTTGAAGCACCGACGGCCGACAAACTCGACTTCCATGACCGAACTTGCCTTCCACGACTGCAAATCGAGTCTACCTGAACCCAAATTTACGCATGGCGAATCAACCGGAATCACCATGCAAGCAGAAACGAACAAACCTCCCAAATCCTGAAACCTCTCTTCAGCAGAAATCACTTGACCACCGCACCTCATCCTCTTTCATTTAGGCTGCTCACGCAGCTTGGGTGGCCCCTTCTTGAGGAGTTCGCAGACAAGAGCAGTAACTGGGCTGGGCTGGTTCATCTCGTGTCCGATTGCAAGAGCGTAGCTCAAGTCCTTGGCCCCAACGTAGAAGGTTGGTGGCGGCGTTTCAGCGAACATTGACTTCAGCCATTCCCAATTCTGCACTACGAAGCTGTTTGCAGAGCCTATTCTCATATGCTCCACCAGCATATCCTCGGAGGCACCGTTCTTGATCCCCCAGGCAACTGCTTCGTAGGCAGCCACTGCGTTGACAATGACTGCCATGTTGTTCACGAGCTTCACTATCTGGCCCATTCCGAGCGCACCGCAGTAAGTAATCCTGCCCATCGTCTCCAAGACAGGACGATACTTCTCGAGAACCTCCTTGTTGCCACCGACGCTGATACCGAGGGTTCCTGCTTCAGCCCCCATACGAGCTCCCACCACCGGGGCGTCCAGCACGTCAACTTTTCTCGTTTCGGCCGTTTCTGCCACCCTTCTGCAGAAGGCAGGGGAAAAAGTGCCCATCAAGAGAATCCCATCGCCACTCTTTGTCCCCTCTAGCAGGCCATCGGGCCCAAATATCACCTCCTCAGCCTGTTTGTCGTTTTGCACCATGATGATTGTGACGTCCGAGGCTTGAGCCACCTCTTTGGGTGTTTTGACCTCCTTGGCACCCAGACCTTTCATTTCCTCAACCGGCTGTCGTCTCATGTGGCCACACACCGTGGTCTCAAACCCATGTGTTACCACTCTCTTGGCCATAGGTAGACCGATGTCCCCAAGACCGATGAATCCGACCCTCACCGCCATTGGCGAACCTCCTTCCTTGTGGCTGCGGTTCTGTTTGACACGGTTGACCCGTTCTGTCTCTGGTTTCGGCGATTCGACATGCTATGCCTGGTTCTCTGACACATGTCTTCCTTCGCTTCCCTCCTAGGAGAATGTCACAGGCTCCTGATATCTGTGTAGCATGCCACCGTAACTCTGTACCATGCTCGCACCTGTCCCTACGACACAATGTTCCACATTCTCCTTTCTGCGGTTTTACCTCGCAGGGCATGGCCCGTAGTCTTGGACTGCAATCCAATAGTTTTGCTACAGCTTAAACTGCCACTGGCATGCCACAGGGCCGAGCCCGGGCCAGTCTGTCTCCTTCAGAAGTTCATTTAGCACCGCCTTGCAGGCCTCCGGCTCCCTGATTTTCTCTGTGGTCCATAGCTCCCAGGCATTGCGCTGACGTTTTGGCAACTTTAACGGGGTTACTTTGATGTCAGGATTGACACAGGCAGCTGTATTCTGAAATCCTTCCACATCTACTACTTCACACAGGTGCCTTTGCAGAGCAGCCAACCCGTGTTTCACGCAGTAGTCCAAGGAACGGCAGCGCCTCACAGTCAGGACACCGTTGTCCTTGTTCTTCAGGTCGTACTCGACCTCAGGCATCTTTGCTATTACGCTTGGCATGCATTGGTAGCACTTGAACAGAGTCTCTACATCATCCCCCTGAATGTTAACCGTCTGCCTGACGCGGCGCATATCTATGTGAGCGCTCTGCCTCCACTGCTGTGCATCCAGGTCAAAAGCGATTTCCCTACCCCATTTGGCCTGACATGCAGACATGTAAATGCCATCTATCCCGACCGTGAGTCTCCCCGATGCCTCAATGATTCTCGCCAGGCATTCCTTGGAAAATTTCTTCGCGGTCTCGTCCGTGTTCTCCCCGGGCATGAACGGCCCACTGTAGTCTTTTAGCTCCGGACCGGAATAGTCCTGCAACGAAGTGACATCGACTTTGCCGGACTCACCTGGAATAAAAAACTCCCACTGACAGGGTATCTCGTCCTTTGTCTTCTTGGAAGGCCCCTTTAGGAATACCGCCTTGATGTGAGGATGGAACCAACGGGCGATTTCCTGGTAACCGTACAGGTCTAGGTCGCAGATGCTGTCCAGGAAGCTGAAATCACCACTCCGCCAGCAGCCGTCGTAGACCCAGCATCGCCGGATAGTAGCTTTGGCATGGTACGGGTTGTGGTCTACCAACTCGATCTCCGTGCCAATTATCCCCTGCTGTCCCGGATCCCACTGCAAGGACTTGCAGAATCCTATGATATCGCGATCCTTGAAGTTCAAGGCCTCAGCATCGAGACGGCTTTCCATATTAAGGGCCTTTTGATCATTCATCCATACGTTAGTCCGAATACCCTCGGCCGTCTGCTCATCAAATCGCTCTCTAAGTAATCGATACCATTCACCGGTTCTCTGAGCATAGTTCCTACTCCCAGCATGCCATAGCCGTACCAGCACATCCTTGTCAAAATCCGTGAGCTTCAAGGCTGGCCTGAATTCCCCGTTGTAATCGTGCAAGTCTAACATTATTGCTGCCTCCATATGTATAGTCTCTAAATACGTGTCGGTGCGATGGACCAGCGACCAGCTCTGATGGCCACAGGTACCGACTCAACACAGATTCCCCGCTATCTCAGGCATCATGCTGCACTAGAGTTCCCGAGGATTACCTCATTGCTTGGTTAACTTGAGCGCTACCACCTTTATACCGGTGTTAATACAGTCTGTCCTTCTCTAGGACATCTGATGGACAGGACTATGGATCTTATTGCTAGCGCGTGCCCGTTATCCATGTCTCACATGCAAACACCGTTACATATGTCACGCCTCTGTTTTCCTCACCACACCGAGCCACGGTATAATAACCAGAGCCAAGATCCTGAGATGAGACGGGATATATCAGTGTCCTCAACCTATTGTTCCCTTGAAGTTCTCAGTGGCTAACATTGCACTGCCAGAGAGTATGATGTAGTATACTAATTGATATGCCAATTGGCATCTCGACGGCAATTATATAAGTTGTAACCTTGGCTGTCAAGCCCTGGTTTGGCTCAGATTCTAGGTGGCTCAAATCAAAGGGTAGCAAGGCGAAGGACACTGTGTTATTTCTTGCCAGCACGTGGATAGCTGGTGCAGGAGAAAAAAGGACATGGATGGAGAGATACGGGGCTACTTCCAACTCTGGGGCGTTTTGCACCAGACTGCCTGGGCAATAGCCCGCAACCGGCAGAATGAACTGAGAGATGTGGGGGCAACATTCATGCAAGCTGCAGTCATGGTGATTGTCAAGAATGTCAAAGGGCCGATAACCCCCGCCGAGATATCACGGTGGCTGTTTCGAGAGCCTCAGGCCGTATCCTCCCTGCTGAACCAGATGGAGAGAAAGGGCCTCCTGAAGAAGTCAAAGGATCTGGAGAGAAAGAACATGGTGAGGGTTGAACTCACGGAGAAAGGTGAAGAAGTCTATCTCCGTTCATTGGAAAGGACGGAAACCCTTCGTGAGATCATGTCTTGTCTCACTGAGGAAGAACGCTCTGAGCTTGAGAAGCATCTGCTGAAATTGCGAGCACAGGCGCTTAAGACCCTTGGCGCAAAGTATCGCTTCGCCCCTCCAACAACGCGTCCATACGTCACTGTCTATTCGGAAGATGATTAGAACCACCCGATCTGGTGCTATGGGACATTCGATTCAGGAAACCGAGACGTTCCTTAAGTCTCCCCTGACGCAGTGATGGCAACACAATTTGACGAACTGTGACCCAACGGCCTCTCGAAATGGAAAAGCGTAACGATCAGAGCTAAAAGGTCACCGGCGGCCGGTCTGTGGAATCGACAGGGAGTGAACTGGAAGCGGATTTCGGTCGCCCCCACTTTTGGGAATTTGCCTGACCTGATTTGCTGATAATTTCATGCCTGAGTTGTCTTGCCGGGTGTAGAACCTGAGTAAATGTCGTAATGGATAGATAAGACGGCAGCTTCCTACTAATGTGAGCTTGATCAGGCTGAAGCTTCTTCCCTAGACATCTAGGCACGGGTTGTGTGATCCATTCCCCAGATGCATTGGGGATACTGTTTGCCACTACACCGAGATGCCCACCCTGGACTGTCAATTGCTTTGGTTGACTACTGTAATTGCGGCGCTCTCCGCCGCTAATGTATCATCCTTTCGCCTGCTGGTCGCTTCCTGCCGAGATGAGTCTCCATGCAACAGAGTATTGACAAAAAGCTCCTAAGTGTTATCATGGCAGACAGAATAGTGTTAGCAAGCCTGTTTGAGAAAACCAGTGAGGAGTTGCTGCAGGTCATGTTTAGGCACCCACATTATGGCAGGCAGTCAGATCTCTTCCCTACATAGGACTTTCTGCGGCTCTGCGTTAGATTGAAAGGCTTGGTGACATTTGTTTCAGAGGTAGGGCATGTCTCTCAAGGACTTAGACTTGGCCTTTGAATATCGCTCCGATACGACGAACATCGTAGACAATTTCTACATCCCGTGCTTGGTGGAGAGCGTGGAGTATTGGCGAGCTGTTGGATACTTCACTAGCCAAGGATTGGCGCTTGCTGCCAAGGGACTAGCAGCGTTCGTAGCTCATGATGGGCGAATGCGCCTTGTGGCAAGTCCTTGGTTTGAACCCGAAGATGTTGAGGCTTTTCGGCACGGGTACGAAGCCAGGGATGACATAGTCGAACAAGCACTCCTGAGGCAATTTGGAGAGGAGTTGATAGAGGATGCACCGACTCCAATCCGCCATCGTTTGGAGTGTCTTGCTTGGTTGATCGCCGAGGAACGCCTTGAAATCAAGGTAGCATTCTCTTCGCACTTGCTCAACAAGCCCGGAATATATCACGAGAAGATCGGCATCTTCTTGGATGCCGCCGGGCACATAGTCGCATTTACGGGCTCACCAAACGAGACCGTCGGCGGCCTAGTTAGCAATTTCGAATCGTTGGACGTCTACGTGTCCTGGGATGATCCTCATGGAAGAGCCGACCATAAGAAGGTGAATTTCGAACGGTTGTGGAAACACAACACTTGTGGGCTGGAAGTGATCGACTTTCCTCTGGCTGTAAAACAACGATTACTACGCCTTCGTCCCTCGAGATCGCCTATGGCAGATCCCGAGAGCGATATCTCTCGTATGGATCTGACCCCCTCCATCAGCCTGAATCAGGTTAGCGGAATCGACATCCCATCAGATGTTCAACTAAGGCACTATCAGGCAAAGGCTTTACGAGCCTGGATGAACAACAAAGCGCGCGGCTTGCTGGTGATGGCAACCGGTTCCGGGAAGACTATCACGTCTTTGGCCTCTGCTGTTCGGCTGTTCCGACAGGAAGGTAGGCTATTTGTGCTTGTTGCGTGTCCTTTTCAACACTTAGTTGATCAGTGGGCGAAGGAATCAAGGCGCTTTGGTTTTCTTCCTCTTGTGGCATATCAAACTCGCGAAAGATGGCAGAATCATCTAAACACGCGTATTCTCGATTACAAACTTGGCAACCGAGAGAGTGTGTTCGTGATAACGACTCATTCGACATTCATCGGTGAGCCAATGCAGGAAAGCCTGTCCCGTCTGAGTGGACCTTGCTTGTTTGTTGCCGACGAAGTGCATCACCTCGGGGCACCAGAAGGACGAAATAGTTTGCCGGATTCTTTTGTCTACAGAATGGGGCTATCGGCAACACCTAAAAGGTGGTTTGATCAGCCAGGTACAACGGCCCTGGAGGAGTACTTCGGGCCTGCTGTCTTCGAATTTCCGATCAAGGATGCTATTAGAGAGGGATGCTTGTCGGAATACTACTACCATCCGCATCTGATTGAGTTGACGTCTGAAGAACTTGAGTTGTATGAGGAAGTGACGAAGAAGATCGCTATGCGTTTCCAGAGTGGCGCCGAGCCAGGCGAAGACCCTGCTCTCGATGCACTGCTGCGTAAGCGGGCAGAGATTCTCAATCGAGCATCCAGCAAGATCCCAACACTATCCCGACTGATCAGCAAAGAGGATGACGTGCACCATGCGCTATTCTACTGTGTTCCAGAACAACTGGATGAGGTTGTGACGCTTCTTGGACTAGGTCTCGGCATCCGCGTTCACAAGTTCACTGTCGAGGAATCTGCCGAGGAGCGTCAGCAGCTCCTTAAGAGCTTCAGTCGCGGTCAGATTCAAGCGTTGGCAGCTATCCGCTGCCTTGACGAAGGTGTTGACGTACCCAGTACGCAAGTGGCTTTCTTGCTTGCCAGCAGTAGCAACCCACGAGAATTCATACAGAGACGTGGAAGAATTCTGCGAAAAGCGCCTGGCAAGCCCTACGCGGTGATTCATGATATGATAACCGTCCCATCCCTCTCTTATCATGCCCGCGCACAAAGCCCTGAAGCCTTCAATGTGGAAAGAAAGATCGTGAAAAGGGAATTGGCACGATTTCGAGAATTTGCTGATTCATCGAAAAACCCCTTCGAGGCAACCGAGGTTATCTGGAGTGTTGCCAAGGCCTACAATCTACTCGATTTCTAGGAGGTGGCAGAGATGCTGCGGCAGAAGATTCTAGATCTGTTTGGAGAATGTGATCCAGAAGTCCAAGATGTGATTGCACATGTCCTTGACGCTGAATGGGCAAGACTGAGTATGAAGAAACCTCCGGGCATCGTGGAAGAAATCCGCCAAATAATCAATGAGAAAGTGGAGCTTTCTGAATATGAAACTTGAACAGATGAAATTCAATAATTTTCGGCAATTCTATGGTGAGCAGACCATCAAATTCACCAGAGAGGCGAAAAGGAACGTTACTGTAATTACTGGTGTAAACGGTGCTGGGAAGACTTCATGTCACCGGACACTTAAAAGGGGCCACCTAGGGACGGCTTAAAATCCGCCAGTGGTAGGTAACCAAAAAGTACCTCATT
>Ga0194113_10004637_pt1 | contig 17955 bp, 19 predicted proteins | sample TA2MahC200mmetaG_FD_146193 | JGI IMG/M metagenome (GOLD analysis project Ga0194113, IMG submission 146193) | Freshwater microbial communities from Lake Tanganyika, Tanzania - TA2015017 Mahale Deep Cast 200m | ecosystem: Environmental > Aquatic > Freshwater > Lake | place: Tanzania: Lake... | reverse complement strand
AAGGTCTGGCTACGCCTTCCCTGTGGCCACCAGAGCGTCGACCTCCGGCTGTATCGCCCCATGGACCTCGCGAATCCAGGTGAATATGTCTGGCAGGTCCTTGTTCTCTGCAAGGAGGACCGGCATCGGCTGAAGCTCTTCCGGCAGCTTGGCCACTTCCTTGACGATTCGATCTGCCCGGGCAACCCCTGTGCCCTTCAGGTAGTCGAACCTGTCGACACGCATGTTCCAGACGACATCCATGGCGGGGATGCCGGTGCCCCTCTCGACCCCTACCGTCCTGGCAAGCTCCATGGTCCTGTAAGCCGTGTCCTTGTAGCTCTTCATCTCCTTGATGCCGGCCGCCAGCTTGTTGAGCCTGGTCAGGCGTCCCGCAAGGGCGCCCGGCTTCGTAAGCCACGACAGGGGCATCCACATGGAGGGGTCCCCGAACTCCCCGATCGTGCCGGCAATCTGATACTGAAGCTGCCTCTGCTCCGGGGTGAGGGGCATCCCCATGCCGCGGCCCTGGAAGACGCCCCCTCCGGACATCGACGATTGCACGGTGCCCATGGAGAGAACGTCACTCACGACCGGGGGCATCATCTCGAGGACCTCAGCCACGTTGACGAACTCTTTCCCCCTGAGCCCCCTCACCGCGGCATCCCACGACACCTTGGCGATGTCGTTCCTTCTGCGGCGAAGCTCCGTGGACGGATCCATGCCGTTCTTCACGGCATCGTCAACAACCAGTTGACGCCACCTGAGAGCGTGCCACGCCCCTGTGACACCGGCCCTCCACGGCCGGCTCGTCTGATCGAGCGCCCACATGAGACCGTGGAACTGAGGGATCGACGGGATGATGACGTCCCGCTCCTTGAGTCCGTGCTTCTTCGCGTACTGCCGGTAGATGTTGACCTTGTAGAGATTCGCGAACCTCTGCTCGAACTCGCCCTCGGCCCCCTCCGCCATCGCCCCGTAGAGGCCGGTAGGCAGGCCAGGCATCGAGCCGCCCATCAACTCTCGGACCTCGTCCGACGTGATGTTCAGTTCGACGCCGGGCCTCGTGCTCGCCGGCTTCTCAGTGATGAACGGGAGGGTGTACTTCAAGAGAGTCTTGATCGGCCTCTCGTAGTGAGTTCCCATGACAGCGCGTCTCAGGCGCTCGTCGAGAGACCACCCGGCATCGCCAACCGTAACGCTCTCGAACGGGGATTCGACGTTCAGTTGGCCTAGCTTCTTCTGCGCCTCCGTGATCGAGAGGAGCAGTTCGGCGGCTCTCTTGTAGGGATCGTCAGGCATCTCTACTCACGACCTCATTGAGTGTCCGGGGCGATGTTCTTGTCCTGAAGCGGCTGGCCACCCCTGACCACATCCTCGAGTTTCGATTGAGCGATCTTGGCCATGAGTTCGGCCATTGCCTGCTGGAACGCGCCCATGTCATCCATCGGAGGCATACCGTGCTGCATGAACGACTTGATGACGGTCGGCATTCCGTACATCGAGGCGAGGAGGGAAAGAACGGCGGCCATGTTTCTCTCGCTTCTCGCAACATCGGCCCGCCCGGTGAACTCGGGGCCGTACTTCTTCACGAGATCCGTGTACATCCCCTCTTTCGCTTCTGCGAAAGCCCGGATCCTCTCCTGCAGTTCACTCATCCCGACGCTGCCCCTGCCGCCGCGGACCCCCATGAGAGCGTTGACGCCGAGGCCCTTCAGCAACCTCTGCCACGCATCGTCATACGGTTGCCCCCTGCGAGCCAGGTCGATGACCTCCTGTGCGGCCCTCGCGAGTTCGGGGTTCTTGATCCTCGCGCCCGACTTGAGGACTTGCATCGCGAGCGTCACGGCTCCGCCAGGGCCTTCCGGGATTGCCGATCCGCCAGGCATGAGCCCGAAGTGAGTCAGGATGGACACCTGGAACTCGGGGTTGTCCTTGAAGAGACCCGCAAGCTGGATCGGGTCCGTCCTCGCGATCGACTCGGGAATCTCCCCGGTCGTCATGGCCTTGATGTACTCGTCCCCACTGATGACGTTCTGGCGGAACATCTGCGTGAGGGAGTCCTGCATCGCCTTTCTCTGTTGCTCGGCAAACTCCGCCTGTTGGTTCCGGAGGAACTCCTGCTCGGACATCTTCTGCTGCATCATCATCTGGATCATCGGGGCCATGCCCTCGATGCCGCCGCCCTTGCCTCCCCCCATCTTCGAGGAGAGCAGGCCGAGGCCGAGCCCGGCCATCAGCATCGGGAGGATCTTCGCCATCTCACCGGATCCGCTGTCCTGCTGAGGCTGTTCTCCGAACATGCCAGACGCGACAGCCTTGTCCATGCCTCCCATCGACTCGATCAGCCTGTTGAGATCGGAAGACGGGGACGAAGTCTTTGGAAGCCCTCCTTCGGCGCGGCCCCTATTGCTCTCTGCCTTTGGTTCGTCTTTCCAATACTTGTTCCAGTACTCTCCAGAGCGTCCACCCTCGATCTCTCCACGGCGAATGTCTTGCGGACGAACAAAACTATGTGCGATTTCCGCCAGTTGCCCAGTTGGCTCGTACAATACCTCCCATGGCTTCCGAACCACTCTGTTTGCCCAGCTGGCCTCCTTGGGATCCAACTTATACGCCATGCTTAGAGGAATCGGCCCGAACGGAGCCAGATGGTACATGTACCAGCGCGACAACAGTTCGCTTTCGTCGAGCTTCTTGCTTGGCATGGCTGGCTTTTCTGGCATGGTCGCCCTCCTAGACCGGCTTCTTGCCGCCACCGAGCATCGACATCAGCATGAGGAGCTGCAGCAAGCCGCCCATCGGGTTCTGTTGCTGCGGCCGTGGGATCTCAATGCTTGATCTCTCGGTCGACCCCGCCCATGGAGTGTAGACGCCCTCTCTCTTCTTTTCCGCCCTGCTCTTGCCCTTGCCCCCCTGACCCGCGGTCAGGCCGAGCCCGAGAATGCCCATCCCGAGGAGGAGCGGGAGCATGCTGGACCCGCCGGCCGCCCCGGCGCCCCCGGCGCCCGCCTCCGAGGCCAACGGGAACATCATCTGCGGGGCGTCCGTCATCATGGACTCGGGGCTCATGGTGCCCGGCCGTATCTGCGGGTTCGTTTCGATCGGACCCCCGGTGAGGAGATTCGTGCGCCACACCAGTTCGGGATTGACCGGGTTCATGTCTAGGTAGTTCACGAGAACCTCCTGTCAGCAAATCTCCAGACGTAGTCGGGCATCTTGTCCTCGAGCGCCCTTCCTGCATTCATGGCCGCCGTCAGTTGCTCCTCGAACGTCGGCCCGCTTGGCCCGTATGCCCCGCCCCACGCGCTCTCCCCGCTTCCAGGGTAGGCGTACTGCGGGAGTCCACCGGGATGCCTGGCCATCTGAAGGTTCTGCTTGATGGCCTCCGCGAGCCTCAGTTGAGACAACCTTTGCAGGGCCGGCGACTGTTGCACGGCGAGGCGGTTCTGGATCTCCTGCTGCCTCAACCCCTGGAGCCTGCCCACTTCGGCCAGCCTCATCTGGGCCTCCGTCTGCATCGCCTGCGCCATGAGGGGCCTCTGCAGGTCGTTCTGCATGCTGAACTGCATGCTCGAGAGGGGGACCCCCTTGGCCATCGCGTAGGACTCGGCCTGGGAGCTTGCCCGCCTCATGGACTCGTCGAGGCCCCCATAGGCAGCCTGCCGGATGTTCGCAAGGGTGGCTGAGGGGAGCATGCCAGACGTCAGCGATTGAAGGCCGAGACCTCCGCCCAAGCCCATGTCCCCGCCGCCCATCAACTGCCCGGCCAAGAGCTGCTGCAGGCGGGCGAGTTCAGCCTCTCGGGACCCCTCAGGGCCAAGGATTGTCTGCCCCACGGCGAAGGTGTCGCCCGGGGTGAACCCCTCCTGGGTCTGCGTTCCGCCTCCGCCGCCGGCGCCGCCCAAAAGCATCCCTCCGCTGAGACCGAGGAAGGCAGCCGTAATCGGATCCATGTCCTATGTCCTCCAGGGCACCACGAGGCCCTTGATCGTAGACGCGCTCCCGGTGTGGTCCTCACCGGCAATCACGAAAGCGATGTTCTGGTCTGTTAGCTTCTTCGACAGGAGGCCCCTTCTCCTCGCCTGCGCGAGCCAAAGCCAATCGCCGTGATACACCGTCCCCGTCACCCAGACGGTCATGTGTGGTCCAAAGTAGAGCACGGTCCCGACATCGTAAGGCTCGATGTCCTCACCGTACACGAGACCCAAGACCTTCGACCTCGTGAGCGTACTAGAGGTCGACGTGGCCATGACGCCAACGCGATCATCCAAGCCAGCTTGTGTCGTCCCGGCAACGATAACTCCATGCCCAACGACGAGAGTGTGTGCCGACACATTGCGAACGCGAACGCACTTCCCCCACCCGTTGGCAACGTTCCCTTGCCACCTAATAGGGTCGTGAAAATTGGCGAAGTCCATTTCAGTACCTAAACGGCAGAACAACCGTCTTGATTGGAGAACTATCCCCGGTATGCGCCTCCAGCGCAATGACGAAACACCTGTTCGCCTTCATCTCCCCGGGCGTCGCGGCCCGCAGCGTCCCGAAGAATGTGTCGGAAAACACGAGCCAATCATCCTTGGCAACCGTACCGTAGACGTTCACTTCGCTACTATACATCCCTATGGCCACATTGATCCAGCCCTCAACCCATGACCACGTGCGGTTCTGATATGGCTTCTTCGTCGGGACCCCAACACCGCAGTACTTGTTCGTTGTCCCACTCCACACCCCGGACGCCCTTACCATGAAACCGCACGTCGGAGGCATGGCCGCCCAATAGACGCACGTTCCGGTGGAAAGCGGCTCACCGACCTGATTCCTGCACCGATACGAGTACCATGGCTTTCCCATGGTGCCATCGGCCAGAACCACACAATGCCTATCGGCAGTAGGAAATATGCCCACCTACAACCTCCAACCGAGTTGCCACGATGTTGCACCATGACCAACACCAAACACCGTCGCATTATCAAGCCAGGCGAAGGTGTACCCGCTACCAAACGCCGGAGACGATGGCCTGATGTATCCGGCATGGGTTAGCACCGTGTCGAGCATCATCGGCCTCGAGCCTGGAGCCACGGACGTCCCCAACCAAGCATTGAACAACCCCTCGAGCAGAACCATTCCAGTCGCGTCGTTGGCCGTGTTCTCGAGGAAGGACCCCATCACCTTTCCGTTCGTCCCAACGTGCAAAGCACCATTGCCACGAAGGCTGGTGTTCCCGAGCGTGACGCACTTGACTTCGATATACGTCGTTCCAAACCCATAGAAGCAGACGACCTTGCCAGACAGCACAGCAAATCCGCTGACATTCTTCATCGGGACCGAGAACAAATCGCGATATGTCGTCGTCGTTGCCCTGTCCGTTCTCAGCGTATCCCCGCCGTGCAGATTAGTTGACACACCGGCCCTCCTCTATGTTATGACTGACATCGTTCCCTTGAGGAGTGTACGAGATACCAACGTCATCGATCTCGAAGAGGTTGTTCCACGCAACCACGTTCCCACAGATGACGCAGCGACCGCTTCGCATCCCAAGCGCAATCCCGATGGACTGAGCAGCACTTGGCGACGGTAACGCGCCCAGCTGTCTTGCCCTATCATCCCCGGAGAAGTTCCCAAAGATGGCAATGGAATGAAGCGGGTTATCGTTCGCGCCCCAATAGGAAAGGTTGACTCCCTTGAAGTAGATTCCCCTAACCACGTTCCTATAACAACAGCTCCCAACAACGGTAGAGTTGTCTCCCGTACTCAAGTCGCGATTTGACCAAGAACCAGTAGTACGCTGTGCAAACCTGATTCCATCTATCCCATTGTTGGACATCACAGATCCAAACACTTGTATGTCCCTCAATAGCTGATTCGCGTTGTTCTCGCTATCCCTCATTGCCCAGAAGCCGCTACCGCCATTCGCGGAGCAAATCGTTCCAGACACGATCACATTCTCTATCCTTGGATGCTGCGGAGGGGTCCCATACTGATCGTTGTGGAGCAACACCCCAGATCCGCCACAATCCAGTATGGAACAACCATCGACGATCACATCGCTTATGACCGACTGAGTTCCAACCGGAGTAGCATAAACCCCGAGAGAATACTCGGCCCCAGATGCGTCGAGGTTCGGTGAAGTTATGTTTGAGAACGGAGAGTCTTGAATAATCACATCGAAACAGTGACCGTTGATGTGTACGCCCCTCGAGCTTGTGTTTGCCTTCGCTCCGTCGATGGAATAGAACGTGCATCCGTCAATGATGATCGTGTTCGAGTTGTTGACCTGTATTCCGGTTGCCATCTCGGTGAAGATGCAGTTCTTGACGCAGACGTCCATGCAGACAGGACCCAACATGATCCCGCAGTTCCAAACGTTCGTGAACCAGCAATCCTCTATGACAAGCCCCCTATCGAAAGAAGTGGTAGAAACCTGAATGCAGCTCGCTGGATTCCCGCCGACATGTGCAGAAGCATTCCCATCGAACGCGATGTTGCAGATCGCGTTTGACTCATGCACTCCAGGTGATCCGTCAACATCCACAAGGACGAGCCCATTCGCTCCGTTCCCCTTGAAGACGGTGGACGGGCCAGAGCCAACGAGTATGACATTGTCGTGCGTGCCGGCCGTCCCGCACAAGTGAACGGTATCGTGAATCATGTACGTTCCAGGCGGAACGAATACGATTCCTCCGCCAATAGGAAGGTCCGCGATCGCCGCCTGAATCGCCAAGTCAGCCCGCGTCACTCCGTCTCCAACCGCCCCAAACCCCGACACGTCCCTGACGGAACATGTAGACGACCTCGAGAGGTTCACCCCACCAAACCTCCTCACGTTGTAAAGCAAGTTGCTTCCACCGTCGAGGTTCTGCCCGGTCTTCGACAGCTCGATCTCCACATTCTTCATTGCCGAACCGTTCAGGTTCGTCAGGAACGTGGAAACGTTGTTGCACAACGCAAGGAGATGCGCCTGGTAAAGCGGAGACCCAGGAGTGAGAGATTGGTATGTAGGTACGATTGGCATTTCTATGGATACTCCGCGTTGTGACCGAGATTCGACTCTTTGCTCGCGTCCCACAGATCTCGGTCGGTATTGTCATGTAGAACATTCGCTACCACGGTGCATCGCCTAACACTAGATGTAAGCCTAATACCGTAGTTCTGCGACGTTTCGCCAGGAGTGTTCCCACAACTGTTCGCCGTTATGGCTATGAGTTCCGCCACTTCAGCGTCGGTGTCCCCGGAAACGTATATCCCAGAAGCCCCATTTCCGTTACATGTGTTCCCGTTGATTGCCCCCCTCGACACGGAACGCCCGACATGAATCCCATGATACCAGTTCAGGTGACAGACGTTGTTCGAGAGCGAGAAAGCTACGATCTCCCCTCCGCTCTCAGAGTAGATGTGTATTCCTGAACCCTCATTGCAGAGCGACACGTTCGCAGAAATCACGAACGACCGGACGTACATCTTGCCGTGCGAGCAGCGCACGACAATCCCATCGGAATCCCCGGAATCCGTAGAACTCTCAGAACTCTCGCACACTTCGTTCCCGACAATCGAGAAGTCCTCTGCGTTGGCAATGGCCGAAGATGCGACCGTGATGCCCGGTGTCTGGTACGATGTGTATATCTGATTCCTGGCGATCAGCGTCCCCCTCGCCGCCGGCTCGAGGAATATGCCCTTGCTGTCCTTGAGGCGGTTGGACAAGATCGCGAAAGAGAGGGCTGCCGCGCTGTCATTGTAGATGGAATATCCGTTCTCGTTCTCGTAGAACGAACTCTCGACGATGGATCCATTCGGGGCATCCCCGATGTAGATGCCATTCCCCGACGACTGGTGGAACTGGCACATCTTGACCTTCGCGCCAATGGTGCCATCCATGTTGAGAATCGCGTTGGGAGTGGTGTTGCCGACAGGGTTGCCAAAGAACCTGATCCCATGAACCATCATCCATTGCTTCCTCGGCCCCGTAGCGCCAAGTCGAATCATCTCGCAGTTCGATGAGCTTTTCAGAGACAGCTTCGTAGCCGGCCCCGATCCCATCAGCGAGACGCGCTCTTTGTCCGCATTCGATCCACACAACAAGATCGTGCGATCAATCACATACGTCCCGGGGGGGATGAACACGATCCCGCCAGACGTCGGGCAATCGTCTATGGCGGACTGAATAGCAGCAGAATCGACGGTAGAGCCATCGCCCGTAGCTCCGAAGCCAGTAACATCACGAACACAACAACCAGAAAGCCCGGTCCCGAAAATCCTGGCGAAGTTGTAGATGTAGTGCTGGTACATGTTCAGGTTTTGCCAGGTTCTACTCAGAAGTAGTGGAGCAGCCAACTCTGTACCGTCGATGTTGTTCGACCACGTGATGAGATCCGTGATGAGTTGGTTGTAGTGGTCAGCCGTGATCGGCTCGCGCTCGTCTACATATCCGTATGTTGGCCTGAACGTCACGTCAATGACCCCCTCTGATAATGGAGTGGTCTGGCATCCACCGCGGAAGGGTGGCATTCATTGCGCCGGGGGCATAGAGGATTCGCATGGAGCGCATTCTCAGGCGCCCCCTCGAGCCAGACAGGCGCATGGAGAAAGAAGCCCCGCCCTCGGCCGTGTGCAGCACAGACCACGTCAGGTCGCCAATCGGTACGGTTCTCGTCTCTCCGAGCCTGAATCCCCCGGTGAAGGGAACGGGGAGGTTCGACTGATTCAAGGCCAAGGACCCCGAACTCGGCCAATGCCCGTCACACCACCATTGGCAATCGACGGTCGACTCGCCCCAACAGTCGTAGGACATCCACACCTGCTGCCAAGCCTTCACCGAGAACGGATCGCCGGCGTTGATGGGCGCGATGTCCGCGCTCCAAGCGATCGGGGTTCCGAAGTCCTCGGCCTCCGGATGCCCGTTCGTGTGAACGAACCCCTGGCTGCCGGTAATCAGGCTGCTCTTGCCTGACTTCCTGTCATCACTCACGCAAGCGGCGTTGGCGCCGAAGTCTACGGAGGACGCGCTCGGGAACCCGCGAACCGTCTTCCTCCGGTAGTTCAAGAGCAAGCCGTTGTCGTTCAGCCCGTCGTTGTCCCTGTCGTAGAACAGCCAATAGGTGTCGTTCTGGAAGTCGTCAACTCCAACCGCCCTCTTCTTTTGGGCCAGCGACAGGCTCCTCCAGATGTCCGAAACCTCATTGTCGATGAAGGCGGACTCGAGATCTCCATGCTCGAACGTTCTGCGAAGGGAGTGAAGACCCCTGCGGGAACCGAAGTAGATGTCGTTGTCTCCGATGAGGCAGGTAGACCTCTGGCTGATAGCCCCGATCGTCTCCGACAGGGGGGTGACCGAGAAGCCCCCGAACTGAGGATCCGGGGTGAGGCCCTGGAGCCTGTACGTGGCCCCCCCGGACGGGCCATCCTTGAAGACGATCATCTCGCCCCCGTAGCTGGGCACGAGGGCGGAGATTGAGTTCCCGTCTCCTGGATTCACATACAACCACCCGGCGCCGTCCCCCCAACCGTCAGGCTCAAACGCCGCGGAGAAGTTCAGCTTGGACGGCTCGTTCCTGTCAACCACCCACAGCCTTCCAGCGTGAGCGGCCACGATGCTTCCGTCAGGGCAGTTCTTGAGAACGGACGCCGTGCTCGTGGCTCCATTCCAGGCGATCGGCTTCTCGATCTTCTCGGAGTTCGTGGCAAACACGACCCAACCGCGGAGGGTCGCGAAGGAGGGCTCGAGGTCCTTCTCGAACCCGGCGAACAGCTCGTCGAAGTGACCGTCGTGGTCAGCCTTGTAGAGCCTTCTCCCGGCGTAGCAAATGAGCCAGTGACCGAGCCTGCCGGTCAACCACCCCTTCTTGAAGTGGTACAGGCCGGAAATCGTGGCGAGGACTCCTCCGTCCTGCGGGTCATGGAGAACGGCATCGTTCCAGATCCTCCTGCCGCCGCGGACGACGGGGAATCCAGCGGAGTCGTAGATGAAGTTCTTCAGGACAGTAAAGTCCCCCGGGATCGTCGCCTCTTGCGAGAGCGCCGACACGAGGCTCCCCTGCCACGCCTTCACATCGACATAGGCCACGACCTAGATCCTCGAGGGTTGAGATCCCCTGAACGTCGCCGGCTGAATGTACGCCATCTCGTCGGCCTGGTGAGTGTCGAGGGCCGCGAAGCGGGCAAGCACGTTCGCCTGCCAGTTCGCCCACTCGGCCATCCCGCCCTCGACGCCGGCCGTCTCTCTCCACTTCGCCCTGGCCCCGTCGAGCACGACGTCGATCGACTCGTCCCCGATGGGGAGGTACAGGCCACCGTCGAGGTTCGAGAACTTCGTGGGGGCGGCCCGATACATTAGCGTAAGGGATCCTGCCAACGATGGCATCGGGTCGAGCACGAGTTGCCATGAGTCCGTGGGTGCCGCCCCCGACTTCGGGTACACCGTACACCAGGACGGCGTCCCCGTTGAATGGGGCGTCACCCTCTGCATGTTCCTCTGGAAGTCGAACCTACTCGGGGAGAGGACCTCCAACTTCCGGGCGTCCGGAGAGGACAGGACAACGCTTATCAGGTCATTGAAGTCATCGGGCAGCGTGATCTTGTCCTGCGCGATGACGTAGGAGACTCCGGACGCGGTCGCCTCCGCGTATAGCTGCGGTGTGGTCGGAGTCCCGAGCGTCAGCGTCGTGGCATTCGGACGATCAGCGATCTCATAGATCGCGCTGTACGACGCCGCGGTGACGGCGAAGCTCCTGCCAACCATGGCAGACACCCACGTCGTTCCGGATCCGGTAACGGTCGCGCTTGCGTTTGTGACCGTGACGGTGTTCGTCGTGTACGAAGCCGCGATCGGAAAGATCTTGGTCTTGACGAGGTACGGCAACCCCTTGACCTTCGCGATCTCGCGAAAGACGGAGTTGAAGCACTCGATCATGTTGTCAGTCGCGACGTCGGCATTGAGCAGCGTATCGAGCTTCTGCTTGAACGCATTGCATCTGAAGCCAACAATGTTGACCGCACTCAAAAGGGTATACGTGCTGATTGCCATTTCGACCTCCTAGATGCCGGCGTGCGCGAGCATGCTGGTTCCAGTTTTCTTGTATAGAACCATTATGTATCCCGCCGTACAGTACGACATTCCGCTTCCGCTTACCTTACCTATGTCGATCTCAGTTACATCAACTTTAGCAGGAGACCAAGGTGTTCCCCATATCGGGTCAACCGTGTATAGCCTCCCACGAAACCCATACGACGAAGGAAGAGCACAACTCAACGAGGTCGCCTCTTCGGTTCCACCAACAACGATCAAGTACCTTGCGTTCTGCGCGGCTATCGCATACTTCACCACATACTCAGTCTTGATTCCGTGGATCAGATACGATGGCTTTATGCCCGCAGTAATGCACTTGGTACAATAGGCAGACTCGTATCTGCCTGAAGTCGTCGTGTAGATCCTCGTCGTATCCGTGTCGTGCGGACGATCATCCCAATCAGCGTATGTGCCGGTCCACGATGTTATCGAGGTTCTGAGACCGTTAGCTATCGGAACCAGCGCAGCACAATAGCATTCACCGAGAAAGTCCGCGTCGTCCACATAGATCGAGTCGTAATGGTACTCGAACGCGCTCGACGTCCTGCGAACGAAATCCCCGAGATAGATGTGGCTCAAGTTCAGCGTTGTGAGTACAGGCGTCCCGCTGAAATCCTGAACCCCGTTGATCTTCAGTGTATAGTTCTTCGTTGCCGTGTTCTTGTATCGGAACTCCACGAAATACCAGTTAGATGACGAGAGTACGATTGAGCCAGCAGACAACAACGTCCCGGTAGCGTTGTAGAGATCTATGGTGCCAGTTGTCGAGCTTCCGTAGTTGAACCTCAACTCGCAGATCATCTTGGATGGCAAGTCGACGTCGTAGAGACCGAGCATGAACTCATCTCCAGACGACTGAATCGTGTACGGCTTGAACCAGAATCCGATATGCGGGTCCGACAATCCGAACGCAGCATCAAAGGCGCACGTGGTTGCGTTGAAGGTCATCATCGTAGCGTAGTTATTGCTCGACCCGTCACCGACAACCTTGAGACCGTATGTCCCATCATGGGCAGCCGCGGTGGCCCAAGTAGCTGCACCGGATGCGGCATAGAGTTCGGCTGAAACTCCAGCCTCGAACCCACAGAAATCGACCAGGGCCACTACGCGCTCCTCTTGAACAGCACCGTTCCGGTGAAGGTGCCGGCGTCGCTTATCGACATGCTGATGGCCCTGTTCTTCACCCCCCACTTCACGCAGCCGTTGACGAAGTTCCAGTTGAACGGAGCACCATACGCGCCAAGGGAAATCGTCGCGATGGCCGTGTTGCCCACCTTTAGCTCGAACCTCCTCATGTTCGCGCTCTCATTGCAGATCGAAAACCCACGGATCTCGAAGTAGGTGTTCGCCTCGCCCGCCTTGATGGTATAGGACCCGGATCCGGTCGTTGCATACGCACCGTTCGCATAGGCGCATGTGTTCGAGTCAACCGTTACAGGAAGAGAAAGGCCGGAAGTGATCGCCGCGATCTTCACGTCCTGGTTCGTGGTCCCCCCGCGAAGAGAAACCGGGAGGGCGTTCACGATCCCGGCACTGACGGCTCCTATGGTGACAGTTCCGCCGCCTCCCAATGAGATTCCAGCGGAGACGGCAGCAATCCTTATGTTCGACCTCAACGCCGAATCGGCGCTGAGTTCTCCACCCTGCGCTTTGTTGTATATGGATACGTCCGGTAGCTTGCTTCCACTAGGCATGTCAACCACCAGATCCCTTGTTGTAGACCTTCGCGTACATCTTGCGAGCGTCTTCTCTCGCAGCCTCCACGCACCGCTCGTCCTCTCTGACCCTCGCCTCTAGCTGAAGGATCCTAGACTCCCTGGCAGACTGTCTCTCATCGAAGGACTTCAGTTCGAGTTCCCTCTTGCGAATGTCGGCCTCTCTCTTTGCGACCTCGCGATCCTTTTGGTCCACCTTCGCAGCGTGCTCTGATAGCGCCTTCTGCTCGGCGGCGATCGTCGCGTACTTCGTGGCAATCGCAGCGTCTTGAGCCTTCAACTCTCGCCTGGCCGCCTCGACGTTCGACATGGACTTCTCCACATCGAGCCTCGAGGACTCGATCCTCCTCTCCTCCGCGGTCAATGTCGCGGCGCGAACTCCATTCGCCTCTTCGGCCTTGCGACAGGAAGCCTCTCTGCCCTCGAGCAGCGCGGCCGACCTCGAGAGGTCTCCCCAGGCGGCCGACAGCTTCTTCTCTTCCATGCCGATCTTGAGCGCCACCGTATCGAGCTTCGAGGCGGACTCCGACAGGACCCTCTCGCGCTCGTCCAGGGCGACCGACCTCTTCGTCAGCGAGTCCTCTGAAGAGGACACAGCGGTTTCCCTGGCCTCCACATCGACGACCCGCCTCGCGACGGACTGTTCTACCTCGGCCTGCCACTCACGGACGACCTGCTTGTTCTTGCCGATCTCGTCCTCAGCGAGCGACATGAGTTCGTCGATATGACGCTTCTTTTCGTCCTCCTCCTCGATCATCTGCTCCCGAAGAGCTTCCTGCTCTTTCTGCAGAACGGAGAGGGCCGCCCTCTTCTCGGCCAAGAGGTCGTCCAGATGTTCCAGGGCGTAGATAGACGCGAGCCTGCGCTCCACGTCCCTAAGCTCGGAAATCTTGCCCTCGAGCTTCAGGTCGACCTGCGGCTCAGTCGGGACCCTGCTAGAAGAAGCGCGTGGAACTGTGGGCATCTCACTCCTCCGCTATGCGGGGCCTCCAAGACCAATTGAGTTGCAGCGTCTTGGCCGCGATGTCGGTGGCGGCACTCGTGTTGATGACAGCCACGTTGAACTTCAGGTTGCTGTCCGTGCTGAAATAAGGGATCGACAGTCCGCTCTTCGATGCCCTCGAGCCGGTCGTGGCCTCCCACGTTGGGGTCGTCGTCGAGTAGTTGAACCCACCCATGAGGAAGTCCGGGATCGGGAAGCTCTCATGGTCGATGTACTTGTCGGTGGCAGGGCTCGTGCCGAAGCTCGCGGCAGAGCAGAAGACGATCTCGACGTCTGCCGGAGCCGTCGTGTTCTGCCACACGACGATCTGCTCGATCACTCCGCGCAAATCGCGGATTCCGACGCTCGGCGGGATGCCCTTCCTGATGTTCGTGTTGTTCGCGTCGATGGAGTAGAACTTGCAGCTACCCGCCGCTATTGTCGCTGCCTGTGTTGTCGTCGTCAGCTTGAACCAAACAGGCTCCCTCATCTGATGCCTCCTGAACAGGAGCCTCCGCCTCCTGCGGCTTTGCTCCAGAACAACGCGCAATGAGGCGACCGCCAACCGGCTCGTAGACCTCAACGCGGTTGAAGTACCGTGACAGGAACTCTACTGCGCTCTCCTCGTCGAACTCCCTCACGTGCTCCCCGCTAGGGGTCCCCTCGACGGTCCCGTTCGGGAACGAAAGAACGACTTCCTTGTACCTCGAGGCGTAAGAGAGCATGGCGTGCGACCGTTTGTAGTCGAGATGCTCGAGAGTCTCCGTAGAAACGAACACGGTCTCTTCCGGGTCGTATGGACCGATGTGGCCGTCCCCGTTCTTCGGGAGGTCGATCGCGTCGATCGCGACCCCGTCCAACCAGCGGTCGGACAGAATCTTGATTGCGCGAGGAGACAGATCGGCGCCGAACACACGGCAGCCTCTCTTCTTCGTGAGCATCTCCATGAGGATCCCGACCCCGCAGCCGAAGTCGAGAACCTTGGATCCCTCCGGAATCATCTCGCAGATCGCGGAGAACAACTCCGGATACCGCCTGTTGGACCCGAAGCCTTCCTGGTTCCACAAGCTGTCCCAATACGCGGGCCGGTTCGCATCGGTGAAGCACGGAGCGTCGGACGGAAGGAAGTACGACCTCTGGGTCTTGTAGTCGTAGTGGACACACTGAATCCACCCGGCGACATAGACCTTCCATTGCTGAGACACGTTGGCCGCCTTCTTGGGGTCGGCAACTCCCATCGGCCCGATCCCGTTTGGGTGGTCATCCATCTGCCAAGCCTCGTAGAACCGCTTGCAGAACCGGATGTCGTGCCCCCAGAGGGTCTTCATGCGGCCGGTGGAATCGAACTCGAGTTCATGCACGTCGGCCCAGAAGTCCCCGGGCAGGCACTTCTCGATCTCGCGCAGAGCTTCAACGCGCACCATCAGGGCACCGCCGCCGGCGCCGAAGATCGGCTCGATGACCCCAGGCTTCGTCGAGAAGTTCCAATACGCACCCTCGCCGTGGAGCTTGTAGATCTCAGGCTCAACCAGCTCCTCCTTCGTCGTGTAGACGGCGGAGAGAACTGCCGCGTCCGGTGTGCGCTCCATGACGTTGTGCATCTCGTAGAGGGCCGTGGGTGGCATGAACACGTCGTCGTCGATGTGGTAGATGTACTTGAAGTCTTGCTTGAGGATCTCGTAGTCCATCTCGTTCCTTGCCTGCGCCGACAGGATGGACTTCCTCGCAAACATCTGCATCGAGCAGAGAAGCGGAGGGACCTGATTCCACATGTGCAGAAGCCACTCTACCGAAGTCAATCCGGCCACGTGCAGCTTCCGACATGCAGAATGGTCCTCTCCGCATTTCTCGCATCGGACGACCCCGAAGTGTCTGTGAGAACACTTCGGGCAAACGAATAGGTCGGGGTCGTCCTTGTCCCCGAACGGAACCGCGATGGCCAGCTTCGGAGAGTCTTTCCGTACCTTTACGGGCGTCCGTATTGGTACGACGACGAAGAGTCCCTCCTGAGCGGCCTTGTCGAGAGATGCCGCAATCTCCTGCTTCCTTTGCTCCTCCATTATGTCCCCCTAGATCTCGATTGCGACCGAGATCATCACGTCGACGGTTCCAGCCGCCCATGTGCCGTTCGTGGTGAACTTCACTCCGATCCTTGACCCTCTCGCGAAGGTCACGGAGTCCTTGTTGATCCAGACATAGGCCGCCCTTGAGTTGGACGTCTTGGTCTGGGTCAGCTTGGACGCGGCCTGCGTGGTTCCGTTCTTCGTTACCCACCAATCGGCAGAGCCCTTCGTGGCCGCCGTGCTCAACTGCACGGCGAAGCCAACGACAGACCCTCCGCGTGGGCAAACGAACTCTGGGTTGACCGCGCTGCCTCCGTTGAGCGGAACGACGGCTCCCGTCAGGCTGGCGGTCACATTCTCCCTGTGAAAAGCGAGCAGGGCAATGTGACCACCGACGTTCCCGGGACAGAGATCATTCCCGCTGTCGATGATCGGAACGGCTGTCCGACCGGAAGTGAAGACGAGCTTGTCTCCACGTGCGAAGGCCTCTCCCATGGCTAGACCTCCTTCCTACGTGGTGTACGACCCGTACCAGCCGTGCGGGGTCACGGCGCCCAGGCTGCAAGAGAACAGGGTCTTCGTCTTGGCAACCTCGCGCTCGAAGTCGTACCCATGGCTGGTCCGAGGCTTCAGTCTCCAGAACCAGAACACCTTGCTCTGCTCCTTCGGACCACTGAGCATCCACTGTGTCGATGTCGTCAGGAACGGCCACACTTCGGTCGTGACCGTGCCCTTGATGAAGTTCGCGGCGTTCGTGGAAGTGTCCGAACGCAGGATGGACTGTGTGAGTTCGTGCGCGACGGGGGCCAGGGCCGGCGGGATGACCAGCTTGTTGACCTGCATCGGCATCGGGTTGCCCATCAGATCCTTCTGGCTCGCGAACGAGATGATCCCACTCTCGAGCGCGGACTGACCGAGGGCGGCGAGGACTGTCGGCCGGTTCTGCCAGGTGCCGGCGCCGCGGACGTAGGTGTGGTCGGTGTCGAAGAAGTACTGGCCGTCTGCCGTGAGGCTCCCGGCGAAGGCGTTGTTGAAGAACGTGGCGGCGAGGGTCTGAATCGACATCCTCATCGACCGTCCGAGTTCGGGGGCGTTCTTCTTGATGATCCCGTCGAGGTCGTTCTCGTCGGCCAGGAAGCCGATCTCGAACCCGAGCCCGTAGAGGGCGTGGGTGAAGACCTTGTTCGGCCCCTGCAGGATCTTGTCGTAGGTGATCGCGTCGTTCTCCGGGATCTCCCTGAAGAGCCCGAAGCCTCCCCACATCAGCATCTCCTCACGCATCTTCGAGGAAGGCTCGATGCGGAAGTAGCTCTCCCACTGCTGCTCGACTTCCTTCCAGTCGTCGGGTCCGATGAGCCGATTCAGGTAGGGAAGCCGATCCGCGTAGAGCTTCTGGAAGTCGGATTGAAGCTGTGGCATTTGTCGTTACCTCCTCGCCGCTTACACGATTGTGGCGTTCAGACAGTACGCCGAGTTGAAGCGGACGATCAGGTGCATGTACGAGCCGGTGTTCACGCCAACCGTCCTGTCGATGTCGACGACCTTCATAAGATGAAGACTTGTGACGAGCCCCGACTTGCTGAAGAGGGCGTTCGACCACCCAGAATCCGTGTTGCCCGCCGTTGGGGAGGCGAGCGCGGAGTTCTTCATCAGATAGGTCGCTGCGTTCGATGTCGTTCCGGATCCGTTGCTCTGGATCCTGTACTCGTGGTCGGCGGCGTCGTAGACGAGGATGCTCGTCTTCGTGGCCGCGGCTGCGCCCAAGTAGAATTCAGCCGAGATCCCGACGACACCCTTTGCCGCCGGATTCGTGACGGCCGTGGCGATGACCTGTCCTGCCGTGCCGTTCCACAGAAGAACCTGTCCCTGGTAGATGTTCGTCGTGTACCCGGACTTCAGCGGGAGGGACCTCGTGTGAACGGCCCCACCAGTGATTGTCCGAATCGGCATCAGACCATAAGGGGCCTTGGTGTTCGATGGCATCCCCTTTTCCTCCTAACCTGCCGTTTGGTCAAACGGCGTACCCAGTTCACTGCGTTGGCGCTGTTCGGCCTCCTCGAGATCACTCTCTCTCTCGACGATCTCGAGATCACCGATCGTGCGCGTTTGCTGACTCTCGGCCAAACCGCTCTGAAGTCTGGCCTTCTGCTGTGC
>Ga0194113_10004629_pt1 | contig 17971 bp, 20 predicted proteins | sample TA2MahC200mmetaG_FD_146193 | JGI IMG/M metagenome (GOLD analysis project Ga0194113, IMG submission 146193) | Freshwater microbial communities from Lake Tanganyika, Tanzania - TA2015017 Mahale Deep Cast 200m | ecosystem: Environmental > Aquatic > Freshwater > Lake | place: Tanzania: Lake... | reverse complement strand
CAAAAACATCCTTAAGGAAAAACCAGAAGATATTCCTGCCCTAAATCGATTGGGCCGAGCTTTTTGGGAATTGGGTCAAAACGAAAAAGCCCAACGAACCTACAAAAAGGTCATCAAAATTGACCGTTTCAACCCCATTGCTAATAAAAATTTAAAAAGAATTGGCAAAAACAAAAATAAGAATAATTTTAAAAGTAATTTTGTTCCTTCGGGAAAAGTTTTTTTGGAAGAACCGGGGAGAACAAAACTTGTCCGGTTAACCCGTTTGGCTTCACCTTCAGTGTTGGCTCAATTGGACAGTGGCGATGCTGTTTTTTTTCTGATCAAAAAAAGACTGGTCAGTGTTTTGGATGAACAAGAAAACTATTTAGGGGCCATTCCTGAGGATCTTTCGCAAAGATTGATCAAATTTATTAAGGGCGGTAATCAATACCAGGCTTTTGTTAAAAGCGTTGATCATCAAAGATTGGAAATTTTCATCCGTGAAGTTTCAAGAGGCAAGAAATTTGCCAGTATCCCTTCTTTCCCTCAAGGGAAATTAAGCCTTCTCCAATAATCATCCCCGACTATCAGGACCACCGCCGCCCGCTGATCCTCTTTTTCTTCCCCTGTCCATTGACAAGAAAAAACCTGCTCTAATTTTCTTAAAGGATAGCTGTTTTTTACCTCCCCCTTGCTTCTTAATTCACAGCCTTCATTTTTTACCTCGCCAACTAGGCCTTTCTGGCCGATGTTAATCACCTGACCACCAATATTGGTTATCAACCTGGCCACACTGCTGGCTAAACCTGGATGTTCGGTTTTGTTCAAAACGGCAATCGATAAACCCTCTTTTTTAAAGCCTTCATCAAGAAAAAGTTGACTCATGATTCGGCTTAGACGTTCCGGCTCAATTTGCCTTGCTTGAGTGCCGTCTGGCAGGTCGATCAACTCGCTGGCGCTAGTTTGTCCCAAATCAACAAGGTTGACCTTATCCGAACGAACATTTCTAAAAAACCACCAGAGCCTTAAAAGATCCCAACGACTAAGGTTAGTTTTCCCCTTGCCTTTTAAAGCACCATAAAATTGATCCAAAACAAACAAATGGAGACCTTCTCGACCATTTTTTAAAAAAGAATTCTGTTGGGCGATAAAACCATCAATTGGTAACCCGAGGTAGTATTGTAAACTACCGCTTAAAAGTTGACCACCTTGGCCATTTAACTCTCCCAGATTATAAATGGCTTCTATCCGGTAAGGGCCATAGCCATGGATTGTCTCGATAAAAGTCCCGGTCGGAATGACCAAAGCATTAACCTTTTTCTCCGTCGGGTTAAAAGAAACGATTAAAACCGCGGCATCACCTGAAGGATTCACCACGAGATTAAAACGGTTTTGTCCATCCCAAAGGCTTTGCTTAACCCAACGGTAGGTTTTAAAACCAATAAAAGAAAAAACAACAATGAGGATGATGAAAAACCAAAAACCCCGGCGACTTTTTTGGGAGACCTTTACTGTTTTGACAACCATTCTTTTTTCAGCCTGTCCCACTCATTTTTTTTTAAACTCATCCTTATCTTATCAAAAAGCCGCTCCATAAAATAGAGGTTATGATAAGTTGCCAAATGATAAGCCAATAACTCTTGGGCTCGAAAAAGATGATGTAGATAAGCTCTGGTAAAAGAACGGCAAACTTCACATTGACAGTCATCCCCGACCGGATGACTATCTTCGGTAAAAATATTTTTATTAAGGTCAATTTTAAAATCCTTACCTTTGGGGGTTAAAATCCAACCCATTCTCCCTAATCTGGTCGGCATCACGCAATCCATCAGGTCGACTCCCCTTTCCGCGGCCGCGAAAATATCGTCAATTTCACCAACCCCTAATAAATGAACCGGTTTTTGGGTTTTTTGCTTGTTTAAAACCGGCATCACCCAATCTAAAGCTTGAACCATGTCTTTTTTCGGCTCGCCCACGGCCACCCCCCCGATCGCCCAACCATCAAAAGGAAGCGCGCTTATCAATTGGGCTGACTGCTGACGTAATTTTTTAAAACGACTTCCCTGGATGACCCCAAAAAGAAATTGTTTTTGGGGACCTTGGCTTTTGGCCGCCGCCAGGCTCACTTGGGCCCAACGATGAGTCCGCTCCATGGCGGTTCGGGCATACTCAAAAGTCGTCGGATAAGGGGCACACTCATCAAAAGCCACCATCATGTCTGCCCCTAATTTTTTTTGAATCTCGATTGACCTCTCCGGTGTAAAAAAATGCCGGGAGCCGTCCAGGTGCGAGGTAAAATGAACCCCGTGGTAGTCAACTTTGACCAAATCTTTTTTCTTGGCTAAAGAAAAAACCTGAAAACCTCCGCTGTCAGTCATCAGCGGCCCTGACCAACCCATAAAGCGGTGCAAGCCACCTAATTTTTCCACCACCGCCTCCCCAGGACGTAAATGGAGATGATAGGTGTTGACGAAAAAAACCTGACTGCCAATCGTCTTTAAATCTTGAGGCGTTAAACTTTTAACCGTGGCCTGACTCCCAACCGGCACAAAGGCCGGGGTGAAGATTTTTCCATGAGGAGTTTTTATCTGCCCTAATCTGGCTTTTGATCTTTTGTCCTGCTTTAAAAGCCTGAAAAATTTTTCCATACCCAAAAGTCCTTAACACATACCGTGTTCAATCTTGAGCCGTTTAATTTTACCGTCAACCTCTTCTTTATCAACCCCAAAGAATTGCAACACCCGGTGGATGATGGAAAGGGCTGCCTCAAATTCCGGTTGGATTAAACAAGCCACCCCTAGGGTCTTTAAACGAGATAAAGCTTCCTTTTGATGAATTCGAGAGATAATTTTAACCTCAGGATTTAAAGTCTGACAATTGGCCACCACAATTTCTTGAGTCGCCTGGTCAGGAATGGCCACGACCACCACCTTGGCCTTATCTACCTGAGCGTAGTCTAAAACATCCAAATCAGCCGGGTCACCGTATAAGGCCTTCACCCCTTTTTGCCTTAACTCAACCACCATTTGGTGGTTGTAATCAATGACAATGTAAGGGATTTCTAAAAGCTCCAGGGCTCTGGCCAACCAGCTGCCCACCCGGCCATGGCCACAGACAACGACATGGTCACTCAACTCCAAGCCTTCATCACCCTTAAATTTGTCGGTTTGAACAAAAAGCTTTTGATGAACTTTAGGAAAACGTTTGGTTAACCTTTGGAGGGCGAAATAAAACTTGGGGGCTAAAACCATAAACCAGGGAGTGATCAAAATCGTCAACAGGGCCACCGAAAGTATCAACGAATGATCATTTTCGCCAATTAAACCCGCGTTAAAGCCGATCCGGGAAAGGATAAAGGCAAACTCCCCGACTTGGATCAAACCCATACCCACAATCAACGCCGTTTTGATGTGATAGCCAAGGTAGAAAACCAAGGCAGTAACGATAAGAAATTTAAAGAAAATCACCAGAGCCGTTAAGCCCAAAACAGTCAGCAAGTGGGAAGCAAAAAAGTAAGGATTTAAAAAGATCCCCAAAGAAACAAAAAAGACAATCGAAAATAAATCTCTCAGCGGTCTTACTTCCGCAAAAATGGCATGGTTTTCGGAGGTCTTAGCGACAACCAACCCGGCCAAAAAAGCTCCCAAGGCCAAAGACAAACCTAAAGCCGAGGTTAAAATTGCCGTCAACAAACACAGGGCGACCACAGCAATCAAAAGTAATTCTCTGGAACCAAAATCAGCCACCCAGGCAATAAATTTCGGCACCAGATTACGGCCTAAAAACCAAACCGCGGCCAAAACAAAGACAGCCTTAACCACACTTAAGAGTAAAACACTGAAGTTTTGACCGGCACTCAAGGTCGGCAAAACGGCTACCATGGGTAAAACCGCCAAATCTTGAACTAAAAGCCAACCCAACATAATCTCTCCAGGTAAGGTTTCCACTTCACCTTTCTCCGATAAAATCTTGACCACAATTGCCGTTGACGACAACGAAAAGGCACAGCCCATAAACAAAGAAGTATAAAAATCAAAACCAAACAACGGGAAAAGAAAGACTCCTAAAATGATGACTAAAAGAATTTGAATAACGCCTCCCCATAAGGCGACTGTTTTTACTCTTTTCAAATAATCCAGGGAAAGACCTAAGCCTAAAGTGAACATCAAAAAGGCAATCCCGATTTCGGAAAAAAGAGAAATTAAATCTTTAATCTGAAGAAATTTATTGGTTAAAAAACTGATTAAAATACCGGCGATGAGATAACCAACCACCGCCGGCTGTTTGATTTTTCTGGCCAAAAAGCCACCTAAAAAGGCAATGACCAAAACCACGGTCAAACCAGCGATTAAAAGAAAGTCAGAACTCATCTAAGTTCATCATAGCAAGTTGCAAGTCAGAAGGCAATTTTGCCGAAAGATCGATTCTTTCTTGGCTTAAAGGATGGACAAAAGACAAGCCCCAAGCATGTAAAAATTGACGCGGGCACCAACGACGGTCCGCTCTGGCGGTTTTGCGACCCCCATATTTTTCATCAGCCACCACCGGATGATTGATAAACTTTAAATGGACCCGAAGCTGATGCGTCCGGCCGGTTTGCGGGAACAAAGTCAACAAACTGAACCTCTCCCCTGTTTTAGTCAAACAATATTGGGATTTAACTTCATATTGGGTTTTGGCTTGCCTCCCGCCTAAAAAGATACCGAATTTTTTCCGATCAAAGGGGCTACGAGAAATCGAGGCTTCAATAGTCCCCTGCCGAGGCATAACTTGACCGTGAACTAAGGCCAAATATTTTTTTTGAACTTTTCTTTCCTTAAACTGTCTTTGAAGATCTTCAAAGACAGACTTGTTTTTGGCTACCATCAGCAAACCACTCGTTTCCTTGTCCAAACGATGGACAATTCCATTTCTCAAGGTCTCATCTTGAGCTAAGGGAAATTGAAAATTTTTACTAATCCAGTCTTGGAGGGTCGTTTCCCCTTCAGTTGTTTCAGCTTTATTGACCACCATTCCGGCTGGTTTGTCGACCACCAAGAGGGACTCATCCTCAAAAAGAATCTGGGGGGTAAACTTTACTTCTCTTTCTTTTTTTCGCATTTCACGCACACAGTGGTTTCGGGCATAATCATCAGCCGATCAGTGTCAATCATCTTGCCACATTTCTCACAAACCCCATACTTGCCGATTTTAAGGCGAGAAAGAGCCTTTTTAATTTGGATTAATTTGCGATTTATCTGTCCTTCTAGAGCTTTTGCTCTTTCATGACCAATTTGTTCGGCCACATCCGTATCTGGAGAAGCATTGTCTGACAAACGACGAGTATCCTGAAAGGGATCTCCTTCAGCCAGGTCTTTTTTCTTTCTCTCCAAGCGCAAAACCTCTTGGGTAAGAAAATCAGCCACCGGCTTTAAAACCTTTAAAGGAAAGCTAATTTTTTTACTATGGTTTTTTTTCTTTTCCATAAATTTTTTTAAAACTCCGACCAGAACGAATATAAAAAAGGGAAAGAATAATCAGCAGTCCGCTTAAAGTTAAGGCAATCTCTAACCAGTAAAAGTATAACTTGCTTTCCCTTAAAAAAGCAAGGGGAAGGTTGGTCAAAAAGATAAAAGCCAGAGCAAAAAGAAAGATAAACCCGCTTTGTTTGCTCTTGTACCACTCCCAACTCCGCCAATGTCTTTCAATCCTGATTAAAACAACCCAAACGAGTAAAAAAGCCAGCGCGGCGAATAACGAAAGCGGATGACGTTTTAATAAAACCCCAGGAAAATAAAGACCCCAAGGCATAATTGTGGAACGGCCAAAACCAGAACCATCGAAAAAAGAGCCAATCTGTAAAAGAATTAGAAAGGGAAAAATACCAAAAGTCACCTCATCCGCCACCTGCCAAAAGAGCCATTTTTCTTTTTTAGCAAAGCGCCAGAGGGCCAAAAACAAACCCAAAAGCCAACCAATTGAAGAAAAACCCGGATAACGAACAAACAAAAACCAACGGCTAAAATGAAAACCGAAGTTAGAAAAATTTTGGCCAATAAAAATCAGGCGCGAAAAAACAAAACCTAAAAATAAGCCCCAAACAAGAAAATCAATGACTTTTTCCTCTTTTAAACCTAAGTCTTTTAAGCGACGCCAAACAATAAACGTCTCCAGAAAAACGCCCACCGCTAAAAGAAAACCAAAAGTATAAATGGTCACCGGACCGGCGGAAAATAAAACTGGCAACATAATTATTCCTTGACAGTTATCATTATAGCATCTAAACTAATTATTGCCCATGTTGGCGACAACCCATTCACTCACTTCAGCTTTAATCATCACCAAAGTCAGCCCCCCCGCACTCGCTCTTCCTTTAGTTTTGGTTTTTCACTACCTTTTAGATTTAATTCCCCACTGGGATACTGGTTCTGGTTTAACCAAAGGCTTAAAAACTAAAAAGAAGGCCTTTTGGGAAACTCTTTTGGATCTTTTTGTGGCCGGGGTCTTGGTCTTTTTCTTCTTCCAAAAAGGCCAAGTTTTTTCTCCCCTGCTTTGGACCGCGGTGATTTTAGGTATTCTTCCAGATTTACTGGAATTCCCGGCCCTTTTTTTCGGGTTTAGACCTTTTCCCTTAAATTATTTAGAAAGATTTCATACCAACCTTATGCATCGTCGGGGGAAGCTACCTTGGGGACTCATTAATCAACTGGTGCTTATCGCCTTAATCTCCTTACTGGCCTAACCAACCCTTTCGACATATTCACCGCTGCGGGTATCAACCTTAATCCGATCGCCGACATCCACAAACAAAGGAACTTTGACTCTCAAACCGTTTTCCAAAACCGCTGGCTTAAAAGAGGCCACCACCGAGTTGCCTTTAACCCCGGGATTTGTTTCCTTAACCTCGTAAGCCAAGGTTAAGGGCAATTCAAGGCCTAAGGGATCCTCATTCCAAAAAAGAATCTTCACGTCCTGTCCTTCTTTTAAGAATTTTCCTTTCTCGACCAAAAGGCTTTGAGGAAGACTCACTTGTTCAAAGGTTTGCGGTTCCATAAAATAATAGTCCTTATCGTCATGATAAAGATATTGGGCTTTTTTAACCTCAGTTTGGATCGGCTCAACTTTGGCACCTGAATTAAACGTTCTCTCCAAAACAGAACCATTTTTCAGATTCCTCATCTTTAAGCGGATACTGGCATTTCCTCGTCCTACTTTGGTATGTTTGTAATCCACCACTTGATAAGGAACTCCCTCAATCTGCAAAAGGCGGCTGGCTTTCATTTCCGTCACGGAAATCATGAAGAAATTGTAAAAAAAATTAGATTGAATCGCAAGAGGAAAAATGTTAAAATGAGGCTATCTTGCCGAAGTGGCGGAATTGGCAGACGCGCACGACTCAAAATCGTGTGGTTCTCAATAAACCATGTGGGTTCGACTCCCACCTTCGGCACTTTGTGTTTAAAAATAAATGGAATAAAGTCGCCAAATTCTGGAATGAAGAGGCCGGTGATGCCGGGGTTTTCCATCAAAAATTAGATATTGATCCGGTTATTCTAAAAATTATTGGCGATGTTAAAAATAAAAATATTCTGGAGATTGGTTGTGGTAACGGTTATCTTTCAAGAATTTTAGCCACTCGCGGGGCAAAAGTCACTGCTGTTGATGTCTCCTCAAACTTTTTGAAATTCGCTATCAAAAAAGAAAAGATCAAACCTTTAGGCATCAATTATCTTCTTAGGAATGCGTCTAAATTATATGGGCTAAAAGATGATTACTGTCACCTCGCTATCGCTAATATGTGCTTAATGGATATCGCCGATTTAAAAAGTACCATTAAAGAAATTTCGCGAGTTTTGAAAAAGAATGGCTCTTTTATTTTTTCTTTAACTCACCCACTACATGAGGTTCAACAGCAATGGGTTATTATTAAGAATAAAAACAAAAAATTTTTAGCCAGAGCCATTCATAAATATCTTTCTTCTTTTACCGACTCCTGCATTTGGACACAAAAAAAACTCAAAACAACATTCTACCATCGACCTCTCCAGTCATATTTCCAATGTTTAAAGGAAGCTGGATTCCTCATTAAGAATCTTAAAGAAATTCCAACTAAACAACCACCTCTTAAGGCGGAAAAAGTTGATGGTGATGTCGAATTGCATCGCTCAAAATATAGAACCCTACAAGAAAAGAAAATGAAAATTCTCGCAACTGAAGAAATACCTTGTTTTTTAATAATTGAGGCGATAAAAATTAATTAATCTTTACTCTAATTTTCTTTATTCCTTTTCTCTTTTCGCTTCCACCCCGTAGAATTTAATACGATCACCTCTGAATCTTAATCTCATTCTTCGTAACGGTCCATTTCTATGTTTGGCGACTTCCAACTCCACGTTTTCCATATCCTCCTCATCTTCCCGCCAAAGGAACATGACCACATCGGCATCTTGTTCAATGGCTCCGGATTCTCTTAAGTCAGCTAATTGTGGTCTTTTTCGACCTCTTTGTTCCACGGCCCGGGAAAGTTGGGAAATAGCTAAAACTGGGATCCGCAATTCTCTGGCTAGATTTTTCAAGCCTTGAGAGATTTCAGAGACTTCCCAAACCCGGCTTTCTCTGGCGCGGACACTTCTCATCAACTGCAGATAATCAACGACCAAAAGTCTTAAGTTGTGTTCTGCCATCAAACGCCTGGCTTTGGTTCTCATTTCTAAAATGGATAAGGCCGGGGTATCGTCAATGTACAAAGGGGCTTCGGCCAAAATCCCCATCGCCTCAGAAAGTTTGGTAAAGTCATCTTCATTTAAACGCCCGGTTTTTAAACGCCAGGCATCAATGTCTGCCTGGGCCACCAAAAGGCGGTCAACCAGTTCTTCTTTACTCATTTCCAAAGAAAAGATGCCGACAGGTAAATTTTCCTTAACGGTTACATGCTGGGCGATATTCAAGGCCAAGGCGGTTTTACCCACCCCAGGTCGGGCCGCTAAAATCAAAAGATTAGAATTTTGCATTCCGGCCAAGGTGTTATCCAAATCCTTAAAGCCGGTGGGAACGCCTCGCAAACCACCCACTTGTTTGTGCAATTCATCTAAGCGATCAAAGGATTCAGCCAAGGCATCTTTAACCGGAATAAAAACCTGACGGAGATGTTTTTGAGAGAGGCTGAAAATTGATTGCTCAGCCCGATCAAGAATTTCTGAAGCTGGGCTGCCTTCTTCAAAGGCTTCTTCGGTGATCTTACCAGCTGAGGAGATCAACTCCCGTTTGGTGTAGTTGTCCTTAACAATCTTGGCGTATTGTTCCACATGAGCCGCACTCGGGACGGCATTAACCAATTCAGTCAGATAACCAGCCCCACCAACTTTTGCCAAAAGTTTTTTGGCTTTCAATTTTTCTTTTAAGGTAATCAGATCAATTGGTTGGCGGCCTTCATAAAGATCAAGCAGGGCTTCATAAATGGAAGCATGGTTGGGGTTGTAAAAATGTTCTGGGAGTAAAAATTCCGCCACGGCAACAATGGCGTCTTTATCGATCATAATCGAGCCTAAGATACTGACTTCGGCCTCTTCATTATGGGGAGGAATCTTAACTTCTGGCATTTAAAACAACCACCTCTTTTTCTAAAGGTAATTTGTCTTTACTGATGATCAATTTTTCCAACGGTGTTTTTTTCTCTTCCAAACTCATCTCCTTTAAAAAATCATCCAGCGGGGCCAAATCTAAGTTCAAGCCCGGGATTTTGTAGGCCATGGGAATAATTATTTTGGGTTCAATCTGATTAATGACATCAACCGCCTGTTTGGCTGATAAGGATAAATTTTTATCGCCCACCGGCAAAAAAAGTAAATCAGCGCCGTCAACTTCTTCGATCTGTTTATCGGTTAATTTTTCTTTTAACTCGCCTAAGAAAACTAAACGCAAACCATCAATGGTCATCACGTATAAAGTGGTTGCACCAGCTTCAATGCCCATGATGAAAACCCCACCGACCTCATACTCACCCGCCGCGTCAATCACAAAAACTTCCCCACGGGTCACAGCTTTACTCACCAAAGAACTTAACGAGCTTTCTTTTTTATGGGAAAAACAAACAATATCAGCCACCAAACCACTCAGTTTAATCCCCACCGAAGCCTCAAAAGGATTGGTCAGTAAAACCATCTGCTTGCCTTTTATCCGAAAACATGAATTACCAAAGTATTTGATTTCCATAGGGTGGGAAGAATTCCTTTTTTAGTCTATCACCAAAAACAAGGCTTGACAAGAGATTACTTTTGGGTTAAATTCCTCTTGAACGGTAAGATGAAGTATGATATATTTTGTTGATAATTCATGAAGAAAGAAATCCTTATTGCCATTGTTATAGGTTTCGTTTTGGGCCTGGTGATTACCTTTGGCATCTGGACGGCTAATAAATCTCTGAAAGAAGGCACTCAAACCAGCCAAACCGAGGTCAGCGAGACTCAACCTATAGAAAAAGCTCCCTCTGAAGAAGGAGGAGAAATTCCTTTGACCATTTTTTCGCCTGAGAATAATGCCCTCCTTGATCAAGAAAAAGTGGAAATCAGTGCTAAAACTTCACCCCAGGCAACGGTGGCCATTCTTTATGAAGAGGGTGAAGCGGTTATTGAGGCTGATGAACAAGGAGAGTTTAGTGAGGAAATCACCCTAAGCGGAGGAGCCAATGAGATCATGATCAAAGTTTTCTCTGAAGATGGTCAAGAAGCAAGTCAAACTTTAAATTTAGTTTTTTCTACCGCAGAAATCTAAAAACATGAAGCAAAAATTACTCACCATCCTTGTCTTTCTAACCTTAGGTTTTGCCTTTACCCTAAAGGTCAACGCTTTATCGCCAACCCCTACCGAAACTGACTCAGCTGGCCAAGAAATTCGTGATAAAGTCAAAGAGATTGTTCAAGAAAAAATTCAACAAACCCAAAAAGGAGAAAAAAGAGCTTTTTTTGGAGAAATCAACGCCATTGCCGATGAAATTTTAACCTTAAATACCTCTCAAGGCGAAAAGAAGATAAGAATTGCTACTGATTCTGCTCTCATTGGGACCGGGAATAAAAAAATCAAACTCCAGGATCTAAAAACCGGTCTTTTTACCATCGCCATGGGCTTTATGGAAGACAATAATGTTTTGGGCGTCCGCCGGTTAGTCGTGGGCGAAAAAAGCAAAACTCCTGAGCGTGAGGTGGCTTTTGGCATGGTCACTGACATCTCCTCGCAAGAGAATATTTTAACCATCAAAAACGAAAAGAAGAATCTGATTTATACCGTTGAAGTCAACAGCAAAACGGTGATCACCAAAAAAGTCGATGGTAAAGTCCAAAAGGTTAAATTAGAAGTTATTACCAAGGGCGATAAATTAGTTGCCATCGGCACTCCCTCAGAAAATGAAGAAAAAATCATCACGGCTAAAATCATCCACGTTATTCCAGGTTTAACTGAAAAAGAAGGCAAATCAATACCAACTCCTTCTCCCAAAGCCACGCCAACTACCGAAGAGTAAAAACTTACAATCAACCCCAAATTGTGATATCATCAAGCTATGAGAAAGGCCAATTTACAGCCTTTAAAAGGCTTTCGGGACTTTTTACCCGACCAAGCCAGAAAAAAAGAGTTTGTTTTAAACACCTTAAAAGAGGTGTTTTCTTGTTGGGGCTTTGAACCCTTAGAAACTCCCGCCCTAGAATATACCTCTACCCTATTAGGAAAATCAGGGTTGGAAACAGAAAAATTAATTTATAAGTTTAAAGACCAAGGTGGCAGAGAAATCGGACTTCGGTATGATTTAACCATTCCCCTGGCGCGATTTATCGCCGCCAATCAAAACTTAAATCTTCCTTTTAAACGTTACCAAATTCAGCCTGTCTGGCGGGCTGATAAACCTCAAGCCGGAAGATTCCGAGAGTTTTGGCAAGCTGATATTGATATTATTGGGTCAAAAAGTAATCTCTCAGATGCAGAAATTATTAAATGCGCTTTAGGCGTAATGGCAAAGTTGGGGTTTAAAGAGGCCCAAATGGTCATCAATGATCGTGAGATCTTTAAAAATTACGGCCTTTCTTTAAAGTCTATCATTGAGCTTGATAAAAAAGAAAAAGAAGGCCCAAAACCTTTTTTAGCGCAACTTATAAAAGAAGGCAAAACGGGAAAAGAAGCTCAAGAAATTTTTGAAAAGATAACTAGGGCCAAAAAGACCAAAAGCCTGGAAGAATTATTTTCTCTGGTTAATGGATACCAGGTTTCTTTTGACCCCAGCCTGGCCCGAGGTTTAGACTATTACACCAGTATCATTTTTGAACTAAGAGTCCCTGGATATGACAACCTCTCTTTGGGGGGCGGCGGCCGTTATGATAATTTAATCAAACAACTCTCTGGAAAAGATTTACCGGCAGTTGGTTTTTCCTTTGGGATTGATCGGCTAATTGAGGCCATGGAGAAAAAAGGCTTATTTAAAAATATTAAAACTAGCCCCAGCCAAGTTTTGATCACCGTCTTTTCTAAAGATTATCTTGAAAATTCCCTAAAAATCCTCTCTTTATTAAGAAAACAAGGGATTGCCTCGGAAATTTACCTGGATGAGGGCAAATTAGATAAACAGATCAAATATGCGGATAAAAAGGGCATTAAGTATGTCGTTATTCTTGGTCCGGATGAAATTAAAAAGAATGAGGTGACGATTAAAGATCTATCAAGCGGCCGGCAAAGTACTGTAGCTTTGGATAAAATCAACCAATTCTTTGGTTTTTAAATCGACTATCTCCTGACTTTTACCTTCAACATTCAAACGAAACAACGGCTCGGTGTTGGAAGGACGAATATTAGCCCGCCAATCAGAATATTCAAGTGAAACACCATCTATTTCCGAAATTTGAGCGTCGCCATATTTTTCTTTAATTTTACCTAAGACCATTTTGGCATCAGAAACAGTGGTGTTTTTCTCTCCAGAAATAAAATATTTATTAAATAAAGGCTCTATTAATTCGCTTAATTTCTTTCCCTTTTTACTTAATATTTCCATCACCATTAAGGCTGGAATAATCCCGCAATCTGCATACCAAAAATCTTTAAAATAAGTATGGCCTGAGCTTTCGCCGCAGAACAAAGCATCTTCTTTTTTCATTCTCGCCTTGATAAAAGAATGGCCGACCCTCTCAATAATGGCTTCCCCACCCTGGGCTTTGGCGGCATCAACTAACGCCCAAGTATAACGGGGGTCATAAATAACTTTACCGCCTGGATTTTTGGCCAAAATATCGGCAATAAACAAGGCATTCATGTAATAAGACTCAATAAAATCCCCTTTCTCGGTGGCAAAGAAAACCCTATCTCCATCACCGTCCCAGGCAACACCAAAATCAGCTCCTTGGTTTTTGATTAAATCTAAAAATTCCGGCCGGTTTTCCGGAATAAAAGGATCAGGACGCCCTTTGGGAAAAGTTCCATCAGGAGTATCATTTAAACCAATCAAAGTAATCGGCAGATTTCCCTTTTTAACGACGTATTTGATGACTTCTCCCTGATAACCAAAATTAGGATTAATCACAACCTTTAAAGGCTTTAGGGCTTTAATATCAATAATTTTTAAAAGGAAACTGGCAAAATCATCTAGAATTTCTTTTTTCTCCACCTGACCTTTTTGATCACTCATAATTTTTTCTTTGTTTGCTAAAATTAAGTCGCGTATCTGTTGAATCCCCTGATCCTCAAAAAGAGGATAAACTTGCTCACGAACCATCTTAATACCACAATATTCGGCCGGATTATGAGAACCAGTTAATTGAATACCACCAGCTAAATTGTAATCACCAACGGCAAAATAATACATGTCCGTCGAAACCAAGCCAACATCTAAAACATCAACCCCGGCATCTGCTAAGCCTTTAATTACTGCTTCTTTTAATTTGGTTGAGGCAGGACGAACATCTTGACTAACAGAAACTTTTCCTTTTGGCTTGACAAAATTAACATAAGCTTGAGCCACACGATAGGCTAACTCTTCATTTAGGCTTTGGGGGTAAATACCGCGAATATCGTAAGCTCTGAAAATTGAAGGATCAATCGTCATAGTTTATTTTAAAAACAAAATTTCAGAACATCAAGAACTAAAACTAAATCTTCCTTGTCGTTAAGTTGAACCTATGGTAAAATTACTCTCATGAAGAAAGATATCCATCCCCAATGGTATCCGCAGGCCAAAGTTACCTGTGCTTGTGGCGCCTCTTTTGTCACCGGTTCCACCAAGCCGGAAATCCATGTGGAAATTTGCTCTCAATGCCATCCTTTTTTTACTGGTGAGGCCAAGTTTGTTGATACCCAAGGTCGCATCGAAAAATTCAAGGCCAAACAACAGGCCGCTCAAGGTTACACTAAAAAGAAAAAAAGGGCTTGGGATAAAGAAGAAAAAGCCAAAACATTAAAAGAAATGCTTCACAAAAAGTAAAGGACTCCCATGAACAAAAACATCACCTTAATGGAAATTCGTGGTGCGGCCGGCGGTGAAGAAGCCAAAATTTGGGCTGATGATTTACTGCGGATGTATCTTCGCTTTGCCGAAAAGCAAGGCTGGAAAAGCCAAATCATCAGCAAAGGCGTCATCCGTCTTGAAGGTTCAGAGGTTTATTCTCAGTTAAAAAACGAAACCGGAGTTCATCGGGTTCAACGGATTCCTCAAACAGAAAAAAGAGGCCGGATTCACACTTCCACGGCCACGGTCGTCGTTCTGCCGGAAATCCCAGAAGCCGAGATTAAAATCAATCCTCAAGATTTAGACTGGCAGTTTTATCGGGCTTCTTCCCAGGGGGGACAAAATGTCCAAAAAGTTTCCACCGCGGTCAGACTCACCCACCGACCGACTGGTTTGGTTGTTACCTGCGAACAGGAAAGATTCCAAGAACAAAACCGAAAATTAGCCCTGGAATTGTTAAGAGCCAAACTTTGGGAGCAGGAAGAGTTAAAAAAAGAAGCAACCATCTCTGGTTATCGCTCCGCCATCGGTCGCGGTATGAGGGCCGAAAAGATAAGAACCTACAATTATCCCCAAAACAGAATCACTGATCATCGCTTGGGTAAATCTTGGCATCAGCTAGAAAGCATTCTTAACGGGGATTTAAAAAAGATTACCAGCAGTTTTACTCCGTCGCCTGACCTAAAGTAACTGTCAGCTCTAATTCTTCACCATCCCGCCAAACCGTGAGTTTAATTTTAGCGCCACTTTTTTTCTGGGAGATAAAAGCCGACAATTCTTCTTCTACTTTTTGACCATCAAATTCGGTGATGATATCGCCCACTTTTAAACCGCCTTTATCAGCGGCTGAATCTTTAATGATCTCCACAATATAGGCGCCTTGAGGCACTTCGTTCATGATGGCCACATCACGGCTAACCATCCGATAACGTACTCCTAAAAAGGGCCGGTTGAATTGACCCGTCTGGTTGAAATTATCAATCCCCTCTTTGATAACATTAATCGGGATGGCAAAACCGATATTCTGTCCCCCAGCGGCAACAGCCACATTGATACCAATCACCTGACCCTGAGAATTCAAAAGCGGCCCACCAGAATTACCCGGATTAATGGCGGCATCGGTTTGGATGACATTATCTAATCTTTCCGTACCTTCAAAAATCGAACCGGCCGTAATCCCCCGGCCTAAACCAGAAATGACGCCGGTCGTGACTGTATCCTTAAAGTCTCCCAAGGCTGTTCCGATGGCGATGACAAATTGACCGACTTTTAACTGATCAGAATCACCCAGCTCCACTGGTTTAAGACCATTGGCATTGATCTGTAAAATGGCTAAATCATTGGCCGGATCGCGAAAAATTTTCTGAACCTCATAAGTCTGATCGTCTTTGGTAATGATCCTGTAGGTAGCGTTGACATCGGCAACAACATGTTTGTTGGTTACCACTAAACCGTCTTGAGAGATGATAAAGCCAGTGCCGATATTTTCTTCAATCAGTTCACTCTCACCTTGACCTTGAGGAAAACTAAAGCCAAAGGGACCAAACTCAATACTTAATGGGCTTTTTTCTTCTTTTTTGACATTAATGGTCACCACCGAAGGTCCAACTTTTTCCACGACATCAATGACGACTGACTCCTCGGTTAAAATCTTTTGCTGGGTTAACTGAAGGCCCTGGCTGGTTAAACGAGGGAAAAAACGGTCCAAAATTTTATAGCCAAAAAGACGGTCGGAAATGGCCCCGCCAACTAAGGAAAAAAGAACAACGAAAATTAAGGACAAGCTGATTAATATTTTTTTCAATTTGGTCATCTTTTTTAGAGTTTTAGCAAAGTTTCTTGAGCTTTTTCAAGCTGTTCATCGACTTCTGTTTGCGGATCATCCTTAACCTCAATATCAGGTTTAAGACCGGTTTTGTTAATTGACTCGCCTGAAGGCAAAAGCCAGCGGGCGGTGGTAATATGCAGCCCAGCGCCGCCAGATAAATCCTCAGCTTCCTGAATCGTCCCTTTGCCAAAACTTGGAGAGCCAACAACCTTGGCCCGTTGATGGTCTTTCAAACTGCCGGCGACAATTTCCGAAGCCGAAGCACTGCCTTCATTGGTCAAAACCACCAAAGGTTGAGTTAGCAGCTGCCCTTGACGATCAACGGAAAAAGTCTCCTTAGTTCCGTCAGCGTATTCCTGCTGAACGACAATTCCCTTAGATAAAAATTCTGAGGCAATGAAAACCGAGCCTTTTAAATAACCACCAGGATTATTTCTTAAGTCCAAAATGATACCCGTAATAGCCGGCTGATGGGTCAAAATTTCCGCCACGGCTTTATTCCATTCTTCATTGGTCCGATCCCCAAACTTTAAGAGTTTCAAATGGGCAATTTTTTTGTCTACGCCGATAAATTCCACCTCAACGCTGGGGACAATAATCGTGTCTCTGGTAATCCCCACTTCATAGGGTTCTTTTTCGCCTTGATGAAGTAAAGTTAAACGAACTTCAGTCCCTTTAGGCCCTCTAATCTTTTGCGCCGCCTCATCAGCGGAAAGTCCTTCGGTCCCCTCATCGTTGATTTTTAAAATCGCATCCCCGGCCTTTAAACCAGCCTTAAAAGCTGGGGTGCCGGTTAAAGGAGCGATGACGACCAAACGATCATCCTTGTAACCAAGTTGAATACCAATACCTTCAAAAGCTCCGTTTAAATCTTCTTTGACTTCTTTGTTTTCCGGAGGTTTAAGAAAAACGGTGTAAGGATCACCCAAGGCGGCGACCATGCCCTGAATGGCTCCCAAAACCATATCTTTCTGGTTTAAGGCCTCCTTATCAAGATAATTCTTTTCTAAACGATCCCAAACTTCCCAAAACAAAGAAAAATCAATGTTCTGTTTATCTTCAGGAATTTTTCTTTCAATCTTTAAGAAGGCTTTTTGACCAAGTTCAACTTGGATTTGATGCGTGCCCAACCAAAAACCTAACCAGCCAGAAAAAAGGGCTAAACTACAAATAATAATAATCAATCTTGCCAATCGCAAATTTATTTTGAGCTTCATCTTTTTAAGCGTTTTTAAGAAATACGCGTTGTAAAGGGAAGTAAGGCTAAAAAGCGAGCCTGTTTAATCGCCCGCGCCAGCCTCCGCTGATGTTTTGCACAAACGCCTGTCCGAAGGTGCTTTAAAATTTTCCCCTGATCAGAAATATATTTTTTTAATTTTTCTGATTTTTTATAGTCAGGATTCTCACCTGACTGACAAAATGGACAACTTTTATTCATTTCAAAGATTAATCAACTAATCAAAAGGGAATGTCTTCCGGTTTAACTTCGTCTGATTCTTCAACCGGTTGAACTTTCTTTCCCTCAGTCTTTTTCTCTTCGGCTTTGGCTTTAACCACACTGCTTTTCCCTATCGCTTTGGGACTGGCCGCTGGTTTACTCACCGAGGCCGCTTTTTTAACCGTGACTTCTTCCGCCTCTTCGGCCGGCGGCAAGTCTTCAGGAACAGAAGTCATCTCTGTTTCCCCTTCAACAGGGATTGATTCGG
>Ga0194113_10004626_pt1 | contig 17980 bp, 24 predicted proteins | sample TA2MahC200mmetaG_FD_146193 | JGI IMG/M metagenome (GOLD analysis project Ga0194113, IMG submission 146193) | Freshwater microbial communities from Lake Tanganyika, Tanzania - TA2015017 Mahale Deep Cast 200m | ecosystem: Environmental > Aquatic > Freshwater > Lake | place: Tanzania: Lake... | reverse complement strand
AGAATAGATGTAAAAATTATACAAGTGAGCTCTGAACCAAATGTTAAAAGAGAAATTAAGTCATTTGAATCTTTATCAACTTTAGGTTATCGGTATATCAGAGTGGTTAATCCAAAATATTCTGTGTATCCACCAACTCATAACGTTTTTGATGGTCACACTGACTGGATTATTGGTGTTACTAAACCAGACCCTAATAAATTTGGATTTACATCAGGTCATTATGGCGCTTGGCAAGGTCACTTATCAGCAATAATGTCTTCTTTTGTCGACCAAGATTATACTTTGATTTGTGAATGTGATTGTCTATTAGCAGTAAGTCCTGAAGAGTTTAGAAGTAGAGTTGATGAGGCTATTGATTTGTTAGAAAACACAGATTACAAAATTGTGAGATTTGAATCACCAAATCATCAAGTTAAATTTACTGATAAAGTTTCTGATAATCTTTATTTAGGAAACATTATGACTTTAGGTCATTGTTATTTAATCAATTCAAAAAAACATCGAGATTGGTGGTTAGATAGATATGATAGTGTTGGTTGGCACACACCTGATTGGTGGTTGAATTATGCTTTCGAAAGATCAAATGAAAAAATGCCAATTTTCAAAGATTTAGTATTAACTAAACAATCTGAAGGTTTTTCTATAATTGCTAATGTTTTTGTAAAAGAAAAATATAATTAAATAAAAAACCCACTTTTGAGGTGGGGTTTTTGTTTTATATCTTTGACATAAGTGTTTTAATTCTTTGAAGTTACTGATAGGAATTTGCTTTCTGGACGCTCCGCGCTTCAGATGAAATGCTAGGAAGTTTAAATAAATTAAAATATCTTTTAACTTTAGATTAATTTTTAAAAATACAGTTGACTTTTTTAAAAACATGAAGTAGGATAATCACGTAACGTTAGAAATAAAAAACAAAAAACAAAAAATATGACAAAAGAAACTATTAGAGATAGAACTGGCAGAATAATCGGTTATATTGTTACTGAATCCAACGGAAACGCATATTCAGAAAAGTTTGTCGGTGGACGTGTAGGAACATATAATAAATACACAGATGAGGTATATAAATTTGCAGGTGGTTATGTTGGTAAAGGCAAGGGTCTTCTAGCAAGTTTATTGTTTAGCTAATTTTAGACGTTAGAATTCGAGATTAATTACATTTTTCTCAATCGTCTTGATTGTACGCCTTGAAAGTCTCTTATATCTACGGATATATTATCTTCCAGCATTTTTATTAGATTTTTAATTACTTGAACCATCATATCAACGTCTGCGAGAGCATCATGCCATCCGCTTGAATTTATTTTCATTGCTTGTGCAACTTTACCCAGTGAAGACGAATAAGGTTGTATTTTGCTCTTGGTTGTTATGTTACTCAAAAATTCTTGATCATTTAATGTTACCATCAACGGCACAAGAAAGAATCTCACAAACTGTAGATTGTCAAATACGTTATACTTTGGCATTCTAGTAAGACCGTTCATATCTCGTCTTGTTTCTACGGTTTTCATGTCAAAACTTGCATTATGAGCAATCATAATGATATTGTCGCCATATTTTTTCAAAAAGTTTTCAAAATTTTGTAACATCGTTTTCTCACTTACTCTTTCACTTTCCAACTGACCGCTACTATATCGTGTCATGGAAAGAATATCTTCTAATGTGTTTGGATGTTTTTTGTATTTTTTGAGCCAACGTACATAATCCTTCATGTATTCACGTGACACAGGATTTTTTATATCACGTATTAAGCTTTGTATTTCTGGTGTAAGTTCTTTGTTTGGTGATACTATTTTAACATTTGGTTCCTTTAATTTAGCCACGAATGATTTGATGCTTGGATCAGTTAATATTTGTTTTGTATTTAAATTTAATGTGGCTTTTTCTTCAAATTTGTCTATTAAACTCCAGTCTTTGCCATCTATAGCCATAGCAGCAATTTGAGTTACTTGTTCGTATGGTCGGTTTGGTTCTAAGCCGGTGGTTTCTGTGTCGAAAAATACAAGCGTTTTTCCTTTAAACTTTTTTATGTGGTCAAGTATTTCAGATATGGTCTTTCCATATAGTTTTTCTTCATTCATGCGAATATAAATATAGTAATTAATAATTAAAATGTATAATTAGAACAATTTAGGTCAACCTTATTTGGTTGCGATTTTTTCAATATTTAGTATCTTTACTTTATTAGAATCAAATACAAAACAATCATATCCTTCAGAATCAGGCAATATAGCTCCGTCATACCCCATGCTTTCTAGTTGATACAAAGCATATTTATCATATTCTTCCCAACCAGCAGGATTATTAATAATAATTTCACACGTTAATATATAACCACTGCTTTCAGCTCCTATGTCACCATTTAGTATTTTATTCTTGTTAGAAGTAAACCAGATAATACCTTGAGTAGTTTTTTTAAGGTCAAATTTCTTGAATTTTTTACCTGTGCCATGGTAAACCACAAGTTTTTTAGATTTGTTTTCAAACAATATATCTTTAAGTTTAATCATAAAGAATGTGGTAATGGTTACTTTATCAACGTCATATTATTAATAAATATAAATATATAAGATTACATATGTAGATATCGATATATTTTTAAGAAAGAACCGAAGAATCTTATTGTGGGATAAATACAAAAATATATTAATTATATAGTTTTTATATTATTATAATATTTATATATGTGAACTTAATAATCAGTTGTGAACTGACCGCGCCTCCCAGCGAAATCGGAGCATTTAGAAATTTAACGCATTATGCTACGGTTTTTAAAAAAATGGATTGTTTAGTAGAATCTGATCCTGACACAGTTGATTTTTATTATCATTGGTTAAAACAAAATTATGCATACGATTTTGTTAAACAGTTTGTAAACAAACGAGAAGTTACAGGAATACGACTCAATTATGATCGAATTAAAAGGTTGACTTTTAATAATTTAGGTGAAATGATATTTATTGTTAGTATGGTCAGATGAATAAAAAATTATCTAAAGATTTATTTGGATAGGTTTTTAACAATCAATAATATATATAAAAAATAACAGTTGTTTTCAAGAAACATTGTATCATAGACCACTGTGCGATAATATTTTTTGAGTAAAAAATAATTGTTAATTTACCTGTTAGAATGACCTCTAACAGGTTTTAAATTTTAAAAATAAATTCAAATTGACAATTTATTTAAAACGTATAGAGTATGGAAATTAAATAAAGATATAATTAAATACAACAATAATAAAACGGAAACTCAACCGATTTAACGAGAGATAGTTCACAGGAGTATAGCTCAGAGGCAGAGCAGATCCTTTACACGGATAAGGTCGAGATTTCAAAATTCTCTACTCCTACCATTTATAAAAAAACATTGGTTGTTTGAAAACTAATTAAAAAAATTATAATTTAAAAATTTTGAAGTTGGGGAAGTAGCATAATTGGTAATGCACCACTTTTGCAAAGTGAAGACTATGAGTTCGAACCTCATCTTCTCCACCAAACCGGGATGTAGACCGTAACTTGGTACCGGGCTACGTTTGGGACGTAGTGCTTGACCGCCGTGCAGGTTCAAATCCTGTCATCCCGACCAAAAATTATATGAATATCATTATATTTTACGTCGTCAATAAATGTGATATTCTAATTAGTGTGACGCCGGCTTGGATATTGCTCCAAGGACAATATGTTAGTGTTAACATCCGGCGGTCACATATTTAGATATAACGAATAAAACTTCTATAAAAAACTTGACTTTTTTAAATATAGATATATAGGTATTTGAGTTAAATAAAAATCTAACATTTTATAAATTTGTTTTTTGTAAATTAAAACTTGATATTTTGGAGGAGTAACTGGGCAAGCGTACCAGAACTGTCTTGAAAACAGTTTGTGCCTGAGGGCATGGAGGGCAGGACTTCACTCCTCCGCCATCTTAATAATTATTATTTAATGTTATATCTTTAGTAAACACGTATGGTTTCGTGGGTGAGCGGCTTAAACCAGGAATTTGCTAAATTCCCGAGGTCTAAAAGCCTCCGTTAGTTCGAATCTAACCGAAACCGCCAAAAAAGTGTGAGAATCAAAGTAAATATGTTTTAAACAGATATAATAGTTTAAATGTTAATATTTATTATTGATGGAAAATAATTTAAAAAATATAGTAAAAGAATTTTTAGCGTTTATAGTTAAAAAACAAGGTATAACTCGTCCATATAAGATTATTTTATGTTACGAAAGGACGCCTGAGTTTAAAACGCATGCGTATTATAATCCTGTAACCGGAGAAACGAATGTATGTGTCAAAGGAAGGCAAACCGCAGATATTTTAAGAAGTGTTGCTCACGAAATGATACACCATAAACAAAATCAAGATAATAGGTTGCAACATGACAAAAATATTCCTGATATTGGTGGTGAAATTGAAGACGAAGCTAATAGTATAGCAGGAAGATTGGTTAAAGAATTTGGGTATAATTCTAAATATGATATTTATGAGTAAAAATTTTAACAAAACAGAGGTCGTAAATTAGAATGATTAAATAATTAGAAATTTCACCTTTACTGTAAAAGATAAATGTTTCTTTAAAAAATATGAAAAAAGTTATTATTTCTGGAATTTTAGGTCAAGACGGCTCGACTATGGCCGAGTATCTTCTTTCTAAATTTACGAATTTACAAATATTTGGCATGATGAGACGAAGTTCAAATCCAAACTTCGTAAACATACAATCGTTCAAGGATGATGCCAGATTTAAACTTCAATTTTTAGATCTTTCCGACGCCAACAGCATAGAAACATCGGTAAAAGAAATTCAACCTGATTATTTTATCAATTTTGCTGCAAATAGTTTTGTTGGAGTAAGTTGGAAAATGCCTGAACAAGTGATGGATGTCAATACACTTGGAGTATTAAGATGTCTGGAGGCAATTAGAAAATTTAAACCCGACTGTCGTTTTTATAGCGCCGGGTCAAGCGAAGAGTGGGGTAATGTAGATTATTCCCCCCAAGATATAAAACATCCAATTAAACCAAGAAGTCCCTACGGAGCATCGAAAGCTGCAGCAAGACATATTGTTAAAGTTTACAGAGAATCATACAACCTTTATGCGGTTCATGGAATACTCTTTAATCACGAAGGAACAAAGAGAGGAGAAGAATTTGTAACTAGAAAAATATCAAAAGGAGTAGCTCGAATTTATCACTCAATTCTAAACTCAAAAAACTTCGACCCAATCGAGCTTGGCAATTTAGACGCGAAAAGAGACTGGTCTGACAGTAGAGATTTCGTTGAAGGAGTATGGCTAATGCTAAATCAAAACCAGCCTAAAGATTATATCCTTTCCAGCGGAGAAAACCACAGCATTAGAGAATTTGTAGAAAAATCATTTGATTGTGCCGGTCTAGACGGGTTTTGGGAAGGTTCAAAAGAAGACGAGAAATATTATTTAATAGGATGCACTCACGAAAAAATCGCAAAATTTGAGCCGTGCTTAGTTAAAATAAATAAAGAATTTTATCGTCCAGCGGAAGTCGATTTGCTTCTTGGAGACTCTTCTCCCATAAAGCGAGATCTTGGTTGGTCGCCTAAAATTTCATTTGATGAATTGGTAAGATCCATGGTGAATTTTGATATTAAACATTTCTATTTATAAAATATGCCTTTTGAATATAACGCAACTGTAAATAAAATAATTGACGGAGATACTATCAACGTCGATTTAGATTTAGGATTTAACATCATTCTATCCAATCAGAATGTCAGGCTTTTAGGAATTGATACTCCGGAAAGTCGTACTTCAAATAAAATTGAAAAAATTTTTGGAATGTTAAGCAAATCAAAAGTAGAAGAATTTATTAATCAATGTGGCAAAACAGTTGTTCTTCAAACCTTTTTATCTGATAGTGACGAGAAATTTGGTCGTCTGTTAGGCAAAATCATAAATCCCAAAAACAAAACTGTTCTTAATGATTGGCTAATCGTTAATCATTTTGCCGTAGCTTACAATGGCGAAAATAAAGATAAAATCAACGATATGCATTTAAAAAATCGCAAATTTTTGATCGATAATAAGATGGTGTCTATGAGCTATTCTATCGCGGGTATAAATTAATGATTCTTTAATTTTATTAAAAATTTGGAGCGGGAGAAGGGAATCGAACCCTCATGGCCTGCTTGGAAGGCAGGGACTTTACCACTAAGCTACTCCCGCATTATAACATAGACCGTGCTATTATAAACGCGGCACGTTCGCCCAAACCCTTACGGAATCCTCCTATCGGGTGTCTATGTCAAAATTATATATCATAAAGATTAAAAATCAACTAATTTCTATTTTTTATATTTAATTTAGTCTATTAAAGATGCCGGGGTTGAATCTTCATCGTAATCTTTTTTCATTTTAAGTGAAATTAAGCCGCTTAATCCATTTACACTAATATTTTTTTTATTATTATCTTCCTCAAATTTAGAACTAATAGTTATATTTACCGAATCAGAACTACCATCTGGATAAAACATTATTATACCATTTTCTCGATCTTGTGATTTGATATCAACGAAATCAATTAGTTCAGTTATATTTTTACAATTTTCATTCAATTCCTCAAAGTTCACGAATATATTTGGATATTCAATAGGATTTGGTTCCCACTCTATTATTATATCCATATCTCTATATTTTTCACCCAATAACTCTTCATTGTCGCCTCCTATGATTTTTGGAAATTTTATACAAAATCTTCGACCTGTTATCTCCGATTTACACTTTACTATTCTTAAAATTGTTTGCGTGCGTAACGTTCCCTCATAAAGATATTCTTTTTTATCTAATTTTGTTAGAGGTAATATTATAAAAGAAGAAACACTCAATATTAATATTAAAACCAATAATGTTTCTACAAGTGTATACGCTTTACAAAATAAAATTTTGTTTTTAAAGTTAAATGACATTCTTAAAAATAACTTCACAAACTAGACTGCCCTAATTCATAACCTAAAGTCAAATAAACTCCTCCGGTAGCTGGTAAGTTTATTTCACCGCCTTCTTGTAATACTCCTAGCACATATAATTTATTGGAGTTAAAAGTCATATTTATGTTGTATAGATTTGCAATTGAACTTCCACCAATCTGAACAAAATCCGAATTTGCCACTCTTACCCTTCCCGTACAAGATTGTAAGTCTGATAAACTCATGTTAAAAGAAGCGTTTTGACCGCTCAAAACTGTCACTGTATTTGGGAAAAATAATAAATCCATAGCTCGAGCGGTTGAACCGCTTACTACCACTGTAATGTCTATTACCTTGCCGCTTTTATAAGACATACTAGGTTCATTAAATATTGTCTGTAACGTGCCGAATGTTCTATTCACACCGTCGTAACTGCCGCTTGTGCCCAAATCTAACGAAATTTCTTTTATAGTAGTTTCCATATGAACATAAATATGATTTGAATTCGTATTTATTATAATAAATCTACATTTACATTTTATTTATTTTTAAAAAAAACTTTGACATTTTAATAAAAATGATAATAATATTTGTCGAGTAAATATTATACAGTTATGAAGTCTTGGAAAAAAATTATAGATGATGCTTTTATTCAAAAAAAGTCAAGAGGGTGGGAAAAGTTTTATTGGGCAATAGATTTGCATGACACGGTTATCACAGGAAAACATAATTCAAATTATAACAAATCAATTTTATTTCCTAACGCTAAAAAAACTCTCGACTATCTATTTGATCATCCTAATCATGTGACTATTTTGTGGACTTCAAGTTATGATAAAACAATAACAGACGTATTGAAACAATTTGATTTGAAGTTCAATTATTTTAATGAAAATCCAGAATGTTCTAGTTCTGATTTATGTGACTTTCAAAAAAAAATGTATTTTAATTTTTTATTAGATGATAAAGCCGGGTTTGATCCACGATCGGATTGGGAAGAAATACATAAATCTTTAACTGAAAATGATTCGCATTTGATTTAAAAACGCATCAACATTTTTTTAAAACTGTAAATTAACAATCCCCTCGAATTTTTTTAATTAATTTAAAACATTTACACTTTAAATACATCCAAGTAATTCCTATGGAATAGAATATTCCAAAAAATACGGTTGTACTGATTAAAGTTATTAAAAATGTGATAAATTTTAATGTATTCATTTTATAGAATCGCTTGGATTAATAATTTCTACTCTAGTTTTCTTTTTTTCTATAAACATTTCGTCGATGAGATATTGCACTAAAAAATCAGCCGTGGATTTAAATTCAGAAAATGGAACATTCGCATTGTTGTATATTTCAACTTTATCGTTGTAAATATTAATTTTGTATCCAAACAATACAATTTCTTCCACTGTTTTTTCTTTTTTCATAGATAATATAATCAGTGTAAGATAGTTTTGTTATCCGTCAAATTAAATCAACTACATTAATAAATATTTAAATTAAAAACAATGCTCGATTTTATTTTTAAGTTTGACATTTTAATAATTTTTATTAGGCTGTAAATAAATTCATAAAAAACATTTAGTACAAGTGCAAAATTAAAATAATCTTATGCGAGTTTGTCTAAAACGTAAAATATTTACTGATTCTGGTAAATCCTTTCAAAAACATCAAGAAGGAAAAATCAAAGCCGTAAAATGGACAGAAGAACATGATCAGTTTTATTTAATCGACTTTGACAAGGAGGGTATTCATTATGTTTTAAGTAAAGATTGTGATTTACTTAATATGTAACTGCCAAATTGCTTTAAAATTAAAAGTGGTTGACAATTATAAAAAATGTAATATACTTTTCATATCGTTTATGAATATTGAAATTGAAAAATTTAAATTAAAACAACTTTTGCGTGAGATTCGACATGCTTATTTAGAGGGATTTAAATCCGGTGACTTGACGAGAAAAAGTGAATGTGACGCATTTGAATCATCTGTAGCCTCTAAAGTTATTGATTCTTACAGTAAAGAATTTAATGTTTCCAAAGATTAAACTTTTTAACAATATGCAAAAAACATTTGATACGTTGTATACAATTGATTCCACAGGAAAAACTCGCGTTTGGTTCATGGAACAGTCAAATGAAAAACATCGAACTGTTTCAGGCGTAAAGGACAGTAACAATTTAGTTTATTCTGATTGGACGATTTGTGACGGTAAGAATCTCGGAAAAAAGAATGAAACCGACGCGATTGTGCAGACTACTAAAGAGATTGAAGCCAAATATAAAAAACAGTTGAAGACCGGCTACGCTAGAACTGAGTCATCCGCATGTAAAGGAACAAGTTATGTGGAGTGTATGTTAGCTAAAAATTATAAGGATTATCAAAACAAAATAAACTTTTCAAATGAAAATTGGATTATTCAATGTAAGTTTAATGGCAATCGTTGTATTGCTACAAAAGATGGATTATTCACACGTAAAGGTGAAAAATATTCCAAAACGGTTGAACATATTAATAATTCTTTAAAAAATTTCTTTGCTAAATATCCTGACGCGGTTTTAGATGGAGAATTATACAACTATGATCTGCGTCAAAAATTAAATCAACTAAGTTCGTTAGTGAGAAAGACCGTTCATATAACGGATGAAGATATTAAAAATTCTGAAAAGATTGTTAAATTTTATGTTTATGATGGATATGGATTTGACAATCTGAACGAAGATACTGAGTATTCTAAAAGAAAATTGTGGATTGACACCAATTTAGTAGTCAAGTTTAATTATATTAAAAAGGTTGATTCATTTGAAATTAAAAATGAAAAAGATTTAACCACACATTTTACCAAATTTATAAAAGATGGCGAAGAAGGAGGAATATTAAGAAAACAAAATTCTTATTATGAACATAAACGAAGCAAGTATCTTCTTAAAATTAAAGCAGAAGATGATTCGGAAGCTACCATTTTGGATATTACTGACGGTGATGGTAATTGGGCCGGTGCAGCTACCAATGTAACTTTGAAATGGAATAATAAAATTTTTGACGCGGTTTTTAAAGGTGAATACGAAACTCGGGTCGAAATTTTAAAAAACAAAAAAGATTGGTTAGGTAAAACTGTTACATTTTTGTATTTTGGACTTACAGGACTCAATACGCCCAATTATGCGCGGGTTGATCCACAAAATTGTTTTAAAACAGATCGTTAATTTTTATAGTTGACAATCTGAAATCTAATGTCAATATATAACATATGGTAGAATTATATAAACATATAACATCTGGAATATTTGATTTTTTATTATTTTATCTTTTATTTTTATTTGTGACATTTACTTTTTTTGCAATAGTAACTGCATTTATAAAAACTACGATATATTTTTTAACGATTCAAATTTTGACTATAAAAAGGTCTTTGACTAATTTAGAAAATATAAAAGATAAATTAAATTCTTAAACTAATTATTCCAGAGTGGAAAACTCTGATTATTTTGAGATTGTCTTGCATAAGCACCACAAACTTCAAGTTTGGCCGAGTGCTAGATTATGTATTTTATTACATCCTAAAAAATGTAATATCGATGATGATTCTTGCAGAGAAAATATCATAAAATATATTCATCACGAAGGAATATTTGACGGTCTTTTGGATCAATCTATTATTATGATCGACAGTTATGTGGAAGAAACGAGTTAAAAAGTTAACTTTTAATATGTCCAAGTCAACAAACTATCTAAATCCATAAGACTTCAGATGCTGTCCATGACGCATATTTTAAAACTTTTCAAATTTTTATATATTTTGTAGGATTTTTTATATATTTATAGTTATGGAAAACTATAAATTTAAATTAATTTTCATATTTATAGGTTTTTTATTATGTTTGGGCTGTATAAGTTCTGAAAAACGATTGGTTTTTGATTCTGATAAAGGTAAAGAATCTGTAGTTGTAAAAAACAAATTATCTATCATAGAATTATATCATTTATATAAATCTCTAGAATTGATAAAATTAATTGATCCTACTCAATCATATGTTGGTTATGAACGAATACCCGTATATTGGATGTCTTCTAAAAAATTTTCGGGGTTAACTGTTTGGAACGATCAATTTGAATTGTTGGGAATATTTTTAGATGAAGATTTAAAGATAAAAAATTACAATGATAAATTCGCATATTTAGATTTAGGCGCGATATACAGTCACGAACTTAGTCACGCATTACATAACACAAAAGATCCCTATACCTCTACTATAACTGAGCAAAGAACATATTCACTAATTGCAACTAATACTAACGCGCTTAAATTAATAATAGACTGGAAACCTTTTTAATTTTATTATTAAAAATATATGTAAAATTTTGTCACGTTAACCTAATAAATCCCTTTCAACGTGACCGTTATAAACCACCGACACAGGTCTAGAATCTGGCGTCATTAACCGTTTGTCAGGATCTATCCCAATTAATGAATAAACTGTAGCAGCTAAATTTTCTACCGTAAGTGGATCGTTTTCAGGTTGAGCTCCGTTTGCATCACTCTCACCGTGAACATATCCCCGTTTGATACCTCCACCTGCCAACGCAATACTATAAACTGACGGCCAATGATCTCGTCCAGCCGTTGCATTTATTTTAGGCGTCCTACCAAATTCACTGGTGACCAAAACAAGCGTTTCGTTTAATAATCCACGTTGATCTAAATCTGTTATTAATGCGGCATAAGCCTTATCAAATTGAGGCAACTGATTTCTTATGCCCGCCGCGATATTATCGTGATGATCCCAACCACCAAACGTTAATGTTACGAATCGAGTACCCGCTTCAATTAACCGGCGAGCCAACAACATTCTTTGTCCTGCTGAATTTCTTCCGTAAAAATCTCTGATTTTATTGTCTTCTTTTTCTATATCAAACGCAGATCTTGCTTTTTCAGAACTTATTAACGCATAGGCTTTTTGATAAAAACTATCGGTGGCACGTAACTTATCATCGTCTTGATTTGAAAAATGTTCGTTAATTGTCGTGAGGATGTTTTTTCTTGTTTTAAATCGATTTTCATCTACTCCTACAGGAAATGATAAGTCCTGAACTTTATACCCATCGTTGGCTGGATCCGCGTTGATACTAAATCCACTATGCATTTTACTTAAATATCCTGTTCCAGCAAACTCATTGGGCTGGCTTGGAATGCAAATATATGGTGGTAAATTGTTTCTAACCCCCAATTCATGAGAAACAACCGAACCAATACTAGGATATGTCAACGCCGAACTGGGTTTGTAGCCTGTAAACATATTATGAGTGCCTCTTTCATGCGCTGCCTCCCCATGAGTCATAGAACGAACCACCGTAATTTTATCAACAATCTTAGCCGTCTCAACTAAGTTTTCCGAAAAATGCACTCCAGGTATTGATGTTTTTATACTTCCTAATGGACCTCGATATTCAATAGGAGCATATATTTTAGGATCCCAACTTTCTTGATGAGACATTCCACCCGGTAAAAATATATTTATAACCGACTTTGCTTTTGCTTTAGATATTGACTCGGATGCCAACACTTGATTTAAAGAAAGTCCTAAACCACTTAAAAATCCAACGGTGAAAAAATTCCTTCGGTTATATTTGAAATTTTTATGTTCTTCGGAACCGCAATAATTATAAAAATTAGACATAATATCCTTTATATAACTATATTAAAATATTTTTAAAAAACAACACAATTGAAATTTTATTACTATTTATATTCGTGACTAAACTAGAACTCAAAAAAATAATAAAAGAAATATTTTTAAAAGAAATAGATTCCGGTTTTAAGAGTGACTTCGGAAAAAAGCCTTTTAAGAGTCAATACGGAAAAGATCCAGAAGAGGTATTAACCAAAGTACAGGAGACTTTGGAAAAACAAGTAGAATGGGCGCTTACCGATGTAATGGATAAAGAAAAAGTAGACGCCTTACTTAAGCCTATTTATCTTGCAGTGTCGGAAGAATTAAAAGAACTTACAGACGAGAAACAGAACCAACAGGACCCATGGCCATCGACTGTCAAAAGCGGCGGATGGCCTTGGACATGATGGGGGGAATTAATCAAATTTATTTAACCGAAAGGGTCAAACGGTAAAAGGCGAACTTATGGCTCACGGCCGGGACGAAGCTCTTCAGAAAATTAACGATTCCGGCCTTTATTCTATGGTCACTAAATTACAACCAAAATAAAATAATTTGATGGGGGGTTATTGTTGATGTATCCGGATGGTGTATATGGGTGTGATTAAATAAAAATGGTCTATGTGATATGGGTTGTATATTTATTGTGTGTATGAAACCGCATAAAAGAATAAAGTTGAACATTGATTTATTGAATGACCACTGTTCCGGCCCCGTATCACGACGCTGGTTCTTGCGTGCGGGGACCTTGGGCTTGACTGGGTTGAGCATGGCCGATGTCTTTCGGCTTCAAGCGGTGCAGGCAGGCAAAAACAGTGCGCCAGACACTGCAGTTATCTACGTCTGGCTCGCAGGTGGTCCGCCTCACATGGACACCTACGACATGAAGCCGAATGCTCCCGAGGACTATCGTGGTCCGTTCCGACCCATCAACACCAACGTCTCCGGCATCCAGGTCTGCGAATTGCTGCCCCTTCACGCGAAATGTGCTGACAAATTCACGCTGGTCCGCAGCATCACCCATACGTTTTCCGACCATGGTGGCGGCAGCAAGCACCTCATGACTGGAATTCCCCCCGCGACTCCCACGGAAACCGTCAACAACACTCCATCGGTGCCTTCCATCGTGGCCAAGATGCGTGAGCATATTGATTTGGGTCTGCCTAACGTCATCACTTCCTGTGAGAGCGGACGCGACAAGGTGGACACATATGCCATGGGTTCTGCTTATCTGGGACCTAAATACGTGCCTTTCACGGTGGACGGTGACCCGAGCAAGGCGAAGTTCCAAATTCAAAACGTGTCACTCAACAGCTCGTTGGCCGAACGGTTGGATGACCGCATGACGTTGTTGGACGGCGTAGATCGGATGCGACGAGATTTGGATGCATCGGGAATGATGGCCTCGATGGACCACTTCAACCAAAGGGCGATCAGCCTGATGACCAGTCCGCTGGCCCGTGAGGCGTTCGACCTGTCGCGTGAGCCAGTGAAACTGCGTGAGCGTTATGGAATGCATTCTTGGGGGCAGCGAGCGCTCCTGGCCCGACGCCTGGTCGAGGCGGGTTGCAGTTTTGTGACGGTGGCCATGGAAAATCCCAACGTGCCGAACACTTTCTATAACTGGGACACCCACGCAGTGAACTACGACAACTTCATCGACATGCGAAATCGCCTGCCGATCTATGACCAGGCTATCACGGCGCTCATCGAGGATCTGCATGATCGTGGGTTGACTAAGAAGGTGCTGCTCGTCGTCACTGGGGAATTCGGTCGTTCCCCACGTATCAGCGTTTCTTCTCAAGGTCCGAAAGGAACTCGCTATGGACGAGAACACTGGCCGGGAGCCATGTCGGTTCTTCTAACTGGAGGTGGCATGCAACACGGTCAGGTAGTCGGCTCAACGAACTCGCGGGGGGAGTATCCCGATGATCGTCCGCTCGCACCCGCTGATTTGTGGGCCACCGTTTATCGCCACCTTGGTATCGATCAAAACGCCACCATCCTAGATCATGCAGGACGTCCTCAACATCTTCTCTCGTCCGGATCGCCCATTCGCGAATTGATTTAATTAGTTTTTTCGTTTTTTTAATATACTTATATATAACACTATTAAATTTATGACAAAGAGTGAACTTAAGAAACTAATCAAAGAAACACTAAGCGAAATGGAATTACCAGATGAACCTGATGATTTTGAAAGTGTAAAACAAAAATTAATGAATGCGGAAGTGGTTAGAGTAGATAAAGATGGTAAAGGTGTAGTTTTTCAATTGCGTGATCCTGTTACTAATACAATTTTTGACGCAAAATTGATCTAAAAAAGAATTGATACCAAATTAATATGATATTGTTGTAACAATATCATTACTCGATTCTATACAAACACCGTAATTTTTAAGTATAAATCAAGAACTTGACTATTAATTTAGTGAAGTTTTATTTTTTTGTATATATATTTATTCTATATGAATAAAAAAGATCTCCATTTAATAATGGAAAACTGGAGAAGATTTGTTAATGAGGATATTGATGCGAATAAAATTGACTCAAAGCTTTTTCCAACTAAATTAAGTGTTGCAAAACAACAAGCTGGTATTTCTAGCGCCTTGGCTACAACTGGTCAAGACGATAATCAACAGGCAGACGATATTGCACAATCTAAATTAAATGTTCCATTTTCGTGTAACAAACTACTTCCTGGTCAAACCACCATGGATTTAGATAAATTTGTTGGTATGGCGATACAGATGTTTTTAAAAATTGGCGGATTTCCAAATGGACCTGGTGGTGACTTGGGAGCTATTATATCTAGCGACAATCACATAATGGATGGCCATCATAGATGGGCTGGTTCTCTTTGTGTAAATCCAGACTCTCAAGTTAGTGGATTACAAGTTTCTGTTCCTGGACAAAAATTAGTTGGGATTTTAAATGTTTGGACAGTCGCTCATGGTGGTAGTGGCAAAGCCTCAACTCACAAATTAGCAGATTTATCTGGAGATGTTGTTTCAAAAAGAATATTAGAACTTTGTAATTCTGGACTTACAGGTGGCAAGAAACCAATTTCTTCACAAGAATTATTAGAAGCGGCAAAGAAAGCAAATACTACATTTGAGCAAATAGCTGCAACTGCCAAACAAAATTGGGATGGATACAATCCAAAATCTAAAATCCAAGATTGGATGCCAACAAAAATGGACATGCCAGCTATAGAACCAGAACAATTAATTCAAGTTGCTCAAGATATACAGAGTGGAAAAATGGATTTGTCTCCACCCTATTCAAAAGCAACAATTGATCAAGCTAAGAAAAAAAGAATTAATTTACAATCAACACCAGCAGAAAAACCAGGAGCGCCAACACAACAACAAGTTCAAAAAGAATCATTGAGAAAACTTGTTAAAAAAATTGTTATGGAAGAATTGCATCCCAGAAAAATAATGCCGCAAACAGAAAAAGGAACTAAATTACCGGATTATTTTACTAAATTACAAACCGGGGATATTAATGTTGATGTCAATGAAATTTTTCAAAGACATCTTAAACTACTTCATAATAAGTTGAATTTAAATGAAAATGTAGATATTAATCAAGTAGCATCTACATTGGAATTTAAACCAGTGACCAAACAAAAGTTGATATATAAGTATGTTGAGGATGTTAAACCAAGTTCTATGCCACCAATGACATATACCAAATCAAAAGGTAAACAAAATGTAGTAACTACTACAACCGACGGAAAAGAAACACAAAACGTTGCTGAAGACGGTGATATTATAATGAGTGGTGCTACTGGTGAAAACTATGTAATTAAGGGTGCCAAGTTTTCCAAATTATATCATGGAAACGTGGGTGAAGACGTATATCCAGAACAATCACCAAGACAAGTTGCATTATATACAGGTGGAGAAACAAAATTCAAAGCTCCGTGGGGAGAAGATATGGTAATTAAACCGGGTGATTATTTGGTTAAAGACCCAGCTAATACTGGATATTATAGAATTGCTAAGGTAGAATTTGAAAAAACATACAACAAACTATAAATTAAATAACCAGACCTTCAACCAATCCGCTAATTCATTAACAAACTCCCATGATCACCACTCGTCGCAACACCTTGAAGACCCTCGGCCCGCTGGAAGAGTTGCTGGCGTAGGCCGGAAATGTTACTCTTTCGTCGGCATTTTCAATATAATTGCTTCCATCTTTCGTTTATCACCGTTCATTACCCAATACATTATTCGGTAATCTCCATCACCCAAATCTGCAATGTTATATATTTCGATAGCATTGATAGTCTCACAAAATTTTCTTGCGTGATTGGCGAGATATTTTGGTATATTTTTTTCATTTTCTATTGGTATCATATTTAATTTGAAGAATTATTTGTAATTTATTTTGAAAAAGACATACATATACAAACAAGTATTAATACGAACAAAGAAATCCAAATAAAATTTTCTATTTTAGTTTCTTCTTTCATGATTTATTAGGTGATATTGTATGTAATTTATCCAAACTGTCAATAACCAAAATAAAATTTTTTTATAAAATTTATATTGTTAATTTATTCACGTTTAATATCTGTTTATAAAATAAATTTCTATGGTTCAAAACTCAAGAGAGAATAATAGATGGTAAATTCAATTCAAAAATGCCAGAGAATAGCCGAAATATAAAATTAAAGTTTCCAATAATCTACAATATAAAAATTCATTTTATTAGTTGTTATTAAATTTAATAATTTTGCATCGGTTACTGACTCAGTGTAGGGGTCTTTGCTATTAAAAATTATATGATGAAGTTCGTGGCAGAGAGCCATTCCTAATTTAAAATAATCCCAAGGATTAAATTCACCAGATATTTTTAAAGATATATCCAACAGAATAGCTTTTTTATTATCGTGCATATTAACCGACAGTCCATGATAGCTGGGAGAATCTATCCAATAAATATAATCAACTTTAAAAAGCTCATCACATTGAGAGGAATCTATTAACTTAATTAACCTCAGAGAATCGTAACATTGTTGTATTTCTTCTTCATTCAAGGGTCTGATTATGGAAACCCACTCAGAATAATTATCGCCCTGCACAAATATTTTTAATTTGGGAGGATAAGGATAAAGTTGACTTATCAAAGCCACAACACAAAATAACACAAACAAAAACAATAAAAGTTTATGTTTTTTAATAGTTTTTACTAAATTTCCAAGATTCTCTATTATTTTATAAAATATTGTCATTGTTAATTTATTCACGTTTAATCCCTATTTATAAATACGAGGATTTAAATGGAAAAATCATTAATAACTTGGACGTTAAAAAACGACTGTTTATATAAA